>Ga0209022_1002257_pt1 | contig 16482 bp, 17 predicted proteins | sample PinacodermPK_FD_187300 | JGI IMG/M metagenome (GOLD analysis project Ga0209022, IMG submission 187300) | Host-associated microbial community of the marine sponge Aplysina aerophoba from Gulf of Piran - sponge pinacoderm, lysed by proteinase... | ecosystem: Host-associated > Porifera > Sponge >...
ATGTCCGTCTCGCAATGGAAGTGCCACCTCCCGCGGTTAGGATGATGATTTAGTGTCCGGCACCATGAAACAGGACGATATTGACACACTAATTCAGCAACAAAGACCAACTTGTCAATAACTTAATCATCTTGAACCGCGAATTCATTTAATTATTTGGTAATTAGAAGGTTACTCCGATAATCGTATTATTTCCATTTATTAGCACCACAAAGTACTGACTTCACTTACTTGAGGACAAGTTAATGCCAGCTAAGAAAATTTATTTTTATCCGGACCCTTACCTTCGTCAAACCAATCAATCTATTATTGAAATTAATGAGGATGTAAGGGAATTAGCTCAAGATCTTCTGGATACCATGAATAAGGTTTCTGGTTTAGGTTTGGCAGCACCCCAAGTTGGAGTGAACAAAAAGATGTTTGTCATGGATTGTTCCCCAAAACGAAATAATTCACGCGTATTTATTAATCCCACTATCCTAAAAACCTCGGAAGAAACGGAAACATCTGAAGAAGGATGTTTGTCATTTCCCGATCAATTTGCAGAAATTACCAGACCCTCAAGTTGCCATATCTCGTACTCTGATCTTGAAGGGCACATTCAGGAGGGTCACTTTGAAGGGCTTGAAGCTAGATGTGTACAGCATGAGATAGATCATCTAAATGGCATATTGTTTATTGACCACCTTTCAAAACTCAAAAAGAAGAATTTGGTCAAAAAGCTTGATAAACAGCTTCTGAAAGACCATCGAAAATCAATGGAACCCAAATACAGCATTAGACGTCACAATGAACAAAAAAACTAAGTTGGTTTTTTTTGGCTCCTCAGAATTCGCTATCCCAGCATTAAAACAGTTACTCAAAGAGGGTTATGACGTAATTGCAACATATACCCAGCCCCCGCGGTCAGCACATCGAGGGAAAAAGATTTCCCTAACTCCAGTTCACGAGTTTGCAATCGATTTTGGACTTTCCGTCAAGACTCCATCCAAATTAATTGAACCCGAAGTCATTGAAGAATTTACATCACTGCAGCCAGATTTCGCTGTTGTTGTCGCCTACGGACTGATCATCCCAGAGTCAATGCTCAATGTACCAAAATATGAATTTTTGAATGTCCACCCTTCTTTATTACCGCGGTGGCGGGGAGCCGCACCCATTCAGCGTACAATCATGTCTGGCGACCGAGTAACGGGGGTCTGCGTTATCAAAGTCGTGAACCAATTAGATAGTGGACCAATCTATCTGAAGCAGGAATATAAAATCCCCCTCGGAACCACGCAAAACGAACTATCCCAACACCTTGCACTCGTTGGAGGGAAATTGTTGGTTGAGGTGCTGAATAGATTTGACCAAATAGAGCCTGCTCAACAAACTAACGAGGACGTGACCTATGCCTCTAAAATTCAGAAGGACGAAACGCGAATCAATTGGCATTGCTCGGCTTTAGAAATATCCAACAAAATTCATGGGCTATCACCATTTCCGGGTTCTTGGGCCCTCTTTAATAATTGTCGAGTCAAAATATTGAAGTGTCAGATTGACGATAAGTGTGGAAAACCAGGGAGAATTTTGGATGAGCAATTGACGATTGGTTGTAGTAGCGGAGCCATTATTCCAACTATTTTACAAATGGAAGGAAAGCGAGCGTTAGGACTTACAGAGTTTCTAAATGGATTTAAATTCCAGATCGGGAATTATTTTGATTAATCTCTATTACAACTTGCTTTTAACCCGTATTCACTTCAGTATCATAGGAATGATAACTCCAGAATAGATTATACCGAAGAAAATGGTATCTATCCATTAATGAGTTCCTGAATAGCTGAAGTGGCTAAAAAGTCAGCTCGATTGTTTCCCTCATTTGTGCTGTGGCCTTTAACCAAATTCCATTCCACTTGGTGACCTTGGCACAACGCATCAAGTTCCTTCCACAGATCCACGTTTTTAACTGGTTTGCCATTGGAAGTCCGCCAATTTTTAGCTTTCCAGCCACGAATCCACGATGTTATACCGTCTTTAAGATATTTGCTATCAGTGTAGATTATGGTGGGTTGGTTGTTGGGAATCAACTTAAGAATACTGATTGCACTCTTCAGCTCCATTCGATTATTTGTGGTTGAGGATTCGGTGCCATATCCTTCAAATTTGTGTTCCAATTCACCATTTTTCCTAACTTCAACAAGAGCCCCCCATGCACCAGGACCTGGATTGCCCGAGCAAGCACCGTCAGTATAGGCGACAAGTAATTTTCCTGTCAAAGGATAGTCTTGGATTTCATGCAAGTTGTTTGGTAGTGCTTTTGGTTGATACACCGTCCATTTTGTGCATAAATTGCCAAACAATTGATCAAAAGCATCCCATAAACTCTTATGGTAAGAGTATCTATTACCAGGAGATGCTATCCCGTTCACAACATACTTGCTGGAAATACTCACGGACTCAACACTGACATGAGGTGGAACCATGAGGAGAGTCGAAAGGGTAGCGTGTAATGCAAGAGATGTCGGTTCTATAGACTTAATTGAACCTGAAAGATTGATTACAACAGAATCTTCACGACTACTATTGGTCGGTAAATCAATGCTCGCAGTCCAGCTTCCAGTATTAGAATTATTTAAGTGGGTTTTGATTTCAACAAGACATCCAATCATTGAAACTGTTTAACCTCAAATGAGAAGAGGTTAATTCCTTACGATTTTTGGAAGATTGAACGTAACTGTTTCTTTAACAGTTTCAGAGGAAATAATATTGAGATTAAAATAATCATGCAACAGTTTCTTACATCCCTCAATAAGAATTTCTGGAGCGCTTGCACCTGAAGTCAATCCGATAGATTTTAGTTTGCTTATCGCATCGATGTCTAAATCTTCTGGCCCCGAAATTAACTTAGCCATTGGGCAACCAGCGGTTAAAGCGACTTCTACAAGTCGGTTAGAGTTAGAAGAATTGGGGCTGCCTACGACTAACAGGTAATCAACTTTATCAATGATCTCTTTGATTGCTTGTTGACGATTGGTTGTTGCGTAACAAATGTCACTTTTGTGCGGCCCTTTGATTTTAGGAAAACGTTGCCCTAGAGCATCGGCGATGGCCTGAGTATCATCAACTGAAAGGGTTGTTTGAGTCACATATGCCAATTGTTCAGGGTCTTTAACTGCAAGTGTTTTAACGTCAGCAACTGACTCCACTAGAAGCACTTCACCTTCAGGAAGCTGGCCGATAGTTCCAGTAGTTTCGGGGTGCCCCGAGTGACCAATCATGATGGTCTGTAAACCATTTCGGTAATTTTTTTGCAGTTCAACGTGAACCTTTGAGACGAGAGGACAAACGGCATCAACAAAGTTTAGGTTACGGTCTTTTGCCTCAGCAATTACCGATTTAGCCACCCCATGAGCTGAGAGGACTACTGGTCTATCTTCAGGGCATTCATTCAATTCTTCAACAAATACCGCCCCTTTTTTGCGGAGTGAATTAACGACATATTCATTGTGAACGATCTCATGCCTAACATAAACTGGCGCGCCCCATGCTTCCAAACACTGTTCTACAATTTCAATGGCTCTTTCAACCCCGGCGCAGAAGCCCCTAGGGGCAACCAGGTAAAGATCAAGGTTGGGTTTAGAATCTACCTCCGAAGTATCAATTCCGTTTTGCTCAGTCATGAGGAAAATCCAAAAGTTAATATATATGAACTTACATTATACCATTTAGAAACTGGATTGCTTCTTGTTAATTGCAAATTTTATTTTGGTAGTTTGATATAATCCCTTGGGATTCATTTGCACCGATTGAAATGCATAGAAATATTATCAGATTGGAGAGAGTGGCATAATCACCTTATTGATACCGCCTTATAAATCGGAGAAAAAGAAAATTCAATACTGCCTGGTTGTTGCTCTCTTCAGCATGATAGTGTAAACATTTAGGGCAGATTTCTGAGACCACACACAACTAAGAGATAAAAATGTCCCCTTTAAAACTATCAGTTAAATCAAATTCTTTACGATTCCTGATCCCGTTGATTGGATTCAACAGAATCATTAGTTGAAAGTTTTCAAGCATTCTCTATCTATTGAGTATCATACCGATTGAAAGGGAAATATAGCTATGGCTCGAGTAACAACAGAAGATTGTATTGACAAAGAACCCAACCGGTTCAAATTAGTCATGGTAGCGGCCCAACGAGCAAGGGAGCTCGCACGAGGAGACCTGACGGACATTAAGCTTGATAACGACAAACATACCGTCATGGCGCTGCGCGAAATTGCTGAAGGGCATCAGCCCGTATCAGAATTGTATAACCGCGCGGTTGAAAAATATCAAAGAAGCACGAATGAAAGAATCTTTGATGAGCAGGAAAGTTACAAACTAATTGGACTTGATGCCTCCGATACGGGTAACATTGAAGGAACAAGAGATTATTCCTCAGCGGTCAATAACGATATCAGCGGATTTGATTCTTTTGATGACAGTAAGTGACCAAGCAGTACTCAATGAACAATATCACTATGATTGGGATAGCGAACTTGAACAATTAGTTAAAAAAGTTCGCCAATACGAACCCAACTCAATAAAATTGGTTTCCGAAGCGTTTGAATTCGCCCGCTACGCTCATCAACATCAAACAAGACGCTCTGGGGCTCCTTACTTTTCTCATCCCCTTGCCGTAGCTAATTTTTTGGTTGATCAGAACTTTGACTCCTCAACTGTCATTGCCGCACTTCTGCATGATACCATTGAAGACACTAATACGAGCTACGAAACCATCCGATCTTTGTTCGGACGTGAAATTGCCAATGTCGTCCAAGGTTTAACCAAACTCAATGAGATGAATCAAGAACCGATTGATCAAGCCCTGTTTGAAAATTTATTAAAATTCATACATTCTGGAATTGATGATGATCGGGTGATTATCGTTAAGCTTGCTGACCGCATTCATAACCTCAAAACTATTGAACACCTTTCGCAAGAAAAACAACGGTTAAAATCCAAAGAGACCTTAGATTTCTTGGCACCCCTTGCCGAATTGTTTGGTCTGAACGCTTGGCGAGAGGAGCTTGAAGACCTTGCCTTCAAAACGTTGTATCCACGGGCGAGGCAAAGCGTAATTCGACAGCTCGAGCACTTACGGTCTCAGACCGAAACGACCGCGGACGGTAAATCCTATATTGAACTCAATAAGGTCAATAAGCAGGTTGAAAACCTGATGCGTCACAAAGGTATAAATCATTTTACCATTAAGTATCGCGAGAAGCGACCCTACTCCATTTGGCAAAAAATGTTGTCCGGAACCAAACGATTTTCTTCAATTACCGATATTTTTGGCATCAGGGTGATCACACAAATTGAAGATGATGTTTATGCGACCCTCGGTTTAATCCATACCAAATGGCAAGCTCGTCCCAATCGCTTCAAGGATTACATTAGTCATCCAAAACCCAATGGCTATCGGTCACTGCATACAACTGTCATGGTAGAAGGAAACGAAGTCGAATTCCAAATCAGAACCAAAATGATGCATGAAGCCGCTGAGTCCGGGGTGGCTTCTCACTGGCTTTATAAAGAAGGAATTAAGGGAAATAACCCCTACGTCACCAATACCTCTCAAATCATCAAACGAGCTGAAAAGGTAATGAGTGAATCGCATCAGAAAGAAAATTTTATCAATCGCTTGCGAGAAGAGTTCAAGACACTCAGTGTCTTTTGCTATACGCCATCTAACGATCTCGTCTGGCTTCCAGAAAATTCAACTATACTTGACTTTGCCTATGAGCTTAATCAGGATTTGGGCAATCGAGCCATCAGTGCCACTGTTGATGGTCGCATAGCCCCCCTTTCGAGTCCCGTAAGCAATGGCCAAGTCATCAATATCATCACCTCTGCAGAACCCTTTTTTGATGACAATAAAAAGAAAAGCGCCAACACTCATAAAGGCATTTCCTATTTAGTTATACTTGAAGATTCACTACAATTTAAGCGAACCAAAGAAGAAGGGAAAAAATTCCTGCAAATCACCTTTGAAAGGCATAATAAAAAACTCAACAACAAGGCAATTCGTACGGCAGCCGAATTGCTCAATTACAAAAGTAGTGACGATTTGCTTCGACAAATTGGGTCAAGAGTTGTTAAACCTGAAGACATTTTTGCTCTTCTTTACCCTGACTCACCAATCCCCGCACCTAATCTTGAATTGAATTCCATTGAAAGCATAACGGGACTGCCGAAGGGTGCCCGCTTGCAAATCGCTCCATGCTGTTACCCTGTTCCAGGAGACCGCATTATTGGGTTTCAATCCGATAGGAAAACGGTTGTCGTCCACATGAGCGATTGCGATGAACTCGGTCACTTAGTTGACGAAGATAACTGGGTTGATCTCAGGTGGTCATTGGCATCGCAACCATGCATTCACAATACACTGTTTAAAGTTGAGTTGTTTAATCGACCAGGTACCTTAGGAGAATTGTGTGAAGCTATTTTACTCCGCAATGCAAAAATCAATGGTATGACTTGCCAGCTCGAGACACCAGACTCCCTTCACTATATTATTAACATCCTTGTCAATAATGCCTCTCACTTATACGGGGTCATGCATAATGCCAGCATTTTGGAACCTGTTATATCGATTGAACGACATCGCAAGACAAGTGAATACAGAAAGGACACGTCAGAACTTCTGACACCCCGTAGATAGGGGGATTATTTATTTCCAGGATGAAATAGGAGTTACGCAATAATGCAGGGTGGGTGCAGAGATTCAAAAGCACTGCGATTAGGAGTGAATGTTGACCATGTGGCGACTGTGAGGAATGCTCGAGGGGGTGATTATCCTGATCCAGTACAAGCGGCAAAGATTGCTGAAAAAGCTGGCGCTGATGGCATCACGGCACATCTTCGAGAAGATCGTCGCCATATTCGTGACCGGGATATCGTACGCCTGAAAGAATCTCTATCGATTCCGTTGAATCTAGAAATGGCTGCGACAGAAGAAATGCTTTCCATTGCCCTCAAATATACGCCAAAAGCTATTTGTATTGTCCCTGAGAGACGCCAAGAAGTTACAACCGAGTCGGGTCTTGACGTATTAGGACAATTGACTAAGCTAAAAGAATATATCAAGCCCCTCCAAAATGCTGGGTGTCGGGTATCGTTATTTGTAGGAACAGCACCTGAGCAAATTGCGGCGGCCGCTCAAGCTGGTGCCGATGTCATTGAAGTTCATACAGGGCCTTATTGTCATGCTTTCAATGATAATCAAGGTGACGTTGCCAGCGAACTTAAAAAAATCACTCAGGCAGCCGAGCAAGCGACTCAGCTCGGTATGGAGGTACATGCCGGTCATGGACTCAATTACAAGACGACCCGAATTATGGCTCAAATTGAGCACATTAAGGAGTTGAACATCGGGCATTTTTTAATTGGAGAGGCCATTTTTATTGGTTTAGACGCAGCTGTAAAGCAGATGTGTATTGCGATCAGACAGCAGTGATCATCAAGTTATTGGGGCAGCGTTGTGATCATCGGAATCGGGATTGACATTGTTAACATTAATCGTATCCAAAGAGTCATTATCCGCCATGAAAATCGTTTCCTTGACCGCATTTACACTCCTCATGAGTTATTGATTGGCAACCAAATTGCGGATAAGTTTGGTTATTTTGCTAAACGTTGGGCGGCTAAAGAAGCCTGTTCAAAAGCGCTTGGAACAGGTTTGCGCAAAGGTGTATTCTGGCGCGACATTGAGATACACTCTCATAAAGGAGGTTTGCCTTTCATTGTCCTTCATGGTGGTGCCTTGCAGCACCTAAAAAATCTGACTCCCAAGGGGTATCAGTCAAAAATTCATCTGACTATGTCCGATGATCATCCATCGGCAATAGCCCAGGTAACAATTGATGCATGACGCATTCCCGATACATCTGTTCGTAAAAATTAACCGGTTTATTTCCTTAGGGACTTTTTGCATTGGACACATAAACTAAAATCAGAATGATGGTCTTTTCAAAAAATCGAAATTTTTTTAACGAAGTCTACAATGTCTCAACCGCTGATGAGCAATTCAATTTGTACTCTGATTGGGCACAAAGGTATAATCAGGATGTCATTTCCAATGGCTACGTTACTCCCAAGAGATGCGCTGAAGCACTACTTTCTGTTGTTGACGACCTTAATGTCAATGTATTGGATGTTGGTTGTGGAACCGGGGTTTCCGGTCAAGCGTTCAGAAAGGCGGGATTTGTCAATATAACCGGTGTCGATATCAATCCGGCTATGATCCAAGTTGCCACCCAGAAAAAAATTTACAAGCTGGTTGAACTCGGCACTATCAAAAATCCACTTCCACCCTATGCATCCCAATTTGAAGTTATTGCAGCGGTCGGGGTTATTGGTGCAGGTGCCGCTCCCTTAAGCCTTATGGAACACATTGTTGACACATTGCCTGCAAAGGGATTGATAGTCATTTCATTCAATGACCATACACTTGAGAATCCCAGCTATGAAAAAAGAATAGAAAAATATTTGCTTTCTGGTGAGTTAACTATCAGATATAAGGACTATGGCGACCACATGGTTAGTCTAAACCTTGGCTCCATGATCTATATTTTGCAAAAGTCCTGATGGGTTATGAAGCAATCAATAATGACCGAAAATGGCTGACTTATTGTTAATGCGTATTACAATTTTGACTTGCTTTATTACTTACAACACATTGTTAGATTTCCTCTCAAACAATCAACTTGCATTGGTATGAACTATGAAAGCCGTTATTATTGACAATGTAAAAACCATAATCTATGCATTGATTATTGCCGGCATTTTTCGGTCTCTTTTCTTCCAGCCTTTCTTTATTCCATCCGGTTCAATGAAGGAAAATCTGTTAGTCGGCGATTTTTTGTTTGTGAATAAAATGGCTTATGGATACTCAAAATATTCATGCCCTTGGGCAATATGTCCTATTCCGGGACGGCTTTTTGGTTCAGAACCAGAACGAGGCGATGTCGTTGTGTTTCGGCATCCCACTCGAGGTGAAGATTACATCAAGCGTTTGATCGCTCTGCCCGGAGAGACAATTCGCATTCGTAATGGAGTTATTCAGATAAAAAAAGAGAATGGATGGGAAAGTTTTGAGGTCGTTCCCAATGGCGAATTTACCGAGCTGTTTGCCCCTCAAGGCGGAATGGGTTCAATACCACGATGTACCAAAAAAGATGGAACTAATTGTATGAAAACGAGATATTTGGAAACCCCACCTGACTCTGACTCATATACGACTCTTGCGATCCAAGATATAACCTCGACAAATTTCCCTGAATTTACTGTGCCTGAAGGGGAATACTTTTTTATGGGGGATAATCGTGATAATAGCCTTGACAGCCGAGTGTCACAGGTGCGCGGGGGAGTCGGAACAGTCCCCTTTGAGAATCTGATTGGTCGGGCAGACCGCGTTGTATTTTCTTCTGCTGGTTCCTCGCTATTCTTTTTCTGGACTTGGCGCGGTGACAGATTTTTTAAAGCAATCTAGTGAAGCTATCAAAGCAACTTTTCAAATTTGAACAAAGGCTCGGTTATGTCTTCAACAACAAGGATTTGCTGAAGAATGCCCTCACTCACAGTTCATGTAAACAAGATCACGTGGACAACTATCAACGCCTTGAGTTTCTTGGTGACCGTGTTCTCGCTTTATGCATCGTCAATTACCTCATGCGCATGTTTCCCGATGCACAAGTCGGCGAACTAGCGACACGCTTAAACAAAGTTGTGTCAGGTGATTCTTGCTCTGAGGTTGCCCTAACAATTGAATTAGGCAAGGTATTAATCATTGGTGATGGCGCTCGTTTTAGCGGGACAAGGAACCGAACATCCGTACTTGCCGATGCAATGGAAGCCGTCATTGCTGCAATTTACCTTGATGGTGGTTTCGAGATAACTGAAAAAATTGTGATCTCCCTTTGGCAAAATCATCTCAATATTGAACTTGAAGATGCTACAGTCCCCAAAAGTGAATTACAAGAACTTTTACATTCAAGAAGATTGGACCTGCCTCAATATACACTTCTTGAAAAAATTGGCCCGGCACATGCACCAGAATTTAAAATTGAAGTTCGGTCACATTCAGGGGAATCGGCCATCGGCACTGGGAAATCAAAAAAAGAGGCCGAACGACAGGCGGCTCTATTGCTACTTCAACAATTAGAAAATGAAAATGATTGAACGGCGATTTGGATTTATTGCCATTATAGGCGAACCCAATGTAGGGAAATCCACCCTTGTTAATTCACTTGTCGGAACTAAACTTGCCATAGTAACCCATAAGGCACAAACCACCCGGTCAAACATGATTGGATTGGCAATAAATGGTATAGCACAAATGGCTTTCATTGATACACCGGGAATCTTTGAAACAAAAAAGCGGTTAGACAAGGCCATGGTGAAATCAGCTTGGAGCAGTATTCATGGTGCCGACATTATTACCGTGATGGTTCAACCAAAATCCGTCAAGCGCAATCAAATCAATCAGATACTTCAGCACCTCAATACAATTGATTCCTCTGTAGCTCCTAAGGCTCTTGTGATCAATAAGATTGACCTTGTACACCGAGAAGAGCTCCTTGGTATTACTAATACTCTCACGCAAATGTTTGATTTTGATAAAGTCTTCATGGTGTCGGCTAAGCACGGTAGCGGGCTACAAGATTTATTTCAATGGTATGCAACTCAAATACCACTTGGTGAATGGCATTTTCCGGCCGATCAATTTTCTGATAAATCAGTGCAAAGTCTGGCCTGTGAAATTACGCGAGAGAAGCTTCTGTTGCATCTCCATCAAGAAATTCCCTACACCTTGACCGTAGAAACCGAAAGGTGGCAAAACCTCAAATCGCATGAAGTTCGCATTGATCAAAATATTATTGTTTCCAAGCAGAGTCATAAACAGATGATCATCGGTAAAAAGGGGGAGTGTATCAAACGCGTTGGCATTGAAGCCAAACAAGAAATCAAGCAACTTCTGGGCCACAATGTTCACCTTTTCTTGCAAGTTAAAGTACGCCAGAACTGGATGAATGAATCGCCAAGATACGCTGCTTTGGGGTTAGAGTTCCCAAAGGATTAAGCCGTCACAATTAGCCGGTGCGCAATAGAAACATGTAAACCTAATGGATTGGCAAGATACAGGTTTTTTTCTTTCGTCCCGCCCCTATGGAGAAAATGCGGCTATTGTCCATGTGATGACTGAGAATCATGGTAAGCGGGCAGGGATGGTTTGGAATGCCCGATCTCGCCGGATGTACTCCACACTCAATCCTGGCAATCACCTACGAATTTCTTGGCGTTCCCGTTTATATGAATTATTAGGAACCTTCACCATTGAGCTGCTTGAGGCGCGAACGCATATTTCGTATGCCGGCCCTCTGGCTCTCAATGCCCTCAGTGCCATCTGTGATTTGCTTGATAGTCTGCTTCCCCAGTTTGATCCGCATCATGAATTATATCGACGTACAGCCAAAGTCCTCAATCGAATCAATGCTGATAATGAGTGGTTAATTGATTATTTGTTATGGGAAGTCTTCTTGCTCCAAGAGATTGGGTTAGGTCTTGATCTTGGTCAATGTGCTGTCACCAATCACCAAGAAGATTTGATTTATATCTCACCAAAATCAGGGAGTGCGGTTAGTCGGGAGGGTGCAGGTCAATGGGGACCTAAACTTTTACCCTTACCCAACTGCATGCTAACCGGAAAAAAAGGATCTTTGGTAGAAATAGCGCAAGGTCTTCAAACCACAGGGTTTTTCTTGAAAAGAGGTTGTCATCCGTATGATAATCAACCTAAACTTCCCGCTTCAAGAATACGTCTTGAAAACATGATTAAAAAGCGCTCACTTTTAACCGCAAACCATCAGCCTCATCAACATTAGCGTCACTGTTTATGCTCGGTTGTGGGTTTACCCTTACCCTTTCGTATGCATTTCCAATTCCCCCATGCTCAGAACTGACTATGACTCAATTCCACCTTTTCCCCGCATCGCATTAGAATACATTTAATACGATTAAGTATTCAGGAATTTTTGATGATAAAAATTTTTATTAAGGATTATTTTCTGTTTATTGTATTTGCTATTGTAATATTTAAAATAATTTCCTATTTTATTTCCCAAGTTGATAATTTGAAAACAATGAAGGAAATATCGCATGCGGCACTTTCCCATTTTCGTGAATTTAGTTGGCAAGACAGTTGTCGTCTCAGGTGCTGGCCCAACGGCAGTACCTAAAATCAGATTGCTCCTCAAGACGCAAGCCACAATTAAGGTGTTTGGAACTAACCCTCATCCGGATGTTCTGCTTTGGCAAAATACGGGTGAAATCTTCTATACAAATCGGCGGCTTAAAGAATCAGATATCGCTGATGCCACACTGATCTATGGAGCTAATAACTGCCATGAATTGGACCAGAAAATCCTTGAAATGGGTCAGAACAATGGCGTCCTTGTAAATATTGTCGATAATCTCGCTCTCAGTGAATTCATCACCCCCGCCATCGTAGACAGAGATCCTGTAACCGTGGCGATAGGAACAGAAGGAACAGCACCGGTTCTAGCTCGGAAAATTAAATCGCAAGTTGAGGACTTACTCCCAAGCGACTTGGGATTTATTGCCGCATTCAGTGCCACATTTAGATCCCAAGTCGCCAAAGTACTGCCCGCTAATGACGTACGGCACATGTGGGCTAACTTCTTTAGTAAAATCTTTAACTCTGAACTGAAACCATCGTCGCCAGAAGAAATCAAATATGAAGTTGAAACCTCAATTGGTGAAGTTCTAACTCGGTCAAAACAAATCGTTAGATTTACACTCGTTGAATGTGGTCAAGGATCTTTAGTTGGCTTATCACGCAAAGCTCGAAGCTTGATTGAGAATGCTGATGTCGTTCTGGTTGCCGACCCAGTACCCAAGGCAATTATGGAAATCGCTAGAAGAGAGGCTGACATTGTTAATCTGGACCAATATGCCCAACATCAAAGCTTATCCACGATTGAAATAATCAGGCAACACCTCCAAGAAGCCCAACCGGGGCAATCCGTTATCATGATTGGATCTAACCTATCACCTATGCAAGATAGCCTAAACGAATTGAGTGGAATACAACTCAGTTCAAAGCAAATAATCACTTTACCCTCTGGGACTGAGGTTGAGATACACTCCGTTGGGGATCAAACGATTAAAAAGCGGCACCAAAAAACACTTTTGCACAAAAGTACGCATAACCAAATATCGCCCTTTGCCGACCATACTCGTGCGCTTAATCAGGAAAAAATTTTGCCTATTGAGATTAATCCCAAAAAGATATGGGAGAACGTCTGATGCCCCGACCTTTTACACCTAAAGTGATCACTTCAAATCACCTGCTAGAGGGAGATGTAATCTATTTGTCTCCCACGGGAGAGTGGGTACGCAATTTTACTAAGGCGGAATTGTTCACCAACCCCGAGGTCGCTGAAACACGACTGAAAATAGCTGATCAGCAAAGAAATATTCATGTCGGTGCGTACTTAGCCGATGCGGTAATGCGTGAAGATGGAACACCTGAACCTGTTCATTTTCGAGAGCGTTTCCGCACTAAGGGACCATCAAATTATTTTCACGGGAAACAAGCGGAATAATCGATGTACAGATATAATGAATTTGACGAATTGTTTGTTCGCACACGGGTAAAAGAATTTCGTGACCAAGTTGAACGACGGCTTTCTGGAGCTTTGACCGAAGAAGAATTTAAGCCTCTCAGACTTAAGAACGGACTGTATTTACAACTGCATGCCTACATGCTGCGGGTTGCGATTCCCTATGGAACACTCAACAGCCACCAAATGAAACAATTGGCAATGATTGCTGAACGATGGGATAAAGGCTATGGCCATTTTACCACGCGCCAGAATATCCAATTCAACTGGCCTAAGTTGAAAGATGTTCCCGAAATTCTTGATGCCCTAGCCGATGTTTCAATGCATGCGATCCAAACCTCCGGTAATTGTATCCGTAATGTCACTGCTGATCACTTTTCTGGGGCGGCTGCAGATGAAGTGGAAGACGCTCGAATAACAGCAGAACTCCTCCGCCAGTGGTCAACTGACCATCCAGAGTTTCAGTATCTGCCTCGCAAGTTCAAAATTGCCGTTTCTGGATCTGAGCATGATCGAGCAGTCACCAGAGCCCATGATATTGGATTGCGGACTCTTAGAAATGACCAAGGTGAAGTCGGTTACGAAGTATTGATCGGTGGTGGGCTAGGCCGTACACCCATGATCGGTAAAATCGTCCGAGAATTTCTGCCCAAAGACGATCTTTTACCCTACATTGAGGCCATTCTGAGGGTATATAATTTAAGCGGCCGTCGTGATAATAAATACAAGGCTCGAATAAAAATCCTTGTTCATGAAACTGGATTGGAGGAACTTCAAAACTGGATTGAAAAAGAGTTTGAAGCCCGTAAAAGGGAGTTTCCCGGAATCAATCAACAATTGCTGAACGCCTTGAAAAGGGACTTTAAAGCACCTGATTTTATGAAGCTATCGGTGAATGATTATGTGTCAAGAGTGGCTCATGATCGCGAATTCAGGAACTGGGTACGGACTAATGTTGCCCGACATAAATTACCTTCTTATGGCATCGTATCAATTTCTTTAAAACCCGTAGGCGGGACCCCAGGCGATGCGACTGCTAACCAAATGCGTGTTGTGGCCGAATTGGCCAAAGAATATGGCCATGATGAAATCCGTGTCAGCCATGAACAAAATCTCGTTATTCCTCATGTTCCTAAGGCCTTTATTCCACAAATCTATGATCAATTAAATGAAGTTGGTCTTGCGACAGCCAACCTTGGACTATTATCGGACATTATTGCCTGTCCTGGTATGGATTATTGTGCTCTGGCTACCGCTCGTTCTATTCCCATTGCCCAAGATATTGCCAAACGGTTTGATGATCTTCGATTAGAAAAAGAAATTGGGGAACTAAAAATAAAGATTTCAGGGTGTATTAATGCCTGTGGGCATCACCATGTTGGTCAGATAGGCATTCTTGGTCTTGATAAAGCGGGGGTCGAAAATTATCAAATAACCCTTGGTGGAAACGCCACAGAAGATGCTCGAATAGGCACACGTGTTGGCCCCGGATTTACAGCTGAAGAGCTCATCCCTGCGCTTGAAAGGCTGCTTAAAGCTTACTTAAAATTACGCCAATCGCCTGAAGAAACCTTTTACTCTTGCTTCAATCGAATGGGGGCGGATCCTTTCAAAGCAGCACTTTATCCCGATCTTAAGCACCATCGGAGGAGTGTGCGATGAGTATTATCGTCACCGACAAAGGATTCAAGTTGCTACTTGGTAAGGAGCAGGAGTTCGTTGGAATTGAAACCTTGTTTCAAGGGGTTGAGTCACCGATTAACCTTGATTTACCCAATGATCAAGATCCAAGGGTTATACAACCGTGTTTCTGTTGGATCAAGATAATACGCATTCCTTTTCCAAACTTTAGTGATGGTCGTGGATTCAGCCTTGCAGCAAGATTACGGCAATTGGGTTATGAGGGTATCTTACGTGCTCAAGGGCACATTATTGCCGATCAATATAACCTAGCGAGACAGAGTGGTTTTGATGAAATTGAAATTGATGAAATGCTAGCTAAGAGACAACCCGAGAGTCATTGGCTGAAACAAGCACAGAAGAGAACTCTTAGTTATCAAAAGCGCCTGCTCAAAGTTGCTTAACCAATTAAATATTTTGAGTTTAGCCTAACGAGAAACAGTTTAAATGGAGATGAAATGCATTGGAAACAATTTATGACTGAGGAATTAGTACCAAAGGTCAGTTCTTCTGATAGCTTGAGTTATGGCTGATTGAGGTAAGTTTTCGTAAAACCAAGAAGGTCCTCTAGAGGACGGTCTTAAATAAGATCAATAACCAAGATCAGAGTTATTTTCGCACCGTGCTTTAACCTGAACTTCACAAATATAAGGAGGATATAATTTTTTCATCCCATAATAATGGGAAACAGTAATAATAGAAAATATTATTGCTCTAATTTTGAGGACTCTATAATTCAGTCGCACGTCCAACAGTTTGAGTGACTTGCTCTGGAGTTATGTCGGAGGGATTGCGATCATTATACACTCTTCATGATTCAGCAACTGAGCATGGATCAGGTTGAATTACAATCATTATGATGTTTTTTTGTGTTAGATGCTTCTAAATCATGGATTTTTATATATATTTTCTTTAATTAAAAGGGCTTCCCGCCGGATAGGCGGCTTAGAGATAGTGGGGCCGGCAATTACTACAATTCCAAAAGCTTCCCGCCGGATAGGCGGCTTAGAGAGTTATGAATGGTTTCCCGCTGAATGTAATGTAGCTTCCCGCCGGATAGGCGGCTTAGAGAATCTGGTTGAATTTGATAGCTTAATCGTTGGCGCTTCCCGCCGGATAGGCGGCT
>Ga0209022_1002276_pt1 | contig 16364 bp, 12 predicted proteins | sample PinacodermPK_FD_187300 | JGI IMG/M metagenome (GOLD analysis project Ga0209022, IMG submission 187300) | Host-associated microbial community of the marine sponge Aplysina aerophoba from Gulf of Piran - sponge pinacoderm, lysed by proteinase... | ecosystem: Host-associated > Porifera > Sponge >...
CGCTCGACCAGCTTGCGGTTCTTGCGGTCGGACCGTTCGATCCGGTCGCGGATCTGGATGCTGTCGCGGTGCTGTGCCCGTATGGACGCGATCAACAATGTTGTGATCGTCGCGAACATCACCCCGAACGCAGCCCCGAGGACCGTGAGAACCGTCATGTCGACCGCCGTGCCTGCCACCGTTTCCACAAAGCCCAACCTACACCGTCGTTCAGCACAACACAACCTGAAACAACATGACAATTATCATCAACGACAACATCGCACTCGGCATCGTCATTGAAGCCGGCCCGCTGTCCGCCCGGCTTCAAGCGCACCTCGAGTTGCTGATTGAGGACGGCACCCTCAAAGAGACCAGGGTGTGACCGTTTGCCTCGCCTGTTCCGGGCGTTGCGTAACATTTATGTCACGGTATAGTTTGGTTTATGCCACATCCACGTACCGGAGGCGAGCTCTATCTTGAGGGTCGGCGAATGGATGCCGATTACGACCTTGCGTACAAGACTTCTCGGAGACGCATCGAGCAGATTGACGCAATCATCCGAACCTTGGAACAGCGTCGTTGCAGCCTTGACCTGAGTAAGGCCGAATTGGCACGTCGTGCCAACCTCCGCCCCGAAGTGATCAGAAGAATATTTTCAGCCGAATCTCCCAACCCGACGCTGGCAACGCTCGTGGCACTCGCCGAAGCCATGCAAATGGAGTTGTCTGCCGAGCCTCAAAAGGTGAGTCCAGCTATTTGAGCACCTTCTGGTGCCGGTTGAACTCGGAATGATACTTGAGAATTTGCCTGTAGTCCTTTGGTCCAGCGGGTTGTCTCCGTTGTTTTGACAATCCGCCCAGACAAACAATGGACGAGCCGCCGAGGCTTGGTGCGTCACGCACGAGCAGACAGAACAGTCGGTGGTTCTTCCCGCCTCCTTGTACACGCACCTCATAGATTCCAGCCATGTCACCATGCATGGCCTCCCACTTGCCGCCGCCCGAGAACGCCGGAGGCGGCGCCTCAGCGACCGCATCAAGAACGGCGTGAATCTCGGCCGCCACCTTGGCTGGGATCGTTTCAAGGAACTCACGCGTCGGAACGGTCTCATCCGGATCGTCGCTGGTCGAACGCCTGAAGAAATGAATGAGCCACGGCCGACGGCCCTTCTGGGCGGCGGCCATTGTTATGTCCCGGTCTCGGCGTTAGATCCGTCTGGGTCGTCCCCGGCAAGTGATGTCACCAATTCCTCTTGGTCGGCTCTGGCAGGCGTGTTGCCCAAGTTATGGGCAGCCGTTCCGTGGAGAACCTCGGGCTCAAAGCGCACGAATCCCTACTTCTTCCTACTTCAGACATGCGCTTCACTGTAGCACGTAAGTTTCGGCCTCCACAGCGTCGGCCAATCGATCGTTTCCGTGACAGCAGATCGGTCACAATATCCTCAGCAGATCGGCGATAACTTGATTGCTCGTTGTACGATGAAGCTGTGGTTGAGCGTCGCTACCCTTGAATTGTTGACCGGCTCGTAGCCGACGAACTTCTACCCGATTTCCCCGCGATCCTGATAGTGGGACCGCGCGGTTGCGGGAAATCAACATCAATGAGGCAGTTCGCCGATACCGTGCTTGACCTATCCACACCCGGCGTGAGGACCGCTGCGATCGAGGAGCCTGACGGTATCCTTGCATCTGCTGCCGGCCGCGTGCTGATCGACGAGTGGCAGGAAAATCCTGAGATTCTCGGTGCGATAAAGCAAGCCGTCGACACAGACCTCTCGAGCATCCCCGACCCCTTCATCGTGACCGGTTCGGTCCGAGCGGTACAACAAGTTGCAACCCGGCCGGGGACCGGCCGACTCATCAGGGTTCGCATGTCGGGTCTGACCCAAGGCGAACTCGAAAACGACGACTTTTCCGACCCCGTCGGTAAGCCGACCGGGCCCGTTAGAGCGACCGCACCTTCACGCTCAACGGCATCGATCTCGCCGATATGCAGACGAAACTGCTGGGCCGGCGGAGAACCAGAGGCCTCAGCCCGGTTCTTGCCTGGTAGCTGTCGATATCGCTTGGTGTGGCCGACAACTGGAAGGTCATACCAACACCTTGCGAACCTAATCGGCCTAGTATTGCACCGGCATCGCGGGCAACCCGTATGAACCCGCTCACAGCCTGATAGACCCATGCCCATGACGATTGCCAGAATCTGCGAACAATAGCGGGAAGGCAGAACCCCCAACCACCGCCATCCCACATTAACGCGCAGGCTCGATCCCTCGCGCAAATGCGCTGACCCTCACCGGGCATTCGAAGCCCGGTGCCGCATCTCCCCAAGAGCCATCCCTAACCCACGAATCCCGATACCCAAAGAACGTCTGTCGGGCGTTTGCTGCTTCAGAAACGGACGTTGTCAAGAGAAAGTCAGACTCGAACGAGGTTTCGCGCGGCGCAAACACTACATTCAGAGAGGGCCAATTGCTACACTAGAACATTACAAAGTGCTACACTAGAATATTACAAAGTGCTACATTCACCGATCGGCCCGACATGCCAGGGTCAGCACAGAGTCAGCGAAGGACGGCGATGACAGACCTCCTCAAACCAGACGGCTATGTTACTCGCATCGCCGGTACGCGCTTGGACCGGGCGCTCAACACGGCACCGATGGTGCTCATCGAAGGCCCCAAGGGGTGCGGCAAGACGTGGCTCGGGCTGAGCCGGTCTCGCAGCAAGATGATGCTGGCCGAGGATGCCAACGCGCTCAGTGCGGCCCGGACGATCACCCGTGAGGTGCTGCTGAACGGCGACCGGCCCAAGCTCGTCGACGAGTGGCAGCGCGCTCCCGAGGTCTGGGATGCCGCGCGGGGCATTTCCGACCGCGATGCCGCCACGGGCAAGTTCATCTTCACCGGTTCTTACTCGCGCTCTGACGCGGTTACCCGCCACTCGGGAGCCGGCCGCCTCATGCGAATTCGGCTTCGCCCGATGTCGCTTCACGAACTGGGCCACGCCACCGGGCAGGTATCGGTCGCCGGCCTGCTCGCGGGAGAGACTGCTGCCGCGATCGCTCCGCAGATCGATGCCCGGCGCCTTGCGGAGCTGATCTGCCGGGGTGGATGGCCCCGACATGTCGGGTTGGCTGCGGAGGCCGGCCAAGACCTGCTCGTGGCGTATCTGGAGGAGACCGCACGCGTCGACTTCCCAGCGGAAACGGGGACATCCCATAACCCTATGAAGGTTAGACGGCTGTTGCGATCTCTCGCACGCCATGTGTCCACCACTGCGTCCCAAGCATCGCTGGCGAGAGACACCGCCGGCGACGGGGCACGGCTGAACCACCAGACCGTCAGCCGCTATCTCGATGCCCTCGAGCGCCTCTTCGTTCTCGACGATCTCCCGGCGTGGTCGCCGCACATGACATCGAACCGCCCGGCCCGTCAGTCGCCGAAGCGGCACCTGGCTGATCCGTCGCTCGCGGCCGCCGCGCTTGGGGCAGGGCCTGACCGTCTCGCCCGCGACATGCGTTCGCTGGGCCTGCTGTTCGAGTCGTTGGTCGTGCGGGACCTGCGCGTGTACTGCGAGGCCGGAGACATCGCGGTGTTCCATCACCAAGCCCAGCGTGGCGGCGAGCTTGATGCCGTGCTGGAGGCACGCGACGGACGTTGGGTTGCCGTGGCAGTCAAGCTCGGTGGCAACGAACAGATGCTGGACCAAACCGCTGCGAAACTGCTGGCCGCGACCCGCAGTATTGACATCTCTCGCAGACTGCCTCCTGCGGCGCACCTCATCGTGACCGCGTTCGGCACCGCCGCCTACCAGCGACCCGACGGCATCACCGTCGCACCCGTCACCGCGCTCGGCCCGTAAACTTTTGCTGATTCACAGGCCGTGTTTGCGGCGTATTCGTGATGGCAAGTCGCGTACTTTTTTCTGTATTTCGTTGAGTTCGTGTTGTGTTGCGGAATGTGCATTATGTATCGATTTCAGTTCTTCTCGAAGGCCTTGTATGGCTTCTTGCGTGCTCTTTTGCTGGTCTCCATACTCTCCGTTTAGTTTGGTTAGGTCGTCGTGAATTGCTTGCACGATTTCTTGCTTCGCTGCGTTTGCTGACGACGCGACCACCTCTTGCAACAAACCCAAAATCTCCTTACCAAGTTCCCCCACTCCAACTAGATCATCAACAGCAGAAGCCAGCGCTTTGGTTAATTCGTCATGTCGGGCATCGCTCTTCGCTTGAAGGCCCCTAAGGTCATCGTGAATTGCTTGCACGGTTTCTTGCTTCGCTGCGTTTGCTGACGACGCGGCCACCTCTTGCAACAAACCCAGAATCTCCTTACCGAGTTCCCCCACTCCAACTAGATCATCAACAGCAGAAGCCAGCGCTTTGGTCGTTGCATCATGTTGAGCATCGCTCTTCGCTTGAAAGCCAGTAAGGTCTTCGTGAATCGCTTGCACGGTTTCTTGCTGCAATGCACTGGTCGCTTTCGCAATCGCTTTGTTAAGCGAACCCAAAACCTGTTCTCCTAGATTCCCTACTTGGGACAGTTCATTGGTCACCGATTCGAGCGTGGATGTCCATTCGCTTAGTGAATCTGTTGATTTTTCTTGTTGAGCGCGGAAACTGTCAATAATGCCGACCTTACTTCGCAGATCCGCTAGTGATTCGACGGCTTCTTTGAACCTTTGAGCTGAAGCAGCAAAGTCGGTTTGTGTGGATTCGTTCATGGGTTTTCCTTTCTGCTAGTAGGCAGACTAGCAGTGAGTTGCGCAGCAATCTTGAGGGCCGAATCGATCCCTTCAGCCAACAAGAACACTCCAAGATGTGGGCTGCGGTGATAATTTTCGGTCAACCATTTGTCTAGTTGTTCGCAGCTAGGAAGGGTCACCCGAGCGGCGGCTATAACTGCTGCGGCTTCCCCAAGGTGCCTCGGTCCGTCAGTTATGAACCGATTCAAAATCCATTGAACCATTGTTTCAACATCGGACGGGTCTGCACGGTAGCGCTCAAGGGCGCAGGTCATCGCTTCGGTCATTTCCGCTTCAAGTCGGTCAAACGAGGGGGTTTCAGAGTAGAAGGCACCTGCGATAGCTCTTGAAGCAAGCAGCCCTGGGTGGTCGGGGTAAGAACCGAGGAGTCTTGCTGCGGCGGCGCGCCAATACCTCGCATCGGCTGGGTCAGATACCTTTTCCCATTCCTCAATCCAATCGGAAAATGCAAAATCTCGTCGTTCAGCGAGTTGCTGCGCCACTGCGGACGGCACGCCTTCCGACAAGTATTCAAGAACTCCCCGGCGTACCGCTTCGCCGTCTTCAGTTCCTAAACCAGCAAGTTCCCACATCTCATAAAGGCTGCGGCGGCGTGCAAGCCCTATCGTCTCATTAACAACTTGGGCGAGTACCTTGGCGCACACCTTGACTGCCTCGCGACGGGTCGAAAAGGTTGGTAGACTCGCCTCGATTTCCGCCACCCGACCTGGTTGGGAACGTCCCACGAAATCAACCAAATTTCTCTCAATATCCTCGGCTGAAACGTCAGCGATCGACACTTCGGCTTTTTCTGTTTTTCCTAATCCCGAGATTAAATAATCGTCAATGAACCCGAGGACGGCCAACCGATGAAGCGCTCTCTTCGATTTGTCTCGTGCCCCTTCCACAGCGCCGAGCGGTACCACGGTGTTGCGGGAGAGATCGTCGTGGGAGAGATCGTCGTACATCTTGGTTGTGGCTTCGGCATCAGCACGGGGAGTGACCTCTGATTGGTTATGGAAATAAAGCACCGTATCAATATCGTCACCTTGCCACGGTGGTCTCGGAGTCCGTTGAGCATCTTCGGATCTTGTCGGGTTCAACAACTTTTCATTTTGGGTTCTATCGATTTCCGATAAGACAATTATTGATTTGGCCTGTTTTCCGTCTCTCCCTGCTCTGCCGACTTCTTGGTAGAAAGACTCGATGGATTGCGGCATACCAAAATGGACTACCCAGCGAACATTTGGTTTGTCGATACCCATACCGAAGGCTTTCGTCGAAACAATAACTTCGGCTTCGTCCGTCATAAACCTGTCGACGTTACGATCCTTTTGGGCTTGCCACGCTCGGTAGTCTTGATAATCTTTGGGTGGTTTAGAAGAGAAGCGAACTGATTTAGGGCATACATTTCTAACCGTTTTCAAGGTTTCAAACGATCCGTGGTACCCGTTCACGCTCGGAATGAAGACTATTCCTGGTAAAGGTTCATTTCCTGAGTTCAGATGATCGGAGAAGTCACCCATCAAACAGTGCAGTACGTCTTCCAAAATCGCATTTGAGATATCTGGTTTCGCAAGTCGAACCTCGTAGTTGATTTCGGGTCGGTCAAATGTACTCGGGCTGATGACGCTATCCGGGTCGCTGCCATCGATCCCAAGTTGGAACAACACATCGGTCAGCACCGCCCGAGATGCGGTGCCGGTGAGCGCCGCAATCGGTGGCGGATTGCGCCCTGAAGGGTCGCACCGCGCGCGGATAGTTCTCCCAAGATTTAAGTACGCATGGCGGAAGTCATGTCCCCATTCAGAAACACAATGCGCTTCATCAACAGCTGCGAGACAAACCGGGAACGACTGAGATGCCGATGCCAACGCATCGCGAAACCCGCTACGCTGAAACCTCTCGGGAGTAACGTACAAGAAATAGGCATCCGCGGCTTCTTTGAAATCTTGTGCAGTTTTGGTACTCGCGTGCGATATTCCGTGTGCTCGATCAATGCCATTTTGCTTTAACCCGCGGATCTGGTCTGCAATCAACGACACAAGTGGTGCCACGATCACCACGCGACCCGCAATGATTAAACCAGTTAACTGAAAAATCATACTCTTGCCTGCGCCTGTAGGGAGCAGAACAGCGCAATCTTGGCCAGTGAGGGCCAACCGTAAGGCTTCGTATTGGCCGTCTCTAAACTGTCTTATCGCAAACACTGCGTGCATTACTGTTTCGAGAGCAGTGCGTTTCGTCTGGTCTTCGCTAGGAAGGTTTGGACGCGGGATTGGGTGAAGCCTTCCGCGTCGCTTGTCTTTTGGTAATAGGGGCACGCCTGTCGTACGGATAACGATCCGTGGTGTGCTGTCATGTCGGTCGTTATTTTCGGGTAGTTTTTCTGCCGGAGTCCAATCGCTTTGGAGCAGCACGGTCACCGACGCTTCACCTTGTGGAGAGGCACCGTTTACAAAAGCGCTACGCGTGAAAACGAACCCGTTCTCGTTGCTCTCGCGCTGGTAGAGAACCTCAGAATCTTCTGTACGGATCACAACGGTTTGCGGAACGTGATCTGAATCCCAGATTGTTAGAACGGCAGCAAGCAACTCCAAGTACGGGCCGACGAGACCCGGTGATAAGCCAGTTGGATCAAGAACCTCAATCACCCAGCAATCACCAGAAAAATATCCCGCGTCTAGCGCCTCGCATATCCCAAGCACCAATCGGTGTGTCTGTATCGGCCCCCACACCAACGGGTGCCATTCTTTAGGTGACCGACCACTCGCGTCTTGCACAACCTCAGACACACGGTTAAGACCGTTGCCGTTGCCGTCTCGAAGTTCTTGGGTAGGAACCCGCACAGTTTCTATGCCGACGTTGCGCGCGGCCCTGTCTCTAGCGTGGTCAACCTTACGTGCAGTTTGATGCTGCGAACCGTCTACCTCGAAAATAACTGGCGTACTCCCTAACGGAGAGAACAAGAAATCGCATCGCCGTTGCTCGTCGGTGTCGATATCGTTTTGCGCGGAAGCGGCGAGCAGATCAAGGGGAGCTTGGGGAACGAGCCACCTCGTTGACCCCGGTTTACCTTTTTCGAGCAAGTCAACTAGTTGCTGCTCCTCGATCGATTCGCACAATTTCATGTCGAACACTGTGTTGCCTCTGTTCGGCACCAAAAAATCATTGTCCGTTGGTTCGTCCGCATGGTTGCCTTGTAGTAGCAGTTCTTCCGCAGCGGGATGCATGGGGGGCGCGTCGCTTCGAGCGAGCAGTTTCATCATTGTTGCCATCACTGGATCCAGCGCAGGAGAGCGATTCTCTTGTTGCAGCACGGTATTTTCGCGCGCCAACCAACAAGTGCCCAGCCGCGATGCTTCTTGTCGAGGAAATTTCCGCAGCGATCCCCCAGCGGACACAAAACTTGTAGTCCACCCTTCGCGGTTGTTTGTGGCATCTTGCCAAGGAACTCTTCTGCGAGTGTTCTGATAAGAAGACCGGCTCACGAGTGGTGATTATAAACCGCTGTATCGCTTTCTGCTGCGAACGCAATCTCGACTTCGGTTGTGGAAGGTTTTCGTGGCGTGCTTTATTCTACCGTATTGCCGTTTGCTATGTCTTTTAGGCGTTCGACATCTTTGGGGGAACTCATTTCGATTACGGCTTTAACTGGTTTGTTGATGCCGGTGAGTTGATTGAGGGCTCGGTCACCTGCGCTTTTGGGGGCTGGTCGGTCGGTGGTGAGAAGTATGAGCCGGGTATCGGGGTTGCTTGAATGCAAGACGGCCGCTTTGCCGAGTGCTTTCCACAGCGTGTCGGTGCGGCGTAGCCCCGGGCGTTGGGTCACGCTGAACGCTCCTGACACATCGAAATACCATTCCCGTCCCTCGATGTCGAGTGCTTTGAAGTTGACCTCGACACCGCAGCGCTCAACGACTTTTCGGCGAATGTCTTTGAACCCGCAATCCCTCAGAATTGCCCGGGCCATCTCTTGGGCTTTGCGGCCTGCTTCACCTGCCCGAGCTTGGAACGGTATCGCCTCAGCCGAGTTGGCGTTCGGCGGCTTTGATGTGTCCATCAATTCGTTTAAGAAACTTTGTTGACTGTTACGCCCGTTGCGGCTCGGAACCGTGACCGTCCAAGGCCCTGTTCCCGAACTTTCGGCGGGATGCGCCCACTCTTCGGCGATGCGTTGTTCTGCTAACGCAACATAGTCGGCATCCGTGTCGAAACCGACGTAATGGCGTTCTGTGCGGACGGCGGCAATGGCGGTGGTTCCAGCCCCCATAAACGGATCCAGTATTAGGTCGCGGCGATAGGTGTAGAGCTCAATGAGGCGTTGCGGTAACTCCACTGGGAACGGCGCGGGATGCCCTATTCGTGTGGCCGACGCTGGGGGGATTTCCCACACATCGGTTGTTGCTTCCATGAACTCATCAACGGGGGCGGTTCCTTCCCAGGGCAACTTTTCAACGTCGCGCAGCGCGGGTGGTCGTGCTCGGTCTAGGCGCCCTTTTGAAGCGATCACTACTCGTTCGGTCAGGTCTCGCAACACTGGATTGGTTGGTTGCTGGAAACTACCCCACGCACAGTTACCCGCGGCACCTTTTGCTTTCCGCCAGATAACCTCACCGCGCAACAACATCCGCAACCGGTCTTGAAGAATATGTATCACATCAGCCGACAACGATCGGTAAGGACGGCGACCCAAGTTGGCAACGTTCACAGCGATGCGACCACCCGGTTCCAACTTCCGCACGCACTCAGCGAACACCGCTTCTAGCATCTCCAGATACGCAATGTAGTCGGCTGGCACATGCCCGTCCCCAACCGATTCCTCGTATTCCTTGCCTGCGAAGTAAGGCGGCGAGGTCACCACGAGTGCGACCGACCCGTCAGCGATATCGCCATAAGTATCCATATCACGGGCATCGCCGACCCATATTCTGTCACGGCAAGACGGTGCCTCAATGTGGTCATCTGTGCTGATCTCTGGTGGAGGGAACCGCGCATAAAACGCAGATGCATCATGGGCCTCACGCCGACCAACCCCAAAGTTAGACGTGGCAGTCCCCCGCCTACGCCGTTCCGAACTAATCATAGTTCTAAGCTACATCCCCGCTGTGACATCAAGCGTCGAACTTCCCAAGCAAAACCCACCAAAACCCAATCCCGAAGGTTCCGACAGACGGCATCTCGGATGTTTTCGATTTAGGGGCCACCTCACCAGATCGAATTCGCCTGGACCGATTCGCTTGATGACCTACTAACGCTTGGTTCGTTCTGAGGTCCTTTTTGCGACAGTTGACGGAGGCATCACGCAACAACCTCACCCAAGCTAAGAAATAAGCAGAGTATCTAGGCGAATCGTACGCATCAACTCCCGCAAGTAGTGTTTAGGTTTATTTTCACCCCATGGCCTAAGGTGCTTCGCCGAGATGCTAATGTTTATGGCCGTATGTGTGTTGTCCGTGAGGCTGCCTAATGGGATTCAACCCTAAAGCGATATTGGATTACCGAGATGTGCGTCACGAGCAACTTCCACATGTGGTTCGGTTCTCAGGCGGCCGCAGTTCGGCGCTCATGGCGCTACGTCTTGCACAAGAGGGCGCACTACATTACGATCGTGGAGATATCGTGCTGTTTGCCAACACCACTGCAGAGCATCCCGGTACGTACGAATTCGCGAGAACGGTATGCAACAAGATAGAGACTCAATTTGGGATCCCCTGTTTATGGTACGAAGGATGCGCCGTTGAGGTAGCGACACGGACTGGATACACCCGGTCGCGAACTTTCAGGTTAGTTCTGCGGCGCGAAGCATCTGACGGTGATGACCCCAAGAAGCCGGGTTACAGGTCGCGAGGGGAAGCGTTTGAGGAGATGGCTTCGTGGACACGACTACCTTCAAGATGGCGCCGAATGTGTACCACGGAACTGAAGGTTCGACCTGGACATGACTTGGTCGCTGAGTGGTTGTATGAAGGTCCGGGTCCTGCAAGGCAGGGCCATCACCGGGATGTGTCTTTGGCTCCTGCTGATGTAGTAGCGGCCCGTTATCGGGGAACATTAGACCGTGACGATCGTGAAACCCGCCTCAGAGTAGCGTGTGCAGAACCTTGGGCGCGCGACGAGCAAGATTGGCAAGATTTCACATCGATTGATTTGAAACGTTCGAAAGTGGGACCCCGTGGTTCAGCCGACATTTGGGGTCGTTTCGGAGGTGCCCAGCAATTCGTTTCAGTTCTCGGGTTGCGAGCTGACGAACCCGAGCGAGTGAAGACCGCTATGTGGCGGTCGCTAATTGCGGAGGGTGCCGCAGGCACGCATTGCCGCGACCGTATTCAGCCTCCGGGGGAGTTGATCTACTGCCCGTTGAGTGACCTCGATATCACCGACCAAGATGTGCGTTCGTTTTGGGCTGATCAACAATACGATCTGAATATTCCAACAGGTGCCGGTAACTGTGTGTATTGCTTCCTTAAAGGGCCGGCCGCGCTCGCGCGGTTGGCGGCACAGATTGATGCAAGCGACGAATGGGGAAACGGCCGAGCAGAAGCTACACCAGTCGATATTCGATGGTGGTCGCGTCTTGAGGAAACGTACGGGCGACCATCTACGACCAAGGAAGGCCGAATCGGAATGTTTCATGACACCAACTACGGAATTATCTTGAACCAGGCGACCGATGCCAAGAAGTTGAACGGCACCGGTTCCGAGTCAAACGGGATTGAACTTGGAGTGCCTTGTTCATGCACCGATTAGTTGAAAGGAGTGACCCTTGAGTGACGCGGTTGGTAACCGTCTCGCGTTCGTGGAGAATCGCGCCGCCCCTGAAGGTTTTCGGTCTGGAGAGGGTACTGATGACGAGATTGTGGTGCGTGAGTTGGTTCAGAATGCCCTTGACGCGCATGCCACCATAATAAGGTTCTCAACTATCAGCGTGCCCATTGAACAAGTGCCCGACATTGACGGTTACAGGGACGCGTTTGAAGCCATACATCCCGATTTACGAAAAACCCCCGTAGCGAGGGCTGCGATAGAGCGCATTCAACGTTCGCTAGAATCCGGCACCGTAGGTTGCCTTCTTTGCACAGACAACGGGAGTGGACTCCAACTCAATGATTACCAGAGACTTCTCGCAGAAGCGATGTCAGCTAAAGTTGGTCATGCCAGTGTCGGTAAATTGGGCTCGGTAGGAGTGGGGCACTTGACTGCCCTTGACGCTTCGGACATGCGCTATGTCTTATACGCATCACACGGTCAGGATGGCCCGCTGTTCGGTGGTCAAACCATGCTCGCAAGTCAACGTTACTACAAGGATGGAAATGAGGAGCATAGGGTTAGACAGGGTTGCTTGACCGCCGCTTCGCGCGTTGACGATTTCCTAGGTTACAAGGCTTCACAAGCGGATCACGAGGCAATGCCGATGTGGCTGAAGATTCCTCCTTCACGAGGTACTACGGTCGCAATCCTTGGATACGGATCGCTTGATGAGTACGTCTCTTCTCAGGACGAAGACAGTGATCTAACTTCTGAACCACATCTGAACAGAATATTTGATGCCGTTGCGAAGCATTTTATGGTTGCGTTGCAAAATGGTAAGTTGCGCGTGTCCTACGCTTCAGAATCGCGGCACGAAGTTTGGCTTGATGACGAAGAAATTCGCAGGCGTTTAGAGGCCAATCGCCATCGTCGACGAGCTAGCCGGCGTCACTACGGTTCCGGTGCCCGGGCGTGGGCCGCTTGGGAAACCCTTAACGAAAACAACGTTATTCCCTATGATGGAGGATCGTTATGGTATCGATTGACACCGGGTCAGAATACGACTGTGGTGGTGTTTCGAAACGGAATGCGCATCACCGACGACGCTCCACAGTTGAGAAGTAGCGACTTCAAGGGAACGAAGGCATTTAGCGCGGTACTTGATGCTGATCGTGAACTTGCTAGTGCCATCAAGGAATGCGAAACCGATTCGCATCTTGAGATCAAGGTATCACAGGCTCCAAAGAAGCAAGGGGAGCTAGCGTCCAAGGGTTTGCAAGAGGTGCAGGACGCGCTGAAGTCGGCGGTTGGTGAACTTGATACCGACGAGTGGGTGCCTGATGTGCTGCGTATTTTCGATGGTCACGATATGCCGAGCAATTTGGAACCCGCCCCACCTCGGCATCGCTCGCCACAACTAGACTCGGTGCAACTTGAGTTTCCTCAGGTTGTTTCCGAAGCGGGTACAGCACCACCGGGCCCGGGTCCTACACCAGGTCCGGGACCGGGACCCGGCCCAGTGCCCGCTGACCGTCCAGTTCAACCTCAACAATGGCGACCGGGAAGCGTGGAGGGGGTGCGACGCTCGTTTGTGCCAATCAACGACAGAGAAGCGATTATTGAATGGGACTTCACGGGTGATGCCCGCCGACCCGCTTGTGCAGGTGTTGCGGTTGTTATCGGGTCTGGGTCACAGCCAGCTGATCGGAGTCCTGCCCCTGATCAAGCTTTGTTAATTCGTCCTCAAGGTACCAGCGAAGACCAGTGGGCCTATGAATTGAAGGTTCCCGCGAACCAAGGGAGCATTCGCGTCGAGGTGGCTGATGTTCCGTCGGACTGGGAAGCCGTTATGGCCGTAGTAAGTAGGAGAACATGAGAGTTGTACCTGTTATTGATACTCGGGTTGATGCTCTCTCGTGCGACTATCCCGACGGTCGTTACCAGTGCAAAATGACAACCGTGTCTAGTGGGAAAACTCTCAGAGCAGACCACGAAATTGAAGGTGCGGACGAACTCAAGAAATTGCTTTCCAAAGGATTTGTTATGTTCGCATTAGAGCTCGTCTCAACAGTTTCCTTGATTAGCACTTTGGAACTAGCCGAAGAAGGCAAGTCCACCCAAACAGTAGTTCTCGATCCTTCGTCCGTTGCTGAGCAAGGCGCTCAGGCCCGTCCGGGCCTTATCGCAGTTCGCAACTGCACACTTTCGGGGAGTGGGCTGAGCCCAGCTTGGCAAGAATTTGGGGGTCGTATCCCGGTTCAGGCAGGACAATGGCTCGCAAGGGGACAGCACTACGAACTTGCCTCACCGCAAACGAGTTTGATGAAGTTTGTCGCTGATAAGGAACTGCGTCGGCGTGAAATGCGTTGTCGCTTTGCCCACCCCAGTTACGAAATCGTTATGCATCCAGATGACTTGGCGCAATGCCAGCAGAACGAAGCGCAGCCAGCAGCGAAGGCGGTCATGCTTGCGGCATGGGTTTCTGCTTTGGCTGACGCGAACAACAGAAGCGCGTTCGGTGGGCATGCAGATGGAGACGTTGGTGAGGACGGAGAGCAAAGAGAGCCGCTTGGTCACCAATTGGCTGCAAAGATCAAGGCCCTCGATCCAGCGTGCCCAACACCAGGAGAGGAAGACTATGACCCTCTTAGGGCGGCCACGGTGCTGCTCGGTGAAGACTTGATCACGTTTGATTCCGAAGGCGTACCACCATGAAATCCAAATATCAAATAGTCCCAGAAAACGTGGAACACAACTTTCGGATGTGGCAGCAATCATTAGTCGAACCGAAACGTTCCATGAATCCAGCTCCAACTTTGGTTGCGAAGCAACAGGAGTTGGTACGTTCTGCAACATCAATAGAAAGTTTGTGCTCGTACCTCGTTCAACAACTCAATATCAAACCCGACCTCATCTCTTTGCCACCGAATATTCAAGCCGTTACATCCGACGAAATGCTCAACGCGCCTGCCGAATGGGACCGTTACGTGGGTTGTCAATTATTGCAGGTACCGCGTATCGAAGCGTTGTCAAGTCCTTGGTGGTATATTTGCCACATTGCTTGGTTGGAGCGCGGCGTTTTCCCGGATCCACCCGATACGACCTTCAACGCTCGTATCAACCCGCGAATCCTTGAATCAAATCCCGAAACCATTCCCAATTCCGCAAGCAAGAAACTCGACGACGCAACCAGAAACCTGCTTCGGCGCCTCGGAGGACTCCCACATATTCGTCGCCTCTACAGAGTTGCCGAAGACCCGCCTATTCCTCGCGCCTATTGGAGATGCCGCATCGCCGCTGACGCAACCGCGAGCGCTCCTGCTAACTCCGGCCTGACGTTTGAAAAGTGCCACGCTTTGCTGCACTCTGGTCAATGGGGACGCTTCATTGAACGGACACAAAACGCGTATAGTTCATTGTTGTCCCCGCGTTCCCTCGCTGCTGTGTGCATGATCGCGGATTCCAACAAAAAAGGTGTTCGAATGGATCACTTGCAGGTAATCGCACGAAGGTGCTTACAAACTCATCCCGATCTGGCGGATTGGGCATATTTGTCCCGCACCGTCGTCCCGTCGTCAGCGAAATCAAAACAGACAGGAAAAGATTCGTCAACCACAAAGAATCGTCAAGCTAGACGTACGCACAAGCGAAATCGTTGACACCACCTTTAGGGTTCCCTATTGGAATCCTGAATGCTCATCACGATGCATTGTGGCTCAACTCTGCGGAATGGTGTCGTTCGTTGTTCACGGCCACAGGGCGCATACCGGAGCAGCGGCTATCCGTTCGGATAGGCAATAGGTGTGCTGTCCGGTGTACGGAACTAGGCCAGAAATGAAATGGTTACGTATGAAGCTCCGAAGGGCATGGCTATTCTGGGGCGGCCTCGTCATACCGCGTTTTGATGAACCGGACAGCGGAACTGCTCTTCCCTGAAGCTCTTGTCCAACGCAATATCGCAGGCGCACCTTCAAGCAATACTTTGATTAGCGTTTCCTCCTTTCGTGGCGGCAAATCTCCAATCCTTTGGGAACAGCCGTTTTGCGCCAACGGGAGTTCGTCTTGCAGAGGCTTGGTCCCCTTTCTTGAACGCAACCATCACCCTCGAAAAACTTGGAAACAACCCCTCGAAAAACTTGGAAACAACCCCTCGAAAAACTTGTTTCGATGTGTGTATAGTGTCTTCGTGAGACAGTTCGTCAACCGGCGTTTGGCCGCACAAGTGATCGCAAGAATGAAGGACGAGCCAGTCGTAGCGTTGCAAGGACCACGAACAGTCGGCAAATCTACGTTGCTCAATGAGGTAGCCAAGTATCACGAAGCTCGGGTATTGGACTTGGATAAACTAGCAGTCCGTAATGCAGTCTCAGCCGATCCGCAGACTTTTGCTGCTGGCCACGCTCTGGTGTGCATCGACGAATTCCAGAAAGCACCGTCGATCCTTGATGCCATCAAAGCTGAATTGAACCGCCGACTCGAACCCGGAAGGTTCGTGATAACTGGTTCAACACGGTTCGACGCTTTGCCGATGGCTGCGCAAGCACTTACGGGACGCATTCATATTATGGATGTGCTGCCATTCTCACAAGGCGAACTGAACGGTCACGATGAGAAGTTCTTGGACATCGCATTCAGTTACCCTGCTTCACTTGTCGCGCCCCAAAAATCTTCTTTGACCCGCGCCGCATACATCAAAAAATGTTGTATGGGTGGTATGCCTCTGGCTGTCGTTCGAAACGCAGTAGCGAGTCGGCGTTGGTTCGACGATTACGTGCGGGTGACTTTAGAACGTGACGTTCGTGACTTGGTAGAGGTCCGTCAAGGCGCGCTATTGTTTACGTTGTTGCGGCGCATCGCTAGCCAGACCGCTCAGGTTATCAACGTTTCTAA
>Ga0209022_1002303_pt1 | contig 16217 bp, 14 predicted proteins | sample PinacodermPK_FD_187300 | JGI IMG/M metagenome (GOLD analysis project Ga0209022, IMG submission 187300) | Host-associated microbial community of the marine sponge Aplysina aerophoba from Gulf of Piran - sponge pinacoderm, lysed by proteinase... | ecosystem: Host-associated > Porifera > Sponge >...
GTGGACCGGTTCGGTGTCATCAGATGGTTCTGTGCCGGGTTCGGTGCGGTGCGCCGCGACACCCAACGCATCCACGACGGGACCAAACCCGTCGCAGGTCCTCAAGTGTTCCGTGCCCGGTTCTTGCTGGCACGCAGAGGCGACACACTGACCGACACAGACCAGGCACGACTCGACAAGCTCTTCGACGCGCACCCCAGACTCAAAACCGGTTGGCAAGCACTCCAAGAACTCCACGGCCTCTACCTAGCCGAGGACCACGACGGCGCCCTCGAAGCGCTCGACAGGTTCTGTGACCTCTACAAAACTGGTGAGCTGCCCGAGTTCGGGAACATCGTCGACACCATCATCGCCTGGTCCGACGAAATCCTGGCCTGGCACCACACCGGACGACCTTCCAACGGCAGAATCAAAGCGCACCAACAACCTCCTCCAAACCCTACGACGAACCGCCCACGGCTTCACCAACCCCACCAACTACCAAGCCCGAGGACTCCCGATAACATCACCACCCAACCGACACCAGCAACCCCAAATCCCACACTTACGCGCAAGGCCAAACTGTTATCAAGCGAGCACAGCAACGCTATGGTTGGGAACCGGTGATTCCGGTCACGTTGACCAGATCGGGGGAACATGTTGCAAGGACACCACCCCCGCTCGAAATCCTAAACTAGCCTACCCCCAAACTTGTTGGGCGGTCACCACCTGCAACAAACCCAACAACGCCAGCATAATCAAGGACGTCGTCGTCAGACACAACGCCTTAACCTGAATCCGGTGTTCGGACCGGCAGATGATCGGCACCCAATTTTGGGCGCGACGGCGGCAGCCAGCAAACAAATTGTCAAGTTGGTATCGCCGCGGGTTCAAAGCTGAGTTTTGTTATTCGCCGAGCATAAATCCGCATTCTTCGAATATGTTAAGCAAGTTATCTGGGTCGTCTGCGTCGAGTGGTTCATCGTCGAGTGCTATCGCAGGGTTAGCATACAATATGTCTAACACTGTAGGTGCCATACATTCCGCCGTAGCTCTATCGGTTACTTGTTCTGCGACCATGTTTAATATCCATGCTTCTTGTAGCGGGTCGCGACAACTTCCCAACAACGCGGTTATAAACATGATCTCTGCGGCCTCAGAGTTAAACAGTGACAGCTCCAATAGCCACGGACTGTTTTGGGGGGGTAGACAAAACCGTTTCGGTGCAGGCCGCGAACTCGGTTTCCAAATCCAACATTAGCTTAGCGTCTGCTTGGCTGGCCGTAGGATCGAAAATGTCTGAAAACCCGGCTGCCGCCAAAAGCTCACCCCACGGATAATCCACGATGCATCCAGCCGCTACCTGCCATAACCTGTCACGTTCGGGGTCTGTGAGCGTAGTCAACGGGAACCCGTTGATCAACGATAGTTTCGATAACGCTAACGCTGTTTCGGTTTGGCGTTCTGTGTTCAACACGGTAGTGAACGCGCCAGCATAACATTCAGCTGCGGTTTGTATACGCGCTTCGAGTTCAGGGCTTGTCATAAACCTGTCATAAACAGTGGTAGGGTTTTCGGGATCATCAGGTTCCGGTGATAACTCTGAATTGTCACGCAACACTGCGGTTACTACTAGCTGCTGCAAAAACATTCGATGTCGCCATCTGCGTCATATACCGGGGTGACATTATGCAACACGCATTCGTTGGCAACGTTGACTGGTTCGGGCTGTGTGCCATCAACGTTGTCTGTGGCAGGGTTGCTGGTTGCCGGTCCAGTGACCGATGTGTCTGTGGCGGGGCTGCTGGTTTCCGGTTCCGTGACCGAGGTGTCTGTGGCGTCGCTGCTACACGCTGACACTGTCAGCAGCGCAACCATCAGCAGCAAACCTGTTTTGGGCAACATGTAACAAAATCCTTTCTGAGGGCGCGAGCGGATAGTTGAGCATCCGCCGGTCGTTGTGTTGTCCCGGCTGCGTTGTGCTGCCAGGCGACACTGTACCACGCAACACAAGCGTGGAACACAGATGGTGCAGAGAACAGTTGACAGTTGAGAGCGGGTCGCTCGGAGGTTCCTCGTGGCGACACAGGCTGAGGCTCAGCCGGTAGCGGCTGGTGTGAGTCTGGCCTTGTCGCGAAGGACTGCCTCGATATCCAGTGTCGCGGCGAGCATGAGCGCGGCCAACTGGTCCCCTTCGATGAGCGGGGCCCGCTCGATGACGGTCACCAACTGCTGCTCGATCCCGGGGCAGCGGTTTGCGAGTGTGTCCAGCGGCCAGAGCCTGTTGACGAGGTCCCCGTCCCGGCCGTCGTCACCGACTCCACTTCCTCTAGGTCACGGTCCCAGGGCGGTGATGGGGACGACTGAGATTCCGTCCGGGTGCTCGAAGCCGCGGCCGCCGGCGGTGATGACCATGAGCTTGCGCAGCTCGCCCATCTGTGCGGTGTCAACCCGGTCAAGCAACCGCCGTAGCGACGCTGCGCCCTCTTCGATCAACTCGGTTCCGCCGAGCTTCACCTCGGCCGCAGCCCACTCCCGGTCGTCCAAGCTTGTGAGGATCACGTCTATCTCAAGGCCGCCCGAGGCCCCTCGACGACGACCGCGGGGGAGGCGCGCAAGGCGCTCTCCACCTCACGATCTGCCACCCGAGGCATATATCCAGATGGTGTGAGCCAATCAGCCACGAAGCGACCTCCCAGGCCCATCATACGTCCCGCCAATCGCGATATTGGGGCGATTCCAATCGCGATATTGTTGTTTATCTGTTCGCGATATTGTCGACCAGTCAGCCATCGGCGCGCCGGACGACCAGTGAAGACAACGACTTCCGCGCAACTGGCAAGTGCGTCGGCAAGCCCCCGAGGTTAATGACATCAAGGCGAGCGCCCATCCGCCGCGGCCGTGCTTGGGGCGTGCGACCCAGACCGACCTAACCTGGTGCGATGACGACAACAGATGCTTTGGCGAGACGCTTGCTCTGACCACCGGTCTTCTTGGATCCGGAAAGAGAAAATATCATTGCGTGGCCCGGTTGATCAGGAACCCGCCAGCGCACAATTCCCTGATCCTCGTTGCGTGCGTCGCGTGCGTGAATTGAGACGACACCATACTTTGGACCCCAACTCTGAACGAGATCATCGGCGGACAAGCCGTTGGATCTCAGTTCCGAATCTAGGAACACTGAGACGGCTACCGCGGGTGCTCCGACACGATCCAATCTGTCAGACGGAAGATCCTGGAACGCGTTTGTGGCACCGCGCTGAGCAGTGCCGTCGTCACCATAACTTGTGTTCTGCCGGGTAACCATCCGGTAGAGGAGTTCATCATCGCCGATTGTCGGGTCGTCGTCGTAGACAGACGAGGGATCGGGCGGCACGGCCGGTCTGCTCAAGCGATTGAAGAGATTTTCTGTATCGCCGCAGCCAACTCCGACATCACCGCTTCGATCGGACCCTCGAATCGAGACCCCTCGAGGTCAACCGTTGTCTCTATTTCGTATGCGGACTCGATGATCAGGAGGACCCCGGCATCTGATGACTCCCATTCGAGGATCACGCCGCCATCGGTGCTTGGGCAAACATTTGGGAATGGTATGACGGGAAGCAGCGAGTCCAGGACCGTCAAGGTGGTCGCGATCGCCTCGGTGCTCGGTGCCTTTGCGTGGTATCCATCCCAGTTGTCGGTGATCGACCGCAACTGATGTTCGATCTGCCGTAGTGCAGCCATCTTCAGGCCCGCGAACAACTGGGGAGACCATCCAATCGGTTCCAAAGGAGCGGCGAAATTCAACTCAGATCCGGTGACCCAATCGTCGGCAGACATCCAACCGCACGGATGCCGAGATGGTTGGGCTCGATGGACCACGTCCGAATCACTCATCGTCGTTCGGTGTCGGTCGATGACATAGCTCATCGAAGGGAACTCCTTTCCGTCATCGTATTCTCTGCCATACATCGTGCATTGCGTCACATGTCAGATCCGTGAACCCGCGAACGATCCATTCGTGTGCCACCTCCGCGAAACCCTGTATTCCTTCGATTCCGGGACCGGTCGGGCCTCCCCGCGCGGTCAGGTTCATAACGAAGATAGGAGTGCCCTCTGGTCTACGGAACCCAGGATTTATTGACACATGGAGTCGCCCTGAAGCGGTTCCCTCGTCGGCGTCCGCGCGGATCAGGTATTGCGAGTTCAAACTGTATTGCTCGGGCACCCCAAGGAATTCACCTTGGGTGAGTGCTAGCGCCGTGAACACTCTGGTGGCCTCACCGTGGTGAGTCCAGACACCGTCCGGATCAATATGGTTGATGTAAGTGACCTCCACCTGGTCGAAGTCCAATTCTCCCGCGGAAATGGCTGCGGATACGACCGTCAGCCAATGTTGGAAATCGTCCCAACAGTGCCTCCAACGCTTGTACTCGGCCGAAGGAGCAGTTTTCTTCCAGTTCACTGCGAACCAGTTGGACTGAAGTTGGAGAAGTTCGTCTCCGGCATCGCTTGAGAACCAGTAGCGAATCGGGACCGGACCGGGGAGGAGTTGTAGCGACATTCGGCTTTGTTCGTTGGTTGAACCGAACTCTTCGACCGGCGCTTCGTAGCTGGGTTGTTCCTCGATCTTTGAGAAGCCGGCAGCTTCCATCCGCTTCGCAATTTTCCCGAGGGTCAGGATCGAATAACGGTCAGCGCGCTTGAAGCGCGCGGCGATCACGACTTCCTTGACGGGCGGCCGTTCAAAACTTGGAAGTTCAGACATCTTGTCGTCACGCTACCGTTCGGACATCTTGAAATCACGCAAACTGCAGTGACCGGGTCGAGTCTTGGTGCTGCGACGACCGGGTGCGATCCTCGACGCGTATCGCCGCACCCGCAACGGCCGTGCCGTGTGGGAGGTCCGTAGCGACGAAATCGCCGGGGCGCTACCGTTGCGGGGGTGCTTCTCTACGACACAGCGCGCAACTCGACGGTCCCATTCGAGCCAGGCGAAGAAGTGTCGGTCTATGTCTGCGGCATCACACCCTACGACTCGACCCATCTGGGGCACGCCAACACCTACCTGACCTACGACCTGCTGATCCGACGGCTCGAAGAACTGGACCACCGCGTCAAACTCGTCCGCAACATCACCGACGTCGACGACAGCATCCTCGGCAAGGCCCGGGAGCTCGGTGTCGACTTTCTGGAGTTGGCGGCCGCCGAAACAGCCCGCTTCCACGGCGACATGGCCGCGCTCAACACCCGGCCTGTGACAGCCGAACCCCACGCCCGCGAATGGGTGACCGAGATGATCGACCTGATCACGGTCCTCGAAGGGCGAGGTCACACCTACACCGTCGAAGGCGCCACATTCTTCGACGTGACGACTTTCGACACGTTCGGCGCGGTCGGCGGCTACGACGAGGCGACCATGGTCGAACTGGCGGCCGAACGCGGCGGCCGCCCCGACGACCCCCGCCAACGCAACCCGCTCGACTTCGTGCTGTGGCAACCCTCCCTGCCCGACGAACCCGCATGGCCCTCGCCGTGGGGACCGGGCCGCCCCGGATGGCACATCGAATGCAGCGCCATGTCGATGGGCCTGCTCGGCACCACCATCGACCTGCACGGCGGCGGCAGCGACTTGATCTTCCCGCACCACGAATGCGAACGGGCCCAGAGCGAAGCAGCTACCGGCACCACGTTCGTGCGCCACTGGATGCATTGCGGGATGGTCGCCTACGACGGCACGAAGATGTCCAAATCGCTCGGCAACCTCGTGTTCGTCAGCGAACTGTCGAAAATCGCCGACCCCAGGGCGATCCGTCTAGCCCTGATGGCGCACCACTATCGCCAAGACTGGGAATGGTTCGACGACGACATCGCTGAGGCCGCAGCCGACCTCGAGACGCTGCTCGCCGCGGCCGACGCCACCTCAGGCCCCGACCCGGCCCCGTACGCGAGCCGGTTGCGCGCCGCACTCGACGACGACCTCGACGCCCCCCGGGCAAGAAGAGAACTACTCGGACTCGCCACGGCCATACTCGGCGGCGGCGACGACCCGACAGCGCCCGCCGTGCTGCGGGAACTGTCAGACCTGTGCGGAATCGAACTGGAAACCCCGGCGGCACCAGTCCCTTGATCCAGCTCTACGACACTCTCACCGGGAAGGTTCGGCCCCTCGCCCAGCGCGACCCGGGCAAGGTCTCGCTCTACGCCTGCGGGCCGACGGTCTATGACCACCCCCACCTCGGCCATGCCCGCCAAGCCCTCACCTACGACGTGCTGCGCCGCTACCTCGAATGGCGGGGCGTCGAGGTCCATCACGTCGCCAACGTCACCGACATCGACGACAACATCATCAACCGCGCCAACAAGGAAGGTCTCACCGAACCCCAGGTCGCCGAACATTGGGAAGCGGTCTACATCGAGGCGATGGACGAGCTCGACATCCTCCATCCCCACGACCGCCCCCACGCCACCGAGTTCGTCGAAGAGATGGTCGCGTTCATCGAGACCCTGGTGCACAACGGTTCGGCCTACACCACTGAATCCGGTGTCTACCTGCGGGTTCGCTCCGTGTCGGGATACGGCGACCTGGTACACCGCAGCTTCGACGATCTCGCCGAGGGCTCAGGTGCCCGCGTGGAGGTAGATGAGCACAAGGAGGACCCGCTCGATTTCGCACTCTGGAAGTCGGCCAAGCCCGACGAGCCGGCCTGGCCCTCACCGTGGGGACCGGGCCGCCCCGGCTGGCACATCGAATGCGTGGCCATGAGCCTCGGCATCCTCGGCGACGGATTCGACCTGCACGGCGGAGGCGACGACCTCGTGTTTCCGCACCACACCAACGAACGGGCCGAAGCGATAGCGGCGGGCCGGACGTTCGCTCAGCACTGGCTGCACAACGCCATGCTCAACGTCGGCGGCGAGAAGATGGCGAAATCGCTCGGCAACTTCCGCACGGTGCGCGACCTGCTCGACGAGCACCCCCTCAACGCCCGGGCGCTGCGCCTGCTGCTGGCGCAGACCCACTACCGCAAGACCATGGAAGTCAACACCGAGGTGATGGCGCAGGCCCGTGCCGGAATCGAGCGGATCGACACCATGGCCCGCCGGGCCGCAGCCGCCGGCATTGCCCTTGACAGCGCCGATCGTGAAAGCGCGGCGCTCGAGGCGTTCGCGGCGGCGATGGACAACGACCTGGGCACCCCCGAGGCCGTCGCCGTCATCTTCGACACCGTCCGCAAAGCCAACACCGCCCTCGACGCAAGCCGTACCAGCGGCACCGCCGCCGCGGCGGTGCTGGTTGCCACCGTGATCGACCTCGCTGGCGCCCTCGGCATCCGAGTCGGCGGACCCCGCGGCGCCGAAGACACCGCCGGGTCCGCCGACGATGCTGAGATCGAGGCGTTGGTTGCCGCCCGCTCTACAGCACGAGAAGCCAAGGATTTCGCCCGAGCCGACCGAATTCGCGACGAACTCACCGCGCTGGGCATCGTCATAGAAGACACCCCCACCGGCTCCACCTGGCACCGCCGCTGAACCCAGCTGAAGCAGGCCTTCGTGAAAGACACGACTGTCTCGCCGTCCCACTCGAACGGTGCCCGTGGCTTCTCGTACCAGATCAACGTCGTTGACCGGCTTTCGGAAGCGCCGTATTAGGCAGTGGCTGTGATGTCGTGGCGCCATTCGGTGAGAAGCTCGGCCGGCGACAGCCTGAAACCACCTTGGCGCGCCTGCCAGCAGCGGGTCAGCAGCTTCTGTCGGTGGTCGACGATCTGGAGCAGCTCGGACACCTCGAACACTCTGCGCCCCGTGTGTTCGTCGCGCGTCTCTGAGACGGCACCTGCGGCGACGAGTCTGCGCAGACCTCGTCGCACAGCGTTGGGGGAGCGGCCCGTCGTGGCGCAGAGGTGTTCGACCCCGGCGGCGGGCATTGTCGCCATGACCTCTAGGACCGCGGCAGCCGCTGAGTGGGGGCGCAGGTTGAGACCGTCCCATTCGGCGTGCATGTCGGCGACGGCCCGGGCTGTGGCCTCGGTGTAGTCGCAGGCGACTTCGGCGGCGTCCGCTATGTAGACCGCGGCGACTTCTGCACAGGCTGCGCGTATGGGACTCTCGGGATCGCCGGTGTATGTCTGGTAGGGGCGTAGCGACTGGTAGTAGGCCTGTTTGTGCTCGGCGATGGCGGCTGACAGCGGGATGGGCGGCGTCTCGGGCCAGTTGCGCTGCAGCACGCAGTGGATCAGCGCCCGCCCGACGCGTCCGTTGCCGTCGGGGAACGGGTGGATGGTCTCGAACTGGAGATGGGCGACGGCGGCTTTGAGGAGGGGGTGCAGCAGGTCGTGGGCTGACACGAATTCCATTAGGTCGTCGACCAGCGGGCCGACATGCTCAGCGGGCGGCGCGACGTACAGGGCCTCCAGCGGGGTGGCGCCGGGGGCGCCGACCCAGATGTCATCGGAGCGCAACCGGCCCGGCTCGAACGGGACGGAACTGGCATCGAAGAGCCGCAGGTGCATTTCTCGGAGGTCGGCGGCGGTGATTGGCGTGTCGGCACGGCGGCCGATGTCGGTAGCGCGGGCGGTGAGGCGGGCCGCTCCGAGGGCTTGCGTGTCGCGCCGGTTGCGCTCCAGGTCGTGTTCGGCGCGCAGGGATTCGAGGAGGCTCAGCGACCGGAGGGTTGTAGAGATGCCCTCAACGTCGCTCGAAGCGATCCCCTCAGCGCGGTTCAGGCACCATTGCAGGGATCGGTGCGGCGGTAGTCTGGCTGCCATAGTGGCGATCCGGTCGCCGGCAGCCTTGACGCGTGCGGTTGCCTGCTGGCCCATTGCGGGGTTCCAGCCGACAATGCCGTGCGGCATATAGGCGTGGTAGGGGGCCTCGCCGAGAGGGCCGTGGTAGGTGCGGTCAAGGTATCCGCCCATGGATGTCAACGCTACTCGCCGAACTGCACAAACGGGCACTTCTGCAGCACAAGCGCCCCTTCTGCTGATGTGGCGGGCGCTTGTGGCATTGCCCTGCCGGATCCGGTTGGCTCAGCCGACGGAGAATATCTTTCCTGAACGGGTGCCGACGATGATCCTGCCACCCCAGACAGCCGGAGTCGACTCGATGCAACCGCCGAGATGCACCTCCCAAAGCTGCGGCGGTTCAACGGACGTGTCCGACACATCGAATCCACGCAGGAAACCCGCGCAGTCTCCCTGTATCCACACGTCGTCGACGATCACCGGCGACGACCAGACCGGTCCTTGGAGCTTGATCGACCAGCGTTGCGCACCGGTGGCGCGGTCAAGCCCCAGCACGGTCCCCTGGTCGGTGGGCACGATCAGAATGTCGCGGTAGAGGCCCGGTGTCGCCCAGACTCCAGAACCGAGATAGGAACGCGCATCCACCTTCCAGACGAGCGGATCATCCGGCCGAGACGGGTCGAGCTTGAAGATCTGACCTACTTCTTGGCTGCGTGCGTTGCCCCGCTCGTACTCCGCCGCGGCGTAGATCATCTGTTCGCTGTCGATCACCAGCGAGGCATCGACGTCATCGCCGGCCCAGAAGCGGAACACCCGCGTCGGCTCGACACCATCGGCAAGACCCTTGATGTCCCACCCCTGGACCAGCCCTCCGGAGTTAGCGAAATAGACGGTGTTGGCTGAGATCGCCACCGAGTTCTCGATCGAGACGTTCGGCCCGACGGCCGAGATCAACTCGTCATCCCAACCCGGGGCGTTGAACACCAGGTGCGGGTCGACCGTGACCTTCCCGTCGACGTCGTAGCCGTCATAGCCCCGGTTCAGCTTGACGATATGGAACTGAGAATTCTCGCCGCCGATGAACAGGTAGTCGTCGAGAACCAGCGCCGACCCGTCCCAATCGTCGTTCCACTGGGTCGGCGAGACATCGTAGCCCCACAGCGCCCAGAGCTCGACGGGTTCGTCGCCGTCGAAGGAGAGCACTCGGAAGTAACCGTCGCGACTGCCGGTGTAGAGCAGAGGGAATCCGTCGGGATCGACGGTCGCGGAGCCCTTGACGAGGTCGCCTGTGGCGAAGTCCGAGAGGATCTGGGTGCCGTCGTTGAAGTCGAGGAAATGGACGTTGCCGCTGTAGCTGCCCTGTGTCACCCAGGTTCTGCCGTCGTACTCGAAGACGGCAGGCTGACCCGTCCAGCCCGAACCGCACCAGGTCGTGGTCTCACCGCCGGTCGTGGAGAGCGAACACAGGGAACCTTGGCGGGGATACGTCCAGAGGATCTGCGGCGCAGACGGTACCGGACCCTCTCCGTAGTAGGTGCGGGTCGGATTGCCACGGAATGTCAGCAACCCCCGGACCTCGGTGCCCCAGGCCGTTCCCGACGTTTCGGGGTCCACCCAACCGGTGTACTCGGGGATCGTGGTGGTTGTGGTTGTGGTTGTGCTCGTGGTGGTGGTCGTGGATGTTGTGGTGGTGGTTGTGGTTGTGCTCGCAGCGTTTACGTCGCCGGCGAGATCGTCGGTCGGTTCGGCCATCAGGGCGATGATCAACAGCAGCAGTACCAGCGCGGCTGAGACCGCGCCGATGCGCGCCGACATCTTCATTCCGGTGAACCCCGGCGGGACGTCGCGGACAGTCTTCGAGGCGCCGCGCGGAAGTCGAATACGATCATGTCGAACATGAGGCGATTAGAGGGACCAGAGATCCAATCGTACGATGTTCTCAGCGGGGAGTTGGCTGAACGGGTGCGGATAGTGCGGGTGCCGCTGCTTCCCTTCGGTTCGAGTGCAATGGCGGTCGGACGGTTCGTGCTGCTGCGGACCGACGACGACCGCAGCGGCAGCAGCAAGCTGTTGGCGCACGAACTCGTGCATGTTCGACAATGGCACGAAGCGGGCCGCTGGGCGTTCCTGCGGGCCTACTTCGGGGACTACCTCCGTGGACTGAGGCACCATCGACGCCACCGAGATGCCTATCGGTCCATCAGAGCGGAACAGCAAGCCTTCACCGAAGCCGACGACTGGGTGACCCGCAATCAGTAATCGTAGAAGCCCTTGCCGGACTTGCGGCCGAGGTGACCTGCAGACACCATCCGCCGAAGCAGCGGCGGGGGAGCGAGGAAGCGCTCGCGGTACTCGTCGTGCAACGACTCGGCGGTCCACAGCATCACGTCGAGACCGATCATGTCGCACAGGGCCAGCGGACCCATCGGATGACCGGCCCCGAGCTTCATCGCCTCGTCGATGTCCTCGGCTGCGGCATGGCCCGCCTCGAACATGGCGATCGCCTGACACAGGAAGGGCACCAGCAAGGCGTTGACCACGAAACCGGCCCGATCCTTGCAATGCACGACCCGCTTGCCGAGCACATCGGTAGCAAAACCCGCCGCGGTCTGTGCGACCCCAGCGTCGGTGCGCTGCGTGGAGATCACCTCCACGAGCCGCATCACCGTCGCCGGGTTGAAGAAGTGCATTCCGCACACCTGCTCGGGCCGCTCGGTCCCCATGGCAATGTCGATTATCGGTATCGACGAGGTGTTCGTCGCCATGATCGCCCCTGCGGGCAGTACCGCATCGAGCTTCTTGAAGATGTCGAGTTTGAGCTCGAGGACTTCCGGAGCGGCCTCGACGGCCAGTTGGCACCCTTCCATGTCTGCGAGGTCGGTGGTCCAGGCGATTCTCGAAGCCGCGGTGCCGCGGGCGACTTCATCGAGCTTGCCGCGGGCAACCGCGCGCTCCAGCGAACCCTGCACCTTCGCGGAGCCTGCCTCGACAGCCGCAGCGTTGACGTCGTAGGCGACGACAGCGACTCCCGCCTTGGCCGCAACCTCGATGATCCCGCTGCCCATCGCGCCGGTGCCGACTACTCCGATCGTGGTGATAGGGCCGGTCGTGTTGATAGGGCCGGTCGTGGTGATCGTCATGTCAGTCTCCCTCGGTGATCGTGACCGACGAGATGACCACATCGGTCAACGGTCGGTCGTTGCGGTCGGTATCGACTCGCTGCATCTCGTCGAGCACGTCGAGGCCGGCCACGACCTTGCCGAACAGCGAGTACTGCGGCGGCAGGCCGACACCGCTCGACCCCGAAACGATGAAGAACTGACTGCCGTTGGTGTTGGGACCGGCGTTGGCCATTGCCAGAGATCCGATCTCGTAATGCCCGGGTCGAGGCAGTTCGTCCTCGAAACGGTAGCCGGGTCCGCCACGGCCGCTGCCTTCGGGATCGCCGCCCTGACACATGAAACCGTTGATAACGCGGTGGAACTTGACTCCGTCGTAGTAGTGGTAGCGCGACAGGGTCACGAAGTTGTTGACGGTGCGGGGAGCCGCCGCGGCATCGAGGTGGATCGTCATCGTGCCGAGCGACGTGTCCATCGTCGCTGTGTAGGGCTTGGTCGTGTCGATGAACATCTCCGGCGGTTCGTCGAACCGCTGTCGTTTGGGGCTCGAGCCATCGCTGTTGGGACGGGGGGTTGGGGCCATGGAAATCTCCTGGTTCTGCTCAAGGCAGGCTAGGGCGCCAAGCTCGAAATCCGACGGCTGGCTGGGGATCACCCAGTTGACATGGCGGGTGTGCATAGTGTGACGCCTGTGACCGAATTGGCTTCAGTCTCCCCGGCGGTCCGAGGAGTCAACAGACCGCTTCGCTGCATCCGCTGCGATGTCACCTGGAGGGGAACCAGCGCGGATGCCTGCTGGAACTGCGGAGCTCCCGGCGTGCCCCTCGGCAACGTGCGTCTCGTCGAAGACGAGCCGGCGGCCTGAGCGTCGTACGTGAGCCGGCGGCCTGAGCGTGCCGCCGCTACGATCTCGGTGTGACACCGCCCGCACCGACACCGCCCGCACCGACACCGCCCGCACCGACACCGGCTGATTCAACTCTGCACTGGTCCGACAGCCGAGTCGAGGTGCATCGGATCGTCGTCGGTCCCGTGGACAACAACGTCTTCGTAGTCCGTTGCCGCACCACCGGAGAGGGCGTGCTGCTCGATGCCGCCAACGAACACGAGCGGCTGTTGGAACTGTGCCAGGCGCTCGATGTGCGCACGGTGCTCGAGACCCACGGTCACTGGGATCACATCCAGGCTGTCCCTGCGGTACGAGAGGCCGGCTACAAGGTCGGTGTCACCGAACAGGACGCCGCCATGCTGCCGAGTTATGACTACCTCCTCACCGATGAATCGGTGATCGAGATCGGCCGGCTGCGAATCCACACCCATCACACGCCGGGACACACCCCGGGTTCCATGTCGTTCAGCGTCGAGGACACGCCCCTGCTGTTCACCGGCGACACCCTCTTCCCCGGCGGACCCGGAGCCACCAGCTTCGACGGCGGGGACTTCCCGACGATCCTGGCCAGCATCGAGGACCGTATGTTCGCGGTGTTCGACCCCGACACCATCGTTCTGCCCGGCCACGGCGCCGACACGACAATCGGCACCGAAATCCCCAGTTTCGACGATTGGGTGGCACGCGGCTGGTAACCGCCCGCCCGGTTCCGCCCCGCCCGGTTCCGCCCCGCCCGGTTCCGCGGGTCAGGGATACCGGGATGCGGTGCCTACAATGACGGTCGTCAACTTTTTGCAACCTGTCCGTTCCGGCAGGTTCTAACCCCGGAGGGGATATGGGAAAGCTGCTTGAAGGCAAGGTCGCCCTCATCACCGGCGCAGGCCGCGGCATCGGCCGCGACCACGCGATCATGATGGCCGAACAGGGTGCCAAAGTCGTCGTCAACGATCTGGGTGGTGACGAATTCGGCGGTGGCGGCGACCTGACCCCGGCACAGGAGGTCGTAGCGGAGATCGAGGCGATGGGTGGCGAGGCAGTCGTCAACGGCGGCAACGTGGCGTCCTTCGACGACGCCAAAGCCATGATCGATCAGGCGATCGACACCTACGGCGACATCAACATCGTGGTCAACAACGCAGGCATTCTGCGTGATCGCATGGTGTTCTCAATGAGTGAGGACGACTGGGACGCAGTGATCGCGGTGCACTTGAAAGGCACGTTCGGGCCGTCGCACCACGCCGCGGTCCACTGGCGGGCCCAAGTCAAGGCTGGCGGCGAAGCCTACGGCCGCATCATCAACACCGCCTCGCCCTCAGGCATCTACGGCAACGTCGGCCAGTCCAACTACGGTGCCGCCAAAGCCGGAATCGCCGCTTTCACGGTAATCACCGCGCAGGAACTCGTCAGATACGGCGTGACCGTCAACTGCTTGGCACCCACCGCAGTGTCGCGGCTCACCCTGCCGCTGATGGGAGGGGCAGAGAACCTTACGGAGTCGGCCATGGAGGCCATGTCGCCGCGTTGGATAGCGGTGGTCACGACCTGGCTGGCAAGCCCCGAGGCAGGCAACGTCACAGGCCGCGTCTTCGACATCCGCGGGCGCCACCTCGGGATCGCCGAAGGCTGGCACCTCGGCCCGACCGCCGAGCAGCCCGACGACCCGACCGAACTCGGCCCGGTCATGGCCGAGCTGATGGGCCAGGCCCGCCTCAATGCCAACATGGACGGACAGGACCACGAAGGCCTCGGATTCCCGAGCCAATCGATCTGACCAACCCCTGACCAACCCTTGACCAACCCCTGACCGACCGGATGGTTCGACCTTGACTGACCGGACGGTTCGACCTTGACTGACCGGACGGTTCGACCTTGACTGACCGGACGGTTCGACCTTGACTGACCGGACGGTTCGACCTTGACTGACCGGACGGTCAGGGACAGGTTCGCGGGACCGGATCAGGCTCGCGGGACCGGGTCAGGGTCAGGCGTAGCGGACCTGGCAGACCCCGTGGTTGCAGTATCCGCCGGGATTGCGATGCAGATACTGCTGGTGGTATTCCTCGGCGAAGTAGAACGTCGGCGCGTCCACCACAGTGGTGGCGATCTCGCCGTAGCCGGCCCCTGTCAGCAGCCCCTGGTACTTGTCGAGGCTGGCCAGCGCCGCGGCTCTCTGCATCTCGTCGTAGACGTAGATCTCGCTGCGGTACTGGGTGCCGACATCGTTGTGCTGGCGCATGAACTGGGTGGGGTCATGCACCTCCCAGAACACTGCGAGCAGTTCCTCATAGGTGACGACGGACGGATCGAACACCACAAGGACCACCTCGTTGTGCCCGGTCCGTCCAGAACACACCTCCTCGTAGTACGGGTTCGGTGTGTAACCGCCCGCGTATCCCACAGCGGTGGTGTAGACGCCGTCGAGCTGCCAAAAGAAACGCTCGGCGCCCCAAAAACAGCCGAGCCCGAACATGGCAGTCTCGAACCCCTGCGGATACGGACCCACCAACGGTGTGCCGAGCACGAGATGCTCGTCCTGCACCGGCAGGGGATCGGGCCGCCCCACAAGGGCATCTTCGGGGTTGGGCATCGTCTGTTTGTCTCGTCGAAACAGCATGGTCAGTTCTCCTCGGGTGGGTTCGATCCTACGCCCACCCCCGAAATCTGGCTCTTCGCGTTTGAGGTCGGAGTGAGTGGGGTGAGGGTCCGTGCCTGAACGGGCGGGATCATCCAGAATCGGTGCTGTCCGCAACGAGAATCTGGAGGATCCCTGTGGAAGTTGACCCTACACGTATGTGTGAGCTGTTGGTTGGGTTGGGCGATGTGGAGGTGGTCGGCGTCGACGACGAGGTGGGTTTGCTGTTGCGGGTGCATGTCCGCTGTCAGGCTTCGAGACTGGACTGTGGGGCTTGTGGCGGGCGGTTGTGGTCTGATGGTGAGAAGCTGGTTGAGTTGGTGGACCTCCCGGCGTTCGGGCGGCCGGTGCGGTTGGTGTGGCACCAGCGCCGCTGGCGTTGCCCGAACCCGGAATGCCCAGCACCGACCGCCAGCGAACGGAATCCCGCTATCGCACCGCCTTGGCAGCGGCCCGCGGCACCGGCAAGTCGTTGAGTGACACGCCAAGCGGGTCATGGCACCACCAATAGCGACGTTGCCGGGTGAACTGGGTTGCAGCTGGCATCTGGTCAACACCTCAGCGCGCCGCTGGCCGCCTCAACGCCGACGACCCCCACAGAGAAGTCCGATACCCATGCCACGCCAAAGAAACTCTGCCAGCAAACCCAACTAGGTGCTATTCGACACTCCCACCCCGACCCAAAACGCGAAGAGCCGCATTGCACCATAATCCACTTGGTTGATTCATACTGGGTTTTGCGCAGGCTGAATGTTGTGGTTTTCTGTTTGGTTGTGGTCGGTTGTTGTTGCAGTGTAGGCGGTTTCGTACTGGTCGGGTGAGAGGTCGTTGAGGTAGCTGTGGATGCGCACGGTGTTGTACCAGTGGACCCA
>Ga0209022_1002308_pt1 | contig 16188 bp, 22 predicted proteins | sample PinacodermPK_FD_187300 | JGI IMG/M metagenome (GOLD analysis project Ga0209022, IMG submission 187300) | Host-associated microbial community of the marine sponge Aplysina aerophoba from Gulf of Piran - sponge pinacoderm, lysed by proteinase... | ecosystem: Host-associated > Porifera > Sponge >...
TCGCGAACACGAAGCCGCCCAGCCAGCCATGGTCGGAGGCGACCAGGTAGCGAAGCTGGCGGCCGCCGTGCTGCACCGCCCCCTGCGGATGCTCGTCATGCAGCAGCCGCGAAAGAATCCGCGCCTCCTCGCGCCCGGCGACCGGCCGAACGTCAAGGCCGGCAACGGCGCCCGCGCGCTTCGGAACGCCGCAGGCGGCGGGCACTGGATCCGACGACATCTGGGGGCGCGGCGCGACGGACGGGCTCCGCCTCGCCGGAGGCAGCTTCACGAGGCCCGCCGCGTCCAGATCGCGCAGAGCCGCCCTGCAGCTTGATTCCCGCGGATTGCCGAAGGCGTCGAAAAAGCCGAACCGCGCGCACACTTCGCGCGCAAATGCCGTCCTGCCCGGAAAGCTCTCGGGCGGCGGCATGGCCGCAAGAACCGCCCGGCCTTGGTCGGAAAGCAGCTCGCGGCGAATCAGTGTGTTCGCTGTCATGGAGTCGGTATAGCCGACAAAATCAAACGTGTCTAGAGCTATAATGGGCAATGTGCAGGCCGCGGCAACGCGATGTCACCACCCCCGCCGGACGGCGATTTAAAGTCCTCGGGGTCTCCGAATCCGGGCAAACGGATATGGGGAAGTCTTCGATCTTGGCCGTTCGACATTCTAACTCGCCGTCAAATTGCGGGGGATAGCTTGCGTTCTTTGATCGCTCTACTCAGATCATCAGCTGTTACCTCGGTCCGACCCTCCAGGACAACTCGCTTCGCTGCATCGTCCGCCGCTCTCGAAATTTCAGCTTGACTTAATCCTTCTGCAGCAGCAGCAGCAATCTCCCAATCTATTGTCTCGCTTTTGAAGGATATCAGCCGCGTTCGCATAATCCTCTGAGCGACCGATACATTTGGTAACGAATAATGAATTACATCGTCAAAACGACGGAATAGAGCCGGATCAAGAAGCTCCGGGTAATTCGTTGCCGCGACAATTAGGCTTCCGCTCTCATCCTGTTCCAGCAACTGGAGGAATGAGTTTAGCACACGTCGAATTTCACCGACATCGTTCCTTTCGCCACGTCGCGCCCCAATGGCGTCGAATTCATCGAAGAAGTACACGCCCCGTGTTGCCTCCATTGCCTCGAAGACAAGTTTTAGCTTCGAGGCTGTTTCACCCAGAAAGGAAGTGATGAGCGACTCGAACAATACTGTGAATATAGGAAGCACTAGCTCTCCCGCGAGAGCTGATGCGGTCATTGTCTTTCCTGAACCTGGAGGACCAATCAGTAAGATTTTTCGTCGTGGGGAAAGGCCGTGCTCCTGCAGCCGGTGCCGCTGTCTTTGCTCAACCACGATCCTCTTCAGGCGAAGTTCAAGCTCTTCTGGCAGTGCCATGCTCGTGAGCCGTAAATCTGAGTAAGTCGCCAGCAACAACGCCGCCAGATCGCCCTTTGGCTGTGTGATCGGCACAGGCCGCTTCGCCAAACCAGTTTGGCGAGATCTGGCCTTATCCACTAAATCTCGGAGTTGGATTGCCAGTTTCCCGTGACCCTGCCGTGCTTCATGGGCGGCGACTTGGAGCGCCACCGACAGAAATTGGTCATCGTCACCGTTGATATGGCTGCGAAGCAGCGCGATCAGATGCTTCGCCGCAGCCATCCGTGCCCCAGCGACTCTAGTCGCCCCTTACCTCTCGACCAAGAATATCGCACCCACAGCCCTCCCATGTCCCCTGAATATTCTGTTGCCGAGGCTGACTCCGCACTACTTCGAGCGACACACCCGAGCCTTGTCGACCCTACCCAAAGAGGCTTCCCGAAACAAACGTCTTTTTTCGATGCTGTGGTCCTTCACGGCCGGACCGGGCGTGTACTGCACTGCCGTCTTGGGCTCGCCGTTTCAACCCGCCCCACGGCTAGTAGATGCGCGCCGCCCCCTCTGCGGTTCGCAACTCCGGTGGCGTGGGGACTTCGCCAAGTTCGCTGTAGCTCGACGACGTGAGAATCCATGGCCTACGGCACAGCAATTCCTCCCCGGCTCTCGCACTCGGCAAGGCTTGCCGACGATCGTCCGGCTATTTGGCCATGTCCGGTTCAGGACCACCGCCAAGTACGCCCACCTAATGCGTGATGCCGAGAATGCCGCCGCCGCACGCACCGCCCCTTGGATCATGCCCGGCGGCGCCGAGGCGGCGTATGGAGGGTCCACTACGCCGATGCAGCAGAAATCCCTTTCCAACCGAACCGTCGTGGCACTCACGGCCGAGCAGGACAAAGTGTTCTGGAACCGGGATCACAAGCTTCAGGGTCCGGGTCCATCCCTCGGAGCCAAGGATTACATCGCCCAAGGAAGGGCATTGGAGGGACCCAAGCGGATCATCGTCGGCCGTCACGGCGTGCTAAAAATGCGGACCAGGCCCGCCGGCAAGCAGTGCCTATCCCCGCGTGTATCAAAACGAGCGAGGGGGCGGTGGCCCTCTGCTCGCCGCGAGGCTCAACGCCAGCCCGACCGTGGCCGACCCGGCCGAGCGGTATTCAAAGAGCATGTCGCGGGTCGACGCAAACCGCGGACGAAGACGCGGGTCAGCGGCATGCTCGCCAGCCACACATCCTGCCAGCCCTCGGCAAGACGCCGCTCGAAGGGGTGGGGCGCAGCCACGTCGTCAAGCGACACCGGACGCTGTCCTTCCGGCCTCCACGAGCTCGGTCGTCAAGGTCTTTTCGCACATGTACCTGCCTGTTAACATGGGTAAAAGTAAACACTTGGATCACACTTAGTATTTACCATAAACTCACTATCGCTCAAAGCCGTTCGTATTTACGCCTTCTTATTTGGTACATGAATTGTCGGCACTTCATCCATGGAATCTCGAAATATTGGAAGTTTGTCCCAGAGGTCCTTAATCTGTTTCCTTATCGTTTCGGATGAGCAGGTAATTCGGGCGGGAGCGCGGCGGGCATCGTCTACCACGACTCGCTGCCGCCGCTGGACTCTCCGGGCAAGCGAGGCCGGCGGCGACGGCGCAAGGGCCGCAATCTCGCGATCGGCATGCGGGACTTCAGGCAGAAGGTGCTGCGCTTCGCGCGCGACCCTTCGGTCCCACAACCAACAACCTGGCGGAGCGCGTTCTGAGGCTGCACAAGATCCAGCGGAAGATTTCCGGCTGCTGCCGAAGCGCGGCCGGCGCGGTGGCCCAGGCGAACCTGAGGACGATGCCGGAGACGGCGCTCATGCAGGGCTGGAACGAATTGGAGACGCTGGAGGGCCGGCCCGGCGGCGGCTTCGACCAAGCTGAAGACATCGTAGCCGGGCGCCTCCGAATTCCGCCCAGAAGATGCCGAGCGGTCGCAGGGCGGTCGAATCTCGACTTGAAAATCCAAGTCCTACCGAAAAAATATGGAAATTGGATAGTGACTAGTTACACATATTTCTTATATTTAGCATTGCCGTATCCGTTGCAACGGGAGATTCGTCGAAAAATTGATTCCGGTTAACGCGTCTCTTGAAAAAAGGCCACCCGCTAAGATGGCCTTGGCTAATTTCTTGGTTGGAGCATTCTAGCCGAGTATTTTTCCGTTTGACTGTTTCCGCCTCGATTCTCATCACTGCTCGGGACTATTGCCGCCGAGCCACTTGTTGGCGTAATTGGGCATGCCGTCCAGTTCGGTACCGAGAAACCCTCGAAACACGCCGATCAAAATGAAGATCATGATTGCGGTGATGGAGACGATGGGGGAAATTGCCCACACGAAGAACAAATCTCCCAGTCCAAAGCTAGAATACATGGCATAGCGCAGTAATAGGAGTTCCAAATAGCCAAACCCGGCGATGGCAAGGAGCGCGACGACGAACGACAACCATCGCAGCCTTACCTTTTGCTTTTCGGCCTAAACCAGCCATTTGTTCAATTCATCAGTATGATATGAGAAATGCTTAATCTCCCGCTCGGCCTCCACTCCCATGCTTGCAGAAGGCGTCCCCGAAGCTGCAGAAAATCCGGCGGATTTGGTCTGCGCACCTTCCTACAGATCACCAAGATTATTCATGATCCGCCCTGTTGCGTTCCAGCTTTTCGAGATAATGCTTCTTTATGGAGCCGTCATCAATGTGAGCATTCCTGATTCCGGGCGATTCCTTCCGAGCTTTGTCCCATGGCGAGCTGGGCTGATGGCACAGTTCCGACAATTCAATTCCGGACATGCCGCCGTATACATCCCAAACCTTGTCAAGGAGTTTCTGCGTCACTTTGTCGCCACGGACTATCCTAGGTGTCACCGTTCTGAAATCACCGTCGATGTCAGTGCCAAGATTAATGATGGGCAAACGGCCTCGGTACTTGAACTCGTGGTAAAGGGACGCGAACACGGGACCGTATTCCCATGCCTCCGCATATTCGTCACCAACCAGAGGAGCATCATAATATGCTAGGAACCAGCCGTGAGAAATGTACACTAGCTTCTGTATCTTGAGCGGCGTTAAGCCGCTTTTGCCATACTTTTTCAGGAAATAGTTGGCAACGGCTTTTGCTGAATACCCTCGCATAGCGAGATATGTATTGAAAATAACGCGCAAGTCAAGATTTGGCCCCAGAAATGGGTGTATCTCAAACTTGTTGCAAAGCGATGCGAGAAAGTATTCCTATAGCAGCGCGCCTCTTTATGGGCTAGAAGGTCGGAAACTCACATTCGGCCCAATCAATCATTTTGGGCTACACCCCCAGAAATTCACGGCCCCGCAAAACTATCTTTTTTGATTTTTGTTCCGAAACTGAATTTTTCTCTGGCAACGCAACATTTGATTTGATACGCGTCTTGGCATGCAAGTTTCCGATTCGAAAAGAGGCGGAATTTTCCACGCGGCGTGACGGTGCGGCCGGTGCGAGGCTACGCCGAGCAGCGGCGATGAGGCGCCCTTGCCGCGCGCCACCACTATCTTTCCTTCAAGAATTTCTACGGCCGCGCTCGGGTTCGCCACCTGCCGCGCAACCTGGCCTGCCTGACCAACGCCCCATTTCCATCATCCGGCTGAGGGGCGAGTTCAAATACCTTCCCCAAGCCAACCGCCACTACGCCGCGAAAACCCAGGACGCCCTCGACGCGGCGCTGAACGTCTCGCGCCGCTAACCTCTCCCGGCCGGCGACCGCAAAGCGGAACACGGCGGACGCGCCTATTTTTGCCCGAAGCCGGCCTTCGCCGCCCAAATCCCTTTGGGCTATTGCCTCTATTCGGCTCCCGCCGCCGAATCCTCCGAACGAACGCGCCGCCGGAGCCGCTCCGCGTCCACCGGATCGAAAATTCGACAGGCCCTGCAAATGCGCCTCTGGCATTTGCAGGTCTGTTCGCCTCGACTTTTCACTAGGCCTGTATAGACAGGCGGTCAAGATCGAGACGGTCACTCTCGACATAATCACGTGCCGTCATGTCTTCCAGACGGCAGGCATTGGGCGGATCAAGGCGGAACCGGCCCGTCTGGTCGAAGCGGGCAAGCCACCGATCAAGAAACATCGACCAATTGACCTCCACGCCCTCCGGTTCAGCTTCTTTGATGAACCACCAGCTTAGCAATACTTCGTCTTCGTCCCAGGATGGCGCTGCGCGTACCCGAATTTCGTAAAGTGCCCGGAGATAGGCTCCTTCTGCAGTCTGGCTATTATGTTTGCTGCTCAGATAGGTCTGAAGGCGCCGGGCGGCAGCAACGAAATCGTCGGGAAAGGCAAACCGAGATCTCTTGCGAGCGAGGGCGTGAGCGAAGTCGCGCAATTCGTCGTCAGTCTCCCAGCCGGAAATGCGAGTCCATCGGGAAACTAAAGACTTTTCGAGGGTCATGGTTCGGTCAAGGTCGGCAACGAGATGCTCGTCGGCGGTGGCCGGAACAAAGGCGAAGGCGGGTCGCTTGAGGCGGCGGATTTCTTCGACCCATAGCTCGTCTACCTTGATCAAGGGTGCGATCTCGACGAATGGTCGGAGGCAACAATTGCGAACGACATCGCAAGTCTGACTGAGCATCACCACACCTTGCACTTCGTCCAGCACGACCGTAGCTCCGGTCTCGATGGCCTCGCCGTCGTTCGTGAGAACCTCCTCAGCGGCCTGGACAGAAGCAGGGCTGTGCGGTCGGGATAGATCCGCCCTATGAAGAAATTCCAATCCGGCATCTCGGGAGAGGTCTCCCTGACGCCAAACCTGAAGAGCTTGGTCTATCTCCTGTTCGTCCTGTTTTGTCAAAAGCATAAAACATTAGCTCGCCGATTTGGGTGTCCGCTTGGGACGAAAGGCGCGGGCCTTGGCCGGTATATCGGGTCGATCTTGCTTGGCCTGGAGGAGAAGCGCCGGTACTTGCGGCCGGCGCGCGTCCAGGGCGGCGCGGGACAGGTGGGCAAGGTTTGGCTTAGGCGTCGAAACGTCCGCAATGCAACCCCTCGCTTCGTCGAAACGTCCGTCCTTCAAGAGATCGAGCGTAGAATCTCCCGTAGCTTGATTAACGGCTAGGAGCACAGCGCGGGTACCGAGCTGATTGCCCCGGTCGAGATGGCGGATGGCCGCTAGCATCCTGCGGATCATTCGATAGTGCCCGGAGGCAACGGGCTTGCCGTTCGCCCAATGATGGACACTTCGACGCGAGACGTCGAACAGACCGCCGAGTTCCTCCCACGTCAAGCCGGATCGACGTCGGATTTCCATGACGGCTTCGGCTGTGGATTCCACCGGCACATGCTCGATTTGCCAGGCTGGGCCGGTGCCGGTGCGTTCGGCATACTGTGCGATCGTCGCCCACATCGCCATTGAGCCCTGAGTGCAGGTATTGGCGGTTGCCAGTTCTGGCAGGGCAGTAGCGATCAGTATCGTCGCGGCGGTGGCGTCCCGGGTAAAGCGATACATGGAACCCACCGCGGAAGTGCGAGTCTCCGATAGGTTGCATAGTATAGTCATGGTTTACCTCCGTAGAATCGCAAGAACTCATCTGTAACCATTTGGCGAAAAAGCCAATATAGATATTCGGCAAAACCTGTCGCTGCTGTCAGCAACCCGTCGCTCGCGAAGGGTTGCGATTCTGTCGCGAACATATCGAGGTCTAGAATCCAACTCGAATTGCCGACTGGTTCGAGGACATCGGGGTCGTAGGTCGTATTCGGAGGTAGAAGCCCCCAACGTCCTAGGACGCGAGTATCACCTTGCGTCAGGAACTGCGCTTCGGTCATCAGGTTGATAACAGACTCTCCAAGCGTGGAGTTTGGGTTTTCCCGTGCCTGGATTATTCCGAGAACCTTGGGCTGGATCATCTCACCGACGCGATCAACTGCTTCATCGGTGAGCCGGTCGATGTAGCGCAATCCCAAGCGGGTGGCCGACGCAGGCCCGAACGCCTGTTCTACCGCACAAACAACGGCGTACAGACGGCTGAGAAAATCACTCCGGCTGTCATAGGAAGAGGTTTCCAAGGCCACGAAGTCAACCCCCAAGGACACCCGCCAACGGTAGTCTTTTTCTCGATCAGTGAGGCGCCAAATGAGATCCTGGCGGACGTTCGGGGCTTGGCCGCTGAGAACCTCGATGTTGTGGACTTGGTTCTGGCTGAGATTGGGATAGGTCTCGCGGAGCGGCTCCTGCAATACGGCGACTTTGTCGGGGTCGCGGATTGTCAGGATTGGCGGGAAGCGTGCTTGAGCGATGACGCGTGTCAAGGGAGCCCGGGGCAGGGGCACCTCTCGCGTCGGCGTGGGGTTCAAGGGCCGTGGTTCTATCATGTCATGGCTCTCCTTACTACTACCTTTATATGTGAAGCTTAATGTGAAGCAACACCCCTTGAAAAATGTCTGCCGTGCACCGTATGTGAAATATCATGTGAACCAAGGGCGATCGGCAGTCCCCGCGAGAGCCGACGTTCCCCCACTATGTGCCAAAGATTGAGATTATGACCGCATACATCAACTTTTTCCCGCTGGGCAACGCTGACACTCTTCGGCTTGACTTGGCCGACGGTCGAAAGGTTCTCGTCGACTACGCCGCGATACGCAACGAGGACGATGACGAGGACAAGCGGTGCGACCTGCCCGTCGAGTTTCGCGGCGACCTAAAAAAGGTCGGTCACAACTTTTTCGACACCTTGTGCATTCCCCACATTGATTCGGACCACTGCAAGGGGTTTGGAGAATTTTTCCGGTTAAAACACGCCGCAAAATACCAAGATGACGAGCGCATTTTGAGCAACCACATTAAATGAAGCAATTGGCGGTTCCCTCGTTCACGGTTTTTAGGGAACCTAGGCACGATCGCGCAGTCCGCGCGGCGCGCGCTCCGGACAACCGTTCTCGGCAGCATCCAGGGCGTCGGCGGAAGTCGGACAACACGGATCGTCACCGCTGGACCGAACGCTTACCAAGATTCAAGCTGATCTTAGTGAAAAGCAATTCGTCGCATTTCGTAAAATCGCCGAACCACAAGCGGCAAGAACTGGGTTTCTGATCGAGCGTCATACCCTTCAGGAATGGCCCGAGTACGCAAATTGGCATTCCGTGGACACAAAACCAGGTCTGAAATTTTCGGAACGATCTGAGTTTGTACCGTTTGTATCGATTGATGCACAACGGGATTTACACCACGAATTGAACGAAAAATCTTCGTTTGTCGGGCGGGTCCTCTCTCGGGTGAAGTATAACAAAAGTGATGTTGAAACACTTGAGAAGATGATTGCCGAAGTAAACGAAGAGGCGGTTTCCAAAAGTGCACCTTTGGCTCGTTTGAAAGAGCACTTGAAAGCTCTAAACGAGTCCTTCGGTGGCAATGGCAGTGCCGAAGTTACACCTTTCCCGAAGAAACTGCGCGACCTATCGAAGAATTACAGCGTTCATTTTGGAGCATCAGATGCTAGTTTGTTCTCCATGGAATGGGGACACGAAGCTGGGCGTCAATGTTGGCAGAAAGGGCATTCATTGACTTGATGAAAGAGTTGCACGACGAAGAGGCTGAACCCTACCATCCCATAATTGCTGCTGAAGAACCTGAAGCGCATTTGCATCCCAACGCACAGCGGTCGCTCTTTTCTCAGTTGCTAGACTCCGGAGGCCAAGCCTTAGTCAGCACCCATTCTCCATATCTTGCTGCGATGTGTTCATTGCCCGATCTGAGGTCTTTGTCAGCGCGCGGCGGGCACACCCTGCTTTAGCCTGATTAATGGTCTGTCCGAGGAAGAGCTAAAGACTCTCCGCAGGGAGGTCATTCGAAATAAAGGCAAAGTTTTGTTCGCAAAGGCCCTAATTCTCTTTGAAGGTCAAACCGAGGATCAAGTCGTTCCAGCCTTCTTTGAGCGGTGGTTTAATGCTACGGCGTTCTCAAAGGGCGTTAATCTCACCGCTGTAAACGGGCGAAACTACGCTCCCTATGTCAAGCTTGCTTTAAGCCTAGGTATTCCCGTTGCGATTGTTAGCGACAACGACTCCGCCGATGAACAATCCACGAAGGAAAAAGTGGATGCTCAAGTTGCAAAGACAAGATCGGAAACATCTTTGGAAATCACTGACGACTGGTTCTTCTTGGAATACCTATCGGACTCAAATGATTTTGAAGCCGAAATTGTCAAAGCCTGCGCGCCAAAAGATGAGATAGTCGACGCATTTGTTGAAATAGCCAAGGGCGTTAATGCGCACCCTGGACATCTAACAAATAAACGAAAAGAACTTGAGGCGTTATCCGAAGATAGGTTGATTGAAAAAATGCGCAACGCTAAAACCTTCATGATTTTCTGCGTTTACTTACCCCGGAGCATGAAACTCGCATGCGGCTGACGGTTGCCGGAACCGGAGAATCCTGTGGCCCATGGATCGAGTGCCGGCGGCCAGGGGAAAGTGTGCCCAAAGCCCGAAAAGAGTTTCAGAGAAAACCTCCTACTCTAGTTTCCTAGCCGATGTACTCACCCGGAACCAACGTGAGAAGCCTCGCGAGATCGTTGTTCCGCAGGCGTTTCAAAACGCGTTCTCAAGGGTGGAGGATTGGTTGAAATGAACGTATTACTTTCCAATAAACAAAGAGAGATTGTCGAGCAGCCAATACAGGGATCCATACGCGTTCTTGCATCAGCCGGCTCAGGGAAAACTCGGGTTTTGACCGAACGAATACGGTTTATTCTTTCCAACCTGAAAAAGGATGGGGTCATCGCTCTTACGTTCACTAACAAAGCCGCCGCCGAAATGAAAGAGCGGCTAACTCAAAGTGGTTCAGACGAAAAAAGGATATGGGTTGGTACTATTCACTCCGTCGCTCAACGCATCCTTGAACAGTACGGCCATACCATTGGTTTGCCTCCGAACGTTCAGATTTTCGAGCGTGACAATGATCGGATGGAAGTGTTCCTCGAAGCACTGAGAGCCGACGGCATCGATATTGACGACTATCTAAATATAGATGACCCGAAAGAAAAGAAGTCCAGAGAGCGCAACCTGCAAGACTATATGGATGAGTTTTCTACAATCAAAAGAGAAATGTTGTTCGAAGAAGATGTTTCAGAGCGGTTTCCCGAAACAGCCGACGTTTGGCGTGTGTACACTGACTACCAGAACGCGCTCTTGAACAGTCGGGGAATAGACTATGATGATATTCTTCGGTATGCGCATCGCATTCTCCTTACACAAACTTGGATTGGCGATGTTTATAGAGCTAAGTATAGCCACATTTGTGTCGATGAAGCACAAGACCTTAACCGGATTCAATACGAATTTGTGAAAGCATTGGCTGGGCCTGCAGGCAACAACGTCATGATGGTGGGCGACCCCGACCAAATGATCTATGGTTTCAACGGGTCTTCGTCCAGATACCTGCGTAAGAGTTTCATGTCAGACTTCAATCCAGCCGCCTTTCTTTTGACTGAGAATTACCGCAGTTCCAAGGCCGTCGTTCGTGCCGCAAAAGGCCTTCGTCCCAGTACTCAGCGAGAAACCAAATATGCTCACGTAGGCTTTGTTCAACTTGCTGCTTTTTCTTCAGAAGAAGAGGAAGCAAATTGGATACTTTCCGAAATTCAAAGTCTTGTGTCCATGAAGACACACCCAGAAATCGAAGGGGACATTTCCTTCGCAAACATGGTTGTTGTAGCTCGAAATCGATTTGTTTTTTCCAAACTCGAAACGGCGCTCGAGGAACAGAGCATCGAATACAACATCAAAGTCGGCGAACGGGAGAAGTTGCCTGTTTCGCTCTTCGGTCGAGTCCTGGATTCAGCGATCAGGGTCAAGCTAAATCCAAGAAACTGGGTGGATGGTAAAAAGCTGTGCCAGTTTCTTGAAATAGCTGCACCGACGGAATGGGGAAACTCTAACCTTCTTAGTCAAATCAGGAGCGCCTACATAAAGGAGGTCGACCCCCACAAGGAGTTGATCGGAGACCTTTTGAGTCAAATTGAGCAAATGGGCTTCGAAAATCCCAATATCTTGAAATTCGAAAAGCGCTTCGAAAAAAGCATTCGCGAACTGGCCGTCTGCGAACCCGATGAAGCCAAGAAGCTGGAATTTGATCGTAGCCTTGATGAACTGAAGGAGTTTTCCGATCGATGGACAAAGTATCGGCAGCTTGGCCTTGGAAACACTCTTGGAGCCTTTAGAAATGCGACGGCTTTAGGAAAGTTGAACCCAGACGTGTCAGAGTCCGGATTAACTCTCAGCACAGTTCACGCGATGAGGGGGCTTGAGAAGGACATCGTTTTTTTGATGGGGTTTTGCGAGGGCACTTTTCCCGATTACCGCGCGAATACTACGGCGAAGGTAAACGAGGAACTAAATACTGCTTTTGTTGCCGTGACGAGGGCGCGCCGATGGCTGCATGTTTCTTATCCTACGTCTCGAATGATGCCGTGGGGTTCACCTCGATATCAAAAACCTTCTCGCTTCATTGAGAAAATGGGCCTAGGGCGAGGCTAAAGTTCTAAGAGTTTGTTCCTAAAGTCGGCAAATTATCTATATATTGGACAAGTTACAAATATTACCACAAAAACCGACAATATGTGGTGTTTTGATTCAAGCTCTAACACTTGAAAATGAGAGCCTTCTAAGAATTTGTGAAGGTTGGTTTGGCGGCTTTCGAAAGCTTTTCCGATGAATTCGACCTCTGCCGACCGAGGCCGGTGCGATGATCTCCCAAGCGGAGACATTCCAGGAATTCCGAAAGACTCCGCCCTTTTTGGAATTGCGTCTTGATTTCGGGCATCGGCCATTCGCTCGCTTCGATTCGCTGTTCGACTAGATGCACACTTAATGTTCTGATATGGCAAGTGTATATTCTTCAAAAATTTCCATAACAGAATAATTTAGGCCTTGTTCCGAATTGGCCGTTCCGCGCAATTCAAGCGAAGCTGCGATATCCAGTGATTTCGAAGCTCACTGAGCTGAACCTGCTTCTGACTTCCTGAAGGTCCATTGGAAAAAATAGAGGAATGCAATTACTGATTCTTTCTCTCGGGCTGCGTGGCGAATCGTCCTAGCTTCACTGGAAGGGTCCAGTCCGGTCGGAATGTTCCGCATGTTTCCGGCTGGAAAGCTGCCGGGGGTTGCGATGCAAAATTCGGCGCGCTTCTTTGGTTTCGATGCTTTAGGAATCTGAAGCCTAGTCGTCCATTGGAGCGGGAAATCGGTTTTCTCTCTTCCGTTTGGCTTCTGCCGAAGAAAGCGATGCTGGAGATTTCGAATCTGTCGCCTTGCTGCGCAGGCGAGAAATTCATTGGTTGCTTTCTTGCGAGTCGAACCGAGGGCGCGTGGACATTCCTGGAGGGGCTCGGCCCCGACGCCCGCGCCTCGACTCGTATGAACCTTCTGGCATTCCTGCCAGCATCCCGCCGACGCTTCGGACCCTATTGCCAAAGCAGGCTGGTTCAAGACCTGGCGCGAGACGCTGCGCTACGAACCCGACGGGGTCGGGAAGATCATCCGCTCGCTGCGCTACTATCCGGGGCGGGCGAAGGAGCCGCGCGCCCGCGAGACCATCCGGAGGGTTCTGAACTACTTCGTGAAGAACCGGAGCCGGATGCGCTACTCCGAGCTCAGGGCCGGGAAGCTTGCGATCGGCTCCGGCGTGGTCGAAGCCGCCAACAAGACCCTCGCCGCCGCGCTTATGAAGCGCAGCGGCATGCGCTGGCACATCAAGTCGGAGCAGGCGATCCCGGGCTTCCGGGCCTTGCAGATGTCAGGCTTCCTAGCTTCCGCCTAGGCGATAATGATGGAGAAAAGAAGTGTCGCCGCCAATAACAACTTCGCGGTCGAAAACCTCGCGATCGCGGCCTGAAAAATCACGCCTTCTCGCCATCGCAATGGTTTTACCAAAAGAGAATCGCGCCCTTCCGAAGAGGTAGCCGAGTACCGGCTACATCAGGACAGTTCTCCAGACATAGCCTCAAGGCCGTTTCAAGCGACAGCCCGGGCGGATTCATCCACCGCGCCCGCGAAAACGAAATGGCACGCCTCCTGTGCGGCGCTACAGGCATGATTTGCTCCTAGAGTGTTCCGTGCTTCTTCGCAGTTTCGCCCAGAGTCCCACGGACGTCAGCGCACTTCCTCTCTACGGCGCCTATCGCCGACGTTGCTAACGCCACTACTCTTCGCCTGTCGCTTTCTACCGCAAGGGGTTGACGATCCGAAGCCCCCTGAAATCCCGTTCGTTTTCCGTCGCCACCACGCAGTCGTTCGCCTCCGCCACGGCGGCGAGGATCATGTCGAGAGAGCTGCGCGGGCGGCCCTCGGCCTTTCCCTCGGCCATCAAGCGGGCCCAGATCAGACCGGCTCTGTCATCGAACGACAGGATTCGCCCCGCAAACAGCGCTTGGGGGGCCCTCTTTGCCAGTGAACCAGGCTTCAAGGCCGCCTCTCTTCTTGCCACTGGGTAGTGCCAGAATGCCGCGCCAAATCTCGGCGATGGTCAGCGAGGCGACAAACAGGTCATGGTCGGGCTGACTGGCCATCCAGTCAAAAGCGCTCAGATGGCTGCGGCTTGACGGCGTTGCTGATGATGTTGGTGTCAAGGAGATAGCTTGTCAAAGGTCGATCCTGCGCCCTTCGACACGCGGCCGCGACAGGTCGAGGTCGGCCCCGACCAGTGGCGAGCGACGCAGCGCCGCGAGGATCCCGCCAGGCTCTGGCGACCCATCCGCAACCAACGCCTTGATCGCAACACGGGCCCGATCCGCCTCAGGCCCGTCTTCAGCTAGGCGATGCGCGAGTGTACGCAGCATTGCCCGGTCGGTTTCGAGTGCCATGACCTCCAATCGCTTGAAGCCGCGCTGCTCCAGACGCGCACGGTAGTTCCTGGTCGCTCTTTGCTGCGTTTTATTGGTCACGGTCGGCCTCCGATCTATAGCTGGATATATATGCCAGAACTGCTTTGCCGACAAGCGACGGGCGGTGCTTCTATCCACTTCCGCCATTCACTGGACGATCCGCATCCCGCGCCGTATAGGACTACGCGTCGGCTCGCACACGGAGATCTCAAGGCGGGTTCGAGGCCCGAAAATGGAAATCCGTTGCCACGCACCGCCAAGGGCCGTCCTGATTCTGAAAAAATCTGCATTCGTTTTGATGACTGATCCGGTGTTTCTGACCATAGAGCGTCTGAGATAATACAATTTATAGCAAGAAACCGTAACGTAACTAGTGCTTGGCCCGAAAACCCCTACCTTTTTTTCCGCCGAAGCTTGCAAATTTAAACCTGACTAATTCAGTCAAGTTTCCGTCGGGCGGCTTTTTCGCCGCTTCGCGGCCTAGCGTGCCGCAAATCCGAAGTCCGGGCAATAGGCCGCCGCCCCGTCGCTGTTTCGGGGTCGGCACGTAATAGGAGCAACTTTTAGAACGGGCTCCGGGGCCAAAAAAAATAAACGTCCTGTTCTGCCGCCACCCGATCCATGGGCCATAGGATACTTCGGTTCCGACAACAGCACCACCTCACGACATCGTCGCGGAAACCGTCAGTCACACGCGAGTTTCATGCTCCGGGGTAAGTAAACGCAGAAAATCATGAAGGTTTTAGCTCCCCAGCTAATCTCTCGACCGCGCCCCCGCGCCTTGTCAGTACGGTATCGTCGATGTCTGCCAACGCGTCCCGCATCCACTCCCGAAATCTCTCATCCATGACATTTCTCCTCTCGGTCGCCCGCGGTTTGATAAGGATTTGGCATCATTGCGACTTCCCCCTGCGCGTTACTAACGCGATCCCAAAAGGCCCTCAGGCACTGCCTAGCTGTTGCACGTTCGAATGTACGCTCGAATAGGGTGGCACAATCGAGGCCTACATCCTCATCCTCAAGTAACCCCAACTGATTGGCAATACGCATCTGCGTGGAATAGGGGAGCGTCAAGAACGCGTACGCGAGTTGTCTGACAGGTTTGGCCATGATGTGTTCCTGCTGAGCTGGCCACTCGACCGCAACGGGCGGCCGAGGAGCGGTTTCTCTTCCACTTTCGGTGGTCCTTCTGACATTCCCTTCAGGTATTCGGATTTCTTCGTCGAGAACAAGCATGAATTCTTGGTTGCATGTTCCCTTCAACGCTGGGTCCGACACAAAACAATAGTCGCGAGACTAAACACGGGGATATGCGGTTAATCGACAATCAGTGATCATTACCCGCTCTCACTAGTGCCAGTGTCAAGACGTTGTACGCAGGACACCAAGGCTCATCCCCTCCTCTCTGTCTGGTTTCAAAGCACCCGCCTGAACTATCAAAGAGTTACATAACCGTTGCAACGCCTGTTCGTGCGTGAGCGTTCGGTCCCGCGGTGACGATCCGTGTTGACAGACTGCCGCCGACGCCCTGGACGCTGCCGTGAATGGTTGTCCGGAGCGCGCGCCGCGCGGACTGCGCAATCGTGCCGGGGTTCCCCAAATACCGTGAACGCGGGAACCGCTTATTGCTTCATTTAATCTGAAGTTCTGGACTATTTTGCTCTTGTTTCCACTTTTATTTTGCGTATATTCAAGGGGTTACAGGGGGGCAGGCACCTCCCGAACTGGATTCTTGTAGGCAGTAGACATTCGCGGTCCGTCTTGCGACCCGACAGCAGACATCTCCAATATTTTCCACAATAACCCCACATTTTTGTGAAAAACCCTCTTGACATTATAGGCGGGACCATCCAGAATAGGACAAATATGTAGGCACTATCTATCAGGAGCACACCCATGGCCGATTCTCCATCCATGCATGTCGCCGTCATCGAGTCCCGTCAGAACGGAAAAACATA
>Ga0209022_1002309_pt1 | contig 16184 bp, 12 predicted proteins | sample PinacodermPK_FD_187300 | JGI IMG/M metagenome (GOLD analysis project Ga0209022, IMG submission 187300) | Host-associated microbial community of the marine sponge Aplysina aerophoba from Gulf of Piran - sponge pinacoderm, lysed by proteinase... | ecosystem: Host-associated > Porifera > Sponge >...
TGGCTATGCGACTCGGACAGCAGCAGAAGCTGGGGGCAGGCGTTGGCCGAGCAGGCTGGCTTGAGCGGTGCTGCTGTGTCTGGGCACAGTAGTGAACACCTGGGACAGGAAGCACTCAGGCGAAGGGCCCTGGGTGAGGTGCCTGTCATTCAGGTGCCTCCGGGACCCAACCGGTTCGGCGCTCAGGTCGCTGAGGGCTCTGGGCCAAGCCCGGCTGACCCTGCCGTCAGAAGAGAGGGGGTCTGCAAGACAATATGTCAGGGAGTCATAGAATCATGTCAGGAAGTCATAGAATCGACATGCATTGCGACAGGATGGGTTTGTGGCGCGGTCTGTGGCTCCTTGCCCGGACTCTGTTTGGCCAGCCTGTCACTGAAAGTGCTCAATGCTGCCCCGGAATATCATGAGGAATGTAATGTGGATGGTGAGGATTACCATGCGGGAGAGGGCATAGCATATGTGGGATTTACGGGGCTGCTCGCCAGCGGCACGCTGGCAATTGTGCTGGCAAGGGGTGGTGCCACAATGGGTAGAGCGGTGGGCGAGAGAGTTGGCAGGGGAATATCCGGATTGCTGGGTCGTCCGGCGGTTGCCAGATTCAATCCGGCGTTTTCCGGATTGAATGAAAGGGACATGGTGGCGCTTGAGCATCGCCAGTACCCCCGCCAACTCGAACCCCGCCGGGACGACGAGGCACCCACCTGCCCCCGCCTCCTGAACTGATGGCGTCGGGCTGCTGATCAACAGAGCTTTGCTGCCACAGCCAAGTCCTGCGTGCCGTCTCCTGTCAGTCGCAGGCTGACGTATGTGCCGGGGCCGGTTTCCGGAGAAGACCGTCCCCTGTCCAGCTGGCGATGAGCAGCCAGCGCAATCCTGGACTGTCCGCCCTTCGTCAGCGAGCGCAACAGGAAGCAGGCCGTTCCGGGCCGCTCATTGGCGGTTGTGTCTGCCGCTGACCGGCTTGTCCCAGTCCGCCGGCGCTGAGGCCGGTCCCCCTTTTCCTCGTGCTGAGTTGTTCCGCTGTCGTCCTTTGAGCAGGCGCGCTGCTGTGCCTGCCAGATAACACATGTGTTTGCTACAGGGAGGCGTGTTGGGACGATACTCTTGCCTGGTTGTCCCATGCTCCAGCCCTTGGGCCGGAGCGCAGCTGCGCGCAAGATTTCAGATTTCCGGAAAGGTGGATCCTATGAACACGTCAGGCGTCAACCCAACACACAGTCAGCGCTTCTCTCATTCCCCGGCAGTGGCCGCCCCTGGCTCTGCGCAGGCAGACCCTGGCGGCACCCTGTGTGCTGGCTACCGGCAAGCCCTTGAGAATAGTGCATCGGCCCTCTGCCAGAACCTGCTGGTGGATAGCTGCATGGAGCGTCGACTGCGCCAGGAAGAAGGTGGCTTTCTGGAGAGCCACGAAGTCAGTCAGGTTGAGCAACAACCGGACACTGTCCAAAAAATGGAGATGATACTCAGCATCCTGCGGACCAAAGACGATCAGGCGTTTCGTGGGTTCATCGAATGGCTGTGCGACTCGGACAACAGCAGAAGTTGGGGGCAGGAGCTGGCCCGGCAGGCTGGCCTGAGTGGCACTGCCGTGTCTGAACCGAGCTGTGGACACCCGGAGCGGGAAGGATTCAGGCGCAGGCCCCTGCGTGGAGTGCCTGTTATTCAGGTGCCCCCAGGGCCCAACAGGTTGGGTTCTCAGGCTGCTGATGCCCCTGGAGACCTGGGGTTTGTTAACACTGCTGTCAGAAGGGAGGGGGGGTGCAAGACAGTCTGTCAGCAAGCCATGGAGTCGGCCTTTATTTTTACAGGATGCGTTTGCGGTTCGTTCTGGGGTGCCTTGGGGGGGCTGATGCTGGCCGGCGCGTCGGCAGCCTCGACGGTAATTCTTGTAAACAGTGAAGACAAAGTCAGCGTTGTGTTTGTAGGTGGTCTGTTGTTGCCGATGTTTGCCGTCGGCTGTGCAACGGCAATTGATCTGGGAATGACGGGTGCCAGACTAGGTGCAGAGTTGGGTGAGGATGTGGGCAGGAGTCTATCCAGATTGCTGGGTCGTCCGGCGGTTGCCAGATTCTATGCGGCGGTTGCCAGATTCTATGAAGGGGGGACATGATGCCGTTTGAACCTCGGCAGGACCCCCGCCGGGATGACGAGGCACCTGCCGGACCCTGCCTCCTGCTTCGATGGCGTCGGGCTGCTGAGGTCGACAAAGGTGAACAGTTGCTGGCTGTCCGGGCTCCAGTGGGCAAAATAGATGTGGTCTGCGTGATCCAGGCGGGCCTCTGCGCACCAGCCGCTGCCATCCGGACATTGCCTGTAAACACTGGCGACTGTCTTGCGTATTCTGACAAAAGATTTCTGGCCGGGCGCCAGTCGCCCCCTGGCGCGCTGGCCTCCCGGGTTTTCGCCCTCGCTCGCTACATGCAGCTCCCCGGAGTTCGGGGTGGTCGCTGGTGCCAGGTGTCCTGTGGTGGAAGCAAGTGTTGTGCGACATCCTGGCCTGATGGATGCTGCAGGCAGGGAATACGTCCCCAGCAGGGGGCTGGCAACAGCTGTGTCAGTGTGGCTATGTTGGCGTCCAGCTCGGGCATGGCTCCACCGGCACTATTGGCTACCCAGCCGACCAACGACAGTCCATCGTGAGCAATGGCCCCTGCCGTCAGCAGGGCATGATTGATGCAGCCCAGCTGCATTCCGACAACCAACACTACCGAGGCTTGCAGCAGACACGGAACCTGGCTGTAAAGTTCGTGCTCAGACAAGGGAACCCGCCAGCCTCCGGCGCCCTCTACCAGCACCAGATCAAGCCCCCGGTTCAGGTAGCTGCGGCAATGGCTGGCCAGCTGGCTGGCGGTGACAATTCGCCCTGCCTCAGCCAGTGCTATATGAGGTGCAATGGCCGGTTCAAGAGCCACAGGGTTGACCTCATCATAAGTCATTTCAATCCCCGCCCCCTGTTGCAGTGCCAGGGCGTCTGGATTGCGCAAGCCTCCGGCGGTGGGCTGACAGCCAGAGGCGACAGGCTTGAGAGCCGCTGTCATCAGGCCTTGCGCGCGTGCGCGCGCCAGAAGCCCACAGGACACGGTGGTTTTGCCAACACCTGTGTCAGTACCAGTAACAAAAAGACAAGAGGTCATGATGCAAACCGAGTGATCAGACGATGAGGCAGAGACAGCACGCAAGAGTACCAGAGACAGTCATGTCATAAAAAATATGCGTTTTACTGGGAACCTGAGGTGCCATGGGTATAATTCCCCCTTCCTGCCAGCACAATCTACAGAGATCACCTGATGGAAATCATTTTCCGACGCCTTGCTGCGGAACTGAATATCGAGGAATCCCAGGTTACCGCGACCGTCCAGTTGCTCGACGGGGGCGCCACCGTTCCCTTCATTGCCCGCTACCGCAAGGAAGCAACCCAAGGGCTGGACGACATTCAGCTGCGCCACCTCGAGCAGCGCCTGGTTTACCTCCGGGAGCTGGAAGCACGGCGTGAGACCGTGCTCACAAGTATCAAGGATCAGGACAAGTTGACGCCGGAGCTGGAGCTGGCGATTCGCGAGGCGGAGACCAAGACCCGCCTGGAAGACTTGTACCTGCCTTACAAACCACGGCGTCGCACCAAGGGACAGATAGCCATAGAAGCGGGGCTGCTGCCGCTGGCCGAGTCTTTGTTCAACGATCCGGCATTGACGCCGGAAACCGAAGCGGCTGCTTTCGTCGATCCCGATAAAGGTGTTGCTGATACCAAGGCGGCGCTGGAAGGCGCCCGGGCCATATTGATGGACAAGTTCAGCGAAGACGCTGATCTGCTGGGTCAGCTGCGTGACTATCTGTGGGAAGAAGGCCTGGTCTCCAGCCGTCTCGTGGATGGCAAAAAGCAGGAGGCGGCCAAATTCAGTGACTATTTTGAACATGACGAGCCGATCAAGACCCTGCCGTCCCATCGGGCCCTGGCGATCTTCCGGGGCAACCGCTCCGGGCTGCTGCGCGCCAGCCTGGTGATCGAGGGCACCGAAGACAGAACCGCAACGCATCCGTGTGAACTGATGGTCGCTCGTTACTGGAAGCTGAGTGATGAGGGGAGAGCTGGCGACAACTGGCTGAAAGAGGCCGTGCGCTGGACATGGCGAGTAAAGCTTTTTCCACAGCTGGAAACCGGGCTGCTGGGAAGGGCCAGGGAAGCGGCTGAAGAAGAAGCCATCAAGGTGTTTTCCAGAAATCTGGGCGATCTGTTGCTGGCAGCACCTGCAGGTCCGCGTGTCACTATAGGGCTGGATCCTGGCTTGCGAACAGGCGTCAAGGTGGCTGTTATCCACAGCACAGGCAAGCTTCTGGATCACACCACCATTTTTCCGCATGCACCGCACAACAAGTGGAACGATGCCCTTGGTGCGCTGGCCAAACTGGTACTGCGCCATAATGTTGAGCTGATTGCCATCGGTAATGGCACCGCTTCCAGGGAGACAGAACGTTTTGCCCATGAGTTGATTCGCCAGTTTCCGAAGCTCAATCTGACCCCGGTGTTGGTCAGTGAAGCCGGCGCTTCCGTCTACTCTGCCTCAGAGCAGGCGTCCCGCGAGCTGCCCGATCTTGATGTTTCCTTCCGTGGAGCTGTGTCCATTGCGCGCCGCCTGCAGGATCCGCTGGCCGAACTGGTGAAAATTGAGCCCAAAGCCATTGGCGTGGGGCAGTATCAACACGATGTCAGCCAGACCCGTCTCGCCGATGGTCTGGAAACCGTGGTGGAGGATTGTGTAAATGCTGTGGGCGTGGATGTGAACACGGCGTCCAGTGCTTTGCTGAGTCGGGTTTCGGGTCTGAGTGCCAGCATTGCCCGCAATCTGGTGGAGTTTCGCAATGAGAACGGTGCTTTTTCTGACCGGGAGCAGCTCAAGAAAGTGCCCCGCCTGGGTGAAAAGACTTTTGAGCAGTGTGCAGGCTTTATGCGGGTCATGAACGGCTCTCATCCCCTGGACCGCTCTGCCGTGCACCCGGAAGCCTACCCGGTGGTCGAGCGTATAGCGGCGCACTTCGATCGCGATATCGGCAGCCTGATGGGCGACTCTGCTTTCTTGCGTGGCGTCAAGCCGGCTGAGTTTGTCGATGGCCACTTTGGTGTGCCCACCATCACCGATATCCTGGGCGAGCTGGACAAGCCTGGTCGCGACCCCCGTCCTGAGTTCCGGACGGCAAAGTTCAAGGAGGGCGTCGAGAGCATTGGTGATCTCAAGCAAGGCATGGAGCTGGAGGGGGCGATCAGCAATGTCACGAATTTTGGTGCTTTTGTCGATATTGGTGTACACCAGGACGGTCTGGTTCATATTTCGGAGTTGTCCGACCAGTTTGTCAAAGACCCGCGGGCTGTCGTCAAGGCTGGCGATGTCGTGCGTGTCAAAGTGATGGAGGTGGATATCGAGCGGCGCCGTATTGCCCTGACGATGCGGCTGTCTGCGAAACCTGCAGCACAGTCCGGGCAGCCGGGCACCAAAAACGGGCAGCCGGGCACGAAAACTGCCAGACATCGTCCTGGAAAGGGACGGCCTGCGGAGTCACCTGTTGCGGCGCATCGGCGGAGAAACCAGAAGCCGATACAAGCGACTTTGGCTGATGTTTTTGCCAATGCCAGGACACTGCGCAAATAACAAACAAGAAGCAGCATTGGAACAAGACTACTGGAACAAGACTGGAACAAGCTCCGGTCTCATGGGATGTTGATGGCGGCCCCTATGTCGCAACAGTGTCTCTTCCCCGGTTTGTTCCCTGCCTGTTTCCCCAATACGGCTTCCTGGCACTCAACAGGACGGCCCGATGGATGTCGGGCCAGGACGCCAGGAGGCGTGGTGGGGCCGAGCAATACTTCGGCCTTCCCGTCATTCGGAGAACGAGTTTACATTGTCATCTGCATCAATCAGGCGGCGCCTTGACGCCTTGTCACAGCCAGACAAGGGCTCGTGCCTTGCGGGCATCCGGCGCGGCATCGAACGAGAGAGCTTGCGGGTTACGCCCGGGCTGGAGTTGTCGCGGGAACCGCACCCCCGGCGGCTGGGGGCGACGCTGACGCACCCCAGTATCAGCACGGATTACTCCGAAGCCCAGCTGGAGTTCATAACGCCTCCCCTGCACACACCTGACAGCGTGCTCAGGTATCTGGAAGAAATTCAGGGCTGGGCCTGCGCGGCGCTGCCCGCTGACGAGTTCCTGTGGAATGCCAGCATGCCGCCGCGCCTGGAGAAAGGAGATGCCAGCGTGCCGGTTGCCCGTTATGGCAGCTCCAACCTTGGCAAACTCAAGCATCTGTACCGTCTGGGGCTTGGCTGCCGCTACGGCCGTGCCATGCAGACCATATCGGGTATCCATTACAACTTTTCTCTGGACAGCCGCTTCTGGCAACTGATGCACGAGCTGGACGCGCAGCCGTTGTCCCTCAGCCAGTACCAGTCGGTCGGCTACTTCGGATTGATGCGAAACTTTCATCGCTACGCCTGGCTGCTATGCTACCTGTTCGGTGCTTCGCCGACGGTTGACAGCAGCTTTGCAGGGGAAGGCGGTGGCCTTGAGCAACTGGATGCCGCGACAAGGTTCCTTCCCTGGGCGACTTCCCTGCGTTTGAGCGACATAGGCTATGGTACTGCCAGTCAGGCAGGACTGGCCGTCTCTTACAACCGGCTGGAAGACTACACCCAGGATATATGGCGGGCGACGCAGACGCCATGGCCGCCGTACAAGAGCAGTCAGTCAGCCACAGAAGGTGCCGGTCGTCAATTGAACGACCACGTTCTTCAAGTTGAGAATGAGTATTACGGTATAGTCCGCCCCAAGCGCACCACGCAGAGAAACGAGCGGCCTGCGGTAGCGCTCAGACGGCGGGGCGTGGAGTATGTTGAAGTGCGTTGTCTGGATGTCAACCCTCTGATGCCTTTGGGGCTGGATACTGACCAGGTCCACTTTATGGATGTTTTCCTCTTGTTCTGCGCCCTGCTGGAGAGCCCGGACTTTACGCCCGAATCCCGGCGGCAAGCGGCCGACAATCTTGGCCTGTCCTGCACGAGGGGCCGTCACCCTGATCTTGAACTCAATGAGGGCAGTGCCTCTCGTCTCCTGCGGGACTGGGGAAATCAGTTGATGGCACAGATGGAGCCAGTGGCACAAGTGCTGGACAGTGCTTGTTCGACCTCTGCCTACACGGCCAGTCTGGGGACTCAGCGGCACAAGCTGGATGACCAGGCATTGACGCCCTCGGCCCGGATACTCGATCACCTCAGCCACAAGGTTTCGTTTGTGGACTTTGTGCACCAGCATTCCCTGCAGCACAGGGAGGACGTTTTGCACAGGGGGCTCTATCTTGCAAGGCAGGATGAATTCGAGGCACTGGCTGCCGCATCACTCAAAGAACAAAGCGAACTGGAAGCCGAAGACGCACCAGAGTTCAAGGAGTTTCTCTCTGAGTACATCCATCCCCGTGATACGGCCGGGATGGATACAAGCAATGGGAACCTGGCTACATCATGAAATTTCCCGAATCCCGCAGCCTGTATGTCCTCGTCTGCATGGCAGCCCTGGCTGTTGTTGCCTGTAGTTTGTATCTTGAGTTCATCATGGCGTATGAACCCTGCCCGCTGTGTCTCTCGCAGCGCCTTGTCATAGCCATAATTGGAGTCTCTGCTCTTGTTGCGGGTGCGCATAATCCATCGGGGCGCGGCCGCACCTGCTATGCGGCGCTGCTGACCTTGCTGTCGGCCGGGGGAGCAGGACTGGCACTGCGGCAACTTTATCTGCAGAGTCTGCCCCCCGACCAGGTCCCTGCCTGCCTGCCGAGTCTGTCTTACCTTATGGACGTCCTTCCCTGGCAGGATTTGCTGGGCGTTATGCTCAGTGGTACCGGAGATTGCGCCGAGGACAGCGGGAGCCTGCTGGGCCTGGGATTGCCGGTGTGGACATTGGGCTGTTTCCTTGGCTTCGGCAGTCTGGGGGTGATCGAAGGGGTGCGCAGTCAGCGTTCACGCTCTGCCCCGGGCAGGAACGCGCAGCCGTGAGCACGGTGATTTATCCCGGCACTTTTGACCCTATAACCCTGGGGCACACTGACTTGATTCAGCGTGCCGCCGTGCTCTTTGACCGGGTCGTTGTTGCCGTTGCAGCGGCTCGTACCAAGAATCCACTGTTCTCTTTGGACCAGCGGGTATCGCTCGCCTGTGCCGCTACCCGGACCCTGCCCAATGTTGAGGTGCGGGGATTCGGCTCCCTGTTGGCCGAATGCGCCAGAGAGCTGGAGGCACGTGTCATTCTGCGTGGCCTGCGCGCCGTGTCGGACTTTGAATACGAATTCCAGTTGGCCAATATGAACAGGGTTCTGGCACCCAGTGTGGAGAGTTTGTTTCTGGCATCTTCTGACAAGTTCTCTTACATTTCCTCCAGTCTGGTGCGGGAGATAGCGTCGCTTGATGGCGATGTCTCCAGGTTCGTGTCACCCGAAGTGGAAGAAGCACTTAAAGAAAAGTTCAGAGGCTTGCGACTGGCTGCCAGCACTGAGGCTGATGGCGGTGGCTCAGCCGCCTGAACCGCTGTGGGCCAGGCTGCCGGGCACCTTGCGGTATGGAATGAACAATGAACGCACAGCAGACAAATGCACAACCAGGCAGCGGCCCACGGCCGAAGAACATGGATTACGCTGTCGTTATTATCGGAGCCGGTCTGGTGGGCGCGACCCTGGCGGTCGGCTTGCGCCGGGCTTTGCCGGCAGATTTTTCCATTGCTCTTGTCGAAAGCCGCAAACTGGCACCGGCCGGCGAGGGGCGGCACCAACAAGCCGGGGACGCTGATGTGCGGACGACGGCGCTGTCCATGGGCAGTTGCCGGATACTTCATGAGTGGGGGCTCTGGGACGCCCTGGCCGCTGAGGCGCAACCCATCCTGGAAATCCAGGTGTCAGATCGCGGCCGTCCGGGCATGGTGCGCCTGCAGGCCCGGGATCACCAGGTACCTGCCCTGGGCTATGTCGTGAGCAATAGTCAAGCGGCCCGCCTGTTGCAGGGGCGCCTTTTGGAAGACGCCGGCATAACATGTCTTGAGTCCACCCGGGTTCAGGGTGTCAGGCGTCTGTGTGAGCTGGGGCCTGACTGCATGCAGGTGGAAACACTGTCCGGTGGCAAAGTCCGGAAATTGACGTGCAGTCTGGTTATTCTGGCTGATGGTGGTCGCAGTGGTCTGGCCAGCATGCTGGGATTACGGCTCGACAGCCGGAATGACGGACAGGCCGCCATAGTCAGCAATGTGATCCCGGCAGGTGACCATAACAGCATCGCCTACGAGCGTTTTACCGATGAAGGCCCGCTGGCCTTCCTGCCGCGCTCTGATGGCCGCTGTGCCCTTGTGTGGACCATGCCCGCATCCTTGGCTGCTGACAGAATGCAGTTGTCAGAACAGGATTTTCTCGCGGCTCTTCAGTCACGCTTTGGCTATCGGCTGGGGCGTTTTCGCAGCCTGGAGGCCCGCTGTCACTGGACGCTGCAACAAGGCTGGCTACGTGAGCAGGTGCGTCCGGGGCTGGTGGTGCTGGGCAATGCGGCGCATAGTTTGCACCCCGTTGCAGGTCAGGGTTTCAATCTGTCTGTGCGCGATATCCAGGAATTGATCCATCAGCTCAGTCGCGCCGCCCAGGCAGGGTGCCAGTTGGGTCAGCTGGACGTATTGATGCGTTACCAGGCCCGGCGGCAGCAAGATCAGCATCAGATAATGAAAGCGAGTGACCGGCTGGTCCACAGCTTTTCCAGCAACCAGGCTGGCTGGGTTGCTGCCCGGACTTTGGGGCTGGTCGGTATGGCGAGTCTGTTTCCACTCAAAGACTGGTTTGCCCGGCGGGCCATGGGGCTGTAACAGTGACTTTGAGTACAGATCGTACAGACAGTACAGATAAAAACGTCGACAAAGCCGGTCACAAGGACAGCATGGAATTCGATATTGTGGTGTTGGGCGCGGGGATTACGGGCGCGGCCATGGCGTTGGCGCTGGCACGAAAAGTGGATTGCACTGTGGCACTGTTGGACGAGAGTGATCTGGAGCCCTCATCAGCGTCTCCTGCGGGGCAACAGGGTTTCGATGTCCACAGCTTTGATGTACGCGTCTGCGCCCTGACTGCGGCTTCCAGAAGGCTGCTGGAGCAGCTGGGAGTCTGGCACGGCCTCGCCCGGCAGCGGGTGTGTGCCTACAGCGATATGCATGTCCGCGATGCTGAGGGTACGGGCCAGATTCATTTTTCAGCCCGCGAGCTGGGCGTGGACAATCTGGGACACATAGTGGAAAACCGCCTGCTTCGTCAGGCATTGCTGGGCGGGCTGGCTCAGACGCCAGTGCACAGGCTTGGCGGACGGTCGGTGCAGCAGATAGACACCGGGAGCGAGCAGGAGATAACCGGCTCGCGCTATCCGGTTCGGCTGACTCTCAAAGATGGCAGCCAGATCGGGACGCGACTGTTGATTGCTGCCGATGGTGTGGCGTCCCGCACCCGTGCCCAGGTTGGGATAGTCACGCGCGAATGGGACTATCTGCATCAGGCACTGATTGCAACGGTTCGAATGGAGCAGCCACACCATCAACTGGCCTGCCAGATCTTTCGGGATACAGGTCCCCTGGCTTTTCTTCCCCTGCCGGAGACGCCGGACGGTCACCATTGCTGCTCCATCGTCTGGTCATTGCTGCCTGACGAAGCCCGTCGGATCATGGCACTGGATGACGCAGCTTTCCGCCTGGAGCTGGCCCGCTGCATTGAGCATCGTTTCGGTCGTATCCTGGATTCGGGGCAGCGTGTGTGTCGGCCGCTACGCCAGTTGCATGCTTGTCGTTATCACCGTAACCGGGTGGTTGTTGTCGGTGATGCGGCTCATAGCATTCACCCGCTGGCAGGACAGGGTGCCAATCTCAGTCTGCTGGATGTTGCCCGGCTGGCTGAGGACATACACCGGGCCTGCCAGTGGGGTGAGGATTTTTCCTCCCCGCGCGTTCTGGATCGCTATGAGCGTGCCCGCAAGGGCCACAACCTGGCTGTGGCCGGGCTTATGGAGAGCCTTCAACGGCTGTTTCATAGCGATGATCTGCTGGTGCGCTGGCTGCGCAACAGCGGTCTGGACCTCACCAATGGTCTGCCGGCACTCAAGAGACCTATGGCGCGCTGGGCGATGGGCTTGCATTGGGCGTAACAGCCCCCGGTTCACGGGAGCCTTTGACGAACCGCCCCTTCTCCGGGCTGTCAAATCCGGAGAAGGTCGGGCACTCCGTCCTGCTCAGGACAGCTTGTGGGAGAAGGTTGGTATGCTTGCTGCCATTATTCCCCGAGGGCAGTGGTCCCTGTCTTTTGTCTGTTTACTGTCGTTGGGGGCGACGGGAGTCTGCGCTGCGGGTTGACCTGACAGCCTGCCATCTGCGTTTGATCAAAGCCGGTGTGAGTTGCCGGCTTTGATATACGTGATGTCAGTCCATGCCACGCGTTTCTGATCAGGCACGCCCCCCTGGTTCCCTGGCAGGATGGCTGCCGGCTTTGATGTTTGATGAAGGGGCTCCTGATGCGCTGACCTTGTGTCTCTGAGTCGAGAGGGGCTCGGTTCAGCCCCTTCGTCTGGACGCCGCATGTGCGGCTGCTATGACCTGGCCTGTATCAGCTCTGCGGCTTGCGGAGCGAAGTAGGTCAGGATAGCGTCGGCTCCGGCCCGGCGCATGGATACCAGACTTTCCAGAATGATCGAGGCTTCGTCGATCCAGCCGTTTTGCGCCGCCGCCTTGTGCATGGCGTATTCACCGCTGACCTGGTAAACGAAAGTGGGAACGCCGAAGTTGTCCTTGACTCTGCGCACTATATCCAGATAAGGCATACCAGGTTTGACCATCACCATATCTGCCCCTTCCTGCAGGTCGGCTGCCACTTCCTGCAGGGCTTCGTCTGTGTTGGCAGGATCCATCTGATAGCTGAACTTGTCTGCAGCGCCCAGGTTGGTGGCTGAACCTACAGCATCCCGGAAAGGCCCGTAGTAGGCGGAGGCGTATTTGGCTGCGTAGGACAAAATCCGGGTGCCGGAAAATCCATTGTCTTCCAGTGCTGTTCTGATGGCGCCAATCCTGCCGTCCATCATGTCGGAAGGGGCCAGGATGTCAGTGCCTGCCTCAGCCTGACACAGTGCCTGGCGCACCAAAGCCGCCACTGTCTCATCGTTCATCACATAGCCCGATGCGTCCAGCAGACCGTCTTGCCCATGGCTGGTATAAGGGTCAAGCGCGACATCTGTAATAATGCCCAGATCGGGAAACCGGGCTTTGAGTGCTCGCACTGCCCGGGGGATCAGCCCCTCCGGATCCCAGGCTGCCCGTCCCTGTGTACACTTGCTGTGCGCCTCGATCACGGGGAACAAGGCCAGAGCAGGAATCTTGAGGCTGGCCCAGTGCTCTGCATCTTTGAGAAGCTCGTCCAGGCTGAGCCTTTCGACGCCCGGCATCGACGCGACAGGCTGCCTTTGCCGCTCCCCCTCAACGACGAAGACAGGGTAGACAAGATCGTCAACAGACAGTCGCGTCTCGCGCATCAGTCGCCGCGAAAAATTGTCGCGGCGCATGCGTCGCAGACGAGCGGCAGGAAAGGGTCGGGAAAGAATAGTCATGAGTGACGCGGCTCCCTGGGGGCATGCTGAACGAGACAACGGCAGGACAAAACGCAGCGCCCGGCGGTGGTTGTTGACCAGACGCTATCTGAAGTCAAAAAAACGGCCGCTGGCACTGCCCTTGAAAAAGTGCTCCATTGTGCCTTCTGTGAGGGCGCAAGCATAGCCTGACGGGCAACCAAACTGCCCTGATACTGGTTCGGATGACAAGCTCCGGCCGTACTGAGATAATCCCGCCCTGTTTTATTCGGCCCTCCTCTTCTTCTCGCGACGGCAGCGACCTGGGCGTGCAGGTGTATGTCCACAGGCCGGATCTATTCGCAGCCAAACCATTTGAGGTGAATTATGCGCAGCCACTACTGTGGGCACCTGGACAGCAGTCACGACGGCGAAACGGTCACCCTGTGTGGCTGGGTGCACAGACGCAGGGATCACGGAGGCGTTATTTTTCTTGATCTCAGGGACAGGGAGGGCATCGCCCAGGTTGTTGTGGATCCGGATACAGCAGAAGCTTTCGCTCTGGCTGACAAAGCACGTAGTGAATATGTGTTGCAGGTAAAAGGGCGGGTGCGCCCACGGCCGGAAGGAACTGTCAATCCTGCCATGCCAACGGGAGCCATTGAGGTTCTGGGCAAAGAGGTGGCTATTCTCAACAGTGCCGCGACGCCGCCCTTTCAGCTGGATGATTACACGGACGCCGGTGAAGACGTGCGTCTGCGTTACAGGTTTATGGATCTGCGTCGACCAGACGCCCAGGCCAGACTGATTCTGCGCAGCCAGATGACACGTCTGATTCGCAATCTGCTGGAAGAGCAAGGGTTTCTCGATATAGAAACCCCCTTGTTGACACGCGCTACGCCAGAGGGGGCACGCGATTACCTTGTTCCCAGTCGCGTACACCAGGGCGCCTTCTATGCTTTGCCCCAGTCTCCCCAGCTGTTCAAACAGCTGCTGATGGTCTCTGGATTTGATCGTTATTACCAGATCGCCCGTTGCTTTCGCGATGAAGACTTGCGCGCCGAACGGCAGCCCGAATTTACCCAGATCGACCTGGAAGCCTCTTTCGTTGAGGAAAGTGACGTGATGCAGGTGGCCGAAACCCTGGTTCGCACCCTGTTTCATGAACTGCGCCAGGTCGATCTGGGAGATTTTCCCCGCCTGTCCTGGTCGGAAGCGATGAGCCGGTACGGTTCCGACAAGCCTGACCTGCGCATTCCTCTGGAGCTGGTGGATATGGATGATCTGGTCGCCGATGAAAACTTCAAGGTGTTTCAGCAGCCAGCAAGGGATCCGGCCGGGCGTGTTGTGGCACTGAAGCTGACAGGGGGCGGTGCGCGTCTGACGCGCAAGCAGATTGATGATTACGGCAGCTTCGTGACCACTTATGGTGCCAAAGGGCTGGCATGGATCAAGGTCAACGCCCTGGAAAAAGGTGTGGAAGGCTTGCAGTCACCCATTCTGAAATTTTTTGATGCCGCCACCATCATGCGCATCATGGAGCGGCTGGATGTCAGGGATACCGATATTGTATTTTTTGGTGCCGGCAAGGCGTCGGTTGTCAATGCGTCCATGAGCGCCCTGCGCTCCAGACTGGGTGCCGATCTTGAGCTGTATACCAGCGACTGGGCACCGCTGTGGGTGACAAACTTTCCCATGTTCGAGCACAACGCCCAGGGCGAACTGACAGCACTGCACCATCCGTTCACAGCGCCGGTCTGTACACCTGAAGAGTTGGTGGCGGCGCCTGCGAAAGCCTTGTCGCGGGCTTACGATATGGTGATCAATGGCTGCGAGGTGGGAGGGGGTTCCGTCCGTGTTCACCAGCAAGACATGCAGCAGGCCGTGTTCAAGGTGCTGGGGCTGTCTGACAGTGAGCAACGCGACAAGTTCGGCTTTTTCCTTGATGCCCTGCAGTACGGCGCACCGCCTCATGCAGGCATTGCTTTTGGTCTTGATCGTCTGACTATGCTGCTGTGCGGTACTGACAATATCCGGGAGGTGATTGCCTTTCCCAAAACCCAGTCGGCGGCCTGTTTGATGAGTCAGGCGCCAGGACAGGTTTCGTCCGGCCAGCTGGATGATTTACATATTCGTGTGAACGCCCACAGCCAGGCCTCTTCTGGCAAATCTGGCAAGACTGCCTGACTATTTTGTTTGCGGCCCCGGGGGAACTCTTTTTGCAAGCGGGGCGTCCAAGCAGGTAACAGTGTCGGGACATCCCGTCCCGACCCAACACCTGCATCAGGAGTTCCTCATGCGTATCCGAGTACCGTCATGGGTACCTTCGGCTTGTCTCATTGGCTTGCTGTCGTTGCCCCCTGTTGTTTGCACTGCTTTTTTTGCCGGTGATTTCCCGGAGCCACAATTCCAGGAGCCTCAAACGGAAGAGACGCTTCAGACTGCCCGATTTCCCAACGAGCTGTGGGAAGGTCTGGTAGCCGAGGCCTTTGCAATCGAGTCTTTTGATAACCTTTCCGCCATTCAAGCCGCAGCCCTGATTGAGCGGCGCCTGCTTCCGGTCCTCAAGACATACCTGATTCCGACGATGGTGTTTCCCTGGGTGCCCTATGTGAGCCACCTTGGGCCGGCTTCCCCCTCTCTGCTGGGGTATCTGGTTCGCTATATGGAGGCCAGTGAGCCTGACGAACTGCCGTATGGGGTCAGCGGGTTGACTCCCGTTCTCCGCTTTCTTTACGAGATGTTCACGCCCTCAATGAAATTTACTGTTCCTCATCCGGGTGATTCCAGCCTGCCGCCCATTACCTTCAACCTTGAGACACTGGTCGACAAACACCTGGCCCTTGTCCTCGACATCTGTGACCAGTACCTTGCGTTTTTCTTTGACCAGGAAACCCGGAGTGAGATTCGGGAGAGGCTGAAGCCCAATCTTGTCAGGCAGATGACGTCTGTGGTGATAGAGTTCCATGAGGCACTTCTCAACAATGCATGACGGGCACTGATCGATAACGCATGGGAGATTTTGTAGCTGGCGCGGGATTCGGCTGTGGATCGCAGTCCCAGTTTTCGACGCCGGACGGCTGTGTCTTCTGGCGTTGCCGGGCACAAGAGTGTGCACATCTGTGATGCCATCCCTGACGGCTTTGTCTGACAGGATCCCGGGTGTGCGGGCTCTCCCGTGCCTTACGCTTGGCAAGCCGGGTGTTTGAGGGGTCCGTGTTTCAGCGTTGATGGATGTGGTGATGGTTGCCTGGTGATCGTGCGGGTTGAAAATGAATCCAGGTGTTTCTGGAGTGTGCCGCGCGCCGCTCCCAACCTGATCAGCCAGGGGCGTGCCCTGTGTCGGTACACAGGTTTTCATCCTGCAGGTTGCGCTGGGTTGTCCTTCTGACTTTCGGAGACCTGATGCGGTGTGCCGCCGCAACGGCACCTGCGGGCACCTGGCACCTGAATGTTCATCGGTCTGCTGACAGGTTGCGTGTGTTCGAGAATGAGAGCTGTCGATCTGCTCCACTTCCTGAGTCCTTGGCGCGGGGACTGTTCAAGGATGAAAGCGGGAGGAGATTTGTGTATCCTGGTTGCGCC
>Ga0209022_1002316_pt1 | contig 16125 bp, 13 predicted proteins | sample PinacodermPK_FD_187300 | JGI IMG/M metagenome (GOLD analysis project Ga0209022, IMG submission 187300) | Host-associated microbial community of the marine sponge Aplysina aerophoba from Gulf of Piran - sponge pinacoderm, lysed by proteinase... | ecosystem: Host-associated > Porifera > Sponge >...
TTTGGTCAAGCTACTAAGGGTGCACGGTGGATGCCTTGGCGCAGAGAGGCGATGAAGGACGTGGCCAGCTGCGATAAGCCTCGGGGAGCCGCAAACAGGCGTTGATCCGGGGATTTCCGAATGGGAGAACCCGGCGGAGGTCATGCTCCGCCATTCCGGAGTGAACACATAGCTTCGTGAAGGCCAACGGGGGGAAGTGAACCATCTCAGTACCCCCAGGAAGAGAAAGCAAATGCGATTCCGTCAGTAGCGGCGAGCGAACGCGGATCAGCCCAAACCAGACGGGCGCCAAGCCTGCAAGCGTTGTCCGTCTGGGGTCGTGGGGTATCGCACGATCCCGTTGCAGCGGGATCAGAGAGTTACAAATCGTTCGTTTAGTCGAAGGTTCCTGGAACGGACCGCCATAGCGGGTGACAGCCCCGTAGACGAAAGGCGAGCGACTCTCGAGCGATGTCCCCAAGTACCACGGGACACGGGAAACCCTGTGGGAATTCGGGTGGACCATCACCCAAGGCTAAATACTTCTCTGCGACCGATAGTGAACCAGTACCGTGAGGGAAAGGTGAAAAGTACCCCTGCCTAGGGGAGTGAAATAGTACCTGAAACCGTGCATCTACAAGCGGTGGGAGCGCCATGGTTCGGCTTGCCGAACAAAGCGCGACCGCGTGCCTTTTGCATAATGAGCCGGCTAGTTACCGTCGTTGGCGAGGCGAAGCATCTTGCAGAGCCGTAGCGAAAGCGAGTCTGAACAGGGCGATCCAGTCAGCGGTGGTAGACGCGAAGCGAGGTGATCTACCCATGGCCAGGGTGAAGCTGAGGTAACACTCAGTGGAGGCCCGAACCAATGTTGGTTGAAAACGGCTTGGATGAGCCGTGGGTAGGGGTGAAAGGCCAATCAAACCTCGTTATAGCTCGTTCTCCTCGAAATAGCTTTAGGGCTAGCCTCGCGGATGCATCGCGGAGGTAGAGCACTGGATGGACTAGGGGGCCCAAAAGCTTACCGAATCCAACCAAACTCCGAATGCCGCGCATGTGAACCGCGGGAGTCAGACTACGGGGGATAAGCTCCGTGGTCGAGAGGGAAACAACCCAGACCGCCAGCTAAGGTCCCTAAGTATCAGCTAAGTGGGAAAGGATGTGGAGACGTCCAGACAGCCAGGAGGTTGGCTTAGAAGCAGCCATCCTTTAAAGAAAGCGTAACAGCTCACTGGTCTAGTGGCTCCGTGCCGATAATTCAACGGGGCTCAAGCTGATCACCGAAGCTGCGGATCCGGAACGGCCTTCGGGCCGGACCGGGTGGTAGAGGAGCATTCTGAGGGCCCCGAAGTCGGACCGAGAGGACCGATGGAGTGCTCAGAAGAGACCCTGCCGGCACAAGTAGCGATAAAGCAGGTGAGAACCCTGCTCGCCGTAAGTCTAAGGTTTCCTGAGGAAGGTCAATCCGCTCAGGGTTAGTCGGCCCCTAAGGCGAGGCTGAAAAGCGTAGTCGATGGGAAACAGGTCAACATTCCTGTACCGTTCCGTTCTCGTTATGACGATGAGGTGACGCAGAAGGATAGGCGAGCCTACGATTGGAAGTGTAGGTTGAAGCGTGTAGGCGGGAGCTGTAGGAAAGTCCGCGGCTCCATAACGCTGAGACGTGACCCCAAGGGCTTCGGCCCGCAAAGTCGCTGATTCCATGCTGCCAGGAAAAACCTCTAAGCAGAGAGCGGGGCGACCGTACCGCAAACGGACACACGTAGACGGGGAGAGAATCCCAAGGCGCTTGAGTGATCCCCTGTGAAGGAACTCGGCAAATTGACACCGTAACTTCGGGAGAAGGTGTGCCGTCGGCGGTGAAGAGGTTCGCCCTCCGAGCTGCTGGCGGTCGCAGTGAAATGGCCCAGGCGACTGTTTACTAAAAACACAGGACTCTGCTAAGTCGAATACGACGTATAGGGTCTGACGCCTGCCCGGTGCCGGAAGGTTAAGAGGAAGTGTTAGCTGGCCCTCGGGTCAGCGAAGCTCAGAATTGAAGCCCCGGTAAACGGCGGCCGTAACTATAACGGTCCTAAGGTAGCGAAATTCCTTGTCGGGTAAGTTCCGACCTGCACGAATGGCGTAACGATCTGGGCACTGTCTCCACAGGGGGCTCAGCGAATCTGTAGTACCGGTGAAGATGCCGGTTACCCGCATGAAGACGGAAAGACCCTGTGAACCTTTACTGCACCTTGGCACTGATCCCTGATGCGTTATGTGTAGGATAGGTGGGAGGCTTTGAAGCCGGGACGCTAGTCTCGGTGGAGTCAACGGTGAAATACCACCCTTATCGTATTGGAGATCTAACCTGGGCCCGTGATCCGGGTCGGGAACAGTGTCAGGCGGGTAGTTTGACTGGGGCGGTCGCCTCCTAAAAGGTAACGGAGGCGCTCGAAGGTTCCCTCAGGCTGATTGGAAACCAGCCGCAGAGCGCAAAGGCAGAAGGGAGCTTGACTGCGAGACCTACAAGTCGAGCAGGTACGAAAGTAGGACTTAGTGATCCGGTGGTTCCGTATGGAAGGGCCATCGCTCAACGGATAAAAGGTACTCCGGGGATAACAGGCTTATCGCCGCCAAGAGTTCACATCGACGCGGCGGTTTGGCACCTCGATGTCGGCTCATCACATCCTGGGGCTGAAGCAGGTCCCAAGGGTTCGGCTGTTCGCCGATTAAAGTGGTACGTGAGCTGGGTTTAGAACGTCGCGAGACAGTTCGGTCCCTATCTCATGTGGGCGTAGGATACTTGAGAGGAGCTGTCCCTAGTACGAGAGGACCGGGACGGACGAACCTCTGGTGCACCAGTTGTCGCGCCAGCGGCACAGCTGGGTAGCTATGTTCGGGAAGGATAACCGCTGAAAGCATCTAAGCGGGAAGCCAGCCTCGAGATGAGGTATCCCTGAAGACCCCTGGTAGATTACCAGGTTGATAGGCGGGGCGTGTAAGCGTTGTGAGACGTTTAGCTAACCCGTACTAATCGGTCGTTCGGCTTGACCAGTTTCGAAGATTGCTGCACTCGGGACTTGGGCGCTTAGGTTCTCCGTGAGAGATCGTGAAAGATCTTGTCAGGGAGATGACACCCAACGGATTCGATTCAGGGCAGAGCCCCGGTAGGGGCTTTGCCAGGTTTTCCGGGATTTCCGGTGGCCGTAGCGCGGGGGAAACACCCGTTCCCATTCCGAACACGGCAGTTAAGCCCCGCAGCGCCGATGGTACTGCACCGGCGACGGTGTGGGAGAGTAGGTCGTCGCCGGGATCCTCCTGGCCCCCGGTGGGTTCACACCCACTGGGGGCCTTTTTCGTTCGGACGCCCGGGACGGCTTTGTGCTTCGCGAGAGAGCGCGGGTGAGCGGTCCAGCTTGCGTCCGGCTGGCTTAGGGGTAGTAGCCGCTCATCGTGTTTGCGGAGGCGTTCGGCTTGCGGACGTCGACCTTGATGCGCCTGAAGCCGTCGTCGTCGCGTGTGCTGGCGGATTGGTAAGCCAGGAAGTACTGGGACCGGAGTTCGCGCTGGACGTTGGAGTAGATCTCGTCGAGGGAGTCCGGGTCGCGAACGAAGTAGCTCTTGCCGCCCGTCTGCGTGCTCAGCCGGTCCAGCCGGCGCCTGGCGTCCGCCTCGTCGATTCCCAGGCCGATCGCGTAGATGGTCACACCGGCGCGGCGGGCGTACTCGAGCGTGTCATCGAAGGAGAAACGCGAAACCTCGTCCTTGCCGTCGGAGAGCAGGAGGATCGCCCGCTGACCGGTAACGCCGGCGAAGTGGTAGAGGCTGAAGATGAGGCTGTCGTAGAGAGCGGTCTGACCTTCGGCCACCAGACCGGCCAGGCCGCTTCCCAGTTCTCTCAGGTCGTTGGTGAGCCGGACTGCGAGTTGCGGGAAACGGTTGAACGTGATGACCGCCGCCCGGTCTCGCGGCGTCACCACCTGTTCGAAGAAACCCAGCGCTGCCCGGCGGGTGATGTCGAGGGAGTTGCGCATCGAGGCGGAGTTGTCGATCAGGACGCCGACATGAATCGGCAGGTCGACGACGCGCTCGAAACGGCTGACGGTCTGAAGCTGGCCGTCCTCGAAGACGGTGAAGTCCCCTTGTGCCAGGCCGTCGATTGGGCGTCCCCTGCGGTCTGTGACCGAGATGAAGAGCTCGACGAACTGAACCTCGATCTGTTCGATGTCGGAGGGGGAGTTGATGAACACGAGATGCTCGGCCGTGTTGCCGTCGCTAAGGTGCGCCACGGCGCGCACGTAGGAGACGCCCGTACCCGCGGGAAGCTGAATCGGCTGGACGAAGGGCTCCTGGTACAGCGTCGACGTGAGATCCTCGTTCAGATAGAACTCGAGCCGGTCCAGTGTCGCCCCTTCCGGCACGTCGACATCCGCTCGCGCCCGCAGGCTCGAGACGTAGCGTTCGCCCCGAAGCGGCTCGATCAGCCGGACGCTGAAACTGCGTTCGCCGGCGTTGATCGCGAGTTCGTCCCAGGCAAGCAGATCGCCCTCGTCACCTACTCCTTCGACTCGTAGAGTGCGGGGCCGCGGAAAGTCGCCGAGATCGAGCTCGACGCTGAAGGGCGGGTGTGTCTTCCTCAGGACCTGGGCGTCGTCGAGCACGAAAGAGACGGCTGAGACCCCCTCGCCCTCGACGACCGCGTCGAAGCGCACCAGGCCCGAGAGAATCTCGCCCGCAGGCTTGAGAAGCCGGATCCGGACCGATTCGGAACCCACGCTGCTGGCCGCTTCGGCCAGCAGACGCTCGCCTTCGGCATCGGACCTGGGGAGTGGGGCGTGGTGGGACAGCCTGGGTACGGCGACATCCCCTTCTCCGCGGAAGAATCCGCCGCCGTTGACGTCCTCGAGGCGCAGGATGAGCCGATACGCCCCTGGGCGCAGGTAGCGTTGAAACGGCAGGAGCAGGCTGTGTCCGAGCTCGGAGACCTCACCTTCAGCGGCCGGGAAGCCGAATTTGTATCGGAACGACTCGAACAGCTCCTGGTCCCTGACGACTTCGCCGACCAGCACGAGGTCGCGCGATCGATAGCCGGCGAACTCGCCAACTTTTATCGCCGAAGGGTCCACGTTGATGCGGCCCTGGACCACGGTACGGCTCTGAAAGCGGCCCAGGAAGTCGTACTCGACCTCCGCATGGAACAGTGGCGCGCCGAGAGGCAGATCGGTGGAGGCGGCGGCAAAGGCCGCCACCCACTCCTCGTTGCGTGGCCGGGGTCTGGACAGCACCCGCGCCAGCTGACTTGAGTAGTCGCCGCCCAGGCTGCGCACTTGGGCAACGACATCCTCCAGGAGGTGGCCGTTGATACAGGCCTTCGCCCCCTCGACGAGTCCGCGAATGTCGCCGCGACCCGGCACCCAGACTCGGGCCTCGCCCAGGCCCCGGGCACGTGCGAAGATCAACAGGAAGCGGAACCGCACACGGTCGCTGCCCTGGTAGATCCAGATCTCGGCCGGGATCCTCGTTGTAGTGCATCGGACCTGGATGATGCGGTGCGGTTCGCCGTGAGTGAGCAGCACCTGCGAGCGGGCGTCGGTCAGGCCGCCGTAGTTGGAACGTGCGTAGGCCACGCGTTCATCCCAGCGCTCGCGCATTTCGTTGCGACCGGTCTTCGGAACCGGGTCGCGGACCTGCCAGAACTTCCGCACGAACGCGTCGCGCTGGTAGTCCCTTGTCAGCCGCAGGAAGACTCCCCGTTCTTCCGGGGTCATGATGGTCCTGACCTCGGCGAGCCACTCGGCGTGACGTTTGTCGAGGCCGTCGCTTGCGGAAACCTGGACCGCCGCCGGGGTGCCGTCCTTCCCCTGGGCTTCCTGCGCCCGAGCTGCCGCGGCCAGGACGGCCCCGCCTCCAAGGCCGCCAAGGATGCCCACCACGATGAAGCCGTTCAGTCGGCTTCGAAGCCGGTGGCGCATCATGCTGCCGCGGATCGGGTCACGGCGGGACAGCGTACCAGCCTCCATGAGACTGGGTGCGCCGGCCTGCCATCCGTACGCCCGCAGACGGGCGCACGGACTGGTTCGCGGGTGGCGCGGGTCCGCGCCACCCGGGTTCTGGGCGGCATCCGGCGCGCAAGCCCCGTAGCCGCGTTCCGCGGATTGGGGAGTCCGCCGTGAGCTTCGTCGCCATACCCTGGGACGTTGCTATACTGCCGCGTCCTGTTTGGCGTAGCGTGCGCCGGTGGCCGGTGCCTTCATCTCGACTCTCAGCATGGCGGAGGGACACATTCCATGCCGATCAAGCTCGTTTCTGTTGTTCGTCTCACTGCGCTCCTGGTGGCGCTCTTCTGCGTGGCGCCGATCGGTGCCCAGTTGCCGCCGGACGCGGTCGATCTCGCCAAGGTGAAGATCCCCGAGGCGGTCAAGTCGACCGACCTCTGCCCGGTCAAGCTCGTGCCCTCCGCGGCCAACGGTGAGACCTGGACCCATGGCGGCGTGGAGTACCGAGGCAGCGAGGCGGGTGTTAAGGCGGCCTTCGACGGCGATCCCGACGCACATGCGGCCAAGGCGGCGGAAGAGCGGTACGTCAGCAATTTCATGCTCGCGATGAGCACGATCTGGTGTCCGATCACCGACGAGGTGACGCCGGGCGGCCGCAAGCAGGTGGACGGCCTCGGCTTCACGTGGGAGAGCTGCTGCTCCTTCTGCGATGAGGAGATGAGTCCGGACAATTTCGACGAGGCCCTTGAGCGTCTGCGTGAGCGCGCTGTCGAGTCCTTCGAACTCACCGGCGGCATCTACACCGAGGGCGCCAGCAGTCCGGTCGAAGGCGCGATTCGGGACGACGTCTAGCGCCGTCACAGGCTGGAACCCCCTTGCCGCGGATCACGCGCGTTTACACACGGACCGGCGATGACGGCACGACCGGTCTGGGCATTCGGGCTCGGGTTCGCAAGGACTCTGCCCGCGTCGAGGCGTATGGAGCGGTCGACGAGCTGAACTCGGCCGTTGGCGTAGCCGTCTCTGCCGGCGTCTCGACCCGAGTGCGGGGTTGTCTGGGCCGTGTGCAGCAGGAGTTGTTCCACCTCGGTTCGGATCTCTGTGTGCCCGCGGACGGCGACGCTCCGCCGGTTCCGCGCATCGAGGAGCGACACGTTCGCGGCCTGGAGAAGACGATCGACGCGCTGCAGGAGGACTTGGAGCCGCTGGAGAACTTCGTGTTGCCCGGAGGCTGCGCGGCGGCCGCCTCCCTGCACCTGGCGCGTACGATCTGCCGGCGTGCGGAACGGCGCCTGGTGACCCTTGCGGCTACGGAAACGGTCGGCGCTCCGGCCCTGACCTACGTCAACAGACTCTCGGACGCCCTGTTCGTGATGGCCCGCTACGAGAACCGGATGCGTGGCGAGGCCGATGTGCTGTGGGACTCGAGGGCGTAGCGGCGTTCCGCCGGGACGTGCCTGGAATGCGCCTGCCGCGCCGCCTGCTCGATGTCGCCACCATTGGCCTCGTGTTCCCGATCGCCTCGGCGCTCGGCTTCCTGGCCGGCAGGGCGATCGGAGGCTGGTTCGACGCGGCGAATGCCGGAGCCCTGATCGGAGGGCTCTTCGGCGTCGTGGCAGGCTTCTACAACGTGTACCAGGTGGTCCAGCGCCTGAATGCCGACGAGGAAGACGGTGAGTCGGACGGGCGGTGAAGCAGGGGACGGGGCAGGGCGCCCGGAACACGCAGGTCTGACCCGGTTCTTCGGCGGACGGGGCGGCAGCGAGGATGAACTTGCTGTCATGTCGAGGCGCGTCCTGCGGTGCTCGCTGGTGGTGACCGTCGTGGCGGGTGCACTGGCGCTGGTCTGGAGTCTGAGTGCCGCCCTGACCTTGACAGCCGCGGGGCTCGTCAGTAGTTTCAGCTTCCGCGGCCTGGAGATGCAGGTTCGCGCGTTGGAGCCTCGCGTCGACGGGCGCCTTGGTGCCAAAAACATCCTGTTCATCGTTCTCCGCTATTCGTTGTTGAGCGCTTTCATCGTTGCGGCCCTTCTGGTGGGGTCAAGGGAGTTCATCGCGCTGATCTTGGGTTTCTCGGTCGTGCCGCTGGCGCTGCTGATCTCGGAGCTGGCGGACCGGTTGGCGCCCGTTCGGTAGCCTGACGACTCGCCTGGACGCACGATTCCCTCAAGACTGATCGAAGCCAGCCCCCGCGTACGATCAACCCTGCCCGTTCAAGCAACGGTTTCCTCCTTCCTCACTTCCTGAGTCGCTTCCACCGTCATGGCCGCCGGAGAACATTCCATCCTCTACAGCCCCGTCAATGCCGCCTGGCAGAGGGGCGTGGAGCTTGTAGGGGCTGAGGAGAACCTGCCTCACGACGTGCCGGATCACGTGGTGATGGCCTTGTTCGTCTTCGCGGTTGTCACGACGCTCGGCGTGACCGTGTCACGCGGCCTGAGAAAGGACGATCCCGGCAAGTTGCAGCAGCTCATCGAGCTGGTCCTGTCGTGGATGCGCAACCTGCTCGAGGAGACGATCGGTGAGGGCGGTTCACGGCACCTGCCTCTGATCGCCTCGTTCGCCTTTTTCATCTTCGTGAGCAACCTGTCCGGGTCGCTGTTCTTCCTGCAGCCCCCGACCCAGAACGTGAACGTGACCTTCGCGCTCTCGATCACGGCCTGCGTGCTGTACCACCTGTTCGGCCTGCGCCGGAACGGGCTGCGGTACTTCAAGCACTTCGCGGGCCCTCTCATCTTTCTTGCGCCGCTCTTCATCCCGCTCGAGATAATCACGCACGCCGCCCGCGTGCTGTCCTTGGGCATGCGCCTGTTCGGGAACATCTTCGGGGAGCATCTCGCGGCGTCCGTCGTCTTCGGTCTGATCCCGCTGGCCGTTCCGATGCCGATCATGGCGTTGGGTCTGCTGGGCGCGACTCTTCAGACGTTCATCTTCATCATGTTGACCACCGTTTACATCGCCGAGGCAGAGGCGTCGGCACACTAAGGGGACTTTCAGGAAAATGAACAAGTCAAAGAAGCTGGTCTTTCTCGTGGCCGTGCTCCTCACCCTGTTCGCTGCTCCGGCGATGGCGCAGGACGGTGAGGGGGGCGCCAGCGCCGCTGATCTCGCCGCCCTCGGGGCCGGCCTCGGAATCGGCATCGCCGCGGCCGGCGGCGCAATCGGTCAGGGTCGTGCGACTGGCGAGGCCTGTGCCGGGTTGGCCCGCAATCCGGGAGCCGGCGGCCGGATCCAGATCATGCTGCTCATCGGTCTGGCGTTCATGGAGTCGGTCGTCATCTACGCCCTGGTCATCGCGCTCCGCGGAGCAGGGTTCATCGGCGGTTAGCGGGCCGGCGCAGCCGTCGCTGCACCGCGCTTGCCAACGCTGTAACGCCCGCTGGGGGTCAGGGCTGGACCTGAGCCCCCCGGCGGGCGTTTCGCGTGCCTGCGGTCGGTGGCAGGCGCCTCAATCCCGGCACGAGCCGGCCATCTTGGCCGCATAGGACTTGAGGCGTGGGGCTCTGAATCGCCCCGCCCGGGTGTGCTGCCGAGCGGCCAAAACCCTTCCAGCGAATAGAGAAAGCGTCCCGTTCGTTCTTGTCGCGGGACTTGGCATCGAATGTGCTGCCCCTTGGCTGTCGAAAGGTGCCGCGGTCCAAACATGCGCGGCGGGGAGGTACAGATGAACGCGATGGCCGATCACAGTGGTGGTTGGAATTTCGATGCGGAAGTGCTGCCCTTCATGGACAGCCTCTACAGCACGGCTTACCGGATGTCCCGGAACAAGCAGGACGCCGAAGACCTGATCCAGGAAACCTATCTTCGGGCTTACAAGTACTACGACAAGTTCCAGGAGGGGACGAACTTCAAGGCCTGGCTGTTCAAGATCCTCAAGAACACGTTCATCAACCGCTACCGCAAGCGCCAGCGGCAGCCCCTCAAGAACTCGTTCGACGACATCGAGGGCGCCTTTGAGTGGAAGCTCCTGGAGTCGCCGTTGACCGCCCGGGGTACGACGCCGGAAGAAGACCTGCTGGAGGGCGACCTGGACCAGGACGTCAAGAAGGCTCTCGAGGCCCTGCCTGAGGACTACCGGATCGCCGTCGAGCTGGCGGATCTGCAGGGACTGTCCTACCGCGAGATCGCCGACCGGCTCCAGATCCCACTCGGAACTGTGATGAGCCGGCTCTACCGCGGACGGCGCAAGCTGGAGGCGGTCCTGCTTCGCTACGGGCGTGAGCACGGCTACATTCGCTCCGGCATGCCCCGAAAGATGCGGTCCAGGCAGGATGCTGCCTGACGGCCGTCACGTTGCTTTCCGGAGTGCCAGGCACAGCAAGCAGGAGAGAAACCGGGTGCGCCGGCCTGCCATCCGCGCGCCCGCTGACGGGCGCACGAACTGGTTCACGGGTGGCGCGGATCGCGCCACCCGGGTTCCGGATCTTCTGCCGCGCTAGCCGGCTTCTGTACCCAGGTGCCCTGACGTGGCAGAATAGGCGTCTCGGCCGCCCCGGCCGAGTTGGCTAACTCATGCATTTCAGGCCACTTACACGCTGGATTGGCGCCTTGGCGCTGGTCGGTCTGGGCGTGTTGGCCGGGTGGCGTGGGCTGCAACCGCGTCCCGGGAAGGTGGTCGTCGGCGCCGGGCACTTCGGCGTTGTGACGGAGCCTGCCGCGCCCCTTGACCTGGACGTGAACGTCCTGGAACAGGTGCCGTTCCCCCTGGAGAACCACATTCGACGCGGGGACACGCTAGACCGCGTACTCCAGCGAGCAGGCGTCTCCGACTCCGAGCTGTATCAGGCGTCGGCGGCGGTGAGCGAGGTGCTCGATCCGAGGAAACTCCGAGCCCGCGACCCGGTCTTCTCCCTGGTCCGTCCTGGCGGTGAGCTGGTCGCGATCAACCTGCCGCGCCGGGGCCAGGGCGTCGTCGTCGCCGAGCGAACGGACGGCGTGTGGAGTAGTCGCTACCGTCCCTTCCGGCGGGCCCGTGTGCGGCGGTCGGTTGTCGGCGAACTTCGGGGTCCGCTCGAGACTTCGATTCGTCGGGCCGGCGGTCCCCCGAGCCTGGCGTACAACATGGCCCGGGTGCTTCAGTGGGACCTGGACTTCAACCGCGATCTTCGGGTTGGCGATCGCTTCGAGATCCTCTACGACGAGCTGCTGCTCGACGGCAAGGTCGAGGGCATTGCGGCGATTTACGCGCTCCGGTACCGGAACCGGGAACGCTGGGTCGAGGCGTACCGTTTCCGTGGTGACGAGGTCGCCGGAGAGACGGCGGCCGAGGCTGGCCTGGCGGCTACGGCGGCAGGCGCCGGTCGGTATTACGATGGCGAGGGCCAACCGCTGCGACGGCAGTTCCTCCGTTCGCCCCTTCCGTACTCCCGGGTCACGTCGCGGTTTTCTCTGAATCGCTTCCATCCGATCCTGAAGCGGCGCATGCCTCACTACGGCGTGGACTACGGCGCGCCGGTCGGAACCGCGGTGCGGGCCACTGCGGACGGCACGGTGGTCTCGGCGGGCTCTCGTGGCGGCGCCGGCCGCATGGTCCGTCTGCGTCACGCCAACGGCTACGTGACGTCCTATCTCCACCTGTCCGGCTATGCGGAGGGGATCAGGAGCGGCCGTCGCGTTCAGCAAGGCCAGGTGGTCGGCTACGTGGGTTCGAGCGGCCTCTCGACCGGCCCCCATCTCGACTACCGGGTGCAGCGCAACGGCCGCTGGATCAATCCCGCCACCCTGGTCAACGAGCCCGTTCCGCCGCTCGCCGATGCTCTGCTCCCCGCCTTCCTGCAGCACCGCGACGCGCTGCGCCGGGAACTCCGCGGGGCGGACAGTTCCGTCGTCGGCGCGGGGCCGTAGGCGGAGCACCGCGGCTACGCTGCGGCCACGGCCGTGGCGACACCGCGGCCACGGGCGTCGGCAGGTCACCCGCCGCCCGTCTTAGGGCAGTAGGGGGCCGGCTCCCAGGTGATTGGCATCCGTGCGCCCGCTGATGGGCACGGACTGGTTGCTAGGCAATGCGTTGAGGACGCACCTCCGGTTGCTGAACTGGGCTTTGCGGACCGCGTCTTTCGAGAAGCGCGGGTTCCCGGGCGGTGGCTTTGCCTCGACGCGAGCTACTCGAGGGAGCGGGCGCGGTCGCGGAGGATCGAGTAGGCCTCGGAGCTGGAAAGGTCGTCGCCGACCTGCAGGCTGAAGGACTCGCTCCAGGCGCCGGTCGCCGGATCGGTCTCGACGTAGGTCATCGCAGATCCGTTCTCCCAGGCGACCACTGCTCCGGTGCCCTCGGGCGAGACGAAGATCGTCGGCTGTCCGCTTCCGATGGTCGGCGCCGCGCGTTCCGACTTCACCTGCAGGCGGGCCAGGTGCTGGACGTAGTCGTCGCCGACCGGCTGGGCGGCGGCGAGGAGAACGTGGCTGTCGGCCACAGTTTCGTCCAAGAGGTCACCATCCTGAGAGCGGGCTCCTACGATCACAATGTGAGCTCTTGCTCCGTTGGACACACTCTGAAGTCCACCCTCGGCGCAGAGTGTCTCGGCTCGTTCGGTGAGCATCCGCCGAGCGTCGTCGGCCAAGGCGCCGAGAGTTCTGCTGCGGATGCGGCGACCCACAATCACGATGTGGGCCCTCGCCCCACTCGCAACCGACGTGATCGCGCTTGATCCTTCGCTCTCGATTCGCTGGCAGAGGTTGGTGGAGTCCAAGTGATCTGCCAGACGGTCGGCCAGTTCGGCGAGTTCCGCTGCCGGCGTGGCGAGTTCCAACTGGACCAAGGCGCCGCTGGCGCTGTCGGCGAAACCGATGACCACAGCGTTCGACTCGGATGCCGCGTCGACGGTCGGTGCTTTGAGCAAACTCTCCGGCACAGTTCCGCTGTAGGGGAGGTCGATCAACTCCTGCGACACGTAGTCGTTCAGCCTGTGCACGCGCCGCCACGTGGAGGCCAGTTCCCCGTCGATAAGCACGACCGGCGCGTACATGACCTTTTCGCCGTCAACGGTGTCTTCGGACCAAACGACGTGGAGAATGGTTCGGGTACTCGACTCGCCGGGACTCTCCCCCGCGAGTTGGAAGCGGTCGTGAGTCACGGCGAGGCGCGGTGCCGACTTGTCGCTGTAGATGTTGCCGGAAACCTCGATCGTCTCTGACCACTCGCTGCCATCGAAGGAGGCCAGATTGATCCGGCTGAGGGTCGAGGTGCTATTGCTCGACCAGACAACGTAGAGGCGGCTGGTCGAGGCGTCGAAAAACAGCGATGGTGTTCGGTCGCTGTGGTCCGGCTCGCTGCCAGGCACCAGGTGGTGCTCAACCGTGCCCGAGCTCCGACGGGCCTCCAGGCGGAGGACTTCAGCGTCTGCCGACGCTTCGGTACCGGCCTGGAAGAGTTCGCCGTAGGTTCCTACGGTGACCTTGTAGATGTCGCCGCTCTTGCCCAGAACGGGGGCGCTGTCTTCCGCCTGGGCCGCGCCGCCGACCAGCAAGGCCAGCAGCAACGCTCCGTAGCGGAGCGGCGTTTCCTTTGAGCTGATGCGGATGCCTCTTCTCATCACGCCCTCAGATTCACCACTTGCCGTAGGTCCAGCGACATCAACACGGTCGACAGTCCGGCTTGGTCGGGATAGAAGCGCTCTTCTAGTTCGGTGAAGAACTGACGGGCGGCTTCCGCATCGCGTTGGAGCATGGCTGCTTGTCCGAGCAGATAGAGGCAGCTCTTGGTCGCGTCCCGGTTCTCGTATCGTTCTGCTAACTCCAGCGCTCGACGGCCGTGACGGCTCGCTGTTTCGAGTCGTCCCATTTCAACGTAGGCGAAGCACAGGTCTAGGTGTGGCCAAACCAGCAGTGGGCCAGCTTGTTCGCGGCGGAGTGTTCGCAGACTGCGGTAGGTCAACCGCAGACCCTCGCGCAACCGACTTCGGCGAAAGCCGTTGCCTTCGAATGCGTTGGCCAAGAGGCAATAGCCCAAGTTGACTTGGGCAGTGGCCGTCCAAGCAGAAGGTGCATTGTGCGATTCACTGAGAGCTATCCGGTACTCGGCGGCAGCGGCAGCCTCACGACCGTCCGTCACCAACAGGTTACCGAGTAGATTGCGAGAGCCAGCCGTCAAGCCGGGCCGATCGACGTACTCGGAGTGGTGCAACGACAGCCGGGCATAGAACAGCGCTTTCTTGACTTGGCCTTCAAGTTCGTGCGCACGCGCCAACGTATAGGAAGCGAGCCAGCAGTTGTGGTCGACGGTGCTGCCGAGCAAGATCCTTCGCAACTCTGGCATGACCTCCGTGCCGTTGCCGAGTTCCGTTTCTGCTGCGCCCCAACCGCAGAGCGCCTCATCCGCGAGGTCGACTTCCCCGGCGGCCGTAGCCACGTCCACGGCCGTGCGATAGGCGGCAGCGGCCTCTCGGTAAGACCCGTTGGCGACTTGTTCCCGCGCGCGATCGCGGATCGTCTCAAAGTCCTCGGTCACCCCAACCGCGCGCGGCTCCGCCTCGGGCGCGGGAACGCGCTCCGGTACGAACGCCGGCTCGGGCGACGAGTGGAATGGAACGACGGTGGCAGTCATGGGGAACGGAACGAGCGGTTCAAGGGCCGATTCTACACCAAGTAAGCAGGGGGCGGAGCGGCACATCGGTGAGGACCGTCCGCCCCCTACGTCTGGCTCGGCCGCTAGCCGACGAGCACGATGTGAACTCGGGCCGCGAGCACCAGGCCTGCTTCAATCAACTCGATCAGGGTGGGCATGTCTCGTCTCCTTTCCGGGACCATCAAGTCCCTGTGGAGGCGACCGCCCTGTGGAGGCGACCGCCCTGTGGAGGCGACCGCCCTGTGGAGGCATCAGCCTAGCGGCAAATCCGCTTCTGTCAAGCGCTCCGATCCGGCTGGCCTACAATGCTCTCCCGTGATCCGGTCGTTCGCCGATCGAGCCACCGAGGACGTTTTCGACGGCGCGACGACGCGAGGGGCCCGGAGACGGTGTCCTCCTGCCGTTTGGCGTGTTGCCCGAAGGAAGCTCACGCAGCTCAACCAAGTGGACGAACTCCGCCATCTGGCTGTGCCGCCGGGCAACCGCCTGGAGCGGCTGCGAGGTGATCGGGCTGGTCAGTACAGCATCCGAATCAACGACCGCTATCGAGTCTGTTTGTCTGGGAGCGAGGCTATGCCGATGACGTCGAAATCACCGACTACCACTGAGGCGGCTGCTGGCAGGCGCGGTGGAGGAACTCAGCCCGCACGCCGGTTGCCACGGTGTCAACCGCCGACGCACCCAGGAGAGATGCTGCTTGAGGAGTTCCTGAAGCCGCTGGGCATCTCGCAGTCGGCATTTGCGCAGAGGTTGGGTGTCTCCTATTCGCGGCTTCGGGGGATCGTCCATGCCAAGGGCACTGTGACTGCGGATACTGCGTTGCGGTTGGCCCGAGTTACCGGGATGACCGCTGAATTCTGGCTTGGCCTGCAGCAGGACTGGGATCTCTGGCACGCTGCACGGTCCAGGAACGCGGCCGTCATCGAGTCGCTGGAACCGCTTCCTACCTCGGCCGCTTCCTAGCCCTGGCTCCCGATGCGGGCACAATGCCGGCGTTCCCGGACCGGATCGTTCTGCGGCACAAACTGCCGGCAGCGCTCTTCAGTCGCTCAGCGTCACGGTGGCCGCTCGAGCGCTCTACCACTACACCTTCAGGCCGACCTGGCGCATCAGGTCGAGCGCGTTGCTTCGGGTGACGGTGCCCTCGCGCAGGCGGAAATCGAACCGGATCTCGCCGTCTTCGAGCTCATCCCTGAAGTGGACGTTTCGAAGGGACGAGTTCGCCGAATCGTCGGCGATCCGGGCCAGCGCCAGATCGTGGGTGGTCACCAGTCCGATCGCGCCGCGGTCGAGGAGGCCGCGGATGAGGCCTTCGGCGCCGACTCGGCGGTCGTGGGAGTTCGTGCCGTGGAGGATCTCGTCGAGCAGGAACAGCACGGGCGTCTCCCGGTCCGTCAGGTCGAGCACGGACCGGAGCTTGGTGATCTCGGCGTAGAACCTGGACTGGCCTTCCGCCAGGGAGTCCTTGAGCTGAAGGGAGGAGCCGATGGCGAGCGGCGTCAGCCGGAGCGACCGGGCGCGTACCGGCGCGCCGGCCAGCGCGAGGACGACGTTCGTGCCGACGGTCCTCAGCAGAGTGCTCTTGCCGGACATGTTCGAGCCGCTCACG
>Ga0209022_1002318_pt1 | contig 16105 bp, 12 predicted proteins | sample PinacodermPK_FD_187300 | JGI IMG/M metagenome (GOLD analysis project Ga0209022, IMG submission 187300) | Host-associated microbial community of the marine sponge Aplysina aerophoba from Gulf of Piran - sponge pinacoderm, lysed by proteinase... | ecosystem: Host-associated > Porifera > Sponge >...
GAGAATAACTTACAAAATACTTGTTCTTGACTGCTTCAAGCAGGTCAAGAGACTCATTACTAAGGGTAATTGAGCGATATACATTCCGAATACGGAATGCCTTTTTTTTATCCGATATGCTCTCAATCGATACATCAGTTATGATTTTCATAATACCATACAAAATTTGATGGTAAATATACATTTTTTAATCAATCATATACAAATTTATTTGAAAATGTAAATTGTAGTGGATATATCTATAAATATATTTTAGAATTTTTTTCTTATACATTTTAAAATAATTCACTGTGGATACATATATTGTATATATACAATTACAGTGTCCACTCTCATCATTTTTATAGTATATAAGGAAAAAAATATTTTCCGACGAGTAAAACTTGAACAATCCTGTGTAACTCTTTGAATAATAGAGGTCTGAAAAAATTTTGCTGACAAATTGTCATTTTGGGTTTAAAAAAATTGGCTAGGACCGAAAATGGGTTTGAAAAAATTGGGCAACGAATCCCGGCGAAAAAGTTGCGTTTGCCCGAATTTCGGACAGGGCAGGAGCGATCGCCCCCTTTTCATTACTGTATAATGAAAAGCAGGAGGCATCGGTTTCAGGTTTGAAAAAATTGGGCAACGAATTTGCTATATATATAAGACAGGGCAGCTGGTTTGTTGAAAATTTGTTGCATTTTTTTTTGTATGGGGGTTGACAAACCGCAAAAATGTTGTATTTTTGCCCTTGCTAAGCACAATTTTATGAAGTAGTAGATGCCCAGATGGCAGGTTAAATTCCTCAAAATCAGAATTTTACGCATTGTTTTCACTGATTTACAGGATGCCACTAAAAACCACCTAAAAAGAGCGATGCAAGTCAATTATTAACAATTTTTCTCAAATACAATGAAAAATAAAAATTTATCACCGCTTTCAGTTGTAAAGCGTAAACCTGCCCTCAATATACGGATTGAAGGCAACACCGATATAGTAATCGGTAAGCAACCCACATTCAGGGCAGTCAAGAAAGACATTAAAGACAAAATCTGGTGGGGAGTGAAATCCTATCCCTACCACATACATGACAAGGGGTTGGATTTAGCAATTATAGTCGATTTTATCAAACGTTCAGACATACGGATAGAAATTGAAACAGCACGTAAGCAGACAGGTACTTACAGGATTTATGCTGATGTAAGCGTTTCAAACTATGAGTATGATTATAGGGATTCCTTCGAATATGTGCTTGATACACATCACAACGAGGAATTATTCTTATTTCTAAATTTCAGTAATGAGAATGATTTTATCAAGGATTGTGAATACAAGCGTAGTGATTACATAGGGTTGGTATCGGATCAATTTGACGATCACAGCACTTTTGAGATTGCATTTAAAATTGTAGAGGATGCGGTTAAACATTTAATTGAAACAGATGAAGACGATGAGTAGCATAGGGCTTTTAATTGACATTAAGGAGGCGATCGAGCACCGCATTGAGGATCTGCATGATATCAGTGAAAATGATTTAACAAGGTATTGCCAATCCATTTTTAAAAATGGTAGTATTGGACTTGAAAATGCTTTAAGGATGAAGGATTGTGAATTGATTTATTACTATCAATTCTTGAGGATGGTAGATGCAGTACTTGAAGGCAAAATCGATGGCAGTAAAATTGCCAATCACATTGCCACCTACTTGGGTTTTGGTGATAGCATAGTAATGGTGTTACTGGGGGCAGTACCAAAGAAATTTCCAGGGGATGTGCTTTGCAAGCATGGTATCTGGGAGCGCGCTAACCGGCAAACTGATTTCGATACAAGCCTTTACAGGGCTTTTATTGAGGCATTTGAAAACGAGGTAAAATGAGGAAAATGACATTTATGCAATCAGCTGTTAATTACCTTTACCTTGAAGGCAATACACATGCCACCAGCAGTCCGATGGTTAAGTTTTACAGGGGATTTATTGGTAGTTACAACAGTAGAAAAGGTAAGTGTAACCAGCAATTTGAAAGGCTTATATTGTCAGATCTGGCTAACGGTTTGGCTCAATTTGGTTACAAATGTGAGTTACCAGCATTGGAAAGAAATTACAAGCATTTTACCAGTGTAGCTGATGGGGGCTTTGCTACTAAGATGAATTTTCAATACTTTTTCCTAAATTTTGTAAACGTCCAGACCTGGCATCTGGATGGCAAGAAAGTGGATCGATATATCATGGATTGCCATGATGATGCTAGGCATTTTGCTGGTGTAATTTGGGAAGCATTTATAAAACCAAAAACCAAGCCTAAGCGTTAAAAATCGCACAAAACGCATTAAAACCCACCTATCAGGTGGGTTTTTTTTTTCGTTTGATTTACATGTAAATGGATTCGACTTTAAAAAAATTGGGCAACATCGTTTTTACCCCTTTTTTTGGGCAGAATTGATGCAGAATCCGAGCGAAAAGTTGCATTAGTAAAGTGTCGCCTTTCTATTGCAATGGGTTGGGAGTCAAAATTATACATTTGATTACCCAAAAAATACATTTTTTTTTTGCGAGGGGGGTTGACAAACGCAAAAAATGTACTACCTTTGCGGTTGATAAACCGCACCACTATGTGAAAATTCGAGGTTGAAACCCGTGCTAAACCCCTATAATACAACAATTTAGGTACGATATTCGAGTTGTTTAGGGTTGGGTAATAGAAAATTGAAATTCGTGCAAAAATGTCAATTAATTAATTTTTCAATAAAATACTAAAGTGAAAAATAAAATTCAAACAACAAACGAAAATTCAAACAACGAGTTTGAAATTTTTGCACGGGATCTAAACCCGTTTCACTCTCTATACTATAGGGAGTCCTATTTACCGATAATAGATATCGATTATTGTAAACAACATGTAAATGTTTATTTCAACGAATGTAACCCCGTTTCAATACGAAATTTTGATACCGTTCGGGTAATACCACAAACAACCAAAAATGTAATATCGTGAAGAGACGTAGAATTATCAATTTATACGGGGAGAGTTTCGTTGAAGCAAAGTCCCTACGTAGAAGCGATCCCGTTGTGGTCGCTAAACAATTTCACATTGTAGAGAGGGTAAACGTGCACGATATGTTTACCTACGTACATTATAGTGATGTGGGGTTGAAACGACATTTCAATAATCAATTAATTAAATTAGTGAAGTGAAACATTCGGATAAATTTAAAATTGGCAAAGGTTTGGGTTGGGAGTATATTGCTCCCAACTACAACCCGAATTTTTGTTACCCCACGAAGTTGGCTAAATTTAACATTAGGGACAAAATTGCGTGGTTACCAACCGAGCACAACAAACCCGCGTATAGTGAAACGGGGATCGATTATTTTCAATTCGATTACCGGCACATTGGCGGCGACCTTTGGTACGCCGCTCTACCCCACGAGGAGGAGGGGGTTTGGGTACATGTAAACCAATTACCCGCAAACCACAACGAAATGTTGGTAATCAATTATTGGTTGTTGTGGGAGAGTACCTACTACAACGACATACAATACCCCAACGACAATTCGGTAATGTATGTTTGTGGAGACGACCCCCGCGGTCCGGTTGAATACGACGGGTTTGACCCCAACGATTTCGACGATTATTATAGGTACCTACAACATTACCGCGATCGGTTGGAGGACGCTAAACATTTCAACGACAAACGTGAAGTTGAAATAGTAAACGACCGGTTGGTGGAGGTTGAAAATACCCCACTTCACCAATTGGTTTGCGTGGTTCAATTCGTTGATAACAACATTGATTATTTCGACGCGTATACCAATAGGGAGCACCTAAACATTGGTACCACCGAAACGGACGAAACGGTTGGGTGGTTTATTTTTGTGCCGTTTGTGAAATAGGGTAAATATTGGTTCTGTCCGTGCAATAGGGGGTTGGTTTCAACCCCCTATTTTTTTGTGGTACCTACAACGGACAGAACCAATATTTGCGTTGTAGGTAGGGTTGTTGTTTCAACCCTACTATACGTTGTAGGTAGGGTTGTTGTTTCAACCCTACTATACGTTGTAGGTAGGGTTGTTGTTTCAACCCTACTATACGTTGTAGGTGGGTACGTTGTTTCAACCCTACTATACGTTGTAGGTAGGTACGTTGTTTCAACCCTACTATACGTTGTAGGTAGGTACGTTGTTTCAACCCTACTATACGTTGTAGGTGGGTACGTTGTTTCAACCCTACTATACGTTGTAGGTGGGTACGTTGTTTCAACCCTACTATACGTTGTAGGTAGGGTTGTTGTTTCAACCCTACTATACGTTGTAGGTAGGTACGTTGTTTCAACCCTACTATACGTTGTAGGTGGGTACGTTGTTTCAACCCTACTATACGTTGTAGGTGGGTACGTTGTTTCAACCCTACTATACGTTGTAGGTAGGGTTGTTGTTTCAACCCTATTTTTTGGGTTGTTTAGCTCCACGTCACGCCAATTTTTCTATTTCAACCCACTATATTTAACCTAAACCGTTGATAATCAATTAAATAAATTTCTATTTAACATAATAATAATTATAGTGCACCGATAATAATAGGGTTGAAAATTGTAATAGAAGCGGTTTAACCAACGTTTGGGGTTAAATAGTAGCAAAGTACTACAATAGGGTAATCTTTGCGTATTCGCTAAATAAACCCCCTTCTCGGCGAATTTAGGGTTGTAGTTTAACCCCGGCCGAGGGGTTTAGGGTTAATTTAACCCCAACCGACGGATCGAGTGCAACCCCACCGAATTATCTTTGTGGGTAATTTAACATTAAATTAAATTTTTTTTTTGGTTTGGGTTACCCTTCTCAAACGCCAGATTTCAGAGGCGTAGCGGGTCGCCCGGAAATTGCCGGACAAAATTTTATTAGCCTCTTATCTTTTTGATAGTTATCTGAAGGGGGGAGGTGAGTAGGGGACAAAATGTATATATTTGTAAACGCATAGTTGCTTGCTATCACGATTGTACTCTTTTATACTTCATATCATTATTTTACATCTCTTTTTCGTGGTAGCAGGCTTCTTTATCTTGGAAATCAGACAAAAAAAGAAGGGCAGAAGCCCTTCTAAAGTCAATTAATTAAAATTTCACGTAAATGAAAAATCGTTGCAAATATAATCATTAACTTTACACTATGGCTAAAAAACTAAAATATTTAATTATTCATTGCAGTGCAACTCCAAAGGATAAGTACTTCGATAAGAAGGATATCCTCGAATGGCATTGCTCTCCTAAGCCAATAGGTAGGGGTTGGTCAAAACCTGGTTATACTGATTTGATTCTACTGGATGGCACATTACAAAATTTAACGCCATTCGATCAGGATGATGAGGTGGATGGGTTTGAAGTAACTAATGGTGTTCGTGGGATCAATTCAATATCAAGGCATATTTGTTACATTGGAGGGATGGATGAAACTAATCAGTATCCAGAAGATACCCGCACTACGGAGCAAAGGGAGGTTTTAACTACCTATATAAGATATATAGTGGCTAGGCATCCTGATATCATCATAGCAGGTCATAATCAGTTTAGTAACAAGGCTTGTCCCTCATTTGATGTTCCTGAATATCTTGACTATTGTTTTACGATACCAGAAAAAAATATATATAGAGGCTAATACAATGGAAGTGTAAGTTTTTTAAGATAGTTAATAGGTAAGTTATTTTTTTCATGCACGTTCTTGCACTTCCATTTTTTTTATTGCAAATAGTATAGCAAATTTGCAATATGACCAAAAACGCTAAACTCAATCGTGCTAATAGAAAGCGTTATGACGAGTATTATACCTTGTATGAGGATATCGAAAAAGAGTGTAATAATTACAAGCATCATTTTCAGGATAAAGTAATTTATTGTAATTGCGATGATCCTGTACATAGTAATTTCTATAAGTACTTCTACAACAACTTCCACTCTTTTGGTTTAAAGAAACTAATATGCAGTTACTATATCAACCAGCAACTGGATTTATTTACTACTGAAATACCACCTAAGCCAGAGTATTGGATTTATGATGGCAAAGAAGTTGTAATTAGAAAGTTTAAAAGGGATGGGGATTTCAGGGGGCAGGAAAGCATTGCATTGTTGAAACAAGCAGATATAGTGGCTACCAATCCGCCTTTCTCATTATTCATAGCCCATTTTAAACAACTGATGAAATATCAAAAACAATTTATAACGATAGGGGCATTAACTGCTTTGCACTATGTAGATATTTATCCTTATTTTAGGGATGGGATTGTAACTGGTGGAGTGAAAAGAAGCAATACAATGGATTTTATAGTTAAAAATGGATATGAAGGGGAGGTTAAAATGAGAGGTAATTTGAAGATATCTGTGAAACCTGCCATGTGGTACACCAATATGAAAGCCTTATATAAACGTAAAAAGTTTGTTTTAACAAAAGAATATAACCAAGCAGATTATCCTGTTTACGATAATTTTAATGCTATCGATGTAACATCCACAAATGATATTCCAAAAGATTATTCAGGATTAATGGGTTTGCCCATAACCTTTTTGGCGGTTTATAATCCAGATCAATTTGAAGTTGTAGGTCTTTGCAGGGAGATGCCAAAAAATAGATCGTACAGAAGGAGGGTAAGAGGTTTTACACTTAATAATAAAGAGTTATTTACTCGGGTTGTTATTAGAAATAAAGAATTAAATGTCAAGTGATAAAACCGATTTGAGTAAAGTAGATAGTTGGACATTGGATTCTCAATTAAATAAGCTGTACGAACGAAAAGAAAAGTGCTCGACCAGGACCGAATCACAAGATTTGGATAATCAAATTAAAGATATTCTGGTTGAATTAGTTAAAAGGGAAGTGGGAAAGAGACAGGGCTCTTAGGGTTTTTAAATTAGTTGTTTATGACTAAGAGTGATTGAGCTTGAGTACCGTCCCTTTATAATTAGATTATGAAACATAGATTTTTTAATATGGATTGTATATTAGGGGCTAAAACTCATATAGAAAGCAATAGTGTTGATTTGATAATTACTGACCCGCCTTACGGGATCGAAGGAGATAAATTGGATAAAGCACACTATAATAGAAATGAGAAATATGTAATTGAAGGTTATGTAGAGATTCCTAGTTCTGAATATCCAAGTTTTTCTATTCAATGGATTAACGAAGCTGAAAGAGTTTTAAAACCTGGCGGGTCTATGTATATAATTTCAGGACATACTAATCTAATTGATATACTTAATGCTCTAAAAAACACTAATCTTAAACCAATAAACCATTTGATCTGGAAATATAATTTTGGTGTTTATACCAAGAAAAAATACGTTGCATCACATTCCCATATTCTATTTTATACAAAAAAAGGAAACCCACATACTTTCAATACTTTTTGCAGATTTGGAGCTAATGAAAGGACAAGAGAAGGGAGGTCATTAAACTATGCTGATCGTGAAGATGTTTGGATTATAAATAAAGAGTATAAACCAGGTCAAATGAAAAACCAAAACCAATTACCTAATCGGTTGCTGACTAAATTAATTGAGTATTCAAGTAATGAAGGTGATTTGGTATGCGATTTCTTTCTTGGTAGTTTTTCAACAGCTAAAGCAGCTAGATCATTAAATCGAAGATCGATTGGTTTTGAAATAAATAAAAATGCTTTTGATTACTTTAATAAAGAATTTTAAAACGTAATTGCGTGTATCTTATTTCTATGGGCTAAAATATCAGCATCTTTATTCCACTTTTGGACAATTGCTGAATCAGTTTGCAGTTTAGTCAAATCCGATACAGTTCCTGGCTTGTCAATTTCAAGTTCAATGACATTACCTACCAGGTCATTAATTTTTCGAATCAAAAATACGCTTCCATCAGCACCGATTCTGATGCGGTCTCCTACTAGGAATCCTTGTGGTTCCCCAACTCCACTCGACGTTGCGATTTTGATTCTTGGGTCGGTTTGTAATAGTATTTGATTAGAGGATAAATCGACAAATACTCCTGTCATGGCTGTAAATGTATATGCGAAATTATTCGTACCAGCAGTAGTATCAAGCAAATCGGGTATGGCAATTTTCACATGATTACCTGCTCGATAGCATATTAGCGATGTGGGTATGGTTCCTGAATCAGGGAATTTATTATCTTCTATATTCGTTATCCAGAATTTCGGAAGCACAAGTCCGTTTACTATGATTTTATTAGTTCCTGATTTAACTATTGTAGTTGCCATAATATTTACTTTTTACAAATGTAAGATTTTATATCTTTGTTTTTCATTTATAGTCAATACCCCGCAATCATTTGGACAGTGTACTCTATGCGGGGTTTTCTTTTATGGGGGCGCCCCTGCCAGTGTCAGAATTATATCTACTTGGTCTAATCTACGTCTGCTTGTTATTTCGATAACATCAATTAATATAGTGTAAAATCCTTGTACAAAATCAATCTGTCGTATATTGATTAATACTGATACTGCCCCTGCTGAATCTGGTCCTGTCAATGTTACAGCTCTATCAATATCGGACACGCCAATCATCGATAAATCATTTGAGGTAATTGAAAATCCCAGTGTTACTGATCTCTCTGCTGGTGATACTGTTTTTCGCAAAATGCTTGGTGTTGCGGTTGCTTCCAATCGAAAAGGATGGTCTTGGCGAACAGTAACTTCGGCTGTCCGTTGGCTTGGTCCTGTGCCATCGGTAACAATCAATTTAGTGGTTCTTTCAGTGTCTAATACATTCTCTGTAACATTGGCTGTGAATTTATGAGCTGCACTGACACGGCTTAGCCATAGCCATCCCCTATCCGGGTCTTCTCGAACAGATGGAAATGATGTTGCCCCTGTAATGGTAAATTCCTGACTTTGGGCTTCATTATCGGGTGTCCAAGATTGCGGAGTTACTGCTAATCTTGGAATTGGACGTTGTTCTACGTAGAATCCTATACACTTTTCTTCATTTACATTATACTGCACACATACGCTATAATTTGCAAATCGTATTTCTGAACCTGTATTAGCCCCTGTTGCTGATGCTGTGATTGTTTCTACACCATCAAACGAAACGCTTAACCAATCATAAGTGGAACCTTCCCCAATCCCTACTGCATTTTGTTTGAAAACTACCGTTCGGGAATTAGTATTGCTAATAGTTAAGGTTGCTGTTTTGCTTAGGCTCTGGTTAAAAACAGGATTATTTGCATTGTCTAATGTGATTACACCAGGGTTTATATTGATTAGAACTTCTGGTATTGCCCCTTTTTGGGTTACGCTAATCCGAACAGAACTATTGGGATGCCCACCTGGTAATTGCAGTTCATAGGTTGCTGACAATATACCCGGGGTTGTTTTTACATTCTTAACTGAAAAATATACTCGTCTATCGGTTGGAACATGTCTTGTGTTAAATGCTGAACCATTATCTATACCTACGATACTCACATCGGAGGGCAAAGCGTTAATTAGACTATATGTAGTATAACCTGACTCGCCTTCATTATTTTCAAATGCAAATTCTGTTGGTGCTGATACAATCTGCCCTCTTGGATCGCCTTTTTGTATAAAAGTTAAAATTGCTTCTACTGATGAACCTTCAACACCTATTGTGATATTTGCCCCTCTTTGTTGTATATCTGTATTTGTAGTTAATGCTTTGGCATATATAGTATTGTTTTCCCTCCGCACACTTAACCATGATTCTGGTTCTGATATGGTTACATTGGTTATAGAAGCATTGGTTAAACTTATTACTGATGTTTTTTCTGTTAAATCATTATAGTTGGCTTGTAATAGTTGTGGATTTACACTAATAATTACTATCGTATTTCCTCTTTGTGTAAATCGGTATGTTGTTGTAGCACTTAGACTATTTGCAGTTACCTTTAAAACCACTTCGCCTGTTCTTGGATTGGTTGATTGATTAGTAGATGCTGTAAACGACATACCGCTTGTTTGGTAATCCCTTTCTATTGATGTAATCCACGATGGTTGGGATTCAATAGTTACATCATCATTACCATTTTGATAGGAAGCATTTGTTACCGATATGATAATAGAATCTGGGCTTTCATTGTAATTAAAATCGCTTGTTTTAGGTTCTATACTTATTGTAGGGGGGTTAGCTGGTTTTGCTGATTGTCTTACCTCTAATGATAATGGATCGCTAGTGGCTGTGGCATTTTCAACTTCCAGAGTAAATGCTGTATTTCTTTGCCTCCCAAAAGGATTTTCATTGATTGTTCCTGTAACAAAATGCGTAGTTCGATTATCTGTTCTACTACTTACAGAATCAGTCAAAACTAAATCTGATAAAGCCCCTAAACTTAATGATGTGTCAAATTCATTTCTAATCAGTGGTAAGCCAGTAATAATGATTTCAAATTTAAATGTAGTAGATAGATGAGACCTAAATTCTATAATTCCATTTGGAGGGATATTGTGAAACAACATCGGTGCTGGTGGAGGTACTATACCTCTTTGAACTAATGTAGCTGTTGTGGTATCAGAACCTGCACTTGTAGTTAAGGTTAAGGTTGTGGTATTGGTTCTACCACTATTACTTGTATTCTGGGTTTTGGGAGTTAATGTCAATGTTAAACCTGATAAGGAAGCAGTAACCCATGAGGCAGTACCTGTAATAGTTACTTCTGATATACTACCATTGGTTAATGATATATTATAGGTTTGCCCTGTGATTACATCATTATCGATTATTATAGATTTAGGCGATACCTCTATAAGAGGTCTTGGATCTTTGGCTTGAACCAAAACTGCTGTATCATTATCATTACCATCATCTGTTTCTACGCTTAATCGAATACTTGCTGTTCTGCTATTTGTTTTATCAGTATTGGCATCAAAAGTTAATAATAATTGATTACCGCTTATTTGAGACGTAGAAATCCATGAGGGTAATGTCGATTGTACTATACTGACATTATTACTATTGGAATTGGTTAATGTAAAATCAAAACTTGCCCTCGTTATATTGTACGCTATATTTTGCGGGGTGTTGGTAATATCTATTGTTGGTGGTGTAGGTGGAGGTACTGTTGACCTTCTTTGTGAAAATGTTGCTGTGGTGCTATCTGAACCAAAACCTGTGGTTATTGAAAGGGTAATCGTATTATTCCGCTGTGAGGTGCTTGTATTTACGCTTTTAGCATTGACATCCAGAACATTACCATCTAATACTGCATTTACCCAATCGGCTACACCGCTAATTGTTGGTTTTATTGCCCCTGCGTTGGTCAATGTAATTGTAAATGTTCTGGTATTTAAATCGTTATTTGGAATTAATATAGATTTAGGACTTACAGATATTGTAGGGGTTAAATCGGGTTGTGCTCGTTGAGTTAATGAAATAAATACTATTGGAGATGTTCCCTCATCGGTGACTGCTTGTAAAAAAGCACTTACAGTTCTTGGTTGTTGATTTGGATTTTTAGATGTTGGAGTTATCGTTGCTGTATTATTACTAAATGCTCCTGTTACCCAATCAATTAATCCTTGTCTAAGTCCAATTATTCCAAAAGTTACGTCATCAGGAGTTGCATTGGTTAATGTTACTTGGTAGTTCTGTGGTGTTGTATCATCCCAATTTATCGTGTATTCTGTTGGCTCTACACTTATTAACGGTGCTAATGATGGCTTAGCCTGTTGAATTACATTAATAATATTTGATGTTGCTATTACATTATTATCTGCATCCAATAATTCAAATTTTATTTGCCCTGTTCGTTGAAAATTATTTTGGTTGTCAGAAGCCTTAAATGCCCTTACATAATAAGTGCTTTCATCGGCAGAAAGGCTATCATCCAAAGAAAGCCAATCAACATTTATTACTGGTCGAAAACCGGCATACTCTGATCTGGGAAGGATAATTTCTAAACTATCTGTAACTATAATTGATATTCGTACTCTTAGAGCTAATTGAACAGAAGTATTCCACGGTAAAACCCCTGTACTAGCGAATCTCCGTGCAATAATCTTAGGTATCGGTCTAAATGTGATTATAGTCGACTCCCCACTGCTTACTGGTGGCGAACCGCCATCAAAAACAATCAATGAGAATTGTACTCTTTTATTTATAAAATCCCCACTGATATTTACACTTGCTTCCCCATTAAAATCTAAATCACTCTGATTTATTCTTTCCGTATCTATAAATGTTCTAGCACTGGTTACATCAAAATACCTTATGTCTATCTGTCTCAACGGCTGTCTGCCCCCTGTAATTACAATATGTAGGGTTACCGAATTTTCCCCTAAATTTGTGTAAATAGGAAATCCATATCGTGCCTGTAAAGGTTGTGGTCGAGTGAAATTAGGTAATGTAGCTAGTATTGGATTACCCCAAATGATACTATTATCAACAAAAGCAAATGCTTGGATTAATGTATCGCCATGAACCGCCAAATGTCCGCAATCGGTCGCAAAAGAAATACCGTGAACCGTTGGTACAACCATCCCTGACATTATCTGCGTACGATTAGATAAGGTATTGCTTATCTCAAAGCCATACCCATTACCCTCTTTTATTTCGCCTATGTAATGTCCACGTAAAACAATACACGATAAATTATAATTGATTATTGGCGGTATCGTCAGAACAGGGTTACTCTCATCGCCATCAAAACGAACTACCTGCTTTGTGCCAAGAGTTGAATCAACTACCGGCTCTCCCTCAAATTTGATTAAATCACGAATTGGCATTACTCTGGGTCTGCTATACTTCCTGATCCACTTTCTATTATTAAACTACCCGGCTTTGCGGTAATTGTTCTATTGACTGTCTCTGTACCTATTCTCTGTAAAACTTCCTGTCTCCGAAAACTATTCCCTACTGGTACATAACTATAAATTAATATCGTTCCGCCTGTAATAGAAATTACTTTGGTTTCACTGGTTACATCTCTTGTGATTACCAAATTCCAATTACTGATTAAACCGCCAAATTTGGGTGTTGCCATTATCGTGTAATCACAAAATTAACCCTTATCACTTGCGTAGTATCACTATCAAAACCCTCAATAGTAGTAGAACCAACAACATTGATACTACCGGCTTGATTAGCTGGTGTATTGACATCAGATGCATCAAAAACAATATCAATGTAATTCTTTCCGCTCTCTGAAACGATACTTACACTTACACCTACCAATCCAATAATTGTAGTAGATAAATCGGATATATTCAAACCTACCAACTGCGTTATTTCTACCCTCTCCTGTACGCCATCATTAGGTGCCAATGTCTGTGTAACAAAGTATTTATCCAACTCCAAAACCAACCTATCTATCCGCAAAGCAGCGAAAAGAGGTCTCGCCAATCTTATCTGTCGAATACCATCAATACGTGGAAATATCTCCCTCTGTATTTCGGTCTTGTCCGAAGGAAAAGAACTGCGGAATATAGATACTGTCAATACTCTCGTACTGATATCAAAAGCGGTCATAAATAGTGTACCCTGTGCTTCAAAATCTAATCTACTCAAATCAGTTAATCCTGTAATTGTAACCGTGGTAGTTCCACTGATTACATTTCCGCTACCCCTACCACTAATTGCAGTAGGGGAATACGATATATCAATGTTCTCACTACCAACCTTGCTACCGGTATCAACAGGCAAACAAACATCCAAACTCGTCTGCCTACCTATTTCCCCATCATTGGTTAAAAAGAATGGTGCCTGTGCAACCAGTGTTGGATCCCCCAAAGTCATACCATCAGACGCTATCGGCAAAGCATGTAAAGACAAATAAAAACGATTGTAATTATATTTTATCTTTTTGGTTCCAACAACAAAACGTAAATCATTATCTATTGCCCCGCTGAACTCCCCAAATTCCAAAGCATTACCTGAAATTGGGTCAACACCATCCAATATGCTTGTTACATATTCACATATCCTTTCTTCGGTATAACCCTCAACATTTATTTGTGGATTGATATTCACATTATAATTCTCACATATAATCGTCAAATTCTCAATCGTGCTATCCAAATACATATTCGATATATACACCTGTAATCTCAAAGATGCCAAAGTGTGTATTGTCTGTGAATGCTCTTGGGTATGTATAATTCTATTATTGATGACATCCCAACGAATAAAATCTGGAATATCAATATCTATATTACCACCGAAATCATCAACAAAAAAACGATGACTTCCAACATACAGATACCCTGTTAATTTCATTCTACCATCAGTCAATGCTCGATTACCTTGTAAAGGTGTATATACTGCGGTTCCCAACGATGAAATCTGCCCGTTCTGTTCTGATTCGTATCTGAACCATGTAGATGGTAGTAGTGAAAGTGGTATTGTCTCATCACTCTCAATTTGAACTACTCTTTCCAATTCTGCAAATGCAGTTTTGGTATTTGTGTAGTAACCCGGTTTTAATTGCCCATTTTCATCTAAATCTTCAAGGTTTAATTCATTCCTTTTGACCTTAGCAACATCGTCTATTTGAAAAGGTGTAAAGGTGTTTACCATGTAAATACCATTATTCAAATTGACTGAACCTCCCCAAAATAATGTAGGTTCGGCTTTGGCAACCAAACGTCCTGATTTCCAATTAGTGTAATCAATGGCTATCATTTGAATTGGCATATATGGAAACCCTCTTCTTAGCGTACTAAATTCGCCTTGAAACGTTTGTGCTCCACGCCTAAAATCATTAAGCCTTAACTGGGTTACTATCTGTTCAAGTGAAGCATTGACATCCCTACGTGCTGTTTCGGTTGAACCAGCGACTTCAATTTCCTCAAAGGTATGCTCCCTATACAATCTAACTTCATCAGGTTGAAGAGTTCCTCCCAGTATAGTATTAGCCCTTATTTTTTGCGAAACAGACCTATCACTTTCACTTACTATAAAAGGTTCGTACGAATACTTCCTTCTGAAAACAGATTGAAGTCTCGTAAATGTAGGATTGATGATTGAATCAGGTAAATCAACCCTCATATTTACATTAGTTAAGAATATGTTGGCAAAATCTGTATTGGTATTTAAATTAAAATTAACTATGTTCGGATCTGCCAGTGGATACCAAATATGAATAGTTGCAATGAAACGGTCATTCGGAAGTGTTTCGTCTAGCTTAGTCCCCACCACTTTTATATTCGCACTTGCGGAATGAAATTGAAAACTGCCTTGTTCTTTGGTAGGTTGAAAAGTCAATCGTTGTGCATGATCATCAAAGCTGTCAATGATGAAATCTAAAGGCTGTTTGCGATTGCTGACAATTCCTACACTTCGTCTCCAATTTTGAGTAGTGAAATTATAGTAATATCTAAGCCCATCATCGATATAAACACTCACGCTAAATGGTATTTGAATCTGCCCATAAAATTCTGCTCGTTCCGCATCATCATCTTGAGCTACCACATCAGGATTAATAAATCCAGTTGCGTCCAGCGATACTGCAAAATCCCTATCTTTCAATAAATCTCTTATGGTATTTCCCACAACCCAAACATCTTTTTCGCTTTTGACCTCTTCAAGTACTCTATTGGTATATAATGAGGGTCCAAGCAATGGCTCATAGTTTGGAGTTCTATCTCTTGTATAAATTAATGTTTGGTCAAGTGATTCACGGAATGGATGCCAATTATCTTTTGTTCTGAAATTTGGATTACGGATTAAATTAGTAGTACGCAAATCTTTTGGCTTACACTCCACAGACTTCAATGGTGTCATTAAATGCTGTTTGAAATTATCATTGATGATAAACAAATCATCATCCTTAGCATTGATTGTTCTTAGAAGTATATTATCTCCTTCTGCTAGATTTCCCGCTGATACATATCTATTAGTTTCATTGATTTCACTTGCTGTCCAAATAATTCGCTTGTTTATTACCTGATCATTGCGATAAGAACTTTGCAAACTGGAATTTACAATATACCAACAACCCCCACTTTGGAGTACCTTACAATTAAATGCTCTTAATATACCTGCCAAAACATCAGTTAATTTTCTACCGATAAAAGAGTCATTGGCTACATTGCTATTTACAAGAGCATCGAACGTGGATACTTCAGAAGTATTGATTGCATATCCTTCGTCATTAGGTTCAGTAGTATCGTAGATTATTCCACTACGAATTAATA
>Ga0209022_1002321_pt1 | contig 16080 bp, 23 predicted proteins | sample PinacodermPK_FD_187300 | JGI IMG/M metagenome (GOLD analysis project Ga0209022, IMG submission 187300) | Host-associated microbial community of the marine sponge Aplysina aerophoba from Gulf of Piran - sponge pinacoderm, lysed by proteinase... | ecosystem: Host-associated > Porifera > Sponge >...
TGACTCGGAGGGTACGTAGAAGTCTGGCGGATAATCGCTTGTTGTGACGATTGGCATTCCCCACGACGCGGCGGCTCGGGTGTCGGTGAGTGTCCATCCGATTGTGTATGGCGTTTCATAGTCAAGTGCAAGCAACTCTGCCCCGTGGGCGGCGGGGTCGGGGAGCCTCGCCAACATGACGGGTTGCCGTCTCCAGACCATCAGCAGCGCGTAGAAAAGATCAGGGACCACCGCTTCGCCAACTTTTGTGAGAAGGCCGTCGTCTTTCAATGCTGCCAGGGCTTTGGAGACCGCGCTGGGGGTTCGACCGATGTGGCGGGCGGTTTCGCGGACCCCGTGGTGCCGGTTCGGTGTCAGCAAGCAGACGATTGCAACTTCCTTGGCTACTTGGCTGTTGAGTGGCCCGCTGCGACTGCGGGCCAAAGAGAACGCGGGCTCAAAAACGGTGTCAATGAACAGGAACCGACTCACGATTCGCAGCTCTCCACGCCGGTCGAAGAAGTTGACCCCCGCTTCACGAAGTGACCGTTTGGCCTCGGTAGCGATGCGGTCGGCGACAACGATCAGCGGCACATCCCGGTTCGCACTTTCCGCCAGCCGTGTGCCTTGCGCTGCGGTGACCACCGAACTGACCTCAATCTCGAATCGTTGGCCGGCCGCTTCGGTGACCGCGTCAATATGTATCTTGTCGTCCGATGACTTTCTGCGCACCACGTTGGTCACGACACCGATACGGCCTAGGGCCTCCGACAGAGCAGCTACAGAGTCCTGTTCCAGCGTGGTGGTGGTTCGTCGAGACACGATGACAGTATAACCGTTCTGTGTTCGTGTATGCAAGAATAAAGAACATCTTTTCCCGACGGGATTCTCAAATTTCCGAATTGGATGAGTACGTCAGCGGCGAGGAGAATTATTCGAGGTATTTCCTAGCCAGCGCATCGTAGCGAGGGTCGTTATCGCGGTCGGCTGCCTGGAACTCTCCGCGCCACCGAGAGGCGAAGGAAGGGGCGTGCTCTCCCGCAACCTCTCGTAGAGACTGCTCGATGACCGAAGACAATGACACCCCTCGAGAGCGGGCATACCGCTTCGCCAACGGGAGGAGGTCGGCATCGACAGTGATGGTGAGCTTCTGTTTCATCGGTGCTCCTTCGTATACGGTTGCGTGGCACAAGTATACGTTCAAGGGGCGAGATCCAGAAATGACGTTAGATAGGCCTCAGACGGGTGCTGCCAGCAATGCGGCCACAACGAGGAAGTCAACGAAGTCCCGGTCGCTCATAGAGTCCGATAACGTTGCCGTACATGCCGATCATCAACAGAATGAACGCACCGGAGATGCCCGGGAGGATCAATGGGAATACAGTACTGGGGGTCCCGGCGCCTCTGGGGGTGGATTAGGTCGTCCTACAGTGATACGTATACCCCAATATATGTATAGGATCGTAACGGTAGGCTCGTTTTTGTTATTGTTGTCGTATGGCGGTGCCATATTTGCAGCACCTATAACGATACCTTTGCTAACGTATTCGACAGTACGACGCATCCTTACGGGGTGGTGGGGCATCCTCAACCGAGTGGCGCTTGTCCTGACTCTCGCACAATCCAGCTGGGCGGTTGTGTATTTCACCTTAGGTGAGTCTGCTCCCGCTATTTGGATAATTCCGATTATCATTACGTTGCTCGCGGTTGGCGGATTGATCATACAATCGCTTCGTAATGCAACGCGCGATGGTTGCGGTTGATCGATGACGCCGTCGCCTCTGGTTGGACGCATAGCCGGGTGTGTATGGTGTTGGTTGTGGCAAATAGATGACACCCCCTGTTGTCTTGGATCATCAACTCGCGATCCCCGATGAGGCCACAGCAAGCCAAGCGGCCGATGTCCTGGACAGGTTTCTCCGTCAGCGCCCCACGGTGCGCGACGCGTCGGTCTCGTTCAAAGCGGGCGACAGCTATCCGCTCTGGTTCACAAGTCGTCGTCACCGAGAACATTGAGGACTTCCCCTGCGCCACACTCGGTACCTACAACATCGAAGCACAGACTCCTGACATCTTCGTCCTCTACCTCATCGAACTGTCCCCGACCATCGTCTCCAACGTCGTCCAGTCCCAAGCAACAGCACACAAGAATCCACACATGAGCGTCTCCGACGTTCCAGACCGCCTCGCTCGATCAGGCTTGCCGCGGTCGGTGGCCGCTCTCCGCGAGTACTAACCGCCGCGAGTTAGGAATGACGGCACCCTCAACCACCCCCCATCCCACATTTACGCGCAGGCTCAGATACTGCGCCACAAGCACCTCCAATAGCGATAAACAGTCAGGATAATAACTCCAAGTGCCCGTTTATGGGCACGTTACGTGCCTATTGATGGAGGCCGCCGTGACTCCGCGTTAGCGTGGTGTGGGGGTCGTTGAGATGATATGCGGTTACGCAGTTCAGACACGGTGAGTTCCGAGGGTGGATCCGAGCCGTTTAATGTCGTCCGGATCGCTTGTGACAACCATTGCCCCGAGTCGGTGCGCGCATACGGCGACATGTCCGTCGACCACGTCAGACATCTCGGTCTCAGCGAGCAGAAGACCAACAGTTCTGGCATCGGCGTGGCCCATTGAGACGACATCGGTGTTGGGCATCCTCAGCAGAGTTCCGAGGCGGGCTTGGCGGCTGGGGTTGCGCCACGCCTGAGCTACGCATCCCGCGGGAACGGTCAGAGTTCCTTTGGTTCGTCTTGCTTCGGAAACGAGACTTGCAACGAAACGGTCTCCGCGCTCAAAGGCGATAAGCGCGCCGGTGTCCAACACGACGGCGTTCATGGAGCAGCATCACCGGCCAACAGCCGACGAGCTTCTGCCCTCTCCGCGTCGGTTGGCGGTCCGCCCGTGGCCTCGAGCATCTCGACGAGCATCGCGTCGAACGAAGTCTCGGCTGCGAGTTGACTGGTGACGGCGTGTTCGACGTAGGCGGAGACACTGCGCGCCTCACCCGTCTCGACGGCCGACTTGACGCGCGCCAAGACATCGGCATCGATGGTGACCGCGATCTTGGCCCTCGGAACGATCATACTAATCATCCTACCTCAAGGTATCAGATTGCGGCAAGGGTCCATCCCAACCCTCGCAAGCGTAACGAACCTCCCGCGGTTCTGAACATGGTAGCGTGAAAAGCTATGTGAAATATCGGAAAAATTCGTCTGGTGTGCTGATCGTGAATGTTCATGGTGGTGCATTCTGAGCGTGCGAATGTCTCGGCAATGGTCAAACACACCCCGAGCCAAGCGCGTTCGCCTTGTACTGCTGGATTGGGCTAGCGGAGGCCCTACTCCATAGGTGCGTGCTCAGGCGCGTAAGGATTTGACGAGTTCGCTTCTTGGTTCCTCACATTTGTATTAACGCGCCAAAGACCGGTCGGAGTGACGTGTACCTCGCAATCGACGGGTTGATCGATGCCGCTGTGGGTATGGCGATGCCGTCAGTTGGTGATGGTGCGGTCCATAACTTGAAGGGGGTCCGCCCGACCGGTACCGTTCGATTTCAGCGAGTTCTCGGCTGCTCGTTCCAGAGACTTGAGAGAGGAGTAGCCCGGTTGCTGCACACACCCTGGAGACTGTCTGTCGGTCCCCGAGGTGCCCGGTGCCTGATTGAGTCGGTCGTTTGTCGTGAAGTCGACTGAGGGGGTCACCTTCGAACCCCATGATCGGAGTCCAATAGGGCTGACGGCAGCAAGGACTGAAACTAACTGGAATCGGACTACCACATCTGCCAGATACCAGAGCCGCTCGGGAAACTCGGTAAACCGGCCGAGTGATAAAGAAAGACCCTGCCCATAAAGGGCCGGGTGGGCTCGTCCGTAACGTTGCGCGATTGCCACTAGATGCGCGTTGTAGCACATAGGTCAACCCACCGCGCCCCACGTTGCTATGGATTCGCGGCGCGCCGCGAGAGCCGATGCGCGTTGTAGCACATAGGTCGACCCACCGCGCCCCCCTTGTACATTCTCTGATTCCCTCTGGGTGCCGAGGCGAGATTACGATTTTGGGTAGCGGTGAGGCGGTGCGTGGCCCGGCGGCAGGCGGCATCTCTTGGCGGATCGCTCGCCGATGTGGGTGCATCGGTTTCGTGTGACGGGGTGGCTGGCAACGGGCTCTGAGGTCGTTCGCAGGGAGGAGCCGGTGTCGTGGCCGGGCGTGATCTTGGCGTGTTGGGAGGGCTGGTGCATGTGTTGGATGAACGCGCAGTGATCCGGGCGTTGCTTGACCTCTGCATGCAGCCGGGCCACGAAAGGCGACGAGCGCATCGGTCGCGGCATCTCGTCGATCGCTTGTTCCACCGCTGCGGTCACGCCTTGGGCTAGTTCCTCTGCTGTCTTCTTGATGCAGGCGCCGATACTGGCCGTCTGGGGTCGTGAACCGGTCGTAGCGGGTGACGAGCAGAGCGTGGTTGCCGCGCACCGTGATGCACTGTGTCTGTGCGGTGTCGATGCCCAACAGCGCGGCGGCGTGCTGGCTGATGTGCTCAATGATCTCGTTGTCGGGGAAGCGCTCGATACCCGGCTTGAGGATGTGGGTTGTGGGAGAATCGCCGTACGGTTGCCACCATCGGCCCTGCTCGTAGCGCAGAGCGGTCTTGGCTTGCGCCCCCGCCAGACTGAAAGCAGCGTCGGCTGCGCCTTGGGACCAGGCGGTCTCGTCGGTTCGCAACGTGGCGATCATCGACGCGACCCTCCGCTCGCTGAGTTCGCGCAGCCCACCACCGCGTGCCAGCATTGCGTCGAGTTGGTCTGTCGGGCAGAACTGCACAGCACCGGCGCAGTCCCTGCCCACCGCAGAGGCGAGCAGGTCTATCGCTCGGGTGGAAGGTGTGTGATGTTCGGTCTGCCAGCGTTGCCTCACCAAGTGGTTGTCTGACAGCAGCCCGTCGAGCCAGACACCGACTTCGTGGTGGCCCGGCTGCAGCGGCACCGACACCGACAAAGGTGTGGCGTCCGGCGATGCAAGGTACTCGGGGTCGTACTCGAAACCCGGCGTTGCTGACGCAGCCGACCCGCCTGCGGTGACCAACCCCGCGAGACGACCCGACATCACCACGCTAAGCGCGGTCATGCGGTGGCCTGCTGCCTGCGAGATGGTCAGACAGGCTGAACTGCTCGGGATCGGCCGGTTCAACAGTCAAAGTGCAGTCCAACGCCCGCAGCAGACGCATCACCGTCTCCATGCCCGGGTTGGCAAGGCTGGACTCGATAGTCGAGATCTGCGGACGCGAAACATTCGCCGCCACGCCCAACTCGGCTTGGGTCATCCCCCGCGAACGTCTCGCAGTGCGGATCGCTTGGCCCAACCTCCCGCACGAGGATATTCCAGTGATAGCTTTGAGGTCCGGCTGCATGGCTCGCTCCTCTGTATCCGATAGCCGACAATTGCTATGTCCTGCACATTGTAGCCTATCCAATACACGTCTAGTACGAGAATGTTCGCCGCAGGACTCGACCCAGGGGTTCTGCCAAGGTGATCCCGCGTCTATGTAACTGGTCTTCGTGCAGGTGAACCGGCATCAGCGGCGCAAAGCGTTACGCGATGACCGCACCCTCACCCAACAGCCGATCAGACTCCCGCAACTTGCACACAGTCTGCTCAGGCGTATGCCTCCTGTGCTTCGCCATAATCGTGATCCTCCGTCCGTCCAGCATTACTGCACAACGGACTCACACAACAAGCGAACCAAACCAAGAGGGGCAGGTCAAACGGTCGATGGTTGGCGCAGCCACAGGTTCGTTCAGCGTCGCCAGCGTTCCACGGCTGGTATTGTGACGGCTATGGTGTCGACTGGAGCGGTTGCGCACACAACAGAACCCGCCGCCGCGCCCAGCGTCGAGGTTGCGGCTCCCGGTGACACACCGCGGGATGTTCCGGTGTGCTGGACGCGTGGCGGGCTCACGGTCACGTCGCTGCGAGACGAGTTCAACGCCCCCGATTGGGAACCGAGAGGGCAGTTCCGGGCGCTGAAGCAGTTCGTCATGAACTGGAACAACTGGCCGTCCCAGTCGGACCGGGCGGCGATGCTCGACGGTCCGCCTCCAGACGACATGCCAATCGAGCAGCGGGCTCGGATAGCAGCGGTCGTGCATTGTCTGTGTGAACGCGACGGGCATCCGATACCGGACTGGGTTGCCGACAAGAGAGCGCCGCGCCGCGGCGGGGTGCTGCTCATTGCTGACAGGCACTATCGCAACAGGTACGGCTACGCCGACGGGTTCACGCGTCTCGTCAAACGAGCCACCCCCAGAACAGCCCGCGGCCACCGCGTGTTCTTTGAGGCGGCGCTGCTGGACTCTCGCTGATGGCGGGCTGGAGCGACCCCAGTGACAGGCTTGATGCTCAACGACTTGCAGAGTTGTTCAGGGAAGTGGATTGGCAACTAGAGGGACTTCGAGCACCGGGCACGCCGCCGCTGACGATTGTTGTGTGCGGGGAGGGGGGGCAACTATGTGCTATCAGATAGCTTGGCGCGGACCCGGCGATGTAGACATTATGTATCCGCCGATGCCTCCCGAACTGAGCGAAGCGGTCAGAGCCGTGGCACGGCGCAGGCACCTAAGTGCTGGCTGGATGAACGACGGGCCTGCACAGTTCGCTCCGTATGGGCATCATGTGGCATTGAGAACCTTTTATCCGGGGGAGCATCTCACGGTGCGCGCACCAGACAACCGGTTTCTGCTGGGAATGAAAGTACACGCGGCACGAGAAGATGACGCTGCGGACACGATATGGCTGATGAACGATACGGGATTGCATCGCCGGGCCGATTTGCACGACATGGCCCAGGTGGTGAGCGGATCTCTTGGTGAGGTATGGAAACCCAGCCGCGTTCAAAAGAGGTTGGTGCGGAGATGCAGGAGAGAACAACGACGTGACGCTCGGGAAGCCAGGAGAGTTCAACGAAAGGCAGCCCGCACCGCTGACGCGCCGCAAACTGGTTAAACAGACCCGTTCGACGGAGAACCCAGCGGCACGGCAAGCTCTATCGGTTCGGTTGCTGACCTTTCACCGGCCATTATGGCCGACTTGTCGCAACCACCGATGGAGACCCCCCGGTTGCGAGCCGGACTTCAAGATTTTGTGATGTACCAGGCACACACGCCAAGTCAGTCTGTGCAGCCTCGGGGCTTGGTAGACGGAACGGGGTCCTTTGCTCGGCGGAGTTTGTGCATGCGGAGAGATCGATGCCATAGGATTCGTCGGCGCACCTTGGGGGTCCGGTCACGCAGACACGCGCCCCAACGACAGTTGGCCAAGTCCGCTGACACGACTTGACGGCCCGTCCGGCCCCTTCGTCCTATGCAGCGCCAACGGACATGTCACATCGTGGCCCGCTGACCCAGAGACCGGGGTCATCGACGCCGACGAACTAGTTCTCGATCGCGACGGCCTCGGTCGGTACGCCAAGCTCGACGGCGATGGGTTCGTAGAGGTCCACGCCCGTTGCCGCCGTCTTGAGCGAGACGAGGAGGCTGTAGCGGACGGGGAGGTCGACTCGGTCCTCGCGCTTGCTGTTCTTCCACCACCCCCCGACGGCATGTACGGCGAGGTTGCATCCGGTTGCGGCAAGCTCTGTGCCGTGTCCGAGCCAGATGTCTTGATGGAGTGACCCGCGATGGCGTTGTTGCGTCCCGAGGACCCATTGGTCTTGATCCGAGTTCGATCGAGACCCGCCTTCTTCGTCGCGGGCCCGTCGATTGATCCGCTGGAGGAAGTCGGAGGGCAGTTCCAGGGGCCTTTGGAGCTCGAAGCGTAGGCCATGTGATGGGTAGGCGTATCGTTGGCGCCATCCGCGACGAGATGCAGATGGCTCGATGAAGTAGGACAGCGTGACGCGGAGCTCAACATCGGCTTCGCCGATCTCCTCGAGAACCTTGCCTGGCCACGGGAGCTGATGGAGCCGGAAGGTGCGCATCTGGTGGTCTGGGCCGGTGAACGGGGTGAAGGTGTCCTGGACGACCATGGTGACCGCGTTCTTCGCGGAGCGTTCGACCGCCTCGGTGGTCGGTACGCCCCAGCCGTAGCGGCGGAGCATTCTCGCTTTGTTTTCCTTCTTCTCAGCTGCCGAGACGCGGGCGTGCATCGCGGGGGTCCACTCGGCCGCGTGTGGGAGGAGCCCGCGGATGGTCTCCGGCCAGTAGCTGGGATACATCGCCATGGCACGGGCCGCGAGCCGCGCCGCTTGTGCTGTTGCTGCGCTGGTGGCGTTGGCGGAAGCAAGCGACGCGTCGTCGCGTCGCCCTGTGGTCAGTACCGACACGGACGGGTGGCTGGTGTGGAAGTCGCCGGCACCGTCGGTCAGAAAGTTGCCGCCCTCCATACAGATGTCCGGTCGAATTGGCCACTGGGCCTTTGCGCCAACCGCGAGCAGGCTGGTCCTGCTGTGCGGTGAGAGCTCTCCATCGTCGGCGAGCGCAGACCAGCCCTGAAAACCGGGGTCGGCCGGCACCTGCGTCAGTTCCGTGTGGGCACCAACCACGAGCGCGTTCCACGCCTGAGCTGGATCCTCGACTGGCGAGACATCACACAGACTCAGATAGTCCTCCGCAAAGCCCTCCCGGATATTGCCGGCGGACACGACGAACAGCCGCTTGGCGTTGTCGTCGGGAGTGCCGAGCAGGTCCACGCCATCGGGGCTCGCTCCGATGCCGGTACCGACGGCCAGCGCGTCGACCGATGCGGACCAGATCGACGGTTCGCCCGGACGATCTGGTTCGCTGGTGACGGCGAGGCAGAAGGCTCGTCGGCGCTCCGCGGCGACTTCCGGCGTTGCCGTGGCGAGCGCGGTCACCACCCCGTAAGACGGAGGAGCGTGGATGTGCGCAGGCGAGTCGGGAACGTGAAACCTCACCGATTCGAGCCGATGGGCGAGTTTCACCGAACCCGTGCCCGCGAGGACCTCGCCGAGCGGACCGAACAGCGCCAGGCCAGCCATCTTGGTCCCGTGGCCGTCGCTATCCCCCGTCATGTCGTCGCCGAACACCGTGTGCATGTCCTCGGCGCGCAACGAGTCGGCCAGCAGCACGTGGCTCCGGCGCACGCCGGTATCGAGCAGACAAACCGCAACCGCGTCATCATCGGCAGGGGAGAATCGCTCCACGAAGTCCTCGACGTACTCGGCCTGCTCTTGGAGCGAGAGGTCCGAGATCGTGTCGATGAGCTGGGGGCGGCGGATCTCGGCAACCGGAACTGCGGTGACCGGCAACAGGTCGAGGTCCTTCCATTCGGCTTCAATCCACTGGGTTTGCACCGCCCGGTCAAGCTCGTTCGAGACTCGCCGACCATGCGCGGCGCGGTCCTCAACCGGCCGCACCTTGAAGTCGCCCTGGCCCTTTCGGGCGTACACGCGGTCATCGACGTAGCCCGCGACTACGAGGTGAGGATACGAGCCGTCGCGTTCAGGCACTGTTGGTACTGCTTCGCTCCTCTAGCGCCTTCACGAGTTGGGCAACTGAAAGCCGCTTCTTGCCAGCGAGTAGGCACCGTTTTGCGGCTGCCTCCGCCGCCTTTACGAGTTCGGCGTGACTAAGCCCGCCGACGTGCTTCTCGATGGTGGCCCACCCGGACCTCGGTGCGAGGCTTCCAAGCCGACCGCGAAGCACCTCGACTGATTCCTCCGGAGAAGGCAGCGAGTACGTCAGCACGAGATCGAATCGCCGGAAGAGTGCGTGGTCAAGAATCGAGCGGTGATTCGTGGCTGCTACCACGACGCTCTCCGGTCCGACGTTTTCGATGAAGAGCAGGAACGAGTTGAGAATCCGTCGGGCTTCGCCGACGTCGTTCCCGGCGCGGTCGCCGCCGAGCGCGTCGAACTCGTCGAAGAGGTAGACCGCTCGTTGCGATGCGACCGCGTCGAAGAGCACCCGAAGCTTTGAGCCGGTCTCGCCGAGATACTTCGAGAGGAGCCCGTCGAGTCGGGTGGTGAGCAGTGGTAGGTCGAGCTCGTGGGCGAGCACGCCCGCGGTCATCGTCTTGCCCGTACCGGGTGGGCCCTCGAGGAGAAGGCGATGCACCGGGTTGAAGCCTTGGTCCATAAGGGAATGACGCTGTCGCTGCTCCACAATGATGTGCTCTAGGGACTCGGTCAACTCCGATGGGACGACGAGATCGCGAAGGCTGGTCTCGGGGTAGGAAGCAACGACGAGGTCGGCGAGGTCGCCGCGAGGTTGCGCAATCGCGGTGACGCGGCTCGGCTTGATGTCGGCTTTGCCTTCGTTGACGAGCGACTTCACATCCGCGGCGAACTGGTGGTGTCCCTGCCGTGCTGCCTTGGCGGCGACTTGGAGCGCGACGGAGTAGAAGGCTTGGTCGTCACCGGCGCTGTGGCTCTTGACGAGTGCCTTGACGTGGTCCGCTGACGCCGCCATTCGCTCCTCCTTCGAATCAATCCTAGGGCGATTCCCGGTGTCCGACCAAGTACCTCGGAGATCCTCTCGGACGAAGCCCGATGCTGGTTTGCGGCACGCTGGCGCAGAGGATTCTTGACCTCGTTCGGTGCGCGCGCTGGGTGACGGTGTTGCCGGTCGCCACGAGCCAGAGCGGCAGGGCCGTGTTTGGGAGATCCCGATGGGGATGTGCCGCTGCGACGACCACGAGCAATACAGAACCGCCGACCACCTCTCACTCCTAGAGTGACTTGGGCCGTTTGGGCTGACCTTTCGTGGTGGAGCTAGGCGTTCTCGCCGGGTGGTTTCGGCGGCGAGGGGAAGTCCCAGAGACCGCCGAGTTGTGCCGATAGCTTGTTGGACGCGTCGCATACGAGCGCTGCGCACCGGTCGAGCCGCTCGTCATCAAGACGGCTCGCAGGGCCCGACAGCCCGATCGACGCTCGAATCCTCCCGCTGATGTCAACGACTGGTGAGGCAACGCACCGAACGCCGATACTGAGTTCTTCGAGGTCAACAGCGTACCCACGTTGAGCGGTTTGTTTCATTTCAACAACGAGGTCATCTCTGCAGGTGATGGTGTTGTCGGTGAAGGCTTCGAAGCCGCAGGCGTCGAGTAGCTGGTCGAGGACCTCGCCTGTGTCGCGGCAATAGAGTGCTTTGCCTGTCGAGGTTGCATGCACAACTACCGGGGCACCGATCTCTGTCTCCACCGTGACACGGCGGGCCAGCCTCTCACGGGCGATGTAGACGCCACCTGTCGGCGTCTTGTGCGCAAGGTGAACTGATTCCCCGGTGAGGTTGACGAGCTCGCGCATGAGCGGTCGTGCTTGGCTCACGATGTCCATGTTGCGTAGCAGCGCGCCCGCGAGCTGCACTACCCCTGCTGCCAGGCTGTAGCTCTTTGACTGTTCATGGCGGTGGACGTAGCCGCGGCTTTCGAGAACGGCAAGCAATCGATGCACGTTCCCCTTGTCTGCATCGACCAAGCGCGCCAGCTCGGACACTCCTACTGGGTGCGCGGCGCTGCTCAGCGCTTCAAGGACATCAAGTCCTGAGTTCAAAGCTCCGGCGACTCGTGGCTCCATCTCGTCACCTCAGACCATTCCGACGTCAACTGTTCGGTGTCCACGTTAGTGGGGTGGACAGTAGTGACTCGCGAACATCGTGCGACGGCCGACCTATGGGGGCGTCGAGGCTGACGGGATGACCGAGCTGAGCCGCCCGCTGAGCGCCAAGGGCAGCCGCAAGAACATCTCGTCCCTCCGCAAAGCCGAGAATGGGTGCGGCGTCTCTGAGACTGAGTGTGTCGAGCAAGCTGCTGGTTGCGCCGATGAACGACTGCTCCCAACCTGTCGGGCAGTCATAGGTCTTGACCTCACCGTTGGCGTTGCTGGCCACGGCGGGCGGGTCACCTATCTGGCCGTGACCACGGTTGACCCAGATCACGCCGCGTGTACCCGTGATCTCGAGACGATCGTCTTGTGCGTAGTGCTCTGTCTGTTGAATCAGGAGGTCCGCTGAGTGAACGACCTCCAGAGAACCAACTACTCCGTAGTCGAACCGCATCGACACCAAGGAGGGAGCGTCGAGTTATCGGCCCCCCACCTCGGTCGATCCAATCCAAGAGTGAAGTTCAACAGGCTGGCCCATGAAGAGCCAGGCGAGTGCGAATTTGTGGTGCCCATCGTCAAAGAGCAGCGGCCCGCCGCCGCATGATGCTGGGTCATGTCGCCACTGGCGGGCCGACTGGGGGATGGCCCAAGCGGAGGGGCTGTACCCACCGTTGCTCTTCAATCGAATGGCGAGCGCCTCGCGCCGATCAGCCCCGCGTCGACAAGTTCCACCGCTTTGAGGATCGGCGGGTAGAAGAGAAAGTTCTCGTAGAGGCGGACGACCTTCGGGGACGCGGATGCAGCGGCAATGAGGCGGTCAGCGTCGTGCAGATTCAGCGCCAGGGGTTTTTGCAGCGAGACGTGCAGATCGGCGGCGATCGCGCACGACGCGACCTCGAAATGCAGATGGTGCGGAACGATGATCTCGACGAGGTCTACCAACCCTGATCGCAAAGAGTCCGGTAGTCGTCGAAGATCGCAGCCTCGTCGAAACCCCACTTTCGAGCTATTGCTTGCGCGTGATCTCGATCGACATCACACAAGGCGACCACCGTCGCATCATCGCGCCCCCGGTAGCCAAGAATGTGGAGGTCCGAGATACGGCCACAACCGATGATTCCAACTCGGGTCATGTCTACCCCTTTACTGCGCTGGCCAAGAGCCCGCGCACGAAATGCTGCTGAAACACGATGAAAATCAAGACCGTCGGGACGCTGGCGATAACCGCGAGAGCGGCCTGGGTCCCGAAGGCGACCGTGAACTGGCCTTGTACGGCCAACAATCCCAGCATGACCGTGCGGACGTCATCGCCGGTCGTGAACACGAGTGGGTACAGAAAGTCGTTCCAGATGAAGGTGAACTGGAGGGTCGCCAGCGCCGCCAGAGCCGGACGGGCCAGAGGCAACATGGCGAACAGAATCATCGAAATGGCACTGGCTCGGCCCTGCTCGAGCTCTCGGAACAACACCCGATGCACTAGCAACGGCACCGTCTCGGTCTCGCGCGCAGGCCCGCCTGAGGTCATCGCGAAGACGAGGTCGAAGTTGCGCAGGGAGTTGATTGCGATGAGCGAGAGCACAACGGTCGTCACTGGCCGAAGCAGTGGAACCACGACCCGGGCGAACACTTGGAAGCGGGTCGCGCCATCAACTCTCGCCGCCTCCACAAGCTCATCGGGGACTGTGGTCAGACCAGCCAGGTACAAGATCATGGCGAGAACGGTCTGCTGCCACGCCCACGCGATGAACACGGCCCACAATGCGGTCGAGCGATCCGCGAGCCAGGCCCGCTCCAAAGTCTCAAGCCCACCGATAGAGCTTGCCCTCGTTCAACAACCCGTCGCCGGGCTCAAGTAGAGCGAAGGCGCCTTCTGGATTCGCCGCGTCTGCCGAGACGACCCAACCATCGATCGGCCCGAGTGCGGCGTTTTCGACTGCCGGGTCGATGACCGGGAAGTTGAAGAAGTCGTAATCGTCAAGGCGACCCCGGTGAGGACGGTTGGCTCATACCACCAGCCGTCGGCCAGCGTGAGTCGTCGGCCTCCGGCCATCAGAGTCGCGCCTTCGCGTGTTGCGGTGGCCACGAGGTCTTCCATTGCATCGACGCGCCGTTCGTTTTGGAGCGGCCCGAGATCACAGGAGCCATCTATGCCTGGCCCGATGGTAAGCGCCTTGGTCGTGTCGACGAAGTTCGTCACGAACGTGTCATGAATGCTCCTGGGCACGAGGAACCGGCTCGGGGAGATGCATACTTGGCCCGAGTTGCGGAACTTCCCGTTCGCGCAGTCCCGGCTGGCGCGTGCGGGATCGACGTCATCAAGCACGATGACCGGTGCATGACCGCCGAGCTCGAGCGAGACTGGATTCAGGCTTAGCGGTCACAGATCGATTCCGTGGCGAAGCGCCTGGGTATCGGCAACCCAAGGCCCGACGTTCCATCGTCCGAATGAATCAACGGAACCTTCCGGGGCAGTCCCGTAGTAGACGGGGACGTGGACCAGCCCAACGCCTCCCGCTCCATAGACACCGTCGAGCGCGCTGACCAACGCGCTGGCCGCGCCGTCGCCCGATGTCGCAGTCACGCCGTCGATAGCGGACGCCAGCGCGACATAGTCGATGGTCGCATCATCGTAGGTTGCATAGGCCGTGCCGTATTGGGCCTCTTGGAGAGCCGATATGGCACCCATTCGGCGGTTGTCGAGCACAATGATCATCCCCCGCGCCCCATGGACCATGCCGTCGACGAGTGCCTGCGGATTCATCAGGAACGAACCGTCCCCGACGACCGAGACAGAATACGGAGCGGCTGCGCTAAGTGCCGTCGAGAGCAGCGCTGATGTGCCAAACCCCATATAGCTTGCGCCGCCGTCGGTGAAGCTCTCTTCCGGTGCGGCGTCGCCGGCGATCTGGAACGCAGTCGCCTGCACGTCACCTGCGTCGTACCAACGAATGGCGTTCTTGTCTCGGGCCCAGTTCTCGATCGCGTGCAAAGCGGCGGCTTGGGAAAGCACGCCCCGCCCCCAGCGCGGATCCTTGAGCAATCTGGGGGCCACACGCACGCCCAGGTACTCGTCCCACCGTTCCCGAGCTACGCGACAGTCGTGCAACCATTGCGACGGCTGTCGGTCATCGCCAGCTTCCTGCTGATCTAGCTCATCGCAAAGCGCATCAATCGTATACTCAAGGTCACCGACAAGCGCGACGGTGTGAGCGTAGTGGGTCGCCGTTTCCGTGTCGGCGTTGATATTGACCACTCGCGAGACGTTCGGATATCCAGTGCGCGAGCAGTCGGATTGGCACACGGCCCGTGCCCCCAAGACGACCAGCGCGTCTGCGTGCTCCATCGCGAAGTTCCCAGAAATCGAGCCCTTGGATCCACCTACCAACATGTTTCGTGGGTGGTCGGGCGGCAACACGCCAATGGAGTTCGGAGTCAGGACCGCGACCGCATCAAGGCGATCAAGGAGGCGTCCGAGTTGCGGTCCGAGCGACGCAGCACCTCCACCGACCTTGACAACTACTCGGTCTTTGCCGACTAGCTCTCTTGCGGCTCGCATGGTCGCCGGCGGTGCCGCTGGTCCGCGTCGCACTGAACCTCCCGGCGGCAACCGACGCAGGTTGAAGTCGGCGATCAACGCTGGCTGAACGTTGATCGGGAGCAGCAAGAAGAACGGTCCCGGTCGGTATGGGTCGTCGACGACCGCCGCTCCCCGACGCAGGGCTTCGGTGACGGCTTGTGGCGTATGGAGGCTGTAGCTCTCCCCCATAGTCGCGGTGAGGCGTTGCCAACCGAGTTGTGGTGCACCTGGGAGGTCCTGCATGTTGGGGCCCTCGGCCTCGGTCGTGGCATCGCCGTACAGGTGCCACACTCCAACCCCATTGAGCGCCGACGTGAGCGACCCGGCGAAAGCCTGGAGCGCACCGGGGCCTATGGATGTGACAACTGCGGCGCGCTCTCCCGTCGCAACTCGCAGCGCCGTCGCTGCGTGGGCGGCTTCTGTTTCGTGTCGCACACCTACGAAGCGCACGACCCCCGCCGCCTCGTACTCCTCTATCTCCCTGGCAAGCGCAGTTGAGCCGTGCCCCAAGACGCCCACGAACGTCCGTACCCCCTGTGAGATCAGGCCCAGTAACACGGCCTCAGCCAGCGACAATGTCACTCTCGCCAGCACGGCTCCAGCGTCCAGGGCAGCACAAACCGAGCCATGAGCAGCGATAGCAGCAGCCCGGCCCGCCGCGGGCCGGGGGGTCATGGTGTCCATGAGTTGCGATGGTAGCAACAGTGTTGAAAAATAGACAACCTTATTGCAACGGTGTCGCCGAACGGCTGGTAGGTGATGCGGAACAAGCCCTCGATCGCGTCGACGGCAGTTGTCAGCCCAGGACCACACTCGGGATCGACGAAACCGACCCCGCCGCAGACGAGTGCCACGGGTATGTGGTCAGGGCACCGACCTACCACCCAAACCCACAGCAACACAACTTACGCGCGTGAGCACTGGGGCCAACACTCGACAGCAGGTGGCCCCCTGCCGACACCGGCTGGCG
>Ga0209022_1002333_pt1 | contig 15986 bp, 18 predicted proteins | sample PinacodermPK_FD_187300 | JGI IMG/M metagenome (GOLD analysis project Ga0209022, IMG submission 187300) | Host-associated microbial community of the marine sponge Aplysina aerophoba from Gulf of Piran - sponge pinacoderm, lysed by proteinase... | ecosystem: Host-associated > Porifera > Sponge >...
CAAACCGTGACCGTCTCCGGCGTGGCCGACGACGACAGCGACGACGAACATTTCGTGTTGTTGGCGATCGTGTCGGCTGCGTCGACGGCAAGCGAAAACGACCGTTACCGCGCGCCGCTGAGCGTGGCCGGTGTTCACGTCAAGGTACAAGAAGGCGGTTCCCAGCAAGGCAAGTCGTTCGTCCCGCTCGACACGATCACCGAGACAGACATTATCGTCCCGAAACAAACCGAACCCCAAAAGACCTCGCCACAACAAGCGTCCCCACGACAAGCAATCCCAGCACCCGAACCACACACACCCAGCACACTAACAACGACTACGAACACACCGACAACGAGCACACCGTCGACCGGCGCGTCTACAGTAGCCGCAAGCGATGTAGGTGACCGCGACGCTGCTTCAGTACTGCCGGCGGGTATAGGCGAATACGACACCAACAACAACGGCAAGATCGACCTGTCAGAAATGCTGCGAGCCGCACAAGACTACCAAAACAATAAAATCAGCCGGCAACAACTCCTAGCCATCATCCGCCACTACCTCAACAACTAACACAACTTCAACCGTAACGTGTTCGGATTCGAGGCCTGCGCTCAACGCTGGCTGTGGTGCATGGTCTATGGTCGCGAACGTCCCGTTGGCGTTCAACGTGATCTGTGCCGACCAGCGTGACCAAGCGACAGGACACATTTTGCGTGCGCCCGCGGCATCCAAGCATTGCAACGAATCGCGCTCGGTTGCTGCGCGGCAGGATCATTGTATGTGTGCATCGCCGCCTCGGCTGCGATTCTCTTGACGCTTCCGACGGTGATGACGTCCGCGATCCGCACCCGTTCGTGGCCGTCTGTACTGATGTATTCGGCGTTCTCCAAGTGTCGCCATGCCCGGGTGAGGGTTCTCGGGTTGACCGACAGAGCCTGCGCGACTTGGCGTGGTGTGGCTTCGCCACCGAATGCGGCGAGTGCGGCGAGGTATGCTTGTTCGCTCTCGGCGAGCGAGTGCCATGCAGGCAGCGCGACCCGTTCGTGCATCAAGCGATCTGTTTCGTTGACAGCCAGCGCCGCTGCGTTAGCGTCGATTGTGTTCGCTGGGGCACCAGCGGCGTTCCATGCGCTGTGCCCCAAGAGTTGCATTCTGTAGGGAAGCGACCCAACGGACGCGACCAAACTGTCCAACGCTGCGTCGTTGAAAGCTCCGCCCGCTTCATGCACGGTCGCTGTCAGAAACCGGTGAGCGTTGATACGGCTCAAGGGCGGCATGTTGCCTCGATTGCATCTAGCGAAGAAGGTCATCCGTTTGTCTTCAAGCAAAGTGCGCTTCATTTCGGAAAGCCCCGCTCCCAAGAACGCTAGGGGCATGAGTTCGTCTTTGGTGATGTGTTGGAGGTCCGCTGCTAGCCGCCTGAGTTCGGTGAAGTCGCCGCTGTGCATTTCGTCGACAACGAGCAGGGCCGCCGTGTCGTGCTCAGCGGCGTGTTCAGCGAGAGTGGTCAACTGACGGCGAAGCCCCCATCTGGGACGCGGCGTGCGGGTAGCTTCGCGTTCCCAAATGATTGGCGGCACTCGGAGCGACGCGACTCTGCGACTTGTGATGTCGGTGTCGTCATCGGGAACCGACTCGTGTGTGCTGCGCCCCCAGTCGATGCGTTCACTGATTCGTTCATGGATGCCTTCGGTGGTTGCGTCGAGTGACAACACGATCCAACCGGACGCGCGGGCTTCGTTCTTGAGATGGTTCAAGATGACCGTCTTGCCCGAACCGCGCGGTCCGAGCAACAAAGACGTGAAACGCGGATCGCGCGGTCCTGTGCCCAACCCCTGTTTCAGCGTTGCGACAAGATCGTCGCGTCCCACGAGCCGGCTCGGCTGCTGGCCGAAATCAGGCGTGAACGGATTGTCGGGGAGACTGTCGACTGAGGTCGGTGGAAGAATCACGAACCCAAGTTTACCACACATCCTGTCTCACAAACGCACAATGTGTCTCACAAACGTGCGTCGGTAGTCGGTCCGGTCTTTGTGTGCTAGCGGTTGCGCTGGCAGCACCGGTGGGTTTGCTGGCCGGTGTTGCGCCTGCTGGTGCGGATCATCTCACTGAAGCGCAACGTTACCCAAACACCGAACCCATAGAGGTTTGGTCCGCCACAATCACAGTCGCGAGCACCCCCGGCAGTACGGTGGGTTGCAACAACGCAAGCAGCAATACAAGTCTAAGGTGTGATAACTCGTCGGTTCTTACTGATGACAATTTCACCAACTACGGTTCCGCATTCACAATAGTGCGACTACTTAGAAATAGCGACGGTATGAACATCACTTTGGGTCAAACTGTGCCCGATAGTCTCTCGATGGAGGCCCGCACCGGATCAAGACCCCCGCAAGCCTCAGCACTTGTTTCTCAACACCAAACAAATGGGGGCAACCTCCGTGGTCTTCACATCTGGGTACCGCGGGTCGCGGTGATCAGATGGGCGCCGACGAAGACCTGCCTCTCGATGTCGGCGAATCCCGCAGCAAACAGTTGCCCTCTGAGGTCGGGCCACGCGGGCATGTAGGCCAGAGACCTCGGCAGGTAGGTGTATGCCGCCCGATCGGACAGCAGCGCACCGATGCGGGGAACGATCTGCTGGAAGTAGACCCGGTGACCCCGGCGCAGCACCGCGTTGGTAGGCTCGGCAGCGTCGAGCAGGGAGATCCTTCCGCCGTGGCGGACCACCCGCGACAACTCGGCAAAGAAACCGGGCAGTTCGACGAGGTTGCGCAACGCGAACCCGCACACCGCGCCGTCGACGGCACCGTCGGAGATCGGCAGGGCAAGCACATCGCCCTGCAACAGCGGCGCGTCGGTGTGAGCGGCCGCGAGCATGCCCATCGAGAGGTCGACGCCGATCGGCACCATGCCGACCTGAGACGTCTCGCGGCAGAAGTCGCCCGTGCCGCAGGCCAGATCGAGCACGACCGACCCGGCGTTGAGATCCAGGGCAGAGACGGCACGGCGTCGCCAGCGGACGTCGAGCCCGAAGGTGATCACTCGGTTGACCAGGTCGTAGCGCCCGGCGATGCCGTCAAAGAGCGACCGCACTGCGTGACGCTTCTCTTCGCCCTCGGGCAGGTTCTCGGGGTCGATCGTCACAATATCGTCACAACATCGTCACAGCATCGTCACAACATCGCCACAAGTAGCTCAGAGCGCGAACCGGTAGGCGCGGTCAGTGTGGTGACGGCTGAACCCGATGGCCTCGTAGGTGGCATTGGCCGCATGGTTGTCGGACTCCACGTAGAGCATCCCGACCTCCAGCCCCTGAGCGCACAACCATTCGAGGCCCGCCAGCGTCATCGGCTTGCCGAGCCCCCGTCCGTGGAAGTCGGGGTCGACCGCTATCACATATATCTCGCCGAGTTCGGGATCGGCGTCTCGGTGTATCTTGGTCCAACAGAAACCGATCAGCCTGTTGTCATCGTCGTGGAGCAGCCGGAAGCCGTCGGCGTTGAACCAGGGTTCGGTGATGGTCTGGCGCATCGCATCGGCGGTGAGCCCGCCCTGTTCGGGATGCCAGATAAAAGCCCGATTGTTGACCGCCACGAAGGCGTCCATGTCGGCCTCGCTGAAGGCCCTCGTGTCGAGGCCCGACGGGCGGTTCGGCAGGTCGCAACGCAGTTGCCAGAGGTCGCGGTAGGCCTCGAATCCCAACTCCGAAGCGATCGCGTGGGCCGGTTCGTCGACATCACGCAACCAGAGTTGGACGGCCTCGCCCCGGTGCCGCGTGAGCCAGTCGGTGAGCGCGCCGCGCAGATCGAGATCGTGTCGATCCGCCGAGACGGCCAGCGTCCATCTGAATTCGCCCTGCCTCGGTCCCTCAATGGTCAACGTCACCGCGTTATCGTAGCTTCGGTCTATGGCCAAGCCGCGATCACCCAAAGGCCGGGCAGGCGTCACCAACGAGCGCCTGAGGCTCGAGTATCCCGACGCGCAGTGTGAACTCGACCATGGCGACGCGTTCGAGCTCCTAGTGGCCACGATCCTGTCGGCTCAGGCCACCGATGTGGGAGTGAACAAGGCGACACCGGCCCTGTTCGCCCGCTTCCCGGATCCCTATGCGCTGGCAGAAGTGGAGCCGAGCGAGGTCGAACCCTATGTGAGCACCATCGGGCTGTTCCGTCAGAAGTCGAAGAGCCTGGTGAGAATGGCCAACATTCTCGTCGATGACTATGACGGCGAAGTGCCCTCGGCGATGAAGGACCTGGTGCGGCTGCCCGGTGTCGGACGCAAGACCGCCAATGTCGTCCGCAGCGTCGCTATGGGCCAGCCGGGACTTCCGGTCGACACGCATGTAGCCCGTCTCTCTAACCTGCTGGGGCTGACTCGACAGACCGACCCGGTCAAGATCGAGCGCGAACTCAACCCGATGGTTCCGGCGTCGCAGCGTGGCGACTTCAGCCTGCGGCTGATCCTTCACGGACGACGGGTGTGCATCGCCCGAAGGCCACAGTGCGAAGACTGCGTGCTCAACGACTTCTGCCCGTCGAGCCGGCTGTGAGTTGGTACTGATCTGAGTTTTCTGCAGAGACAATGCCGTTTTGGGATCGCCACGGTATATTGGGGTTCTGGCCGAGCACCCGCCGCTTGGCCGACTCGGCGATACAAGGGATCCGCCGCCCTGTATCGCCATGCGGTGGCCTCCGTGCACGGAGGCCACCGCAATTCTTTTTGGGCAGCTCTCAATCGGGCAGTTCTCAGACCCTGCGAACCGCTCGGCGGCCCTCAGCCCAGGTCACGAACCGTCGATCGCGGTCGGCGCGATCTGCGAGTCGGTGTATTGCCGCGATTCGAGCCCTCAACCCAGGTCACGAACCGTCGATCGCAGTCGGCGCTCGACGGTGACCAGAGCCCTCTCAATCTCGTGCAGCCGCGCCAGAGTCGGATCGTCGGGGTCGGCGGCGCGGCGATCCGCCATCTCGGCGATGCGTCGAGCTGCATCGGAGACCACTGTGGTGAGGGAGGAGAGTTCGGCTGCGTCAGGATCCATCGTGGCAGTCTGCCCGCAAATCCACCTGAGCGTCGCACTGCGACCGGTAGCGTGGTGAGGTGCTGACACGAATCGACCTTCGCGACTTCGACGGTGATGTCGCGCAGAGGCTTCCCCGGCCGGCGCCGCCTTCGGAGGGACCGGTCGAGGCCGTGCGCGAGATCCTGCAATCCGTCAAGGAGTTCGGAGACAGCGCTGTGCGCGAGTTGACCGAGCGTTTCGACGGCGTGAAGCTCGAGACTGCGGCGGTGCAGCACTCTGAGACGGTCGCCGCCCTCGAACGGATCGACCCTCTGGTGCGGACCGCGCTGCGTTCGGCGGCCCAGCGGATCGAGGTCTACCACCGGGCGCAGATGCCCACCGATGTCGACGTATCGGGTGCCGGGGTGGTGATCTCGGGCATGCACCGTCCAGTGCGGCGTGCAGGATGCTATGTGCCCGGCGGAAGGGCTGCGTATCCGTCAACGGTGTTGATGACCGCGGTCGTTGCTCGGGTTGCGGGCGTGGCGGAAGTGGTCGTCTGTGTTCCTCCGGGTTCGGACGGTTCGGTCCCCGATGTCACTCTGGCCGCCGCGGCCGTGGCGGGCGTGGATGAGGTCTTCGCTGTGGGCGGCGCACAGGCGATCGGCGCGCTGGCCTACGGAACTGAGACGATCCGGCCGGTCGACGTGATCGTCGGTCCGGGCAACGCATTTGTGGCCGTGGCCAAGCAGCAGGTCGCCGGTGTGGTCGGTGTGCCGTCGTCGTTCGCCGGTCCCTCCGAGGTCGTGGTGGTGGCCGACGGGTCCGCCCCCAGCGAGTTCGCGGCGATCGACCTGATCGTGCAGGCAGAGCACGGCCCCGACGGGTTGGCCTGGCTGGTCACCTGGGACGAGGACTGCGCCGACGATGTCACCGCCGATGTCGAGCGTCTGGTCCGCCAAGCACCGCGCCGCCACGACATCGAGTCGACCCTGGCCACCTCGGGCTACTGCGTGCTTTGTTCAGGCCCGGCCCAGGCGATGGCGGTGTCGAACCACATCGCACCGGAACATCTGGAAATCCAGACCGACGACCACGAGTCTCTGCTCGGTGAGGTGCGCGACGCAGGCGCGGTGTTCTGCGGCGCCTGGACGCCCGCATCGCTCGGCGACTATGTGGCCGGCCCCTCCCACGTGCTGCCGACGAGCGGCACGGCACGGTTCGCCAGTTCGCTGACAGTGCGCGATTTCATGAAGGACATCCATGTCGTCACCGCCGACGAGCAGGGTTTCGCGATGCTCGGCGACTATGTGCAGGCCCTCGCGGGCGCCGAGGGTCTGGACGCGCACGCGGCCTCGATCCGGATACGCCAACAGGCGCGCTCGTGAACCCTCGAGCAACTCCGCGGGAATCTATAGCTCTGATGCAGGGTTACCATTCACCACAACTAGACGTTGAGGTGCGCCTAAACACCAATGAGAGTCCCGAGCCGCCGCCCGAGGAGTTCCGTGAGGCTCTGTCGGCTGCGGCCCGCAGCATCGACTGGCACCGATATCCGGACCGCTCGGCGATGAAGTTGCGGACCCGCATCGGGGAGCTCCACGGGGTGGGTCCCGAGCAGGTGTTCGCGGCCAATGGTTCCAACGAAGCCTTGCAGACCCTGCTGCTGGCCTACGGCGGTGCAGGGCGCACCGCGGCCGTGTTCGAGCCGACCTACGCTCTGCACTCCCACCTGAGCAGGATCACGGGCACCGCTGTGGCGACCGGTGACCGGGGACCGGACTTGTCCCTCGACCTCGATGAGGTGAAACGGGTCGTTGCCGCGCATCGGGCGGAGGTGACCTTTCTCTGCTCGCCCAACAATCCCTCCGGAGTCGTCGACGATCCCGCTGCTGTGAGCGATGTGCTTGAACTTGTGGGCGGCATCGGCGGGCTGCTGTGCGTCGATGAGGCTTACGGACAGTTCAGCGAACACTCAACGATGACGCTGTTGGGACACGACGTTCCGTTGGTGGTGTCGCGCACCTACTCGAAGACCTGGGCGATGGCCGGGGCCCGGCTCGGTTATCTGATCGGCCCCTGTTGGCTTGTCGGCGAACTGGAGAAGGTGGTTCTGCCCTATCATCTCGATGCCATGACCCAGATCGCCGGGACTCTGGCTCTCGACTATGTCGATGTCATGGAACAACGAGTGCAGAGGCTCGTGGCTGAACGGGAGCGTCTGGTGGTGGAGATGTCCTCCATGGCCGTCAAGGTTTGGCCCAGCGGAGCGAACTTCGTGCTGTTCCGCCCAGAGGGGATCGCCGGTGGGCTGGTCTGGCAGAGACTCGTCGATCGCTCGGTGCTGGTTCGCAATTGCGCCTCATGGCCCCGCCTCGAAGGGTGTCTGCGGGTTACGATCGGCACTCCAAAAGAAGATGATCGGTTCCTGGCAGCGCTACGAGAGGTGCTCACATGACAAACCCCACGACGCCGCGCACCGGCACCACCAGCCGTGTCACCAAGGAGACCGCGATCGAGATCACCCTGGCTCTGGACGGGCGCGGTGACACCGACGTCTCCACCGGACTGCCCTTCTTTGACCACATGCTCGACCAACTCGGTCGACACGGCTCGTTTGATCTCAACATCGAGGCCGCCGGCGATCTGAGCATCGACGCGCACCACACGGTGGAGGATGTCGGTATTGCCCTAGGGGAGACCTTCGCCGACGCTCTCGGCGACAAGCGGGGTGTGCGTCGCTTCGCTTCCAACGTGGTGCCCCTTGACGAGGCCGCGGTGGAGATCGTGCTCGACCTGTCCGGGCGGCCCTATTTTCACTACGAAGTCGACTTCCCCGGCGAGAAGATCCTCGGCGACCCGCCCTTCGATCCGCAACTGGTGGAGGAGTTCTGGCGGGCCTTCGTGGTGTCGGCCGGGGTGACCCTGCACATCGTCGGGCGACGCGGCAAGAACACCCACCACATCATTGAGGCCATGTTCAAGGGCGTGGCCCGTTCCCTTCGCGACGCAGTGAAGATAGAGGGTGACGTGCTGCCCTCGACCAAGGGCAGGTTGTAGGCGATGGGCACTGTGCAAGCCGAAGGGCGGCCGCTGCTGGCAGTACTCGACTACGGAATCGGCAACCTTCACTCGGCCCACAAGGGCTTCTCCCAGGTGGGCGCCGACACCAGGCTGACCGCCGACCGAGGCCTGATCGCCGATGCCTGCGGTGTGGTGCTTCCGGGTGTGGGGGCGTTCGGCCCCTGCATGAGGGCGCTGAGAGCCGCGGGCCTCGACGAAGTCGCCATGGACCGCATCGGTGCCGGCGTTCCGTTCTTCGGCATCTGCATCGGCATGCAGATGCTGTTCGCCGGTTCGGAGGAAGCACCCGATATCGACGGGCTCGGGGTGTTCAATGAGTCCGTGCGACTGCTCCCCGATACCGTCAAGCGACCGCAGATCCAATGGAACAGGCTCAACGCAACGACCGAGCACCCCATGCTGGCCGATCTGGGCGACGACGCTTGGGTCTACTTCGTCCATTCCTATGCAGCGGATCCCGGCGAGGAAGTCATTGCGACCTGCGACTACGGGGGACCGGTCACCGCGGCAGTGGCGCGCGACAACGTCTGGGCGGCCCAGTTCCATCCCGAGAAGTCTGGTTCGACGGGTCTGCGCATCCTGTCGAACTTCGTCGCCTACGCAAGCGCCGCAGCGAAAGTCGTAGCCTGATGGACCTCTACCCGGCGATCGACGTTCGTGGTGGCAAGTGTGTGCGGCTGCTGCGGGGTGACTACGGCCGCGAGACCGTCTACGGCGATGATCCGCTGACCCAGGCCCTCGCCTTCGTCGAGGCCGGCGCGCGGTGGATCCATGTTGTCGACCTCGACGCGGCGCGCACCGGGATCCCTGAGAACCGGGAGGTTGTCGCCGCCATTGCCGATGCGGTGCCGGTGCCGGTTCAGACAGGCGGAGGCGTGCGCAGCGCCGAGGCGGCTCGAGCGCTGTTCGACGCTGGTGTGGAACGTGTCGTGATCGGGACGGCAGCGTTGAGAGGTCCTGACCTGGTGGTTGCTCTGGCGCAGCAGAATCGGGTGGCGGTGGGCCTCGACGCCCGCTCCGGTGAGGTGGCCACCGACGGTTGGCTCGTCGGCTCCGGTCGCACCGTGGCCGAGGTCGCCGGTTCGTTTGCCGACAGCGGAGTCGACGCATTCGTGGTGACCGACATCGGTCGGGACGGCACCCTTGGGGGCCCCGATGTCGCCGGGCTCTGCGAGATACTTGCGGTGACTCAGACCGATGTGATCGCCAGTGGGGGAGTGGGGAGTCTTGACGACCTCAAGGAGCTCGCCGGTATCGAGGTGGGGGGTCGCCGACTCAGCGGCGTGATTGCAGGCAAGGCGTTCTATGAGGGTCGCATTGATGTGGCCGCGGCGGTCGCTGCGTTGCGGTCGTCGACGCATGCCTTCACACCCGGGACGGGGACGTCCGCGGGTCGCATTGATGTGGCTGCGGCGGTCGCTGCGTCGGCGGAGACTCGTTGACCGTGCGGGCGATCCGGGTCATCCCGTGTCTTGATGTAGATGCCGCAAGGGTGGTGAAGGGCATCAACTTTGTGGACATCCGTGACGCTGGCGACCCGGTTGAACTTGCCGCCGCCTATGACGCCCAGGGTGCCGATGAGTTGGTGTTCTTGGACATCACCGCGTCTTCGGACCAGCGCGACACGACGGTCCAGATGGCCCGAGCTGTCGCCGATCAGGTCTTCATCCCCTTCACCATCGGTGGAGGGATCCGCACTGTTGACGATGCTCGTCGGTTGTTGATGGCCGGTGCGGACAAGGTGAGCGTCATGACCGCGGCGATAAAGCGACCGGTGTTGGTCACCGAGATAAGCAGAGAGTTCGGGGCGCAGTGCTGCGTCGTCGCCATCGACGCCCGCCGGGTCAACGGCAGCGACGACGCCTTCGAGGTCTACACGCATGGGGGCAGGACCCGTACCGGTATCGACGCGCTCAAGTGGGCCTCAGAGGTGCAGCGCCTCGGCGCCGGTGAGATTCTGCTCACCTCGATGGACACCGACGGCACCAAGGACGGATTCGATATTCCCCTCACCGCGGCAGTGACCGCGGCTGTGGACATCCCGGTGATCGCCAGTGGTGGGGTGGGGACGCTGCAGCACATGGTCGAAGGGGTCACCGACGGTGGTGCCGACGCAGTGTTGGCAGCGAGCATCTTCCATTTCGGTGAGCACACCGTGGCCGATGCCAAACGGGTGCTGGCCGCGAACGGCGTAACGGTCCGCCCCCCGAACTGATCGCCCCATGACAACCCGGTCGAGGCTCTGCTGAGATGCGCTTCCAGCGACCCTCCATGCGCTCATACAACAGCACCCCGATGCCACACTTGAAGCCACACTTGAAATAGTCAACAATCTTCGTGGTTGTCAGAACTAGTTCTCAGCGGTGGCGGATCAGTGTGACTCCGTCGCCGATGGTGAGCAGCACGGTTTCGACTCGTTCGTCGGCGGCCACGTGGTCGTTGAAGGTTTGCAGAGCCGCGGTGTCGGGGTCTTCCGCCCCGGAATCCTTGAGGATCATTCCGTGCCAGAGTGTGTTGTCAACGACAATGACCCCCTGTGGCGACAGGCGCGGCAAGATTTCTTCGTAATACGCCATGTAGCCGGTTTTGTCGGCGTCGATGAACGCTAGGTCGATTTTCGGTTCGGGCGGGAGGGATCGCAGGGTTTCGATGGCGGGAGCGATTCGCAGATCGATCCGGTCTGACACACCGGCCATCTCCCAATGCTGTTTGCCGATGCTGGTCCACTCCTCGCTGATGTCACAGCACAGCAGGCGACCTCCGGGTGCTAGGCCCCGGGCGATGCAAAGAGCCGAATATCCTGTGAATGTTCCGACCTCCACCGCGAACTCGACTTGCAGCACCGTGGTGAGCAGGGTCATGAACGCGCCCTGGTCGGGCCCGATCTGCATCCCGGCGAAACCCTCAGCCCGTTCGTTGGTGGCCGCGATCAGGGCCTGTTGGATTTCGTCGGGTCGGGTCGAGTGAGCCGCCGCGTAGGCGACGAGGTCTGCAGGCATGGCGTTGTTTCGTGGCACTCAGGTCTCCTTGCTGATCAGAGCCGGGGAAAGCTCGTTGACGGTTGACGCGCCGCAAAGCGCCATGGTACGGCGCATGCCGTCGTCGAAGAAGTCGAGCAGCCAGTCGACGCCGGGTTCGCCTGCGGCGCCGAGGGCATACAGGTAGGGGCGTGCGGTCATCACCGCGTCGGCGCCCAACGCTCGGGCTTTGACGATGTCTGAGCCGCGCCGCGCTCCACCGTCGACAATGATCTCGATGCTGTCACCGACGGCGTCTCGGCATGGTGTCACCAGATCGATGGGTGCGGGAGCGCCGTCGAGTTGGCGGCCGCCATGGTTCGACAAACACGCGGCATCGACACCGCGCTCCACGCAGAGCAGAGCATCTTCGATGGTCTGTATGCCCTTGACGATGATCTTGCCGTCCCATATTGAACGGAACCAGTCGATGTCGTCCCACGACAATGAAGCGTCGAACTGTTCGCTGAGATGGTCGGCGAGATCGATGGCACTCGACCCGTCGGGACTGTCAATGCCGCTGTTGCTGGTTGTCACGTTGGCGAACATGATCGGATCGTTGCGCAGGAACTGCCAGGTCCACGACGGGCGCAACATCGCGTCAACTATGGTGCCGAGCCCGAGCTTGGGGGGCAGTTCCATCCCCCGCCGCAGATCGCGTTCGCGGCGACCCAGACGAGGCGCATCAACGGTCACTACCAGCGCTTCGTAACGTGCAGCGGCGCAACGCTCGATCATGTCGCGCATCAACTGACGGTCCTTCCAGACATATACCTGGAACCACAGACGTCGCTCGCCGTCGCCAGCCCACGCGACGCTGTCGCTGGCTGCGGCCATTTCCTCAATGGAACGCGTGCCCATCGTGGAGAGCGTGTAAGGGACCCCGAGCCGCGCTGCCGCCCGAGTGACCGCAAGCTCGCCTTGGGGATGGGCGATACGCGTGAATCCGCTCGGTGCGAGCGCCAACGGCAGTGGCGTTGGTTGACCCAGAAGGGTGCAGGAGGGATCGACCGCGGACACATCGCGCAGTACTCGGGGACGAAACCCGAGCGTTTGGTAGGCCCGTGCGTTTCTGGTGAGTGTGAGCTCGTCCTCCGCGCCCCCGTCGATGTAGTCGAACACACCGGCAGGCAGCCGTTTCTTGGCCAGTCGACGGAGGTCGTCCACATCGGCGGACGTCGCGAGCCTTCGCCTGTTTGGGTTCGGCTCCAACTTGCGGAACCGCAGCACTGCCCGCAACGAATCAAACATGGTGCCTACCTTTTCACACCGCTGCGCTTCGCCGACCCTACTGTGACCTGAATCCGCGATTGTTCAACCATGAAGCTGATGTCGGGATTGCCGTTCTCGCGCAACGACCGCTGGGCCAAGGGGATCCCGAGTCCGAAACGCTGCGCGAACCCCAAGTTGGCCATCAATTCGGCAACAAGCTGGTTTCGATAGTCGGTGGCGCCTTGTTTCAAGCTCTCGGGAGTGATCGTTCCGAACAGGCCACCGGGACTCTCAATCTCCACACGGTCAGAAAACCATCTGAGGCGACAGGGAGCATTCGTGCCATCGTAATTTCGGTGCATTATTGCGTTGTATGAGAGCTGGCGCAGCGCCTCAATCGGGTAGTCGGGATATCTCTGCTCCCTTGGACCAGAGATCACGTCGACGCTGGTTTCGATGTTGATCTCCAGCAGTTGGCTGAGACTGCTTAGAATGTCTTCCAACTGACCCGATAGCATGTGGTGGCTCTTGATCGGGTCGGTGATTTCCGTGCCGTCGTGCCGGACGAACTGAACGTAGGCGCCGGGCAGCCACAGTTGAGGATCGCGGGCGAACGCCAACAGAGCACCCCAAGTGGGCACGCCCTCCCTCAATAGACGCAGCGAGTGCATCTGCTCTTCAAGAGTGCGCTGATTCTGCTCGCGCACATCGGCAGCTACCGCTTGGGGCAGATATCGGCGTTCTATGTGGTTCAGATCAAGATCGGAGAGCTTGGATCCGCTTGCGGGCCGCAAGTCGAACGGTGCGTCCGATGCCCGGCGCCGCTCGGCGTCGGTGTATCCGCTCGACATCACCCTTGCAGGGTAGCTTGTCCGCGCTGTGACATCAGGCAGATTCGTCTCGGTCTGTTCTGCTGTGATTGTCAATCAGGTCCTACCCACGCATTCGAGTATCGTTGCTGAACTGTCCGAACGCGTCGGCGACGCCGCGAACCTGGCATGCATCGCGCTCTTTGCACTCATCGGCGGAACCGAGGCTGTCACATCCCGTCGGTAACGTCAGTCATTGTGGGTGATCGATTCTTGCAATCAATTGACGGGGGTCGCCCGCGCGGTGCGCGGCGCCAAGTACCGTCGGAGGTGATGATGCGCCTGCCTGGACTTTTTGCTGCGTGCCCGTATCGGCGTGTGAACTCGAGCGACGGAGTGCCGCACAGTGACTTGAGAGAGTCTTTGCTGATTTGCGGGGCGGCTTCAGATGGTCTCAATCTGTTGCCGGATCGCAGTATTCGCACCGTGGTGACTTCTCCGCCTTACTGGTCGCTGCGCGATTACGAAATGAAGGACCAGATCGGACGCGACGATGCGTTGGGAGACTACATCAAGAGCGTCGTCGTGACTTTCGACAAATTGCTCCGTGTGCTCTGCGACGACGGCACGGTGTGGCTCAACGTGGGCGACAGTTATACGTCGGGCAACCGTCGCTATCGGGCACCCGACCGGAAGAACAGGGCGCGGGCAATGAGCGTGCGCCCGGCGACCCCGGAGGGTCTGAAACCCAAGGACCTGATCGGGGTTCCGTGGCGTCTGGCCTTCGCGTTGCAAGACGCGGGGTGGTGGGTGCGTTCTGAGGTCATCTGGTACAAGCCCAACGCGCATCCCGAGTCGGTGCGCGATCGTCCGACCAAGGCTCATGAGACGGTCTTCCTGCTGTCCAAGAGCGAGAACTATTACTACGACACAGACGCCGTTCGCGGACCGAACGGGCGCAGGCTGCGCACTGTATGGGATGTCAATACCGAGCCTCGTCGGCGCAGCGACAGCGGAGTCGATGATCACCCGGCGGTGATGCCAATGACGCTGGCCAATCAGTGCGTGAGCATCACCAGCGAGCCCGGCGATGTCGTGCTTGATCCCTACGCCGGGTCAGGCACGACGCTGCTAGCGGCAAGACACCTCGATCGCCGCTGGGTCGGTATCGAACTCAACCCGTCGTTCGTCGACCTCATCGAACATCGCTTGGCGTTGTGAGTGATCGCGAGGCCGTCAAACGACGAATCGACGAGCTGTCGCCGATGGGTGTGCGGTTCGTCGCTCGCATGGTTGACGCAATGGCCAACCCTCCACAGCCGCAACTCGCGTCGCGACCGACCTGGATCACTGCGGATGCCAAGGTGTCGGCATTCAAGACCGACGGCCCTACTATCGATTGTGTGTATGGCGGGCACGATGTGGCGGCTCGTGTTTCGCTCGACAGATCCGATGCCAAGATCACCGTGAAGCAGATACTGCTCGCAGCCTGCGACGTGCACGCTGAGTGGGAACTCAGCTGATCGATTCGATCAGCTGCTTGTTTGGCAGCACGGTGCGGTCGTCGGCCAGCGGAACCCGACTCATCTACCGCAACGGATCCGGTACTTGGTCGGCGGCCCTCCTTACCTCCCTTGAGGGAATCTACTGGAGCCTGCGCGTAAACGTGGGGGGCGGGTTGGTTGAGGGTCCCTGACTGGGGGTCGTTCAGAATGCCCGTGTTGTACGTGTTGGCGGCGAGATATGCGAGTGTCTCGACGGAGGTGTTCCAGTTTTGTGCGACGTGTTGACACAGGGATTGCAACACAAAAGGGCTGCTCTTCAGTCCGGCACACGCAATCTCGTGGAGCCTCTCAGTAGGAGTAGCCGGATCACTAGCCAAGCGCAGTGTCTCTGTGTCCATGTGTTCGTAGTCGCCCATATCCGACTCCGTCCGTGAATTTGGAGCCTTGTCGCTCACAACACAAACCTACGAGCGGCCCTTGTATGCGACACAACGAATGTCTGGCTCGGAGCGAACAGTCCGCGGCTGTTCGTCAACCTTCGCCGGAGTCGCCGTCCGCCCAATACGGAGGTGGCGACTCCATGAAGCTAGGGACAAGCGGCGACACACCGATGTAGAACACTTCGCCGTAAGCGGTGACATGATAGTGGTGGAGCTCGGAGTCCGTGGCGAGCACGACAAAGAACGCGTCGCCGCCAGTGAAATCAGGGTCTGGGCTGTTGGAGCACATGTCGCCCGATCCGAAGACATAGGGTTCTGAAGGCGCACGGTCGATCAGATCAGCGATGGCGAGATGTTCAGCAGCGCCGAGAGAAACCATCGGTCTGTAACCGGTGCTGCTTGCGATCTTGTGGTGCGCCCACCGCACCAATCGGGCTGTTTCGACAACAGCAGCCGCAGCACCACCAACCGTTGCAAGAGACTCCAGAACTTCCACGGCGATGCCGACGCAACTGGCTCCCCGGCCAGCACCGACTCCGCGGATCTCCAGCGATCGTCCTGTTTCGCGTTCAATCTCACTGATAGCTTCAGCTGCGTCATTGGTCAACCCGGCTCGGTACCCAAAGGTGTCGCCTGATTCCATCTCTGGTGCTTCGCCCATGGCTCCGACAAAGATGAGCGCTTCGCGTGACATCCGACCTGCCGCCGAGACTTGTGTCCAGTTGTGGGTCCCCGGCGCTGCTCGCACCGTTATAGTCTAGCGGCAACGCTGAAGCCAGGTCGATTACCGGTGCTTCGCGTTTTAGGTCGGAGTGAGGGTGTTGAGTGGCGCCAGTTGGCTTTCCCGGGATACAGGAGGGTGCGGTAGTTGTTGAGTTGTTGGACCCGAAGGCGGCACTGACCCGTTACACGAACCCGTAACGGCAACAAAA
>Ga0209022_1002339_pt1 | contig 15928 bp, 19 predicted proteins | sample PinacodermPK_FD_187300 | JGI IMG/M metagenome (GOLD analysis project Ga0209022, IMG submission 187300) | Host-associated microbial community of the marine sponge Aplysina aerophoba from Gulf of Piran - sponge pinacoderm, lysed by proteinase... | ecosystem: Host-associated > Porifera > Sponge >...
AGTGGAAGGACCAGTTCCCGGCGGTGAGCCAGATCGACAAGGAGACCCACGACAGCGTGGCCGGCAAGTGGAAAGACGAGCTGGACCGGGTTGTGCGGGGACACTAACGTCCTGTCCGGTTAATGCGCATGATAGGATACGGAGGGGGTTTTTTTGGTCGGCAAGACGCGATGACTTGTAGGGGCGACCTACGGTCGCCCCCCAGTGGCGTGCACCACTCGAGGAGAAGGAACCTGATATGAGCGATAAAATCAAACTTTACGACTTCAAGAGCTCACCCAACTGCCAGCGGGTGAAGGTGGTCCTGGAAGAAAAAGGGCTGGAATACGAAACGGTTCCCGTGGACCTGCGCAAACGGGAGCAGAAGGCGCCCGAGTATCTGGCCATGAACCCCTACGGCAAGGTGCCGGTGCTGGTCGACGGCGACACCGTGCTCTACGAGTCGTGCATCATCAACGAGTACCTGGAGGAGAAATATCCGGACCCGCCGCTGCTGCCGGCCGACGCCGTGTCGCGCGCCCGGATCCGGATCCTCATCGACTACGGCATCACTCACACCAACGACAGCCATCAGGCTATCCGCGCGGAAATGGTGAAGGCCGAGGGCGAGCGCGACGCCGGCGCCCTGGCCGCGGCCAAGGCCCTGTTCGTCGAGCAACTGCAACCCCTGGAACGCGAGCTCGAAGGCCGCGACTACATGGCCGGCGATTTCTCGCTGCTGGACGCCGCACACCTGCCGCGGGTCATGCGCCACGTGGAGTGGGGCGTCTTGCCGGATCCAAGCCTGCCGCTGCTGAACGCGTGGCATCAGCGCATGACCGCGCGACCGTCCGTCCGTGCAATCCTCTGACGACCGGCGGATCGTCCTCCTCGGCATCGGCCACACCAACGCCCATGTCCTGGACATGTGGCGGCGTGAACCCATTGCGCGCGCCCGGCTCGTGTGCGTTTCGGGTTTCGCCTCGGCCACCTACTCCGGCATGCTGCCCGGTACCCTGTCCGGCCAGTACCCGCCCGGAACGCTGGAGATCGAGCTGCGGAGCCTCGCCCAGGCAGCCCGGGCGGAGCTCGTGGTGGAGCCGGCCCGGACCGTGGACATGGAGACGCGGACCGTGCGTTTCGACGATCACGAGCCGGTGCCCTTCGACGTCCTATCCGTCGGCGCCGGATCGGTGCCCAACCGCGCCGGCATCGACGCGTCCCCAGGTGCCTGGGTCCCCATCAAGCCCATGCAGACCTTTCTCATGCGGCTCTACGAACGCTTGCAGGAGCTACGCCGGGACGGCCTGAAGGCGATCCGGGTGGTGGTCATCGGCGGCGGCGTGGGCGGCCTTGAGATCAGCCTGTGCCTGCCCTCATACTTGGGCCGGGTGGCGGGCGGGACACCTCACGCCATCAGCATCATTGACGCGGGAGAGCGCATCGGCGGGGGACTGTCCCCTCGAGCCCGGCACCGGGTGGAGTCCGTCGTGGCATCCCGTGGCGTCGAGGTGGTTACGGGCACCCGGGTGACACGTGTCGAGGACGGAGCCGTCGTGTGCGCCGACGGCCGTCGGCTCCCCGCCGACCTCGTAGTGCTGGCCGCGGGCGCGGCCCCGCCGCCAGTGGTGGAGAACATGACGCTGCCCAAAGACCCCAGGGGCTTCCTGCTCACCCGCGACACCCTCCAGTCCACCGGGCCGGCGAATGTCTTCGCGGTGGGAGATAGCGGCACCGTGGCCGAAGCGGGCACGCCCAAGGCCGGAGTGTACGCCGTCCGCCAGGGTCCGGTCCTGTGGAACAACATCGGCGCGCTGGTGCGCGGCGAGCCGTTGACCCCCTACGAGCCGCAACACGACTTCCTGCGGCTCCTCAACACCGGCGACGGCAAGGCGCTGATGGATTACAAGGGCTGGACCGCCCACGCCCGCTGGTGCTGGCGCTTCAAGGACTACCTCGACAGCCGTTTCATGGCGCGGTTCCGCGTCACCCGCGGTTGACGCGCCCGCCGCCACTGTCAATCCCGCTCGGGTTTCCGTTCTCCGGTCCGCAGCCGCCGCTCCCAATCGTACTCGCGATTGGTGACCACGCTCTCCATGCGGCGGATACGGCGGTCGAGTTGACCGAAGGTGTGGCGCAGCCGGTCCAGCGCGTGGGCGCGCGAGTGCGCGTAGCTGTTGTAGAAGTCCTGTTCTCCCGCCGTCTGCAACGGCAGCACGGGCTCCGGCTTCAGGATCAGGGCGGCCAGCAGGTAGAGGCCGGCCACCGGCCAGAATCCGGTGCTGATCAGAATCACCACGGCGATCACCCGGACCCAGAAAACCGACACGTCCAGGTGTTCCGCAAGACCGCGGCATACGCCGAGGATGACCCCGCGACGCGAGCGATAGATGCGGGAACTGCCTTGAGTCATGGCTGTCTTTCCTTTCTGTCGAGTAGAATGGTCTCCAGGGATTCCACCCGGTCCTCGAGTTTGCTGAGGCCCTGGTATATCTCCTGCATCAGGCGGGCCTCGTCACTGCCGGCTCCGTTCCTGCGCAGCGCCCGGATGGCCCACACCACCATGACGATCAGTATCGCTCCCAGGATCAAGAGGATCCCGAGCACTCCCATTATGATTCCCATGACTTCCATGACGCCTTCCGGCACGGTCCCCGTGCGTGGGGATCATGCGCTGGGACCGCGGCCGCGCCTCAGGTCTCGGACCGCCCGGCGCCGTCCTTGAGCCTGCGCAGTTCGGCTTCGATCTCCTCGTCCTGCTCCAGGCGGGCGAACACGTCATCGAGGTCCGGCTTGTGCGCGAAATTCACCAAGTCGGCCTCCGCTTCCATGCGCTCGATGCGGTTCTCGAACTGCTCGAACCGCAGCATGGTGTCGGCGCTGGTCATCTTCCGGATCCCGCTTTGCGCCCGCTTGCGCTTGTGCGCCTGGATGTGGCGTTGTACCAGAATCCGTTGGTTCTCGTGCGCTTTCGCCAGCTTGTCCTCCAATTGGACCATGTCCGACTGGTACTGCTCGATGACGCCGGCGCACTGGACGGCCTCGTCCTCCAGGACCTCGGCTCGCTCACGGTAACGCCGCTTCTCCACCAGCGCCTCCCGCGCCAGGTCCTCCCGTCCCTTGGCGACGGCGAGCTTCGCCTTCTCTTCCCACTGGTCGCCGCGCCGCCGCGCCTCATCCAGCTCGCGCTCGACCTTCTTGCGCGCCGCCATCGCCTGGGCGCAGGCGACCTTGATCTCCACCAGCGTGTCCTCCATCTCCTGGATCATCAACCGGATGAGCTTTTCCGGATCCTCGGCCTTGTCCAGCATGGAGCTGATGTTCGAGCTGACGATGTCGCTCAGGCGTGTAAAGATCCCCATTTGACTCCTCCCTCGGCAGGTTTGCGGAAACGGTTACACGCATGGATAAAGCACCGACCGTGCCACCATGACCTGCCACGTGCAACCTTCTGTTTTCGTTGGGTTTGCAAGTGTCACAGCGTTTCGATACTATCGTTAATAAAACCAGATTTAAGTTAAAAAAACCCTAAAATAGTATTCTACACCATTAGGGGACGTAGATGCCCGAGTCGTACACGGAGCCCATCGGACAGTCGGACGCCTTCCTCGACTTTCAGGAAACGCTGTCCCGCGCGGCCAAGGTTGACCGTCCGGTCCTGCTGATAGGCGAGCGGGGGACCGGCAAGGAGCTGGCCGCAGCCAAGCTCCACTACCTGTCCTCGCGTTGGCGCGGGCCTCTGGTCACGCTGAACTGCGCGGCGCTGGCGCCTGCGCTGCTGGAGTCCGAGCTGTTCGGACACGAAGAAGGCGCCTTCACTGGCGCGCACCGGCGGCGCACCGGACGGTTCGAGACGGCCGCCGGCGGAACGCTCTTCCTGGACGAGATCGCCCTCATCCCCATGGAAGTGCAAGAGAAGATCCTCCGGGTGGTGGAGTACGGCAGCTTCGAACGGGTGGGGTCGTCCACGCCTGTACACGTGGAGGCCCGAATCATCGGCGCCACCAACGCGGATCTGCCTTCACTGGCCCGTGAGGGCCGTTTCAAGCGCGACCTGCTCGACCGGCTCTCGTTCGATGTCCTGTTCATCCCGCCGCTTCGGGCGCGCCGGGGCGATGTCCTGCTGCTGGCCGTCCACTTCGCCGCGAGGATGGCCCACGAGTTGTGCTGGACGGAGCTGCCCCGGTTCAGCCCCGGGGTGGTCGCGCGGATGGAACGCTATCCCTGGCCCGGTAACGTGCGCGAGCTCAGGAACGTGGTGGAGCGGGCCGTGTATCGATCCGCCGGCCCCGACGTCGACGAGATCGCGTTCGATCCCTTCGTCTCGCCCTTCGGTGCGGCCGCGGGCGCCGGGCACGATGCCGCGGCGCCGGCTCAGGCGCCCCCGCCGGCCAGTCCGGAAGGTCCGCCCGACGGGAACAGCCGTTCACTGGAAGCGGCGGTGCGAGACCTCGAGGTGCGCATGATACGGGAAAGCCTGACGGCCGCGCGATACAACCAGCGTGAAGCGGCCGACACGCTGGGGTTGACCTATCACCAGTTCCGCGGCCGCTGGCGCAAGTACCGGAAGGAGCTGAGCGCGGAGGATTGAACGGGGCCCGTGTTAAACGCCGTCAGCGCCTTTCGTACTGCTTCGCGCCGTACATGATCTCTCGCGCCTTGTCGTCCATGGGGGTCAGGGGCACGTCGGCCATGACCCGGAGGCCGCGTTGCACGCCGGGACGGGCGGTGACGGCTTCGAACCAGCGTTTGACGTGGGGGAAGTCGTTCAGGTTTTGCCCCTGTTTTTCGTGGCCCTGGAGCCAGGGATAGCAGGCGATGTCGGCGATGGAGTACTCGCCCGCCAGGTACTCGTGGTCTTGCAGGCGCCGGTCCATGACGCCGTAGAGGCGCCCGGCCTCGTTGGTGTAGCGCCGCACCCCGTACTCGTTGTCGGGGGCCTGGCCGCGGAAGTGGTTGGCCTGTCCCAGCATGGGGCCGATGCCGCCCATCTGGAACATGAGCCACTGGATCACCACGTAGCGCCGCTCCGTGTCTTGCGGCATGAGCTTGCCGGTTTTCTCGGCGAGGTACATGAGGATGGCGCCGGACTCGAACACCGCGTAGGGCCTTCCGCCGGGGCCGTCCTGGTCGACGATGGCGGGGATCTTGTTGTTGGGGCTGATCTTCAGAAAGTCGGGCTCGAACTGCTGCCCCTTGCGGATGTCGATGGGATGGATCCGGTATTCCAGCCCCAGCTCCTCCAGCCCGATGTGCAGTTTGCGGCCGTTGCTGGTGCGCCAGGAGTATGCGTCGATCATGGTGCCTCCGGTGGTGTCGAGGTTTTGAGCGGCTTACTCGTCCGCAAGCGGCGAGTCAACCGGTGTTGCGAATAAGGATCAAGTGGAGACCTTGGCTGCCCGTGGCACCAACGATCCCCCCGGCGGCCGGATACCCAGGCAAGCGGCCGCGCCGGTGAAGGCCATCAGCAGACAGGCCAGGAACATGCCGGCGTAGGAACCCGTGGCGTCGTGCCCTATGCCTCCGAGCAGCGCGCCGAGCGCGCCGCCGGTGTGGTGGACCCAGAGAATGGCGCCGGTGATCAGGCCGATGTTCCTGACCCCGAAGAAGTCGCCGGTCATGGCCGCGGCAAGGGGCGCGGTGGCCATGAGCGTGAACCCCATCAACAGGGCCGCCGCGAATATGGCGGATTGCCCGGACGAGAAAACGAGCAGTCCGTAGCAGACGGCGCGCAAGAGAAACATGAACGACAGGGGAATGCCGTGGCCCGCCTTCTCCGTCAGCGCGGGGAAGACCAGGACGCCCGCCAGGCTCACCAGACCGGCCAGGCCCTGGATGTTCGAGGCGTGCTGGCTAGTGAGGCCGGCGTCGGTGGCAAAGGGGATGAACTGGGTCACGAAAAAGAAATCCTGGAAGCCGCAAAGGCCGTAGGCCAAGGCCACGAACAGGAAGCTGCGGGAGAGGAATGCTTCCCTCGGTGAGAAGTCCGGCACAGGGAAGGTCCGCCGGACCGAGGATGTCCCGGCGGTTTCGTACGGCGACAGGCCCATGTCCGCGGGCTCTTTCTTCATCAGAGCCAGCGCCACCGGGACCACCACCGCGGAGACCAGGACGCCCAGCCCCATCCACGACCCGCGCCAGCCGAAGCGTTCGAGGGAATAGGCCAGCACCGGGATGATCGCGAAGTGCCCGAAGGCGGTGCCGGTGACGGCGATGCCGCCGATGAGGCCTCGCAGGCTCTTGAACCACCGGGAGACCGTGGAGGAGACCACGCCGATGGTAATTCCCGACACCCCCACCGCGGTGACGACGCCGTAGTACAGGTAGAGCTCGGGGATGGAGCTGGTGCGGGAGGTCAGGAACAGGCCGGCGGAAGCCACCAGCGCCGAGACCGAGAACAGCACTCGCGGCCCGTAGCGGTCCAGCAGGCGTCCGGCCATCATCTGTCCGAAGCCGAACACCAGCATGTTCAGGGTGTAAGCGAAGGTGATGGCGCCCCGGTCCCAGCCGAACTCGGCCGCCAGCGGTTTCACCAACACGCCGAAGGAAAAGCGTACGCCGCCGTCCACCACCAGGACGAGGAAGCCTCCGAGGAGGATGATCCAACCGTAGAAGAACGTGGAAGACGATGCGGTCGAGCTCGGGTGGGCCGGGGTGTTTTGCACAGCCCCGTTCAGAGCACGGCGATTTCGTCGCCGGGCCGGATCACGCCGCCCTTGACCACCAGCGCGCAGATGCCGCTCTTGCCCACGAGGGCCCGGGTCATGCCCGATTCGGTGATGGACTGAATATAGGCGCAGGGCGGGCGCGGGCGGTCGAACGCCAAAACCGCGTCTCCGGCGCGGAAAGCGTGCCCCACCAGTTCGGCGAGGCGGACGCCCCGGGTGACGATGTTGCGCCGGTGCTCGCCGTTCAGCACCTGCAGGCCCGAGTCGGCGGCGACGGACTCGAGATCTTCGGCCTCGATGAGGGTCACCTGACACTCGTCCCAGCCGCTGTAGTAGCCCACCCGCTCGCAGTAGCGGTCGCCCTTGAGTCCCATGCTGGCGACGGCCTCGGCCTCATCCACCTTGCGCATGCGTGCGCTGCCTTCGGGGGCGATGTAAATTTCGTGGACCGTACCCATGGTGCTCCCGGGAAGGGGCGGTTCCGCGTGGGGAACGCCGCCGCTTGCCCAAGCAACAAGGCCCCTGGATTTCCAAGGGCCTTGGTCGTTTCCCGGAGACTATATGCACTCCGCTGCCGTCAGTCAACGTGGGGGAAAGGGCTCCAAACCGGCCCCCGGCTCACTCGACGGCTTCTTCATCCGCCGGTGTCCATGCTAACATCGGTGCCATGGTCGTGGCTCCTGTTGCCGGAATCGCCGCCGGAATGCGGAGGGTCTTGGGTCCCTGGATGCTCGTGTTGCTGGTGTTCGTGCTTGTTGCCGGCATCCGCGGCGCACACGCGGCGGTGGCTTGGGGGCATGCCTACGGGGGCGTCTTCATCGGCGCCGGGTTCCAGGAGAACCGGATCGTGGACCCGGACGGCTTTGCCAACTGGGGCCGGCGCGGCTGGGCCACCGACTATGACGACGCCGACCTGGTCGGAGGCCTGTTGCTGGGAAGGAAGTTCGACCTGAACGGCGTGGGTTTCAGGGTCGAGCTGGACGGCGCCTCCGGCGACATGTCGGCGCGCACCAACCGGGTTGACCCGGCCGGGCTGGACGAGACCGCGAGGGCGTCCTTCCGGTGGACGGCCACGGCGCGCCTGGGACTGGAGCACCAGGAGGGTCCGGTGACCCTGTTCATCAACGGCGGCGCGGCCGTGGCGAGGATATCGAACTCCCTGACCGACATCGACTACGTTCGCGACATGCCCCCGCGGATGGACCCGGACGATTCGTTCCATCACAGCGCCACCCGGCTCGGCTGGGTCGTCGGGCTCGGTATCGAGACTCCGGCGTTCGACGCCTGGAGATTGCGGCTGGATGGTTCGTATCTGGGTTTCGGACGGAGCACGCGTTACGTCAACCGCTCCGGCAACAACCCGTGTGGACCCGGTGGACCCCGAGAGGCGTGTCCCTACGAGGTCGAGAACCACCTGATCATCCTGCGGCTCGCGCTTGTGCGCCGGTTCGACCTGTAGCAGGGACCAAGTGATGGGCGCTGTCCTCCTGGTCATCCACATTGCCGCCGGCGCCACGGCGCTGGCCGCTGCCACCGTCGCTTTGCTCACGGTCAAGGGCGGTCCTCATCACGTGCGGGCGGGGCGGGTCTACGCGGGGGCCATGACGGTGATCTGCGTCACCGCGGTGCCGTTGGCCATCGCGGGTTCCGACCTGCTGCTGGGCCTTGTTGCCGTATTCAGTTTCTATCTCGTGTTCGCGGGCTGGCGCTTCGCCCGCAACGCCAGCGGCCGCCCGCGGGGCGTGGACTGGGCCGCGGTCGCGGTCATGGGGCTCACCGGCCTGGCCATGTGGGGTTACGGCGGCGCGCTGTTCCTGCGGGGCGACTCGCAATGGGTCACCATGGCGGTGTTCGGATTCATCGCGGTGGCGCTGAGTGCCACCGACCTGCGTTACCACCGCGCGCCGGCCCGCGCCGGCCGGCAACGCATCGCCCGGCATCTCACCAACATGCTGGCGGGAACCATCGCCACGGTCACCGCCGCGGTGGTGGTCAACGTCGAAACCCGCCCGGAGTGGCTGGCGTGGATCCTGCCGACCCTCCTCATCACTCCGCTCATCGCCTGGTGGAACCGGCGGGTCCTGCGGGGAGGAGCGGGTTTCGGGAGTCCGCCGGGATGAGCCAGGTCGTGTTCCCCGTCATTCTCTCGGGCGGTGCCGGCACCCGGCTCTGGCCGCTGTCCCGTGAGCTCCATCCCAAGCAGTTCATCCCGCTGGTGGAGGAGCACACCCTGCTTCAAGCCACCGCCCGCCGCCTGGCCCCGCTGCACGAGTTGCACCCGCCCATCGCCGTATGCAACGAGGCCCACCGGTTCTTGGTGGTCCAACAGCTCGGCGCCATCGGCGTGACCCCGGCGGCGGTCTTGTTGGAACCGGTGGGACGAAACACCGCGCCGGCCATCGCCGCGGCCGCGCTGGAGGCCCTGGGGCTGGTTGACCACGGTGAGGACCCCATCCTGCTGGTGCTGCCGGCGGACCATGTCATCGGTGACGAGAGGCGGTTCGCGAGCGCGGTCCGGGGCGCGGTCCGGGAGGCGGCCGCCGGGCATCTGGTGACCTTCGGCGTCGCTCCCGCCTATGCGGAGACCGGCTACGGATACATCAAGGCGGGCGGACCCACCGGCGTGAGCGACGATGGCCGCCGGGTGGAACGGTTCGTGGAGAAGCCGGATGCCGGCGAGGCCGCCGGCTACTGCGAGGAGGGCGGCTACTACTGGAACAGCGGCATGTTCGTTTTCTCGGCCTCGCGGTACCTGCGGGAGCTTGGCTTTCACGCGCCGGCGGTGCGCGACGCGGTGTCGCAAGCCCACCGCGGGGCGGTGGACGATGTCGGCTTCCGTCGGCTGGAGGCGCCGTCGTTCTCCCGGTCGCCGGCCATTTCAGTGGACTACGCGGTCATGGAACACGCGTCCGGCACCGTGATGATTCCCCTGGACGCCGACTGGTCGGACGTAGGCTCCTGGGCCTCGGTGGCGGCTGCCGGCGCCGGCGATGCCGACGGCAACGTGGCCCGGGGCAACACCATCCTGGAGGGGGTGCGCGACACCTATATCAACGCCGGGGACCGGGTGGTGGCCGCGGTGGGCGTTTCCGGTCTCATCATCGTGGACACCGCCGATGCGGTGTTGGTGACACGTCCGGAGGCGGCTCAGGACACGGGGAAGGTGGCGGCAAGGCTCGAGTCCGCGGGCCGGGCGGAGCACCGGGCGCACCGCAAGGTGCATCGCCCCTGGGGGGCGTTCGACGATGTGCACCGCGGCGCCGGCTTCAAGGTCAAGCACATCGTCGTGAATCCCGGCCAAATCCTCTCGCTTCAATCTCACCAACACCGCGCCGAGCACTGGGTCGTTGTCCGCGGCACCGCACGGGTGACCCGGGGAGATGAAACCTTCACCCTGACGGAGAATCAGTCCACCTACATCCCCCTGGGGGCGCGACACCGGCTGGCGAATCCGGGCGCGGTGCCGCTGGAGGTGGTAGAGGTGCAGACCGGGGGCTATCTGGAAGAGGACGACATCGTCCGCTACGAGGACGCGTACGGCCGCGCGGGTTCCGGCGATCCCGAACAGGAAGGCTAGCCTACATCCATGTCGACGGCGGCCGCATGAACCGATCAGCGATCGGTTTCGGGTCGCCGTCCGTAGACGTAGAGATCGGCGACCAGGAAGTTGACGATGCTGCCGAGGCCGACACCGCAAAAGAACGCCAGCAGGCGGTGGCGGTCGAACAGGTCCACGTAGCTCGTAAGCAGCGCGTAGCTGCCGACGTTCACCGCGAGGCCCACAAGGCTGCTGGCCATGAACCTGGCCAACTGGCCCAGGTGAGGCTGGCGCGCCCTTTCGCTGAAGGTCAGGCCGCGGTTGAGCGCCCAGTTCCAGCCGACCGCGGGCCAGAAGGACAGAAACCGCGCCAGACGGTGCTCGACTCCAACCCATTGAAGGCCGAGATAGCAGGCGAGGTCCACCAGCAGGCCGCTGGCGCCCACGGCGCTGAAGAAGGGGACCCGAGCCAGGCTGCCGAACTTGTAGTTGTACAATCGGGAAAGGTGGCGCAGGAACCGGAGTTGCTGCCGCCAGTTCATCTTGCTGAAGCCTACGCTTCGGTCGCGGAAGTCGATGGGGATCTCACGCACCCGCAGGCGCCCGCGCACCATGAGCTCCAGGGCGATCTTGTAGCCCATGGGCCTGAGGGTCCGGAGGTCCGGCAGTGCGCCGCGGCGGGTGGCGAAGAACCCCGACATGGGGTCGGCGCACTTCACGAGGGGGCGCGCCAGCCATGTCGCCAACTGCGAGTTCAGCACGCGGTATAGACTCCAGGACTTGTCCACGGTACCGCCCGGGCTGTAGCGGCTGCCGATGATCATGTCGCAATCGGTCTCAAGGGCGGCCAGCAGATCGACGATGCGCTCGGGCGGATGCGACAGGTCCGCGTCCATCACCACCAGCCGGTCGAAGCGGCATTGTCGGATGCCCTCGATGACCGCCAAAGAGAGGTCCCGGGGGACATCCCGGCGAGTCACCATACGCACCGGCAGGCGCTGCCCCAGCTCCGCGGCCACGGCCTCGCCACCGTCGTCGGAATCGTCGTCCACCAGCAAGAGCTCCCACTCGATCCCGGTGCCGGACAACGCCGCGGCTATGCGCTCGGCCAGTGGTGCTATGTTGGCTGCTTCGCGGAACGTCGGCACTATAATGGAAAGCGTCCGCCCGGCGCTCTTTGGGTCCGGCTCTGTGCTCATTGTCGTCGGCTTCCGATAGTGCCGGGGGTGCTCGCGCCGCGGCGCGTGGCCAACTCGGCGTAGCAGTACGCCAGGCCCAACGCGCGGTAGGGCCGCCAGCGTTCCGCAAAGGCGCGCATCTCGGCCTCGGTGGCCTTGCCGGTCCTTCCCAGGAGGCCCTGCGCCAGGTATTTGACCACGCCCAGGTCGCCGGCGGGGAATGTATCCGGGCGCGCCAGCCCGCGCATCAACGCAATCTCCGCCGACCAGCGCCCGATGCCCTTGATCCCGGTCAAGCGCTCGACCACCTGTTCGTCGGACAGCACGGCCATTGCGGAGGTGGAAAACGCGGCGTCGGATGCGAACGTCTCTCCCAGGCGGACGAGGGTGCCGGCCTTGGCGTTGCTCAGCCGGAAGCCGCGCATGGCGTCCACGCTCTGGGCAGCGAACCGGCGCGGTTCGGGAAACGCGTAGTAGGTGCGCCCCTGCCGGCGCAACTTGCGGCCGAAGCTCTCGACGAGGGCCCTCTTGATGGAGTACGCGAAGGTGAGGTTGACCTGCTGAGACAGCACCGCGGTGACCAGCGCTTCGAACAGCGCGGGGCTGGCGGTGATCCGCAGCCCGCGGAATCGGTTCACCAACGGCGCGAGCAACGAGTCCTTGCGCGCCCTACGATAGAACGGCCGCAGGTCGAAGTCCGTGCACAGGATATGGCGAAGCTGCGCCTCGAACTCGGCCAGCTTGAGAGGTGTCCTGGACGGGCTCCGCAGCGTTACGGCGAGCCTCGGTCGCGCCACGGTTCCGACGTCCGTCACCGTGGCCAGCGCGAGCTGGCGCCCGGCGGCCAGCAGACGCCGGTACTGGTCGCCCTCGACGAGGTCGACAACCTCGCTCGCGAAGCGCATGAAGCGCGCGACCGTAAAGTTGAACGAATAAGGCGCCTGCGGGATGATCTCGAACGAGGGGGTCATGGTCGGCAATTCCGAACGGGGACACGATTGCCCCGTTCCGTATGACAAAGACTGACGGGGTCACACATATCCCCCAGCCATGATCCGGTCAAGGTAGGCATGTACCTGATTCGCCTTGCCGTGGCGGAGCAATAGGGCCGGAGTGGCACCACCGAAGCCTTGCAATGGCTCAGCCCGGAACCAGGCATAGGCCGTGATGAGTGAACCGGTCTCGGCCTCGACGCGGTGAAGAACCTCCAGCAACTGACGTAGACGAACCTGTGTTTTTCGTTCCCGGAGCCGAGAAGCCCGTGACAAGACGTCCGGGCCGAGGCCCAAGGTGCCAGCAATTTCGGCTTTGGTGGTGCGGAGCGCGTCCGAGATCAACACCGGAGACAATACCTCATCCTCCACGAAGTCCTGGAAAAGCATGACGACACCTCGTTTGTTCGTCGTGTATCTTGATCCAATAACACATATCGTTCCAGACGTGTGCCGCATCGCGCGCCGAGACAAAAATACAAGACGTTGAAGTGTCGTTTGCAACAGATATGGTGTTTGTGTGATATATCATCTAGAAACTCTTGCCGACACCACGGTGTTCAAAAGGAGAGCAGAACCATGAAACACGGGGAGACTGGTTTCTCTAGAGACCGAAATGCCGCTCTTGCCGACCGCACCGGCAGGAAACTCGCGGCCCTGTTGGGAGAAACTGAACCGGTGTCGGTCCGATTCGGTGCGGTCGACGAGGAATCGGTCGAAATCCCTGCTCAAGCGGTGCGGCTTCTTTGGGAGATTCTGGACCAGATGGCGCGTGGCAATGCTGTTGCGGTAACACCGGTGCATGTCGAGTTGACCACCCGGCAGGCTGCCGATCTTCTGCAGGTGTCGAGAACGTTTCTCGTCCGGCTGCTTGACGAGGGGCGTATCCCGTGTCGCAAGGTCGGGTCACATCGGCGTGTGCGGACAGAAGACATTCTCGCCTACCGGCGAGATACGGAGTCCCGTCGCCGAGACGCGTTGGATGAGTTGACTGCTCATGATCAAAAACTCGGCTTGCAATAGCCGATGAACCGACTGACCGCGTTGCTTGACGCCAACGTCCTGTATTCGGCCGGCCTTCGAGATTTCCTCCTACGTCTGGCGGATCAATACCTCTACCGCCCGCTTTGGAGCGCTGTGATACATGAGGAATGGATCGCCAACCTCCTTGCGAACCGGTCCGACCTGACAGACGCCATGCTGGAACGGACCCGGACGATCATGGACGAACACTTTCCCGAGGCGGTCGTCACCGGTTATGAAGCTCTCATGGCGGAGCTCGACCTTCCGGACCGCCAGGACCGTCATGTTCTGGCTGCGGCTATCCGGGGTCGTGCAAACGTGATCGTGACGCTGAACCTGCGGGATTTTCCGGCGGATCGACTGGCTCCGCATGGGTTGGAAGCGCGGCATCCGGATGACTTCATCGTAGGCCTCTTCGAGACACAGCCGGGCGCAGTGCTTGCCGCCGTCCGCGGTCATCGTGCCGCTTTGAAGAACCCTCCGCGGTCAAGGGAAGAACATCTCGCCGCGCTGGAAAGATTGGGACTCGTTCAAACCGCGTCAATCTTCTGGAACCACCAGGATGTGATCTAGCACTTGAGCTTGTCTTGGCAAAAAGGTGAAACTGACGACATGGATGACCGCGAAAAACAAATTCCACCACCCAAGTCGTGGGAAAAGTTTGAAGACCTTTGCCATGAACTATTCAAGGCCGTGTGGGGCCAGACATAGCCGCTAACGAACTCAAGCAGGCCTACTCGACGCGCATCGCCGGTGTACCCGGTGCAGGAAAGTCGGTCTGCGCTTACCAGACCGCGCTTCACTTCGCTAACAGTGGTTGGTCTATCCTTCGGTTGAGCGACCCCCGCGTTGAAACTGTTGACCCGAAGGCTTCAGGCTTCCCGCAGCGTACACTCTTTATCATTGACGATGCGCACCTCATGACGAAAGCGGCCCTCCGGGAAGCCGAGGACGCTGCCGGGCCGAATCGTTTGATTCTTTCCGTCCACAATAGTCTGGAGCATGACACTTCTTCCCGTGGGGCTATTGTCATCGATGCCAAACGCGCCATTCGTACAATCGCTTCGGCGCTCCGCAACGATCCTGAAAGCACTCTAGCGGTAGTGCGTCGCATAGACAGGTATGTCGGTACTCTTTCCTCCGATGTGTCCCTCGAAGACCGGATTGCCGAAGCGGAACAACGAGCGGAATATCCGTGGCAATTCGGTTTCATTGTTGGTGGGGGCTGGCGTCGGGCGGCACGCGTCGCAGTCGCCGCTCGTTCGGCTCATGCCGACATCACATTGGCAGGCATCGCCATTCGCCAAATTGCGGCTTGCTGAAGAGCTGTCAGGTGGTGGGCTCCGGCAGTTCCAGAACACCGGTTTCCTGCTTGCCTTCATGCAGCGGGCCGCACCTGCGAAGTTTCGGGCCACGGTAGCTGCCATGGATTGGACGCGCATTGCGGACGCAATTGGGGGCTATTGGAGAAATCTTCCCCACGAGGCTGAAGTGTTGTTTAGCATCGCTTGTCGAGCAGAAGACGGTCGCAAGAAGCTCGCACAAGTGATCTACGACAACCTCCACCGGATCGAGGGGTTTCCCGCTAGGTTGGTCTTCTTTGCGCGGAGTGCGGCTTACAAACACGCGGAAGGAGGGGGGGTAATTCGGCTTGCGCAACACGATCATGTGGACTGGTGGTTCGGTGTGGCGGCCATCGCATGCTTTGCCGAGGAGCGTCCGGCGCTCGTGGAGGTAATTTTGAGACCGTCGGAAACGAACACGGGACATGTCCTCTCTCAAGCGCATCCAAGCTGGTACGCTGAAGCGGCAGACTATGTCGATCTGCTCAAAACAATAGTACCGCAGAGTCTCCAACGGATTCTCGATGCCGTAGATGTACGTGGTGCCGAGGTAGGCTGGACTGCCGCGCTCCGTTCTGGGAGGGGCGCCCGACGGACCGTGGCACTACTCATTGAAGCCAGCCTCAAACGCCGCGACGAGCTTGGCGTGCTGGGGAGACGGCTTCGCAGTCGTTTCCCAGCCGCGTCGGTGCCAGGCCGCTCTCGACTAGTTTTGGGTGGAATATCTGTCTAACAACGACGAACGACTCTGGGTTCGGGAAACGGGGACCACCGTTGTGGAGTCGGGATCTTGAATCCTGGCTTCACGGTTCGACCGCCTACCCCCTCCCCGGATCCTCGTAGTAGTGTTCATAGTACCATTCCGCGATCTCGCCTCCGGTGGTGAGCCACACGCCGTCGTGTGCGCGGATGTATTCCAGCGCCAGGTCCAGGTACTTGATGCGAAGCGGGACGCCGATGATGAAGGGGTGGAGCGGAATGCACAGGACGGTGCCGCTGCGTTCGCCGTCACGGTAGAGGACGTCGAACTGGTCGCAGACCTGCTGGAGGTACTCCTTGGGGGTGTAGTTGGAGCGCAGGAAGAAGTTGATGTCGTTGAGGCCCTGCTCGTAGGGTACGACGATCATGCGGCCACTCTTCACGCGCATGGGGATGGGCTGGTCGTCGAAGCCCCAGTCACACAGGTAGTCGAAGCCCACGGAGGCCA
>Ga0209022_1002340_pt1 | contig 15926 bp, 9 predicted proteins | sample PinacodermPK_FD_187300 | JGI IMG/M metagenome (GOLD analysis project Ga0209022, IMG submission 187300) | Host-associated microbial community of the marine sponge Aplysina aerophoba from Gulf of Piran - sponge pinacoderm, lysed by proteinase... | ecosystem: Host-associated > Porifera > Sponge >...
CGGGAAATCTGTCCATGGGAAGCCTTGATGATGAACAGTCAGGCTTGGACAACAGCTGCACGCCTGGGTGACACCCGACCGCTGACAGGCCGGTCAGCCATGCTCCCCCGCCGCACGGCTTCGAGCCTGAGTCCTGCACTGAAAATGGAGCCAGGGAGTGCCCGGCTTTACTGTGCGCCATGCGCCGGCGAGAGCAACGCCCGCCAGAAGGCCTTGTCGTCATCCGTGAGACCTGATGACCCAAGCTCCAGCTCAGATACACTGCGACTGCACAATGCCGGCCAGTCTTCGAAGAGATTGTGATCAGTGTCCCATGGTAACCAGTCGGACATTCCCCCCGTTGCGGCCGACGACAGCACCCACTCAAACTGCGCGGCTGGTGGCGACGCAGCCGAGGACAGGTTCAGCCCCGGCGATCGCAGCTTGTGCCTGTCTGAAGGGACCGGCTCCTGGTCGAAACGCTCACAGGCGCCGGAGGATACTGTCGCCCTGGAGCGGGGGCTATCGCTGCAAACAGCGGTGCTCTGGCGTTGCTGACCAGGCGCAAGGTGCAGGTCCGTCCCGGCGTTGAGACGGGCCGCCGCTGTAGTGGAAACCGTCGAAGGAGGATGCTGCATTGTGACCGGCAGCGGCTTGCCAGCTTCAAGGTTCTGGAAACAGGACGCACTGTTCGCACGCGTACGCGAGTGCCCGGACCTGGCACCTGTGCTGGTGCTGCCCCTTCCCAAACGCACCAAAGAACCTGCGTTGGCGCCGCTGCGCACATGACGAGAACGGGAACCTGAGCCTCCAGATGCACGTCCACCGCCTGCATGAGAACAGCCAAAGGGTTTTTCTCGTGCGTGGACACGCAGGTGTCGTTTCAGGGTGCCTGATCGTCCGGATGTATAGCCACAGTTTCCCCGGGGACAGACAAAGCACTTTTCTCCTGAATGGACGCGCAAGTGTCTTGTCAAGTCGTTTGATTGTTTGAACGCATATCTACAGTTTTCCCAGGGACAGACAAAGGGTTTTTCTCCGGAGTGGATGCGCCAGTGTTTTTTCAGGTCGCCTGATGCTGTGGACGCATATCCGCAGCCTTCCCAGGAACACTCAAAGGGTTTTTCTCCTGAGTGGAAGCACAAGTGTCTTGTCAGAAGGTCTGATCGTCCGGACGCATATCCACAGTTTTCCCAGGGACAGACAAAGGGTTTTTCTCCTGAGTGGACGCGCCAGTGTTTTTTCAGGTCGCCTGATGCTGCGGACGCGTAGCCGCAGCCTTCCCGGGGACAGACAAAAGACTTTACTCCTGAGTGGACGCGCCAGTGTTTTTTCAGGTCGCCTGCTGCTGCGGACGCATAGCCGCAGCCTTCCCGGGGACAGACAAAGGGCTTTACTCCTGAGTGGACGCGCCAGTGTTTTTTCAGGTCGCCTGATGCTGCGGACGCATAGCCGCAGCCTTCCCGGGGACAGACAAAGGGTTTTGCTCCTGAGTGTGCAGTCCGCCGGTGGGCTGTCAGCATGCCTGATCGCGGCAACGAACGCCCACAGCCTTCATGCAGACAGACCAGGCGTTTGGTCTTGGTGCCTGTACGAATGTCTGGCATCAAGGCCCTCTTTTTTCTGAGCTCTTGTTGATAACCAGCCAGCGCGCTGGCGACCGCCTTGGCCTGGATGCGGACAGGGGGCCGGGCCTTTTTTCGTGGGAGGCCCAGGCCGCCGACCGCTGGCTCTGGCGCGGGCAACAGTTCCGGTTTTCTGCCTGACCTTGTGACGGGAGATGTGTCCATGGGAAGCCTTGATGATCAACAGTCAGGCTTGGACAACAGTTGTACGCCGGTGTGGCCCCGACCGCAGACAGGCCGGTCAGCTATGCTGCCCCGCCGCACGGCTTCGGGCCTGAGTCCTGCACCGAATAACAGAGCCAAAGTGCTGAGTGCCCGGCTTTACTGTTCACCATGCGCCGGAGAGATCAACGCCTGCCAGAAGGCCTTGTCGTCATCCGCGAGAAGTGATGACGGGGCCTCCAGGTCAGATACACTGCTACTGCACAATGGTGGCCAGCCTTCGAAGAGATTGTGATCAGTACTCCATGGTATCCAGTCGGACATTCCCCCCGTTGCGGACGACCACTGTTCCCACTCAAGCTGTGCGACTGCTGGCGTTGGCGCCGGGGACAGGTTCAGCCCTGGCGATCCCGGCTCTTGCCGGTCTGAAGGGACCTGCTCCCGGTCGAAACGCTCACAGACGCCGGAGAATACTGTCGCGCCAGAGCGGGGGCTGTCGCTGGAAACACCGGTGCTCTGGCGTTGCCAGTCAGGCGCAAGGTTCAGGTCCGCCTCACTGCTGAGACGCGCCGCCGCTGTAGTGGAAACAGTCAAAGGAGGAGGCTGCGTTGTGACCGGCAGCGGCTTGCCAGCTTCACGATTCCGGAAACAGGACGGACTGTTCGCACGCGTACGAGCGCGCCCGGAGCTGGCCCCTGATGACGTGCAGTCCTTGCGCAAACGCACAACAGAACCTGCTGTGGCGCAGCGGCGCACATGACGAGCAAGGGAACCTGATTGTGCGAACGAATATCCGCAGCCTTCATGAAAACAGAGAAAGGGTTTTTCTCCTGAGTGGACGCGCAAGTGCACTCTCAGATTGCCTGATGTTGCGGACGCATAGCCGCAGCCTTCCCTGGGACAGTCAAAGGGTCTTTTTCCTGAGTGGACGCGCAAGTGCGCTCTCAGCCTGCCTGATGTTGCGCACGCATAGCCGCAGCCGTCCCAGGGACAGTCAAAGGGTTTTTTTCCTGAATGGATACGCAAGTGTCTTGTCAGGAGGTCTGATCGTACGGACGCATAGCCACAGTTTTCATAAGGACAGTCAACGGGTTTTTCTCCTGGACTGCCAAAGGATTTTTCTCCTGAGTGAAAACCCAGGTGTCTTTTCAGGAGGTCTGATCGTCCGGACGCATAGCCACAGTTTGCATAGGGACAGACAAAGGGCTTTGCTCCTGAGTGTAAAACCCGCCAGTGGGCTGTCAGGGTGTCTGATCGTGCAAACGAACGTCCACAGCCTTCCCAGGCACAGCAAAAGGGTTTTTCTCCGGTGTGACGACGCCTGTGTGTTGTCAACCCACCTGCTTGCTTGAACGCTTGTCCACAGCCTTCCCAGGGACAGACAAAGGGTTTTTGCCCCGTATGCACACGCAAGTGTTCTGTCAGGGAGGTTGAGCGTGCACACGAAATTCCACAGCCTTCCCAGGGACAAACAAAGTCGTTTTCTCTGGTGTGGCGACGCCGGTGTGTTGTCAACTCACCGGATTGCCTGAACGCTTTTCCACAGCCTTCCCATGAACAGACAAAGGGCTTTTCTCCTGAGTGGACACGCACGTGGGCTATCAGGTTGCTTGATACCGCGAACGCATATCCACAGTTTTGCCTGGGACAGACAAAGGGCTTTTCTCCCTTATGCACACGCAGGTGTTTTTTCAGGTCGGCTGGTCGTCCGCACGCATATCCACAGTCTTGCCAGGGACAGACAAAGCGTTTTGCCCCGGTGCGAGTACGAAGACCTGGCAGCGGGGCACTCTTTTTCCTGCGTTTTTGTTGACAACCAGCCGGCGCGCTGGCGACACCTTTGGCCTGGATGCGGACAGGGGGCCGGGCCTTTTTGCGTGGGAGGCCCAGGCCAGCGGCCGCCGCTGCTGGCGCGCGGCGCGGTTTCGATTTTCTGTGTGAGCCGGTGACGGGAAATGTGTCCATGGGAAGCCTGAATGATAACAGTCAGGCTTGGACAACAGCTCCTCGTTTGTGTGACATCCGGCAGCTGACAGGCCGGTCAGCTGTGCTGCCCCGCCGCACGGCTTCGGGCCTGAGTCCTGCACCGCAAAGGGGGTCAAGGCGCTGAGTGCCCGGCTTTACTGTTCGCCAGGCGCCGAAGATAGCAACGCCTGCCAGAAGGCCCTCTCGTCATCCATGAACAGTGATGACGGGGCCTCCAGCTCAGATACACTGCGACTGCACAATGGCAGCCAGTCTTCGAAAAGATTGTGATCAGTGCTCCATGTTAACCAGTCGGACATTCCCCCCGTTGCGGACGGCGACTGCTCCCACTCAAGCTGCGCGGCTGGTGACGGCGATGCAGGAGACAGGTTCAGCCCCGGCGATCGCTGTTTTTCCCTGTCTGAAGGGACCTGGCCCCGGTCGAAACGCTCACAGACGCCGGAGGATACTGTCGCGCCAGCGCGGGGGCTGTCGCTGGAAACACCGGCGCTCTGGCGTTGCCAGCCAAGCTCCAGGTTCAGGTCCGCCCCACTGCTGAGAAGAGCCGCCGCTGCAGGGGAAACCGTCGAAGGAGGATATTGCATTGTGACCGGCCGCAGCTTGCCCGCTTCAAGGTTCTGGAAACAGGATGGACTTTTCGCACGAGCAAGGGAACCTGACCGTCCGGACGCACGTCCACCGCCTGCTTGAGAACAGACAAGCGGCTTTTCTCCTGCGTGTACACTGCGCCAGTGGTATGTCAGAGCGCTTGATTGTACGAACGCACGTCCACAGCCTTCCCGGAAACAGACAAAAGGTTTTTCTCCTGAGTGGAGGCGCCAGTGCTTTTGCAAGTGGTTTGATTGTACGAACGCACGTCCACAGCCTTCCCAGAAACAGACAAAGGGCCTTTCTCCTGTGTGCAGGCGCCGGTGCTTTTGCAAGTGGTTTGATTGTACGAACGCACGTCCACAGCCTTCCCAATGACAGACAAAGGGCCTTTCTCCTCTGTGCAGGCACAAGTGTCTTGTCAATTCGCGTGATTTTCTGAACGCTTGTCCACAGCCTTCCCAAGGACACGCACAGGGTTTTTCTGCGTGCCCGCGCACGTGTATTCTCAGATTGCCTGATGTCGCGCAGGCATATCCACAGCCTTCCCAGGGACACACAAAGGGCTTTTCTCCTGAATGGAAACGCAAGTGTTGTTTCAGGTGGTCTGATCGTCCGGACACATATCCACAGTTTTCCCAAGGACAGACAAAGGGCTTTTCGCCCTTATGCACTCGCAAGTGTTGTTTCAGATTGCCTGAGGTTACGGACGCATATCCGCAGCCTTCCCAACGACAGACATAGGGTTTTTCTCCTGAGTGGCGGCGCCTGTGTGTTATCAACTCACTTAATTGTTTGAACGCTTGTCCACAAGCTTCCCTTGGACAGACAAAGGGTTTTTCCCCCGTATGCACACGCAAGTGTTGTTTCAGGTGGCTTGATCGTGGAAACGAACTTCCACAGCCTTCACGCAGACAGACAAAGCGTCTTTCTCTGCTGTGGGTGTTAACGCCTTGCATAGGGGCACCTGTTTCCTGAACGCCTTTGCACAGCCAGCAGGCGTGCTGGCGAAACCATTGTCATGGCCTCCGGCCGCCTTTGCTGACGCGAGCAACACTTCCGATTTTCTGTGTGAGCCTGTAACAGTCACTCTGTCCATGGGAGGCCTGGATGATCGACAGGCAAGCCTGGACAACAAACGCACGCTTGGGTGACGCCCGGCAGCTGACCGACTGGTCAGTCGGTGCGTTCCAACCACAAGGCATTGGGCCTGGGTTGTGCAACGACAATGGAATCAACACGCCGGGCAACGGGATTCACCCGTCGCCAGTCGCCGAATAAATCAACTCCTGCCAGAACATCTTGTCGTCATCCGTAAGAACGGGTGCCACAACATCCAGGTCAGCTGCCTGTGTAGGCATCAATGGCAGCCCGCCCCCGGAGAAATAGTCATCGACACAGCCTGCTAACCAGGCGGGCGTAGGAATCTGCGTTGCAGACGGCGACTGTCCCCACCCGAACCGGGCGACTTGTGTCAGAGGTGAAGAAGGCAGGTTCGGCCGCTGCGATCGCTGTTGTGCCCGGTCTGATGAGACCTGGCTCCCGTCGCAAGGCCCATAGACTCTGGAGGCCAGAGTCGTTGTGGAACAGGAGCTGTCGCTGGAAAAACCGGTGTTCTGGTATTCCAGTCCCACCTCCGGCCGCAGATCCGCCTGAACCTGACGACGGGCCACCGCAGCAGCGCAGGAACCATACTGTTTTTGATCCGGCAGCTGGTGACCCGCTTCAGCGCGCTGGAAACCGGGCGGATTGTGCCCCCGGGTGAGAGCGCCGCCGGACTGGTCCCGTGATGACACAGACCTTTTTCTACCGTCTGTGAACAAATGCGCAAAGCCACCGGGGAAGCAGAAGTGCAAGTGGCGGGCGAGAGGGCCCGATCCTGCGAACGAACGTCTGCAGCCTTCATGAGGACAGACAAAGGATTGCCCTCCTGAGTGAACAGCACGCAAGTGATATGACAGGGCTCGTGCTTGTATGAACGCGCAGGGACAACCTTTGTGAGGACAGACAAGGGCTTTGCCTCCTGAGTGAGCAGCACGCCAGTGATATTTCAGGGTGCTTGATTGTATGAACGCCTGCTCACAGCCTTCATGATGACAGATAAAGGGGCGTTCTCCGGAGTGAACAGCACGCATATGAGATGTCAGGCCGCTTGATTGTATGAACGCGCGCTCACAGCCTTCATGAGGACAGACAAAGGGCTTTTCGCCTGAGTGAACAGCACGCCAGTGATATGTCAGGGCGCTTGATTGTATGAACGCGCGTTCACAGTCTTCATGAGGACAGACAAAGGTTTTTTCTCCTGAGTGAACAACACGGCAGTGATATGTCAGAGCGTATGTTTGTATGAATCCCTGCTCACAGCCCTCATAAGGACAGCAAAAGGGTTTTTCTTTCGAGTGGAGACGCAAGTGGCATCTGAGGATACCTGCGCTTGTGAACGAACGGTCACAGCCTTCGTGAGGACAGACAAAGCATGTTTCTCCTGAGTGAGCAGTGCGCAAATGTTGTGTCCGCGTTTTTGATTGTGCGAACGCACGTCCACAGCCTTCGTAAAAACAGACAAAGGGTCTTGCTCCGGTGTGGATATTCCAGTGGTCTTTCAGGGTACTCAATTGTATAAACGACCGTCCGCAGCCTTCCCGGGGACAGACATAGGCTTTTCCTCCGTGGAGGCCGCACTCGTGTCTTTTCAGCTGGTCGTGTTGTATGAACGCGCATCCGCAGCCGTCCCGGGAACAGGCAAAAGGTCTTTCTCCGGTGTGGCGGCGCCAGTGTCTTTTCAGGTGACCTGATTGTACGAACGACCGTCCGCAGCCTTTCCAGCAACAGACAAAGGGCTTTTCGCCGGTGTGAAGGCGGTAGTGTCTTTTCATGTTGTCTGATTGTACGAACGGCCGTCCGCAGCCTTCCCAGGGACAGACAAAGGGCTTTTCGCCGGTGTGGACACGCAAGTGCTTCCGCAGGCCACTGACTCCCCGGCTCGCATATCCACAGTTTTCATAGTGACAAGCAAAGGTTTTTCGTCCAGTCAGGATGCGAACACCCGCCTTGCGGGGGCTCTCTTTCCTGCCCCCTGGTTCACAGCACTCTGGCACGCTGGCTGGACCCTGGACGCAGACAGACGGCTTTTGTCTTCTTTGCCTGCGGCGCAAGCCCCTGGCAGCCTGTGCTGGCGCGCGACGGGGGCGTGCTTTTTTGTATCGCCCTGTCCCAGGAGGTGGCCCGGAAAATGTCCCGGGAGATGTCCCGGGAGATGTACCAGGAGATGTACCAGGAGATGTACCAGGAGATGTACGAGGAGATGTGTCCATTGGAAGCCCAATCAGTCTGGAGTGAAGCTTGGACAGCGGTTGACGCTGGCGTGACGCCCGGTGGCTGGCAAGCCTGTCAGCTACCGGGCCGGCTGGCAGCCGGGCGACTGACGTCCACTCAATGTTCTGATTCTGTGGTTCGACTATTGGCTGAAGAGATCAACGTCTGCCAGAAGGCCCTGTCGTCATCCGAGAGACGTGATCCCGGTTCCTCCATGTCAACTGCTGATGCACAGATCAACGGCAGCCCGAAGCTGGAGAAATATTCATCGACACAAGCTGCCAACCAGTCGGTCATAAGGGGCCGCATTGCGGACGGCAGCTGCGATCGCGGTTGTGACCGGTCTGATGAGACCTGGCGCCAGTCGGTGTCGGGAAGGGCGCGCGCACTAGCGACTGGTGTCGTTGAGCGGCCCCGGCTGTCGCTGGCAGCACCGAAGGCCGGGTCTTCCCGCCCAACTTCCAGGTTCAAGTTCGCAGCAATCCCAGGCCTGGGCGCCGCTACAGTGGAAGAGGGACAGGGTGTTGCCACCGGTCGCAGGCTAGCCACCGCAGCGCGCTGCACACGGCCTGGACCTGTCCCACGCGTGGGCGAGCGCCCGGACACAAGGCTCGATAGAGCTGGCCTGCTGATGCGCTCCTCCTGCAATCCTGCAAAGCCGCCCGATTTGGTGCAGCGGTGCAAGTGCTGTCGAAGGGCCCATGACCTTGTGAACGAACGTCCACAACCTTCATGAGAACAGCAAAAGAAGTTTTCGCCGGTGTGGCAACGCATGTGTCTTGTCAGGGTGCCGGCTTCCGTAAACGCGCGTCCACAGCCTTTCCAGGAGCAGACAAAGGGTCTTTTTCCTGAGTGAAAGCGCAAGTGCTTTGTCCTGTTACTTGACTCTGCGAACGCACGTCCACAGCCTTCCCATGGACAGATGAAGGGTTTTTCTCCGGTGTGGGTACGCAAGTGTACCCGCAGGCTGTTTGCTTGTGTGAACAAACGTCCACAGCCTTCATATGAGCAGGCAAAGGGCGTCTCCCGCGTATGGATGCGCACGTGCCTTTTCAAAGCACCTGAGTACGCAAACGCCCAGCCGCAACCCTCATGGACACAGACAAAAGTTTTTCTTCTTGCGTGGGCAGGCTGGTGTTGTCTCAGATGGCTTGACACGGCGAACGAACGTCCACAGCCCTCGTACGAACAGACAAAGGGTTTTCCTTTGGTATGAACAGTGCGCAGGTGATAGCGCAGGCCACTTGATTGGGGGAACAAGCGCCCACAGCCTTCATAGGAACAGACACGGGGCTTTGAGGGAATGTGGGCTCGAAAGTGTCGTGTCAGCCTTTCTACTGTTGCAAACGAACGTCCACAGCCTCCGTACAAGCAGGCAAGGGATTGCTTTCCTGGTTCTCCTTTTGCTTCCGGATGGCTATGCACGTGCTTTATCAGGGCGGCCAGCTTGCGGAACGAACGTCCACAGCTTTCGTGGAAACAGACAAAGGTTGTTACTCTTGCGTGAATGCGCAAGTGTCTGTTCAGGTCGCCTGATTGTACGAACGAAAATGCACAACCATCATGGGGACAGACAAACGGTTTCTTTTTGGTATGAGCCGCACGCAGGTGGTATGACGCAGAGCCTGATTGTGCGAACGAACGTCCACAGCCTTCATAAGGACAGACAATGGATTTTTCGTCGGAATGCCTGGACACATGGCTTCTGCGATGAGCCCGGTTCAGAAACAAAGCTCCACAGCTTTCGTATGAGCAGACAAAGGGCCTTTCTTTGCTGTGGACCCAGAAATGTTTTGCCAGATGGCTGGGGTGTGCAAACCGTTTTGCGCAACCTTCATGTGGACACCCAAAGATTTTTGCTCCCGGGCCAAGCCGCAGGCCCGCTGTCAGCTGCGTGCACGCAGGCAGCCTGTCTTGTCCGCCTTCACCCAAACCGGCAAAGGTTTTCTCTCCGGGAAAGGGCAAGGGCCTTCCACCAGGGTTCTTTTTTCGAGCAATCATTGTTCACAGCCCTCGCGCGGGCCAGCGAAGTCTTTTGAGCGGACCACGACAAAAGAACACCGATTGATTGTTTCCCTTGCGGGAGCTGATGGCGACTGACCACCTCTGCTGGCACGGGAAAACGTTTCCGTTTTCCGCATGAGGTACAGGGGAAAGTGAGCCCACCGGGCGCCTGGGTGATCAGCCGCCAAAGGTAAGACAACGGTTATATTCTCGTGTGACCGCCGCCCACTGACCGGGCTGTCAGCCCGGCTGCGGGACGAACCCGGCCAGTCGAGTTCCTCTCAGGATTCTGGCTGCCCGGTTCCAGGCCGCGCACAGGAAAGCAATTCTTGCCAGAAAACCGCGTCGTCATCGCTGAGAGGGACTGCGACGCTATGGCTGTCAGGCGCGTGCGTATCCTGCTGTGGTCGCAACGGCCAGATCAGAAACTCATCGACCAGCCCTGTCAGCCAACCGGGAACAGCAGCCCCGAGTGTGACCATCGGTTGTCGCCCCCCGGACCAGGCCGTTTGAGGCCGGGATGAAGGGGGCAGCTCCGGCCCCTGCCAGCGCTGCTGCGGCCTGGCTGGCGGCATGATGTTGCGGTCAGAACCTGGTTCTGCTCTGGAGGCTGCTGGCGTTGTGGCACCGGGCCTGTCACGCACACAGCCAGGCAGCCGGTCCCGGGCGTGGACACGCGCGTGTGTTTTCAGATGGGATGCTTGTGTGAATGAGCGTCCACAGCCCTGGCGGGAACAGGCAAAGGGTCTTTCGCCGGAGTGAACGCGCAAGTGGGCTGTCAGATTGGCGGAGTGTGCGAACGAATGTCCACAGCCTTCCCGGGAACAGACAAAGGGTTTTTCTCCGGAGTGAACGCGCAAGTGGGCTGTCAGATTGACGGAGTGTGCGAATGAGCGTCCACAGCCTTTATGTGAACAGACAAAGGGCTTTTCTCCTGAGTGGACGTTCCAGTGTTGTTTCCGGTCACGGTCTTGTGTGAACGCGCGTCCACAGCCGGCCCAGGTACAGACAAAGGGCTTTTCTCCGGAGTGAATGCGCAAGTGTTTTCTCAGATTGCCAGAATCTGCGAACCAGCGTCCACAGCCCTCATATCGACAGGGGAAGGGCGTTTCTCCTGAATGAACACGCAAGTGTTGTTTCAGATTGCCTTTACCGAAGAACGAACGTCCACAACCCTCACATGGACAGAAAAAATGTTTTTCTCCTGAGTGAACCTGCAGGTGTCTACGCAGACTGGATGAATCTGCGCTTGCACGTCCACAGCCTTCGTGCGGACAGACAAAGGGTTTTTCTCTCGAGTGGACACGCCTGTGACTTTTCAGGTTGCTGGCTTGTGCAAACGAACGTCCACAGCCGTCATAGGAGCAGACAAAGGGTTTTTCTCCGACATGGTCCCACCAATGGTTTTTCAGGAGCACGGCTTGGGTAAACAAACGTCCACAGCCGTCATAGGAGCAGGCAAAGGGTCTTTCTCCGGTATGGATTCGCCAATGGCTGTTCCGGTGCGCGGCTTGTGTAAACGAACGTCCACAGCCTTCGTATACGCAAACAAAGGGACGCTCCTTGTTATGGAGCCGACAATGCACCTTCATCTGGCTCACGTATGGGAACTGTTTGGCGCAACCTTCGTGTGGACACGTCAGGGGTTTTGCTCCTGCGCGGCCCCGCAAAGCTGTTCTTCGCTGAGCGGACTTTGCGCGCGCCTGTCCATCGCCTTCATGGGGACGGGCAGCGCTGTTCCTGGCGGACAGGGGGCTATGCGGGCCTGGCATCGGCATTTTCTTGTGCCCGAACCCCGGCTCACCGCTCTCGTGCGGGCCAGCGCAATACCTTGAACGACTGGGGACAGGAAGCCGTGCTCGTCTTTTCCTGCGCGCAGGCTGGTGGCGACTGGCCACCGCTGCCAGCGCAAGAACAGGTTCCGGGTTTCTGTGTGAGTCCGCTTTCGTGTGTGAAGTTGTAACAGCAAATGCGTCCATTGGCAGCCAGAGAGATCGACAGACAGAAAAGAGTGGACAAGAGTCTGCCCCTTTGGTGACACCCGACAGCTGACAGGCCGGTCAGCTGTTGTGCCTGGCGGCGCAACGACGGATTGAGCCCGGCCGCCAGGGTCCGACTCACAGAGGTGAACACCCGGGGCCAGTATCCGACACCTGGATCAACTCCTGCCAGAAGAGCCTGTCATCTGCAGATCGCGGTGATGCGCACCAATCCTGGTCAAACGCCGCTGTACTCTGCACAGGTCGCAACGGCATGGAGAGGTGTATATCGGCGCACCATGCCAACCAGTCGGCGTTGCCGATCACCGTTGCGGGCATCGGCGCTCTCCATCCGGGCCGGGGCCGGGTGCCTGACAGCAGAGGTGAAGGGGGCACTGGCCGCCACAGCAACAGCTGCTCTTCCCGCTCTGATGGCATGGCACCCTGGTCGAGGAGTCGATGCGCGCTGGACGCTGCTGTCGTTGTGCCACCGGGACTGTCGTTGGCAACACCGGTGCTCTGGCACTGGCGGCCCACCGCCAGGTCCTGTTGTGCCCGAACGCCTGAACAGTCCGGTTCTGCCATGCAAGCCTGCTGCGCGGGGGATTTTCCTTTGGCTGACCAGGGCCCTGATGGTCGGTAGGCTGCTGTTGTCAGCTGCGGCTTGCCAGCTGCAACAGGCCGGAAGCGAAGTGGACCTTCCCGGAGCCGGTTGTGATGCCGGCCCCTGGATGGCCCGGACATGCCCGTACCGGCCTTGCGCAAACACACAAGCGGCCCTGCTGTGCGGTGCCCCTCCCAGTGTTGTTTCAGATGATGTGATTGTATGAACGAGCGGCCACAGCCTTCATATAAACAGACAAAGGGCCTTTCTCCGGTGTGCGCTCGCCTGTGTCTTGCCAGATTGGCTGGGTACACAGACGAATATCCACAGCCTTCACGGGGACAGATACAGCCTTTTCCTGCCGCGTGACTGATGAAGTGTTGTTTCAGATTTTTCGGTACTGCAGACACATAGCGACAGCCTTCGTGTGGGCAGACAAAGGGTTGCCTTCCGTTTTCTGGGTGGCAGCGCTTGTGCTCTTTGAGCTCTCTGGTGTGCACGGCCGCATATTCACAGCCCTTATATGAACAGGAAAAGAGCTTTTCTCTGGTGTGCAAAAGCCGGTGTTTTTTCAGATGGGTTGATTGTGTGAACGCGCGTCCACAACCTTCGTATGAACAAACGAAGGGCTTTGCGCCGGTGTGCAAAATCCCGTGTTGTTTCAGATGGGTTGATTGTGTAAACGAACGTCCACAGCCTTCATATGGACAGACAAAGGGCTTTCCTCCAGTATGCAAAAACCCGTGCTGCTTCAGATGGCCTGCTTGTGTGAACGAACGCCCACAGCCTTTATATGAACAGACAAAGGGCTTTTCTCCGGTGTGGCATCGCACGTGTTTTGCCAGGTTTCCCGGGTGCCCGGATGCGTAGCCGCAACCTTCATGAGGACAGACACGGTTGTGTTCTTGCGAAGGGATGTGCAAGTTTTTTGTCCGGTCACCCTGGGTACCGAACCCTTGCTTACACCCCGCGCGCGGACAGGCAAAACCTTCAGGGCGTACCGAGGCAGCTCCCCGGACGCGTCTTCTTGCCGGTGAACGACCGGGACGCTTGCCAGCGCCTGCCGGCGCGCAGTGACCTGCCGGTTTTGTGCGTAACTTGCGGACAGGATGCATGTCATGAAAAACCAGAGTCATCAACACCGGAACTCAGACAACAGATCACGCGTATTGTGACACCTGCCAGCTGACCGGATTGTCAACCCTGCTCTCCTGATACCGCGCTCTGGGTCACAAAGCCAATACTCACCGGGCGGTGCAGTCGCGTGTCGCGGGAATACGTCTGGCAACATCAGTGAACGCCATCGGCTGATCGCCGGGTATCAGTATCCGCCAGGCAGACCAGCTCCTGCCAGAACAGCCGGTCGTCATCAGATAACGCCCATGAACGCGAGTCCTCGCCTGCTTCCTCTGTACTGCTCAATGGCGGCAAGGCCCAGGAGGCCCAGGAGAGATTGTCATCGGCGCACCATTGCAACCAATCGAGCCTCATTGACTCCGTTGCGGACAGCGTTGATACCCACCCGGGCGATGTGGCTTGTGACAGGAGAGCAGGAGACTGCCGGGATCCCCGGGCGTGCTGCTCTCCCCAGGCGGAGGGCATGGTGCCCGAGGCAAGGAACGGATCGGCTCCGGGCGCGGCTGGCGTTGCAGGCCAGGACCTGGTGCTGGAAGCTGCAGGACTCCGGCGCTCCACCATCCCCTCCAGGCCCGGATCCGTTGGAACGCCAACACAGACCGCCGCTGCAACAGCAGCGCAGGGCTGTGTTTTTGCCTGCCATCGTGTGCCCCTTGCACCGCGCCGCAAACGCGCGGGCTGTTTCCCGCGCGTGCGCCGGTGCCAAGGACCGGTGCGCGCGTTGCCGGCCGTGTTCCTGCGGCTCTTGCGCAAGCAGACCTGGGGCCGGGCTTTCGGGTGAATACGCCGCTGCTGTTGCAGGCATGCTTGTGCACAGGCCTGGCCGCAGTCGTCATGGGAGCAGACCGGGCGTTTTCCTTCTGAGTGAGTGCGCAAGTGCCTTTGCCAGTCGTCCGGGTATGCAAAGGCTTGCCGGCAGCCGGCATAGGAACAGACAAAGGGTTTTTCTCCTGAATGAACGCGCAAGTGCCGCCGCAGATGGGCAGATTGTGCAAACGCCTGTCCGCAACCTTCAAAGAAGCAGACAAAGGGTTTTTCTCCTGAATGAACGCGCAAGTGCCGCCGCAGATGGGCAGATTGTGCAAACACCTGTCCGCAATCTTCAAAGCCGCAGACAAAGGTTTTTGTTCCTGAGTGGACGCTCTTGTGCCGCCTCAGATTGGCTGATTGCGTAAACGCCTGTCCGCAACCTTCAAAGAAACAGACAAAGGGTTTTTCTCCTGAATGGGCGCGCAAGTGCCGCCTCAGATGGGCAGATTGTACAAACCGCTGTCCGCAATCTTCAAAGCTGCAGACAAAGGGTTTTTCTCCTGAATGGACGCGCAAGTGTTTTTTCCTGTCGCCTGCGTGTGCAAACCCTTGTCTGCAGCCTTCATATGAACAGACAAAAGGTTTTTCCCCTGCGTGAACGCACTGGTGCCGCCTCAGATTGGTTGATTGTGCAAACGCCTGTCCACAACCTTCAAAGGAGCAGACAAAGGGTTTTTCTCCTGAATGGACACGCAAGTGTTTTTTCCAGTCGCCTGCGTGTGCAAACGCTTGTCTGCAGCCTTCATATGAACAGACAAAAGGTTTTTCTCCTGAGTGGACACGCCTGTGTTGGGCCAGTTGGGCTGATTGTGCAAACGCCTGCCGGCAACCTTCAAAGGAGCAGACAAAGGGTTTGTCTCCTGAGTGGACACGCAAGTGCCTTTTGAGATCACTTGATCGTGCCAAGGCTTGTCCACAGCCTTCATGGGGACACATCAAGTGTTTTGCCCGGGTGTGGGCGCGCTGGTGTCTTTGCAGACTGACGCGTTGTGCGAACAAGCGCCCACAGCCTTCACCTGGACAGACAAAGAGTTTTTCTGCGGTGAGAGAGAGGTGAGCCCGCCGGGAAGCGCTGTCCTGGCACAAGAATTCACAGCCCCCCTGCGAGCCGGCACAGCCTTGGGAGCCGACGACGACAGCACACCGGGCAGGCTGGTTTTGTTGCAGGCGGCGCCGACAACCTGCTGCCTCTTCTGGTGCGAGAAAAGGTCCCGGTTTGCTGTGTGCCCTTGTGATGGAAAACCTGTTCATTGGAAGCCTGAATGATCAGCAGCAAAGCTTGGACCGCCCTTGCACTTTTGTGTCCGCCCGGCCGCTGACAGGGCTGTCTGCCATGTTTTCAGCTGCCAGCCACAGGATCAGCCCGGCAGTGACAATCGGACTCAGGATTCTGGCTGTCTGGCTCTCCTGTCCTCTGGCGAGAAAAGCTGTTGCCAGAAGGCATGATCGTCATCAGCGCACGAGAATGAGAGAAAATGCTGGTCTGACACCTGGGTTGTGTGTGCAGGCTGCAACAGCCAGCCAAGGGAATCATCGGCGTACCATCTTGAGCCGTCGGGCATGATTCCCTCCGGTGTGGACACCGCTTGTGCGCACCCGGGCGGGAAGTCCTGTGACGAGGCTGACCCCAGTGACGCCCTCTCCGGGACAAGGCCCAGCAGCTCTGCTGCCTGTGATGAAGGTGACGCAGGCAGCCCGAACCAGGGCGACAGCGGCTCTGGTCTGGCCGGCGACAGG
>Ga0209022_1002344_pt1 | contig 15899 bp, 8 predicted proteins | sample PinacodermPK_FD_187300 | JGI IMG/M metagenome (GOLD analysis project Ga0209022, IMG submission 187300) | Host-associated microbial community of the marine sponge Aplysina aerophoba from Gulf of Piran - sponge pinacoderm, lysed by proteinase... | ecosystem: Host-associated > Porifera > Sponge >...
TCGAATGTAAATAAAGAATTAAGGCAACTTCCATTTTACGTGTCATACGCTCAGATACATTTGCCCAAGGAACGGAAATGGTCTTAACCCCAGAAGAACAAAGTACCCGAGGAACACGGCAATGAAGGAAACACTTATATTCAAACCAATCCAGATGACACCAAGAACGAGAAGAACGATGATCATAAAGCGTACCCTTCTCCCCTGTCTGGGGACAAAACAAATCAACCCCAGTATGCGAAATATAAGCCATGATCTACTACCAGAGCATCATGATTGAAATCAATCTTTTCTACAAACCAAGAATCTTTTAAACCCAAAGATTCCTCAAGTGAAATTTTTACCATAAAAAGAAATTTTCCTGACCAACTAAATTAACCATTCCACAACAAAGTGATTAGAGCCAAAATACATTGATAGAGATACACTATTCAATTCATTTCCATTGAAAGTTCTTTTGAAAAAATTGAAATGAAATGAAATCAAATTTTCAGATACGAAAAATCACCTGTGAATTTTCACAGCTCATAAGCTTCGGACATTGATCTTAGATTTACATGCGGTCGGTGTGTCGATTGGACTTTCCCTTTATGTATTCTATTCAAATCTTCCACTAGTTTATTGTGTTTCTCGGCTGGGAACTCCGGATCATGGATGGTGTACATTCCTCGTCGGAGCATCTCAAAAAAACATCGTGCTGTGGCTACTACGTCCCTTGTAGCATTGTGCTGATCAGGGACATCCTCACCGAAGAGGATGCGGTGCAACCGCAGGAGTCCGGGGCCTTTCTTGTTGCCCCATTGTGTTTTTTTTCTTTCATACCCGGCATTATTGAACAAATAATTCTGTTGTTGTTGTCTGTTTCTGGCACGATTTCTATTTAGATATCCGAGCTGGTGGCTTTTGGTGTCCAAGAATTTGCAGTTGTTCTCGCCTGGCGTGAAGGGATGATCAATGCCGGCATGGTGGCATTCCGAGGTTACCAGACCGATGTCGAAGCCCCCGTAGTGGGCAACCACATAGTCGACTTTTTTCACATCTTCGGAGAACACTTGCAGGACTTCTTTTGCTGGTATCCCTTGATTTTCAGCCAGGGCAGTGTTTATGCCGTGAACATTGTAGTGTACATCAGTGATTTTGAAGCCAGAAGGCTTGACGATATAGTCGTTGTAGTGGAGGCATTTCCCTTGGGCATCGTGTATAGCCCAGGCTATCTGCACCATTCTTACCCAGTCCTTGTATTGCCATTTTATGTCCTCAATATTGAATCCTGCCTCAATATGGCGTGGCCGGTACTTGGAGTATCCGCTGCTTTCACAATCGAATATCAGGAATAAGGGCTTGTGCGTTGAGGGTTTCATTTTTATTGGTATATCATATTTCATTTTACAACCTAGAATCAACCCATTAATGCAACTTTAGGATAGGATTTTAAATTTTAAATCAAAGATAAATAAGTTGGCTGATATTGGTGTTGTTTTTTTGATTTTTTAATTACAATGTTCGTACCCATTGTGATGTTTTTAGAGTAATTCAGAATGTCAAAATATCGTAGATTCATTTTAAAATATTCCTACTCCCATTCCTAATCATTGAAGACGATAATATTCTTAGAAACTGATATAGAAAGACCAATAGAAATTATTATTTATTTTCAATAATCTGTCAGTTAAATTGATATGGTGGATGATAAAGAGTAATTGTTTTTCCCCCACAATTTACATTCGTTTTTATCTAAACTCAATGCTATATTTAAAGGATCTCACCAGGTTTTTTTTCAATTTTTCCTAAATGAGCATAGGCTTTAAGTGTGGCTTGTCTACCACGTGGAGTACGTTCTAAAAAGCCCTGTTGGATTAAAAAGGGTTCATACACTTCTTCTAAGGTTTCCATATTTTCAGAAACTGCAGTGGCCAAAGTATTTATGCCTACTGGTCCCCCTTTAAAATTATCAATGATGATGGTTAGAATTTTATTGTCCATTTGATCTAGTCCATAATTATCAACTTTTAGGGCGCTGAGAGAGAATTTAGTTATGTCCAAATCAATAATTTCAAGTTTCTTTACTTGTGCGAAATCTCGAACTCTTCTGAGTAATCTATTGGCAATTCTTGGGGTTCCCCTACTTCTTGAAGCTATTTCTTCGGCTGCCTTTTTATCTATCTGAACACCTAATAGTTGTGCGCTACGTTCAACAATTCTAGCCAGCACTTTTGAAGTATAATACTCTAATCGGCTGCTGATACCAAATCGAGCTCTCATCGGAGCTGTCAGTAAACCGGATCGAGTTGTCGCTCCTACCAAGGTAAATGGATTTAGTTGGATTTGCACACTTCGGGCATTTGGCCCTGACTCAATCATAATATCTATTCGAAAATCTTCCATAGCAGAATATAGATATTCTTCTATTACTGGGCTAAGGCGGTGAATTTCATCAATAAATAAGATATCTCTTTTGCCAAGATTTGTCAAAAGGCCTGCAAGATCTCCAGGCTTATCTAAAACAGGACCTGAGGTTAATTTTATGTCCACTTGAAGTTCGTGTGATAATATATGAGCAAGAGTGGTTTTTCCTAAGCCTGGAGGTCCATGGAATAAAGTATGGTCCAATGCATCATTACGCTGATTGGCAGCAGCAACAAAAACACGAAGATTCTGAATCAAGGAATCTTGACCAACAAACTCTTCAAAATGTCTTGGTCTAAGTGCTTTGTCAAGTTCACCTCCTTGATTTAATTCACTTTTGACATTTGGATTTAATTCTTTATTCACGGGAAACAAAACAGATTGTTCACTTGAGAAAGTAAAAATATTTATTGAATTAGAAAATAAATAACCTCATTTAATCGAAATTTTCCTTCACAAAAAGTGCACTAGAACCTAAGATATGTTAACAATCTACGTTCCTCATGAGATATAAACTATATATCAATAGTGGCGTATACAGCATTTTTTTCGATGAATTCCCTTCGGGGCTGAACTTCACCTCCCATGAGCATTGAGAAGGTCCGATCAGCCTGAGATTCATCTTCAATTTCTATACGGCGTAAAGTCCTCTTTTCTGGGTTCATGGTGGTTTCCCAAAGTTGTTCGGCATTCATCTCACCCAATCCTTTATACCTCTGAATGGTTGTCCCCTTGCCTATCTGTTCAACCAATCGATCCCTTTGATTGTCATCCCAGGCATATTCTTTTCTCTTTCCTTTTTTAACTAAGTAAAGTGGTGGAGTTGCTATGTAGAGATATCCTTGATCTACTAGTGGTCTCATAAATCGGAAAAAGAAGGTCATGATGAGGGTTGCGATATGGCTTCCATCAACGTCGGCATCGCACATGATAATTATTTTGTGGTATCTCAGTTTTTGGATATTGACTTTCCGATCATCTTCTTCTGTTCCAATACTTACCCCGAGGGCAGTAAAAATATTCCTGATTTCCTCATTTTCCAGAACTTTGTGTTGCATTGCCTTTTCCACGTTAAGAATCTTCCCTCTCAGGGGCAATATAGCTTGGAAATTACGATCTCTTCCCTGTTTTGCTGTTCCCCCGGCAGAATCTCCCTCAACCAGATATATCTCTGATTCTGATGGGTCTTGAGAAGAACAGTCGGCCAATTTACCTGGCAAACTACCACCACCCATGGCGGTTTTGCGTTGCACTAAATCCCGAGCTTTTTTAGCAGCGATTCGAGCTTGGGCAGCTGTTATAACTTTCTGAATGATACGTTTAGCATCTTTGGGGTTTTCCTCTAAATAATCAGTAAGCATCTCGGAGACAGTTTGAGAAACAACAGAGGTTAATTCTTTGTTGCCTAGTTTTGTTTTAGTTTGTCCTTCAAACTGAGGTTCAGCTACTTTAACGGATATGATTGCCGATAAACCCTCCCGAAAATCATCACCAGAAACTTCGACTTTTGCCTTTTCTAACAACCCTGAAGTATCAGCATACTTTTTTAGGGTTGAGGTTAGGCCCCTTCGAAAACCAGATAAATGAGTTCCTCCTTCGTGGGTACTGATGTTATTAGCATAAGAATGGATATTTTCAGAATAAGAATCGTTATACACCATTGCAACAGAGACAGGAATATCGTTACGTTTTCCCTCCATGGAAATAATCTGATCAATAATAGGTGAACGACCATAATCAATAAATTGGATAAATTCTACCAGGCCTTCCTCTGAATAAAAGGTCTCAGTTTTTTCACTTTCACCCAATTCACCTCTCTTGTCAATTAGTTTAATTCTGACCCCTTTGTTTAAGTAGGATAATTCCCTAAGTCTTTGAGCCAGAATATTGTAATTAAACTCAATTGTTTCTTTGAAAATTTCTGGGTCTGGATAAAATTGCACAGAAGTTCCCGTTTCATCCGAGAGTCCAATTTTATGGACAAGGCCGCTTGGAACTCCTTGATGATATACTTGTTTATATTTTTTACCATCTCTATGAACAATTGCAATCAATTCTTTACTTAGAGCATTGACACAAGAAACTCCTACTCCGTGGAGACCTCCTGATACTTTATAAGAATTTTTATCAAATTTTCCTCCAGCTCCAATTTTGGTCATCACAACTTGGAGTGCAGAAACTCCTTCTTTTTTATGAATATCTACGGGAATTCCTCTACCATCATCCATTACTGTCACAGAATTATCCTTGTTAAGAATAACCTCTATCGAATCACAATACCCGGCCATAGCCTCATCAATTGAATTATCAACTACTTCATGAACCAGGTGGTGAAGGCCTCTAATCCCTACATCACCGATATACATTGATGGACGTTTACGAACATGTTCCATTCCCTCAAGGGCCTGAATGTCGTCTGCAGAATATTCGTTCTTGGACATTTTAGTTTATTATTTTAAAATCTCTGGTAAATATGTACCTCATCAGGTTTCTGTGGTTTTGAATTATAACCACCTCGGAATCGAAAATTTTTTGTGGTATTGTCAAAAATGGTACTACTGAGAGAGTTCGGGCGAAGTTACGAAATTAGGAGTGGTTTGGAGAAGAAATAGCAAACATTAATTTCTCGAATTAAATTTATACTATGATGGGGGTTGAGGCTCTAATAGATATTATATTTCATCAATTATTCCTTAAACTATGTGCACATATCTCGTGAATAGCAAGGGCATAGTTTCCAACTATATGAGCTTAGATTGGTACTATCTAAAGACTTGAAACATCAACGCTTGGTGCTGTGCCATTGGCATCTCTGACAAAATACATATCTGGGGGAGTATTTTCATCAAAAAATCCACAATTTTTCAAATAAAACGATCCACTCTCTACACCTCCGGTATGGTCTGCTCTTGCTTTTTTTCGTCCAGTGGCATCTACGTTAAATTTAGCTTTGGTCATTTCGTGCCATTGACCTTTGGTGTCTCTTATCCATTGGTTTGTGAATAACCCAATTCTTGTTATATGTCCAGTACGTGGGGAGAAGTTCTCTAAAAAGGAATGAAAATGTGACAAATATGTATTAGTAAATGGTCTTCTCAAACTAGATATGAGTTGCCACCTTCCAATTTCAGGAGCATAAAAATAAGCTGTAAAGTCAGTTGTACTATTAGTGGAAAGAAAGCCCCTAACCAAAAACTTGTAGGTATTTCCAGACTTCCAATCAAAACCCATTAAGCTTTGTAACCCGGTTCCTTCATCTCCAAATTCTCTCACTGTTACATTGGACCCTTTAGCCATCTCAAGAACTTTATAATCCTGGGGAGTTTGTGCGGGGTTTTGACTATAGTGTGGGCTAAACACGGAAAAGAGTATTCTCCTTTCGGTATTTGAATTGACTTGCATTCCGAAATAACCACCATTGAAACCAGCAGCCATAATAAATGATCCCAACACATCAGCTCCTTTTGGAACGGTAACTTCATTGTAGAACCATTCTATTTCGTCAGTTGTATTTGCTTCATATGTTAGGTGAACCGTTGGACCTCGTCTTCCATAGTAGAAATCATCTTTAACGAAAATCGGATTCTCTCTTGTGGCGGGGCCACCAATTAAAATATCAGTGATATCCGCAATTGTGCCGGATGATTTATCTATCCCTTTTAATTCTATAAACTGATAACCTTTGGTTTCTATGTTAAAAACCCCTACTTCTATATTTTCATAATCACGGTTTTTGATTGTTAGTTCTTTACTTTCATTGCCAAGGGTAACTTTTATTTTGGATGAACCATCTGGACTTTTAATGGCTAATCCCACATGCAATTTACCTGTCAATGGAACCTTAAAGTAAGTGCGAATTTCATCGTTTAGATCTGTCCAATTTCTAATTCCTTCCTGATGAATGTTTGTATTTTTAGATATGTCTCCCACTACCCAACTGTTCCCTTTGATGGGTATTGAGTAGGCAAGGTCTAGGTTCAATTCTTCCTTTAATGATGGTTTAATATTTGTAATTTGGCTTTTATCATTGCCAATTAATTCCTGAGTACATTCATCGGATTTAATGTCCGATCCATTTATATCTGAGTTTGGTAGACTACAATCTTTAGTGAGTTGATTTATAGTAGGTTCTTGATCATCGATCTGCTGGTCATGTTGCGGAGTTTCATCATATTCTCCCGTGAAGATAAACTCTGCTTGCAGTTGGCAATTTCCCTCTACTTTGAAGCTGGCAATGGAATAGGTAGTATCTAAATTATCAGGGCAACCAGAACCTGTGGTAGTCCATCTTTCAAAATCATAACCATCTTCTGGTGTGGCCTCTACCTTGAAGTTATCACCAAATCCTATTCCCCCCTCCGTTTTGTCTACACTACCCCCAGAACCTGCCTCAACGGTCAGGGTATATAAGACTTTAGTAAACACCGCCTTGATTTCACAATCTTTGGTGGCTTCGAATGAAACGGTCAAATCGTCAGCATTAAACTCACCACAGTTTCCTTCCCAATCCTTGAATTGATGATGTTCATCGGCTATTGCTGTGATGCTCACCTGGTCACCTTCATTCGCTGTGAGGGTTTCTGTTATCTCGCCACCTTCATTTGATGATGTGCTGATCGTGTAAGGCTTTTGGGTAAAAATCGCTTGTAGTTGGCAATCCCCTAAAACAGTAAATTCCAATCTCGGTGCACGAGTCCGGTCAGGATTGGACGCATCATCATCGCTTAATGATGGACAATCAGTACCCTCTACTGACTTCCATTGGGCAAACACATAACCCTCATCGGGAATTGCGGTTATTGTGGCTTTTTGTCCATGTACTAGGGATAATTCTTCATCAATCTGCTGCCCCACACGGGTTACACTTCCCAGGTGACGCACCTGTCCTCCCTCAGAAGGTAAAACACTGATGGTAAATACTGCCTTTTCAAACACCGCATTCAAACTACAATTACCTTCAACAATGAATTCCGTTTCAACCTCTGTAGAATCTTCAAGACTAGGGCAATTCGTAGAGGATGATCCTCCTTCAGTTCTCCAGCCGCTAAATTGATAACTCTCATCAGGAGTTACCGTAAAAGCGACAGTCTCTCCATAAACTATGGATAATTCCTCATTGACCTGCTGCCCGTCTCGGGCCACACTCCCTCCCTCGGAGGATGTCACTTTGATGGTATAGTTTACTTTTTCAAAAACTGCTTCAATCGTGCAATCTTTCACTACAATAATCGTTAGGCTTGATTCATCATTTTGGGGTTCAGGAACCTCATTTAAATCATCGCAGGTTCCAGCCCAGCCCTTGAACTCATAATGCTGGTTTGCCTTAGCAACAATCTCCACCTCATCCCCATGTTCAACGGTCTCAGATGGGCTAATGTTTATTTCCCCATTATCGTTCTCTGCTATGGTAATGGTGCGAGGTGCTTTGTTAAACACCGCCTCCAAACTACAATTACCTTCGACAACGAATTCCAATCTCGGTACCTGAGTCCATTCCGGATTGGAAGTATCATCATCTGTTAAAGCTGGACAATCGGCATCCCCTATGGTTGTCCATTCACTAAATTGGTATCCCTCTTGAGGTGTTGCTATCAATGTAATTGTCTCTCCATATTTTACGGATAATTCCTCATCAATTACACTTCCCAGGTGGCGCACCTGCCCTCCATCAGATGATGTGGATGTGATGGTATAGCTTAGCTTCTCAAAAATGGCATCTATCGTACAATCAGATACCAGAGTAATGGTTATGGTGGCTTCATCATTATTTAAATCACCACAGGTTCCAGCCCAGCCCTTGAACTCATAATGCTGATTGGCAGTGGCAGTAATCTCCACATCTTCCCCATGGTTGACAGTTAGCGATGGGGCAATAGTTATTTCCCCGTTCTCGTTTTCTCCTATGGTAATGGTACGAGGGGCCTTTGCAAATACTGCTTCTAGGCTGCAATTCCCTTCAACAGTAAAGGTTACTTTGGGTATGGAAAGATCTTGAAGGGTAGGACAATCAGTACCTTCTTTGATTGTCCAATTACCGAATTGATAGCCCTCATCGGGTTCTGCAGTAAAAGAGGCTATCTGTCCTTGTTCTCTTAGTAACTCACTTTCGCTTATACTACCCCCGCCCTTTGAGTTGGCTCTAATGGTGTAGATTATCTTTTCAAACTCAGCTCGAATCTGACAATTCTTGGAAGCGGAAATGGTGATTTCTGAATTATCTGGGCTAAAACTACCACAGTCGCCTGTCCACTCCTTGAATTGATAGTTTTTTTGGGCGGTGGCAATAATTGTCACTGACTGACCAGCATCAATACTTTGACTATCAGTTATTGAACCACCTACTCCGGCTGATGTGGCAATGGTAAATTTTGCAGCTGGCGCAGTAGGCTTTGTTAGATCACCTCCTTGGTCATTACATGAAAATAAAATGAGAAATGATGTACTGAAAATAAATGACGTGTTTCGATTAGTAAGAGATATCATTTAAGAAATAGTCTTTAAAAACTCTTGTGGATTGGATTAAAAAATCTATCAATAATCGTTTAGTATACTAAATTCTAACGACTTTATCGCTAATTTGATTGAAATACCTACCCAAAATTAATCCTTTCTCCAACATTTCGATAAGAGTAAGATAATTAACGGGGTTGGGGACTAACAAACCGAATAAGTCAAATTTGTCTTGTTGTGGTTTTGATAGAATTATAAAATACTATGTAAACGTTCCATATCTAAAATAAACCTTTGTTAAAAGTTTTGGGTCGATTGAGCCTCGGGTGATTCTTTGGCTTTTTAATTAAACAGATCTTGTAGATTTTTATTAGTGCCTGGAACAACCCGAGGATAAACCAGGTCAGATGTTCTTTGTGAACAATCATTAAACCAAGCAAACATGCCTACCAAGCACTAAATTTTAATCTAAGTATTCTCAGTAATCGGAGTGGAATTCAGTTGGGAGCTTTTGCCAAACTATCACTAATCTGTGAAGCTAATAGACCTACATTTAGTTTGGAGCGGAGTTAAAAAGAAAGGGAATTATATGCTTTTGTAACCATTGATTATAGTAACTTGAAGCAACTCTTGGTAGATTGGCTCCATAAATTTTCACAACTGAATTCCTTGTTTTACATCAAATTTCATCCCAACAAGTAAAGGTCCTACAACTTTTGCTTTTTTAGCCCGTTTTTTTTTAGATTTAAATGATTCCAATCACTTCCCATCTCATCAATAAAATAGGGAGTATCTGTAAGGACAAGATGAGTGCTACCATCTTCTAATTTCTTTAATCCTTCTCTGCAATCTATCGGTTGAACCCATCTATAACTCATATTTCAACACGTTTAACGTACTACTTTAATTTTAAATTGCTAATAGTTGAAACGACATTAAAATACTCGACAGATAATTTGCACTGACTGACAAATAAAAAAACGACTTAATAAATAATTCCCTAACAAAAAGATTACTTTTGAACACATCAAAAATACATTCACGTGAAATTTTATAATCATATCATCAATACCTTGAAAGGTGTAGGAAAGTATCTATCCGATGGAAAACTGTTAAAAAACCTTATTGTTGAAGATGCATTGAAGTTAGATTCAGAACTTATCTCCTTATTACACAATGACCCGGTTATAAGAGAAAAGTTCTTCGAAAAAATTGGGGGGGGGTATTTTGGTGTTCGACAAGATCAAATTCCAAAAATTTGTCACTAACAAAGAATTCTTAGCTGACAGCTACACAGCCTTTAATAATAAAATTGGTTTAACAGCCAATGGTCAATACCTAACCAAATCGAATGAAGTTGTTTTAGACTTTCCATATAAGGATTGTGTGCTTCAAGGGGGGCAAACAAAAGAAAAAAAACAAGAAAGACAAGAGGTATTTTGGAACCAAACTCTTGCTCCAGATGAGATAGACCGACTGGAAGAACCTAAAGTTTTCACTAATTGGAAACGGTATGATAAAGACGGAGAACATAAAGTTAAAAAAGTTTCCTTTGATGATCATTTAATCATCAAGGGAAATAATCTCATCGCTTTGCATTCAATTAAGAAGGTTTATGGGGGTAAAATTAAATTAATTTATATCGATCCGCCTTACAATACACGTAGTAAAGCAGATACATTTTTATATAATAATACTTTCAAACGTTCCACCTGGCTGACATTCATGAAAAACAGATTGGAAGTGTCTAAAGAATTACTTAGAGATGATGGAGTGATTTGTATAGCAATTGATGACCACGAATACGCTCATTTAAAAATTCTTTGTGATGAGATTTTTGACAAAGAAAATTACATTGGAACGACAGTTATTAGACATCATGCAGGTGGCAGATCAGATGCTAAGTTTTTTTCTACGGTACATGAATACTGTTTGTTTTATGCCAAAAGGATTGAATCGGCAAAAATGTATAATTTGGATCTAACAGATAAACAGATTAAAGCGTTTAATGAAAAGGATGTAAATGGCAGATATAAGTGGCGACCTTTCATACCTGGCGGGTCAAAAACGCTCAAATCGCACCAAAAAGCAGAATACTCAATATACTATTCAAAATCAAAAAAGAGCATAATTGCAGTTGGCGGTGAAAGAACAAACGATATTAGTTTTCCATACAAGCCCAGACATATATTGACATTAGGGAAAGAGGATACTATTGTTGAAAACAATCCGGAGGATTTTTCAAAGATTCATAATCATGATATTGTAGAGATACTGCCGACTGACAGAAATGGGAACAGATCTGTATGGGGCTGGTCAGACAAAAAGAAGTTTTTTGAATATGTCCAAAATGGAGATTTTGATGTGAGACAAAAAAAAGATGGCAAATACATCGTAAAGTATAGGGATAGAATAAAAAAAGGTTTTAAGCCGCAAACTATTTGGTATGATGGAAGATATGATGCGGGTTCAAATGGGACTAAACCTTTAAAAAAAGAATTTAATGGCGAGAAAGTATTTAGCTACCCTAAATCAATTTATACTGTTATGGATACCATTAAGATCTTCAGTAAACCAGATTCAAATGATATAATACTGGATTTTTTTGCTGGTAGTGGAACAACGGGTTATGCGGTATTGGAACTAGATAAAGAAGAAAATGGAAACCGAAAATTCATTTTATGTGAACAAATGGACTACATCGATACATTAACTTCAAAACGGATCCAACAATTAATAGGAAAGAATCAAAGTGGTTCTTTTATTTATTGTGAACTTGCAGAACACACTAAAATCTACCAAAGGAAAATTTTTGACGCCGATGATTCAACGGCAAATGCCCTATGGGACGAATTGAGAAATAGCGTTCATGTTTCCTATAGAATTGACTTCCAAAAAGTATCTACTGAAGAATTCCAAGAACTGATATTGGATGAAAAAAAAGGAGTTCTCACTGGTTTATTAGATAAAAACATGTTATACATTCCATATTCAGAAAGAAATAACTGTGATTATGAAATTAAAGAAATAGATAAAAAATTAACTGAGCAATTTTACAATCAATGAACGATATATTATTAGCCGATAAAATAACCAATGTTTTTGAAGCTGACCCAGGAGTCAAAAAAGGAGTCCCCGTATATATTAGAGAAAATCTAAATGGTAAATTTAAATTAAGACCTTATCAGATAGAAGCGTTTGAACGATTTGATTGTTACATGAATAGATTCCCCAATAAAGATAAACCTGTTCATCTTCTTTATCATATGGCTACCGGCAGCGGGAAAACCATCATCATGGCAGGTCTCATTTTAGACCTCTATAAAAAAGGATATAGAAATTTTATTTTTTTTGTTCACCTCAATAGCATCATCAAAAAGACAAAAGACAATTTTCTAAACCCCGCATCATCAAAATATCTCTTTGCCGATACCATCGCTATAGAAGGACAAAACATACAAATAAAAGAAGTAGATAACTTCGAAGCGGCAAATGACGAAAATATACATATCGTTTTTACTACGATACAAGGGTTACATACCAAATTAAATACACCCAGAGAAAACAGTTTGACCGTTGAAGATTTTGAAGATAAAAAAATAGTATTGATATCAGACGAGGCACACCACATCAATGCTGAAACGAAAAAAAGAAAAACCAAAAAAGAAGAAATTCATTCCAAGAGCTGGGAAAAAACAGTAAATGAAATTTTCAACTCTAATCCGCAAAATTATTTGTTGGAATTCACGGCAACAATAGATTCAAAAAATTCAGAAATAAATAAAAAATATAAAGAGAAAATCATTTTCGATTACCCGTTAATTAAATTTAGAACAGATAGATACTCCAAAGAAATTCAAATACTAAAATCCAATACAGAGCCTTTCGATAGAGTACTGATGGCCGTCATATCAAGCCAATACCGGAAAAAAGTATTTGCCCATAACGGACTAGAAATAAAACCTGTAATTCTATTCAAATCGTACAAGATAGATGAAAGCGAATACTTCCATGAGAAATTCATTGCAGAAATGAAAAAACTGACTGCAAGTAAATTGAAAAGAATAAAAGATATGGCCGCTGGGAGTGAACTTGATGTGGTGGAAAAAGCGTTCAACTATTTCGACAAAAAAGGAATAACCCTTGAAAATTTAGTCATAGAACTCAAAGATGATTTCTTGGAAGATAAATGCATCTCCGTAAACAGTGAGAATGATAGTGAACAAAAACAAATCATCATCAATACTCTTGAAAATCAAAGCAATCCATACCGAGCTGTCTTTGCTGTCAATCAACTAAATGAGGGGTGGGATGTTTTGAACCTCTTCGATATAGTAAGGATGTATGACAAGCAAGGCACCGGTGGCAGCAACAAAGGAAAAATCAGTAAATCAACGATGTCAGAAGCACAACTAATAGGAAGAGGAGCAAGATACTGCCCCTTTCTCATCTCCGAGCAATACGACAAGGAATATGCCTATAAAAGGAAATACGATGATGATATAGAGAATGAACTTCGCATATGCGAAGAACTTTATTATCATTCCAAAAACAATTCTCAATACATCTCCGAACTGCGTAAAGCATTATCCGAAACCGGTGCAATAGACATCAAAAGAACGACCAGAAAATTGAAACTAAAACCGAAATTTAAAAAAACATATTTTTATAAAAATGGAAGAATTTATTTGAATAAACGAGAAGAACATAACCGAAAAGAGATAGATGAAATAGACGCATCCATAAGAGAAGAAGTATATAAAAAGAGCCTATATACCCCTGATGTGGCACAAGAGATACTGATAAAAGATGAAAAGACAAAAAAAACTGATGCCCCAAAAAACGATAAAATTAAAATCAAGAAAAAACAAATTTCTGAAATTTATAAATTGGGTGCCATTGACCAGATAATAACCCGAAAAGCCATCAATCAATTATATAAATTTTATCGTTTCGATAATTTGCAGAAATTCTTTCCAAACCTGAAATCCATTTCTCAATTCATCGAGGATCCAAGATATTTAAAAGATATAACAATTGAATTATGGGGCAATGAAGAACAAGTCAAAAATCCCAGTAATGAAGAATTGCTATCAGTCGTGAAATCCACTTTAGATGATATTTCTCTGTTGATTGACAAAAATTTCAAACCATTCAAAGGGACCAAAGAATTTCTTGCCAAAGATATTCCTGCGGTTTTTGAAGATAAAACTATTTCTACGGAAAATAAAGCACAATCAGACGAAGATGATGAAAAGCACGTAGATATCGATGAAGAAGATTGGTATGCGTTCAATGAGAACTACGGTACAGACCAAGAGAAATTTTTAGTTAAATACATCAGCCGGCAAAAAAGTAAAATCAAAGAACAATACGATGATTTCTATCTCATCAGAAACGAAAGACATTTCGGTATTTACTCCTTTGACGGTGGAAATCGTTTCGAACCGGATTTCGTTCTGTTTTTAATTCCCAAAAATCCGCACTCGCTGAGCGAGAACAATAAGACACTGAGCCAGAACAATAACAATAACTCACTCAACGAAAATAAGAAAATCCAGACGTATCAACTGTTCATCGAACCCAAAGGCGAGCATCTCATTTCATCATATAATAGCCGATGGAAGAATGAATTTCTAAAACAAATCGAAAATGAACATGAAATAAAAAGCATTTTTGAAGATGAACGATATCGATTGCTTGGGTTGCCTTTATTCAATGAAAAAGAGCACTACCGTGATTTCGATAAAAAATTCGATGATATTTTATGCTATTAGATAAATAAAGTCACATGTTGCGAATAATGGTGATATTTTCGTTAAACTAATACCTTTTTTATGTGATTTTCCTGCTATAGTTCATTTTATTTTAGTCCACAAATGCAAGATAAAACAAAGAGAAAAACACCATGTCAATGGTTACAAAAGCATATAATTCCCAAAAGAAAGCCCTATACCTAGTTCAAACCGGAGCAACAAGAGATATACTTTCAAAACCTTAGCACAACCCTTAATCACATTTTATCTTTCACTAAAGTCAAAAACCTTTCTGAATCAGGAATATGCCTACAATGAATAAAAAAGCAAAGAGATAACAAAAGATAACTTGGCTTTGCCGAGTGAGGTTAGTATTGTAGATGTATATGCCATATATCTGAACTTCCCCCCTATTTTGAATTTCACATTCAAAAATTCGCATCATTTTGGAAGATTTTCAGACATGATATTTTGCTGTCCGGATTCGATTTACCGAGTAGTAAATCTTAACTTTCAACCCTTAGGACTAGATGCTTGGATTTTAATTCCCAGCAGATCAAAAGCCCGCTTTCTGGTTCCCTCTAGACCATGAAGGATGACTACCTCAGGGATTGAGTCTCTGTTGATATTGGGTTTTCCAATAATGCGAATTACCCCAGTCAGTTCGTTCATCAAGCTGGCAAAACTCATGACCTTGTCGCCATCTTTGTTGCGCTTACGCCTTACCTTGGTTTTGGTCTGGTCTGAACTTGAAGCAGATGCTACTACATCCTTGCGCTGGGCTTGTTTTCCTTCCAAATCATCTTCACTAAACAGAATCGGTGCCAGTTCTTTACGCAAATGATATGCCACATAGTAGGCCAGCATACACAAAAATACATGTGCTTGCACCCGATTCTTGCGCCGATGATGAATCGGTCGAATCTTCAAAGAAATGTTTTTCATTGACCGAAAGGCCGATTCCACAGCAGAAAGACGCTTATAATCAAGGACGATATCTTCGTTGGACGGAGGAACTTCTTTTAGACTCGTCCGAATGGCATAGACCCCATCCAGCTCCGCTGACCGCTCAATAGCCGATTTATCCCGAACATAGGCTAAATGTCCCTCTTTGACCTCCAGATGGAAGTACTTCTTCATCTTGTGCTTCTCTAGGACCTTATCCACTTTTATGGCTATGGCAGTCTCACATTTGAGGGGTTTTGTTTTTCGCTTAGTAGCAATCACTATCTGCTCTAAGGCCTTCTCGGTTTTCACTAGAAACTCCTCACGTCGCTTCTGTTTCAT
>Ga0209022_1002346_pt1 | contig 15895 bp, 9 predicted proteins | sample PinacodermPK_FD_187300 | JGI IMG/M metagenome (GOLD analysis project Ga0209022, IMG submission 187300) | Host-associated microbial community of the marine sponge Aplysina aerophoba from Gulf of Piran - sponge pinacoderm, lysed by proteinase... | ecosystem: Host-associated > Porifera > Sponge >...
CGAAGCTTTTTATTTCCAGCATTGTCAGGGCACTGCGGCTATTGACCTCGTGCAACAGGTGAAAGACCAATAGCTCCATAGCCCGCTTCAACCGCCAGGGAGCCAGAACTTGCGGCAGCAGGTCCAGCATCAGCTGGCGAAATGCACAGCGACTCGCCGGTGCTGCCAGAGGGCGCGCGTCCTCAATTTGCCCCAAAGACCCTACAGATTGAGATTGTATGTGAAAAATGTCGTGTGTTATGAAGCGCAGGGGGCTGTGCATGAAACCATCGGCATTGGCGGCATAATCTGTGATCAGACCTATGGGATAGACCGGCAGGTGACCGAGGCGACACAAATCATCAACGTCCAGTGGTGTCCAGGAGGGGTAGAGAAATACAGTGGGGTTATCCAGCATGCGAGGCAGGAGGATGCACATAAGATGATCATTGCCAAACAGGGCGTTGCCTTGATCTGGACCATCCGGGTTAAGCCCATGCCAACAACAGGACACCACCTGCTCCGGATCTATAGTGGCCACGGGTTGCGGTTGCCATTGCGGTTGCCCTTGCAATTGTTGGTCGGGTCGACTGCTGGAAAACTTGAAGGCGTAGAGGCTGGGAATGGCGCCGTTGCCCCGCTGTTGCAGCAGTTCCGGCTGCAGCTGTGCCAGGGGGGCCAGAACGCGTTTTTGTGCCAGAAGGTCGTACAGGGTGGCAAATACGAAGGTGACGAGCACTGTGCGCTTATAGGGCACTTGTTGCCCCGCCCGCAGCAGGGCAGCCGCCTGGCCATCGATCTTTTCCAGAGCACGGCGTTCGGCTCCGGTCAGAGGCTCAGTGAAGTGGCGGTCAGCCAGCAGGTGGCCGATGAAGTGCCGTGTATTCTCCAGCGTCGGGCGCAAAACTGACGAGGTGTATTCCTTGTTCTCGCCCTCCATCAGCTGACGCCTGCGCACTTCCTCCTGGTACCAGGCAAGGCCTCTGACCGGATGTTGCAACCAGCCGGTCAGGGCAGCATCCGCAACGAGCGACAATGTCTGCCCGTGCGGCGGCTTGGGCACCTTGCCTTCAAAAGCGGGACGACCTACAGGCGTGACATTGACTTCCCGCACGGGGACCGGGACCCACCGTGGAGCACCGCGTGCCGGGGTAGGTGTCGAGTCGACTGCCGGCAGTCTGGACACCCAGCGACCGCTGTTGGGCCTTGCCACCGCCCTGGGACCTGCGTCGACAGCAGGATTCACCGGAAACGCCGGGTGGTTGTCGTTGGTGGCGCCAAAGTAGCGCATCAAGCAGGCGTCCATGTTCAGTTCCTCCACTGGTTCTCAGACTTGGCGCGGGCTTGGAGTGCACTACAGCCAGCAAGTTTCTTGCACAGTCAGAAAATCGAGGAACAGTCTGGTCAAGGTGCCAGGTCATGCGGTGACGGCACGGCTGCCAGCTGCGACCGGGTCCGGGCACAAGGGGGGACGGCGTATTGCATTGGCTTGGCAAGCCTGAAGTCTGCACAGCTGCTCTGTGATGGCTCGACCAAAAGTTGAGGTGCTCTGGCCGAGCTGCGGGGCTGGGGGCGCGGGTGCCATTATGCGGCTGAATTACGGGCCTCGGGTTCCAGGCTCAGGTAGCGCAGATGACTGGTGCCGGCATTCGGCTGGTTGCTGGCCTGGGATGTTATCAACAGACAGCCGCCATCAGATGTGAACTGAATCTGCGATACAGGTCCATGCTCAAGCCAGCTCGCTTTGACACGGTAGTTGCTGTTCGGTCCCGTTCCAACGGGACCACAGACAACGACATAGCCTGTAGAGCCCACAACCATGGCGCAATGGGCCCCATCCGGAGAAAAGACAGCCTGGCACTTGCCTGGCCAGCCGTTTTCAATCCATGCACTGACTATCCAGTCCCGGGACGGGTCACGCTGCCAGATCTGTATGCCAGCTGCGGAAACAACGGCAAGGTAACGCCCTGTGGGACTGAACTGCAGGGACTCAATAAGACGATCCTGGGTCGCCCTGTGAGCCGACGGTGTGTGAAACTGCAGCTTGTGTGTAACAGCCCAGTCTCCAGATGGCAGACGCGACAGGATGTCGGTGTAGCTGGCCGTAACATCGAATTCTGCATAGGCCAACTCTTGCCGGTCGGGACTGAAGACCATGGGGAAAATTCGGGGCTCCCTCAGGGCCGACACGGGAATGGGCTGTATTTGCGCCGGCAGCCATCCATGGGCGCAGTCAAATTGCCAGACTTCCAGAGCCACCCAGCCATGATGAGGCGGTGTGAGCACATCTTGCCAGAGCGCCATGGCCAACCAGTCTCCCGCTGCGTCCAATGTCAGACCCATCACATCTGAAAAACGAATGGAAGGCTGTCCTGCGGCCATCCGGCCCGAGAGAATCGGCGGGTTCAAATGTATGGGCTGCGCTTGCCAGCATCCTCCTGCTTGCCTGTGGCACAACTCGACCCCCTGCGAGTCTATGCGCAGCAGATGGTTGCTCTCCTGGTTGAACATAAATCTGGCCGGCGGTTCCATGCAGTACCACAGCTCGGCGGGCAGCTGGTCGGAGTTGCGCCACGGCCAAAGGGCCTCAGGTTGCCAGACACCCGGTTGTGTTTCTCGCAAAAGAGTCACAATTCCCCCGCAGGACACAGCCATGCGGCTGCCATCATTATTGAGGCTGATCCTGTTGGAAACCCACTGGCAGGGTGTGTCCACGCCCAGGCCAAGCCACAGGTCGCCCGCCGGGCCTGGCTGCCGTTGCCAGGTTTGTATTTGTCCTGTGTGGTCCACCGCGCGCAGGTGGCGGCTGTCGCGGCTGAAATTCAGGCCAACAAGGGGGTCGGGGTGGCGAAAGCTGGGCCCCCTTCTCAGAGCAGTGCCCTGTTTGTGCAATAGTGTCACATGGATGCTGGGCTGGCGGTTGGCAGAGCGGCACCAGAGTGCCAGCCAGCAACCGTCCGGACTCTGCGTCAGTCCTTCGACAGGCTCAGTGCCGCACACGACAACGTCGCTGTGTGGAATGACAAAATGGGAGCAATCTATTCTGCGTTGTTCCATCAGAAGAGCAGCGGCCCTGGCCAATTCCTGGTGATTGCGGCTGTCCGCTCTGTCGGCAGCCAGGCCGCTGATCTGCGGCTGGACAGTGCCGGGTTCGCAAGTCGCCACGGCATGGCTGAAGGCTGCCGCCATCTGCCGTTGTGCAGATGCGGGCGGCTGCACCCCGCTCGTCTGCGGCTTCCCTGAAGTGATGGAGTCAGGACCTTGCATGTCGGTATCCTCTACCCGGTTTGGAAGTTCTGTTTGGAACCTGGAGCGCCAGAAAAAGTTCTGAAGCTGTGGGTGCCAGGGCGGTAAAAAAAACAGACGAACCCCGACAGCACAGATCTCCTCCAGCCAGTCGAATGACATGATTGCAGCGGGCGCGACCGGCGCGTGCACAGCATTGCGTCATCACTTCACCCTTTACCTCGGTGTTGATGGTGCGCTCTCCGACAGGGTCTGGCGGCCCGGCTGCTGATCGGGGCTGGGCCTTGGGCGTGGACTGCTCTGTGCCGCTGTGCTGGCAGCCCCCGATACCGGACCATGTGTCGGTTGTGATGGCGACGCAAGGGTGTACTGGCCGTTTCCTCCACCCAGCTGAAAAGAGGAGCGGAAATGAGAGGGCAGGGCGCCAGGCCCACAAACGGCCAGGCTGGCCAGGACAGCCGTGCTGTCCTGGGGGACAAGAGCCAGGCACCTCAGACGACTGGAGCCGGTGCTTTTGTCTGCCCCACTGGCACCCCAGGATGTCACCAGCACCTGGCCGCCATCAGACGAAAACTGCAGCTGCGTTACAGAAGCAGATTCAAACCAGGCTGTCTTGGAGCGGTAGTTTCCTGCCAGCCCGGCGGGACCATAGAGATTGACAAATCCCGAATAGCCCCCGACGACGGCGCAGTGGAGTCCATCCGGCGAAAACACGGCCATGGACTTGCCAATCCAGGTGTTATCAACCCATGTCGTTTTTAGCCAGGTGCTGGGCATCCATCGCCACCAGATCTGGATGCCGGTCGCGGCCTTGACAGCAAGATAGGAACCTGTGGCGCTAAATTGCAGGGAGTCTATCATCTGGGTGCGCGCCAGCTTGGCGCCAGGCTCTGTCCTGAATTCCATCTTGTTGGTCAGAGCCCAGATGTCAGAGTCCAGACAGGTCAGGATGCAGGTGCGGCTCGCCGCAATGTCGAACTCCGCGTAAGCCAGTTCCCGCCTGCCAGGGCTGAAGGTCATGGCAAGCTGCTCGGGACCTGTTCTGGTCGGCACCGGCATGGTCGGCATCTGTGCCCGTTGCCATCCGCGTTCGTTTTCGAAGCACCACAAGCCCAATGCGGACCAGCCGTAGAAAGGATTACAGAGCTTGTCTTGTTCGAAGGCTATGGCCAGCCAGCGTTCCTGCGCATCCAGGGTTATTCCCTTCACGACGGAGGTATCCGGGTTCACGTAGCCTGTACCTGTCGTGGCCAACTGAAACGGGCGCACGGGTCGAATGGATGGGATGGCGTATGCTTGCCAGATCTCTCCTTCCCTGTGACCTGTTTCTATGCCTCTTGAATCCATGCGGAACAGATGATTGCCGTTGGGGCTGAACACCACGCGTGCGGGCGGTTCCATGCAGTACCATTGCTGGGATGCCAGTTTTTCAGGATTGCGCCAGGGCCAGTGGCATTGGTATTTCCACTGGCCTGGTGCGACTTCGTTGTATACCCACAGGGTTCCTTTGGAGGAGATAACCAGGCAACAGCCGTCATCACTGAGGGCGACCCGGTTGGCAACACCCTGGGAGAGTGCTGTAAGACCCATGCTGTCCCACTGATCTCCCTCAAGTCCTGGCTGCCGTTGCCAGGTTTGCACTTGTCCTTCCGTGTCAAAGGCGTTCAGGTAGTGGCTGTCGGCACTGAATGTCAACTTGAAAAGGGTGCCGGGATGACGGAATGTTTCCCGCTTGTCGAGATCGGTGCCCTGCTTTTGCCACAAGATCACATCCATCGTCGGCTGGCACTTTTCTGAACGGCTCCACGAAGCCAGCCAGAAGCCGTCCGGGCTCTGTACCAGCCCTTCGACAGGCTCACTGCTGGCGTGTACGGCAGTTGCGCGCGGAGCCAGGAAACGGGTGCAGTCTATCCGGCGTTGCGCAATGGGAATAGCACTTGTGCTGGCCGGGGGCTGACTGAGGGTGTAGTCCTGCTCGGCAACAGACGCGTCCCTCATCTGTTGCTGGACATTTTCGGGTTCGCAAGCCTCCACAACATAACCGCACCCGATTGTGACCAAAGGCCACTCCGGCCTGGACGATGGCGTCTCCCCGTTCGCTGATGGCTTTTTGAAGGAGATAGAGTAGTCAAAGGATTGCATCTTGGTATTTTTCCTCCCGGTTGTCAGCCTGAGCTGGTATTGCATTGGAGCGCAGAAGGCCGAAAAAGTTTTGGAACAATCTGGTCAGGGGGTGGTCAGGGCTCTCCAGAGCAGGACGGGGAAAGTTGATGGCACTGCCCGGCAGCACCTGGCATGCGAACCAGGGAGAGCGTTGCTGTCGGGGTATCTGGCCCGGTGTCGTGAATTGTTTTCTGCTTCGGGAAGCAAAGGATAGGTTCATGCTGTTGTTGTCGAATCACTGACGCCGGGCGTTGTTCCGGCTGGGCCCGCAGGAGACGGCACCCAGGGCGGCCTCAGCGTCTTCTTGCCAGAAAGCGGCCGGTGACACTGTTGACGCGAGCCTTGACTGGTGCCCGGCTTCCTGCGCGGCCTCGGTCGTGTTCTCAGTGGTGGTTGCAGCGATGCTGTCGGGCTCAGGTTCAAGAGCGACGCATTTGAGGTGGGCGTGACAAGAGGTATTGTTGTCAGGACCGGGAAGCCAGGATGTCACCAGCAAGTGGCTGCCATCAGCGGTAAATGCCAGTTGTGATACGGGGCCTGGTTCAAACCAGCGCGCCTTGGCGCGGTAGTCTCCGTCTTCTCCAACGGGACCGCAGACACAAATAAACCCCGTGCCGCTTTGAGTCAGGGCACAGTGGAACCCATCCGGAGAAAAAGCGACCCCGCATTTGCCGCCAGTCCCACTATCAATCCATGCTGCTGTGAGCCAGCCGTGCGACGCATCTTTTTGCCAGATATGGATGCCAGCCTTGGCCGTGGCCGCCAGGAACTTCCCGGTGGAGCAAAATTGCAGGGATTCAATCAGCTGCCGGTGGCGCTCCGCAGCATTGAATGCTGTCCCGAAGGGTAATTTCTGTGACAAGGCCCATCGGTCAGGCACCGGGCAGGACAGTATGCAGACGTTGCTTGTCGCAAGGCCGACCTCCGCATAGGCCAGCTGGCGACTGTCACAACTGAAGGTCATGGCAAGAGGACCGAACTGGGTCATGCCAGGCACCAGAATGCTCTGCACTGTTGCCCGCTGCCACCCGTGTTCTCTTTCAAAACGCCACAATCCCAGGGCCGACCAGCCACTGTAAGGAGGAAGGCTGCTATCTTGCCAGAAAGCCACCGCCAGCCAGCGTGCCTGCGCATCCAGAGCCAGCCCCTGCACCGCCGAGGTTTGAATGGCCAGCCAGGCGGCACCACTCCAGGCCCATTCAATGGGCTCAACCGGTTGTCTCTGCCATTGGTTTCCTTGCCGGTGACAAGCTTCCAGGCCCTGCGAGTCCAGGCGCAGCAGATGGTCGGCCTTTCGGCTGAACAGCAGCACCGCTGGCGATTGCGTGTCAGGCTGCGCATGGGGAAACAATGATGACAGGGCCGGTGCGGGGGGGAAGCTGCGCCAGGCCCAGGTGTATTGCTTTTGCCAGCGGCCTGCTTCCTTTTCGTCAAAAAGCCAGACTTTTCCCATGGCGGACAGGGCCATGGAGAGGCCGTCAGCACTGAGGATGGCCCGGTCGCACATGCGCAAGCTCGGAGTTGTTATGCCAAGGCTGCTCCAGTGCTCCCCGCCGGGCCCTGACTGGCGCTGCAAGGTTTGCACTTGTCCTTGCCGGTCAAGAGCGTGCAGGCGACGGCTGTCAGGGCTGAAGGTCAGGGAGGCGAGGGCACAGGGGTGGCGAAAGGTCTCTCTCTTGTGCAGATGGCTCGCTTCCCGCTGCCAGAGGGTGACATCAAAGCCGGGATGGTCGTATCCGCAACGGCTCCAGAGTGCCAGCCAGACGCCGTCAGGGCTCTGGGACAAGCCGATGGCAGGCTGACTGCCAAGCCTTGCGGCATTGTTGGCCGGGGCGACAAAACGGCGGCAGTTCAGGCGATGCTGCGTCATAAACCGGGCGGTCGTTGTGCTGGATGGCTGGTTGATACGGGCAGATGCGCCGCGCGCCACAGTACCGGGTTCGCTGGCCGCCAGACGCTGGACGACAGGCGTTGTTGTCCCCAGGGGCCCGGAAGCCGGCGGTTGTGCTTTGGTGCTTGATGAAATTCCGGAGGTGGTAGAGTCAGAACCTTGCATGCTGGTGTGTTTCCTTCGTGTTTTGATGTCCTGGACGTCCTGATTGGAGTCTGGCGGGCACGAAAAGTTCAGACAGGGCAAAGTGTTGGGAGCAAAGTAGAGGCAGGCATCATCTGGCAACACAGGGCCGCCCGGTCAGCCGTCGGGCCACAAGGAAAGGAGGGCTTGTAAAAGGAAGGCTTATAAACGCGGGCTCTGCACAGCTGGTGCACAGAGCCCTGGTATTACTCAGGCATCGATCTTGCGGTATTTGGTGGGACGTCCGTCTTCGGACTCGGGCAAAGAGGCCGCATATTCGCTGTAGTTGCCCTCGAAAAAGGTCACGCGCCCCTCGCCCTCATAGGCCAGAATATGCGTCGCGACCCGGTCCAGGAACCAGCGGTCATGAGAAATCACCATGGCGCAGCCGGGAAACGCCAGCAGCGCCTCTTCCAATGCCCGCAGGGTTTCGATATCGAGGTCGTTGGAAGGCTCGTCCAACAGCAGCACATTACCGCCCTCCTTGAGGGTGGTAGCCAGCTGCAGGCGGCCGCGTTCGCCTCCAGACAGCTCGCCTACGCGCTTTTGCTGGTCACTGCCTTTGAAGTTGAATCGCCCGATATAGGAACGCGAGGGAACTTCGTAATTTTTGATGCGCAGAATGTCCTGTCCACCCGATACGGCCTCCCACACCGTCTGGCTGTTGTTCAGGTTGTCGCGCATTTGTTCAACACTGGAGATCTGGACGGTCTCACCGCGTTCTATGGTTCCTGAATCCGGCTTCTCGGCACCGGTAATCATGCGCAGCAGGGTCGTTTTTCCCGCGCCATTGCCGCCTATGATCCCGACTATGGATCCGCAGGGCAGGTCGAAGCTGAGGTCGTCTATCAACAGCCGGCCATCAAAACTTTTGCGAACATTGCGAAACTCGAGAACCTTGGCGCCCAGCCGGTTGCCCGGGGGAATATAGATCTCATTGGTTTCATTACGTGACTGGAACTCCTGGGATTGCATCTCTTCAAAGCGCGCCAGACGTGCCTTGCTTTTGGTGCGCCGTCCGCGGGCATTGGAGCGTGCCCATTCCAGTTCCTGTTTCATGGCCTTGCGGTGGGCATCTTCCTGCTTCTGTTCTCCGGCCAGACGCGCTTCTTTTTGTTCCAGCCAGGTGCTGTAGTTGCCTTCCCAGGGAATGCCGTAGCCTCGGTCGAGTTCAAGAATCCAGTTGGCGGCATTGTCGAGAAAGTAGCGGTCGTGCGTGATGGCGACCACAGTGCCAGGGTAGTCAAGCAGAAAACGCTCGAGCCAGGCGACAGACTCGGCATCCAGGTGGTTGGTGGGTTCGTCCAGCAGCAGCATATCCGGATTCGACAACAGCAACCGGCACAGAGCCACACGGCGGCGCTCGCCTCCGGACAGTCGCTCTATGCGGGCCTCCCAGTCGGGAAGACGCAGTGCGGCACTGGCCACTTCCAGGCGGCGATCCAGATTGTGGGCATCGGCGGCCTGGATCAGGTTTTCCAGCTGGGCCTGCTCGGCGGCCAGTTGATCAAAGTCAGCATCAGGATCAGCATAGGCGGCGTAGACTTCGTCCAGCCGGGCCTGGGCGGCATGGATTTCTTCCACCGCCTCTTCGACAATGGCACGCACTGTTTTTTGCGGATCGAGTACCGGTTCCTGCGGCAGATACCCCACCTTGAGGCCCGACTGGGGACGTGCGTCTCCCTCGAACTCCTTGTCTTCCCCCGCCATGATTCGCAGCAGGGTGGACTTGCCAGCGCCGTTTAGCCCCAGTACACCGATTTTGGCACCCGGGAAAAAAGACAGGGAAATATCCTTGAGGATGGTGCGTCTGGGGGGCACCGTTTTGCTGACACGGTTCATGGTGTAAACGTACTGGGCCATGGGGCATCCTCTGTTGGAGCTGACAGTTGCTTCGCACAGGGCCTGAAAGCCGGTGCTGTGTGGTGGACATCCGTGGTGGAGAGGGTGAAGGACTTCGTGCTTCGACAGCCCTGCCCGGAACAGCCTGTCCAGAGGGCCTCTCCCCTTGTCATCTATGGACCGGCCGGTCAGGCCGGTGGGCTTTTCGGGCCGGGCCTTTCCCGGGCCGGGCCTATAGTACAAAAGACTTGGTGCCAGCGCGAATGCCAGCAAAGTGCCGCCCGGGCGCAACAAGCCTTGCTGCCGCAGTCAGGGCGGCAGGGGAGCATAGCGCGGATGGCACGCCCGTCTCCAGTCTGTGATGGACAAGATCAATAAAACGGGCCGGGCCAGTACAGCCTGGTTCAGCCTGCTCGCTTGCCGCAAATGTTTCTATAGAAAGACTGGATACCGGCAAGGTCAGAACTGTAATCACCGGTCAGCGGGAAAACAGTATGCAGGCCACCGACTTTGCGCCTGAAATCCAGAAAACCCAGCACCAGCGGGACATCGGCTTCCCGTGCTATGTGGTAGAAACCGCTTTTCCAGCCTGACACGGCTTTACGGGTCCCCTCTGGTGCAATAGCAATCACCATCTGTTGGTGGCGGCCAAATTCTGCTGCCAGTTGGCTGACCTGGCCAATTTTTTTGCCTCGCTCAACGGGCAAGCCTCCACACCACTTCATGAAAAAACCGAAAGGACCCTTGAACAGGGAGGCCTTGCCCACCCAGAACAGTTTTATTTTCAATTCAAAGGCGATAGCCATGGCCAGCGGAAAATCCCAGTTGCTGGTATGCGGTGCGGCAATCAGGACATATTTGTTCAAAGCAGGCGCATGGCCCTCAATGGTCCAGCCCGCCCATCTCAGGGCCAGTCGGCTGACCATACGGAAAGCCCCACTGAGAATCGGTGTATCGAAAACAGTACGCTGAGTGCAGGTGTCATATTTCACTTGGCCGGCTCCAGAGAGGCGTCTTTCATTGGTCCATTGGTCCATTGGTCACACGGGAGTTGACATGCTCTCGTCCCGGATACGCAGAGCTGCTGTGCCCTGGGCAAACCACTTCAAGCGTCCCCGGCAAGCAGTGCTGCTGCAAGGTGCAGGCTGTGGAGAGCATGATGCCAACACCCAGGCCGCAGATGAACCGGGCGTGCCGGCCCCTGGAGCCCGGCGCGCTGCGATAACACTGATACTGCCGTGTAAGGCGTAGTCTGCCCGTACGAACCTCGCCCCGCCCGGCGTCTGTTTTGCTGGGCCCGGTGGCATTTGCCAGAGAGCCGGCTGTGTCTTGCGACTTACCACAAGGCAATGATCAGGATTGTCTGGAAGTTGGTCTCTTGCGATCAAGAAGACGATAAAAAATGCGCATGCGTCGATCGGGGACAGTGCTGCCTGGAGCCGGTGCTGTCTGAACCTGACTCCCGGGCTCCTGCAAGCCAGTCCATCGCTGTGCTGGCTCTACCCCTTGCCGTTGATACTTCCTGCCGTCGATGCCGTTCGTTGATCCTTCCGTTGAGCCTTCGGAGGGGGGAGGGGCTCCATGTATGCTGGTTTGCAGCTGTGGCTCGAGGCCGATCATACTCCCGCAGATGACTGTTGAAAACACCAGGCGATGAGTTACCTCGGGTTTTCCGGTGTCTGGCAGCGCAAGGGACGGCAGCACCGCGCAGCTCTTCTGCCGCGTATGTTGGCAATACCCTCAGCTTGCGCGTCTTTTCCCGCTGCGTCCTGTCTTTACCCTGTGGGTCCTGTCTCCAGCCTCCTGTTCACGCAGTTGTTCATGCAGTGTCGAAGAGTCAATGGCTGGAGAGCGGAATGTCGTCACAACTTCCTTGTGCCGGTCATGGCGGACTCCCGCTTCCCAGACCATCACGCAACAGCCAGCCCAGTCGCTTTCCCAGGGTTGTGCACTCGTCGCCAAGAAACTGCCCTATGGTGCCGCGACGCGAGTCAAAGCGCGTTCGGCACACCGGACACATGGGCGCTGATGGGATCCCGCGCTGGCTTTCGTCGGGATCTATCTGGTAATAGTCCGTTTGTATCAAGCTGCGATGGAACCGCCCGCAGCCGGAACAGGGCGTCATCTGCGTGTTGTTCAGTATTCCCTGAAAACAGTCGGTACACAGCAGGTGTTTGTTTTCTCCTCGAGAGCAGCCCAGGTCTACAAGCGTGTCACTACGCCAGCGACCGCAACTGCCCACACTGCAGGCCTGGTAAAGGCAAGGCTTGAAACCACAGGAAGGACAGGGTCCGGTATCTGTATGCTTCTCTCCTTCCGGCTCAGCAGTGGACTCCTGTAGCGGGGCTGTGGGGAACCCCTCGTATTCTGTTTCTCCCAGTATCCGGTTGTGCAATGACAGAACCGCCCGGTTGGCAAGGGTTTGGCTCGCCACTGCCATCAGGGACAAAACACTCCGGGAGAGGGTTTCTGGCACCTGGGTCTGCAGGAGGCTGCCTGTGTACCAGGTCTGGGGTTCCTGGCGCAGCAAAAGCCATGCATTGCGCTCGTCGAACCCGGGGAAACGGCTATAGAAAGTCAGTGTGGGCCAGGGCCACAAGGCAGAGCCCTGGCTCCATACCAGATAGTGCTCCCAGCAGTCCGGAGGCCCACCCTGGCTGCATCCGCTCAGGGGAAGCACGGATCCGCCTTCGTAGTCGCGTTTGTCCCACAGGCGGGGGAGCATGACGGCTGTGAAGGGCTGGTAGTGGAAGCCGTGCCCCCGGCGCACCAGCTGTCCACCCGGACACTGTGTGGTGTCCGATGGCAGCTGATGATGCTGTCGGTGACAGGCCAGCATTTCTCCTGCCAGATCAATAGCCTGCTGGGACAGCATGCTGGTATAGAGGCGCGTGTCGGTGCGTGCCTGGCCTTGACCGATGCTCTCCAGCAGCCAGGGCGTGCCGGCAGAAAGGTTGGCCAGGTCAACATACAGGTGTTGCATGTTTCCCTGGCGGGTACGAAAGCTCATATGCAGTCGCTCCGGCTTGCTGAACGACAGCTGCAAGCGGTCAATGCCGCTGTCCCCCATGTGTTGGTCCAGCTCTTCCAGAGGGCTATAGCTGTAGGGGATGTGGTGCAGCTGTGCCTGAGCCAGTCGCTCCGGGACCCTGTCAATGGTCAGGCTGACCGGATCATTGGGTTGTTCTGAAAAGTTGACCTGAAAAAAGAACCGGAAGGACAAAAGGGCATCGTTGACGGCTATGGGCAGAACCGCATGCAATTGTTTCTGCCCCAGGCTGAGCTTGCTCCAGGCATGACCCAGGTCGAACACTGATCCAGAGGTGGTGAGCAGGGAGCGGGCCAGTGTCCACAGCAGCCATCCCTGGGAGGCGCCGCGCAAGGTGAATTGCACCGGCTCTGGCAGCTGTGGCCAGAGTGGTTTCAGGTAGAGCGCGTACAGCAGGAGCCAGGCCTGTTTCCAGGCGGCCCCTGCCAGGGTGCGCAGCGCAAGGGCACCCAGCTCCTGCGGCAGATTGATGCCGCGCATCAGCACTATGCGGTGACCAGACACCAGGAAGGTCCCGCTTTCTGTGACGGCATACCAGTCTGATACCGGCGTCCCGTCCAGAGGGATTCGGCTGTTGACGTCTGTCACCCCGGTTGTGGTGCTCGCCATGGCCCGGTGACAGGGCAGGAACCCGGCGATGAGGGGCAGTATGCAGATCAGGAATCGGGCCCAGGGGTGCCACGAGCCGCTGTGTGTGCCTGTTCTTTCCGTCATGCTGTTTTTCTCGCTGTTTTTCTCTCTGTTTTCTCTCGTTTGTGCGTGCGTTTGTGCGTGCGTTTGTGCGTGTGTCTGCGCTCTGATTTCAGAATTTTGGCGAATGTCAGCCAGTTCGCACCGGAGACACTATAGTCTCTTGCAGCGGGCCTGCTTTGAGGTGCGTGACACTCGATGCTTTTTCGCTGGGACCACCTGCGGAAAGCTTGCTGGCAGATACACAAACAAAAGTTATAACTATGTTTCGCGATATTTTGGTGCGTGTTTTTTTCCTTGTCTTTGTTGCTGTGCTGGGGTGGATTGCGGGGCGATTGCTGAAGATAAAGACCAAAGGACTGTCCGATCTTGTTATTTACGTCATCTCACCTTTTTTTGCCTGCCATGCCATAGTTGACTCTTCTGTTGGACATTCCTTTTTCAAGTACACCTTTGTTGCTTTTGCGTTTTCCTCGGTCCTGGGGCTATGCGCCTATGCCATAGGTCGATGGCTGTGGAAGGACTGCCGGGCCAATCTGTTTGGCTTCGCGGGAGGCGACAGCAACACCGGGTATTTTGCGCTGCCTGTGGCTCTTTCGTTGTTTGACTCACAGCAAATTGCTGTGGCCATATTCATGGCGTCTGGCGTTGTGCTGTACGAGTTCAGTGTGGGTTACCTCATTGTGGCCAAGGGCGTTATGCCGGCCAGACAGAGCCTCCGGCGCTTTGTGAGGTTGCCTTTTCTGTATGCCGTGCTGGGCGCCGTTATCATGAAAGAATGTGGTTTGACGCTGGATAGCACCCTGTCGGCCTGCCTGAAAGATTTCAGGGGGGCCTACAGTGTGCTGGGCATGATGGTGGTCGGACTGACGCTGTCTGAATTCAGAAGGCCTGAAATGGACTGGTTGTTCAGTGCTATGTCGTTGTCGTGGAATATCGGCGTTCAACCTGTTGTGGGCTACATCCTGTTTGGCTGGGTGCTGGATGTCTCCCAACCCACCCTGGCGATTATCTTTTTGATGCTGGCCTCGCCGATGGCCGCCAATGAGGTTGCCATTGCCAGCTCGCTGCGTGTCTCTCCGGAAATTGTGGCCCCTGTCGTCATGATCAGCACTTTGCTGGCGCTGGTTTATGTGCCTCTTTGTCTGTCTTCTGCTGTTTTTGCTTTCCAGTAGTCGGGGAGTCAGGCTCCCGATTGTGCAGCAGGTGCCAAAGAGAGCTTGCGGTGGTATGCTGGCGCCCGCCCTCTAAAAGACCAAAGGCCTCTGGTTTTCATGGACAAAGCGAGTTTCAACTCAGATCTTTCCGGTTTTCTGCGGGAATCCCCCACCCCCTTTCATGCGACCGCTGAAATGGTGCGACGCCTGGAAGGCGCGGGCTATCAGCAACTGCCGGAGGGCAGTGACTGGTCTCCTGTGCCAGGTGGAAAGTATTACGTCACCCGTCATGATTCTGCCCTGATTGCGTTTACCATGGGGCAGGCACCCGGGGACTTGGTCCGCTACGGTTTTCGTATGCTGGGGGCTCATACTGATAGCCCCACCCTGAAAGTCAAACCACAGCCTGAGGTGCGGCGCAATGGCTGCTTTCAGCTGGCGGTGGAAGTCTATGGCGGAGCCTTGCTCAACCCCTGGTTCGACCGGGACCTGTCCATGGCCGGCCGTGTCACCTGGGAGGACAGCCAGAACCAGCTGCACAACAGCCTGGTGGACTTCCGCGAGCCTGTGGCGGTGATTCCCAGCCTGGCCATTCATCTTGATCGACAAGCCAACACTGGCCGCACTGTCAATCCGCAAACAGACATACTGCCCGTTTTATGCAGCCTTGATGATGCGCAGGAAACGCCTGATTTTCGTCAGATGCTGGCCGATGAGCTGATCCGGCAGCAGCAGCACCCGGCGCGGGTTCTCGACTACGATATAGCCTTTTACGATACCCAGCCGCCGACGCTTGTGGGGCTGGAGAAGGACTTTATCGCCTCTGCGCGACTGGATAATCTTCTCAGCTGTTATGTCGGTGTTTGTGCTCTTGTCGCGGCAGCCGACAGTCCGCTGCCGTGCCTGCTGGTGTGCAATGATCACGAGGAAGTCGGCAGTGCCAGCGCCAGTGGTGCCAGCGGTCCTTTTCTGCGCCAGGTGCTGGAGCGCCTGTTCCCAGGTCCCGGTGAGATGACGCGTGCTTTGCACAACTCGGTTCTGATCTCAGCCGACAATGCTCATGGGATTCACCCCAACTTTGCCGACCGGCATGATTCGCAACACGCGCCGCTGTTGAACGCCGGACCGGTCATCAAGGTCAATGCCAATCAGCATTATGCGACATCCAGTGAAACCAGTGCCTTGATTCGCCAGTTGTGCCAGGAGGAAAAAGTGCCGGTGCAGACCTTTGTGGCGCGTAATGACAAAGGCTGCGGCAGCACTATAGGCCCGCTGACGGCCTGTGCGCTGGGTGTGCGTACGCTGGATCTTGGATTGCCCACTTTTGGCATGCATTCGATTCGGGAGCTGGCCGGTTGTGCCGATGCTCTGGGGCTGACCCGGGTTCTGGTGCGTTTTTTCCATAAGGAAAAGCTGCTGGCTCATACTGTGGAGTGAGCCCCTGCCGGAAGCTGTCCGACATGGTGCGCGCGGCAGGCGGCCACTGCTAAAAACAAAAGGCATCTGTTCTCTTGTTATGAACTGCTTTCGTCGTTGATTTTTTTATGCTCTCCGCCGCTGGTCTCTTTCCAGACAGCCTTGTGCCTGCTGATGCTATAGTGCAGACGCAGGTGGCATCACCGGGGAGGTAGCCAGGGCCGGTCTGCACTCCTTGAGCTTGGCAGCAACCTGGGACCTGTTTGTAGCAGCAGATGT
>Ga0209022_1002350_pt1 | contig 15875 bp, 11 predicted proteins | sample PinacodermPK_FD_187300 | JGI IMG/M metagenome (GOLD analysis project Ga0209022, IMG submission 187300) | Host-associated microbial community of the marine sponge Aplysina aerophoba from Gulf of Piran - sponge pinacoderm, lysed by proteinase... | ecosystem: Host-associated > Porifera > Sponge >...
GCTGACGGCGGCGGGGTGTTTCGGGGCCCTGGCGGCTCTGGCCGATGCGGCCGGGGCTTTCCTGGCTTTCGACGTTTTCGATGCGGACCTGATTGTTGCTGTTGACGTAGCGGATTTCGGGGGAGAGCGTCCAGCCGCGCAGGAGTGAATCGACGGCCTCGGCGACCTTGTGGTGCACGATCATGCGCTGTCGTTCCTGGATTTCGATGAGGACGTCGAAGGTGGGCGGGGCTTTGCGCTCGAGCACGGTTTTCTGGGTGCCGCGGCGGCGGGCTTCCTCGTCGGACAGGGTGACGGTATCGATACCGCCGACCAGGTCGGAGAGGGTTGGGTTCATGAGCAGGTTTTCGAGGGTATTGCCGTGGGCGGTGCCGATGAGCTGGACGCCGCGTTCGGCGATGGTGCGGGCGGCGACGGCTTCGAGCTCGCGGCCGATTTCGTCGATGATGATGGCTTCGGGCATGTGGTTTTCGACGGCTTCGATCATGACTTCGTGCTGCAGGGTTGGTGTTGCGACCTGCATACGGCGGGCGCGGCCGATGGATGGGTGGGGGATGTCGCCGTCGCCGGCGATTTCGTTGCTGGTGTCGACGATGACGACCCGTTTTTTGTCGCTGAGGACGCGGGAGGCTTCGCGCAGGAGGGTGGTCTTGCCGACGCCGGGCCGGCCGAGCAGGAGCAGGCTGCTGCCGCTCATGATGATGTCCTGAACGATGTCGATGACGCCGTAGACGGCGCGGCCGACGCGGCAGGTGAGGCCGATGACGGTGCCCTTGCGATTGCGGATGGCTGAGATGCGGTGGAGGGTGCGTTCGATGCCGGCGCGGTTGTCGGCGCCGAAGTCGCCGATGTTTTCGATGACGTGTTGCAGGTCGTCGCGGGTGGTCTCTTCGGGGCTGAGGGAGACTTCGCTATCGGGGAAGCGCGCTTCGGGCAGGCGGCCGAGGTCCATGACAATTTCGATCAGATCGCTGGCGCGGCCAAGCTCCTGTAAGGAGACGCGAATGCGTTCGGGCAGGACAGCCAGGAGGAGATCGAGGTCATCAGCTATGTGTAGGGTCATTGTAGGGCAGTTTTGAGTTTTTGGTTTCTAGTTTTTAGTGACACCGCGCGTGCGCGGTGGTTGGTTGGGACGGTTGTCTGCAGGTCACGGGTCAAGATGGTGTCAGTGCCTCCCGCGGGTGCGGTGTGCGGCGGCGGGGCGGGTAGGCGCAGGGCGATGGCGCCGGTGGGCGCATGCTTCGGCATACTGCAAGCCGTCTGCGTTTGATTGCCGCTGCGTGTCCGGCAGATGGAGCGGGCGGCAATCTGTTTGAACGCCGCCAAAGTCCGGCAGATGGAGTCGGCGGCGTTCAAATTTGGGCATGGCGAGGGAGCCGGGGACGGCTTCCTGGACCGCTTCGAGGGCGGGCATGCGGTGGTCAACGGTGCGGCGCTGCCACTGGAGGATGTTGCGCACCATGAGCATTCTGTCGGTGAAGGGTGCGAAGCCGTGATCGTTCAGGTGGGCGTTGAGGCCGGTCTGGTAGGCGCGCACGCCGATGTAGGCGCGGGAGACGTGGGGCGCTTCGTCGATGCGCTGCAGGGCGAAGTTGAGTAGCAGGCGGGCGTTGTGCGGGTCGGGATTATTGGTGTCGACCCAGAGGCGGATCCAGGCACTGCGTTTGCCCCACAGGATTTGGACGGCGCCGGCGAGCCCGGGGCCGGGGTCGTTGTCGAGCACGTAGCGGGACATGTGGACGTGGTGCGGGTTGGCGAGGATGGGCGGGATGCGGTCCTCTTCGGGACTGTTGGGCGTCATGCCCATCTCCAGCTGCTGGACGGGCTTGGGGGTTATGCGCTGGTAGAGCTGTTCGAGGTCGGGAGCGTCGGCGGCACGCTGGGGCCGCACAGTGGAATCGGATGGGGCGAGCTGGGCGCTGTCTAGCCGCCAGATGGTGACCTGGGTGAGGGGCACGAAGCCGGCCTGTCTGAAGGTGTTGACGAGCAGGGGCTGGTCGGGCAGGTCGCTGAAGAGGCGGCAGACGTTTTTGGTGAAGATATTTTTGGCGCTGTAGGTGAGCAGTTTTTGCCAGATGGCGGGATGGCCCTGGGGTGCGTCGAGGGCAGGAGAGAGCAGGGTGACGTCGGCTTCGTGTGCGTGGGGGCGGATGCGCAACTGGATCAGTCCTTCGCGGGCGAGGCCGTTTTCTTCCTGGCGCAGCACGTAGGTGAAGGAGCTGTGGCGATACCAGGGAAAGCGTGAGCGGAGTGCGGTACGCACAGGCGAAATCGATTCCAGCAGGATGCGCTCAATCTGGAGAGGCGTGGAGACGCTGCGCAGGCGCTGTAGAAGCAGGGCATCGCCTAAGGAAAAGGGGCGAAACGACAAATGGGCGTTCTCCTGAACAGTTTAGGGCATACTAAGGACATTGTACTTGATTGTGGTGGGCGTTGCAAGGGAAGCTTTTGGGACTTCAGTTTTTGGGTAACTACTAAGCCATCTACAGTGTCTGTCTTGACCAGCCCTATATCGCTGCCGCCATTCAGGCTATCTGATTGTGTATTCGGTTTGCGGCAGCCACGTTGCTGGAGCGGCACGGCTGGAATGCGCACACATGATCGGTGAGGCATGTTTTTGTAGGGGGGCGTTGCGGGGGCGCAGCCCCTGCACAAGGGAGGGCGCTTGCGCCCGACCGCCCGGAACTGCAGTGGTCAGAAGTTAGTGGTCAGTAACTTCTGCGGATGGAGGTCGGTGGTTAGTGGGTTGAGACGGCAAGGGGGAAGCAGACACTGCCTTCGCCTGGTCTCTACCTCCTGATCCCTTGTCGCTGCCGCTAAGCCCCTCACCTGTCCAGAGGGAGACGGAAAGTCACGGCGGCGCCCTTGCCGACCCCGTCGCTCGTGACTGCAACTGTACCTCCATGCGCTTCCACCACCGTGCGCGCAATCGCCAGTCCCAGACCTGTGCCGCCTATCCCGTGACGTTGAGATTGGTCGGTACGGTAGAAACGATCGAAGACGTGCGGAAGATCTTCTCCATCGATGCCGATCCCGTCATCAATAACCGTAAGGACCGCCGCCCCGTCGCCTTCCAACTCCGCCCTGACCACGACGCGCCCGTTCGCCTCGGTGCAACGGATCGCGTTGTTCAGAACGTTCCCCAGCGCTTGACTCATGCGCATCCGGTCCAGTGCCATCTCCGGCAGGTCGGCATCCGACTCGAGCGACAACCCAACCTGTTGCGCGTGCGCTTGCGGTTGCCAGCGCTCCACCTCGGCGGCGAGCAGATCGTAGAGCGAACATGCTTCAAAGGCAAGCTGCAACTCACCATGTTCGGTCTCGGCCAGCCAGTTCAGGTCGGTGACCAGACCGCGCAGCCTCTCCACCTCCTGAATGATGTGATCGGAGGCGCCCTCAGGCGTCTGAAGCCCGTCGCGCAGCCCGGTTGCTTCCAGCTGAATCACGCTCAAGGGCGTGTTCAGTTCATGCGAAACGTCGTTGATGAGCCGGCGGCGCAGCGCGCGCTGCGTCTCCAGCGTCGAGCTCATCCGGTTGAAGGCTGCGCTCATCTGCCCCAGCTCATCGGCAGACGTGACCGTCAGCTGCGTCCTGTCCCCCTGGGCAATTGCCTGCGTCGCCTCGGTCAACGCCGTCACCGGCGCTGTGATCCGCTGCGACAGCCAGACCGCCAGCAGGATCGCAACCCCGATCGTCAGCAAGCCGCCAACTGCGATGATATACAGCAGCGTGCTCAGGAACCCGTGCGACTCGGTCGAAAGAAAATTGCCGTTTACATCCACATAAACATGGCCGACGGGACGGTTCGTATCCAGATCGAACACCGTCTCCCGGTTCCCGCCCAGCTCCGGCACAGCCGTTCCCGCTGTCAACTCGGACATGTTATCCTTCACTACACGGCCGTCGACGCTGGCGATAACGACTCGCACCGGGTCTCTGTGAAAGACCTCGCTGCTCTCTCCCCCGCCTTCTCCGGACCCTTCCTCGTGCGGGGTTTCACCGTAGCTGTATCCCGCCTCGGACAGCGCCCTGTCCACCGTATCCCAGCCGCCGGCATCCGTATACGCCCGGCTCAGAGCCCGCGCCAGCTGGGTCGCCTCTTCGCCGCCGATGCGGTCGATAAACACGCCCAGTCTGGACTCCGTCCCGTAATAGACTACGCCAACGCCGACCAGGACGGTAAGGACGATGACCACAACGTTCGAACCCAGGATTCGCCAGCGCAGCGACATTATGACTCCTCCACCACGAACCTGTAGCCGGCGCCGTAAACGGTCTCAATCGGCCGGTTGCGGTCTTGGCCGATCTGCTTGCGCAGGCGCGCGATCTGGTTGTCAATCGCGCGGTCGAACCCTTCGAAATCGTTGTTAAAGGCCAGCTCGATCAGCTGATCGCGCGTCAGAACCTGGTTCGGATGACGCATGAATGCCGAGAGCAGATCGATCTGCGCCTGGCTCAGGATTACCGGCGCTCCATCCACGGTTGCTCTGCGCGTGGTCTCGTTGAGCGTGATGTTGTTATGCGTCAGGACCTGCTGGACTCTGCCCTTGACGCGGCGCAGCACAGCATCGGCGCGCGCGATGACCTCTTCGGGAGCAAAGGGCTTGACGATGTAATCGTCGGCGCCGCTCTCCAGCCCGATGATCCTATCGTCCTGCGCCTCCCGGGCCGTCAGCATGATGAGCGGAACGTCCGACTCTTGCCGCAGAATCCGGCACAACTCGACCCCATCGAGGCGCGGAAGCATCAGGTCGAGAATGATCAGGTCCGGTAGCAGACTGCGCGCCAGTTCGAGGCCGGACTCACCGTCATGCGTAACTTCGGCAGTGAACCCGGCCCGCTCGAAATACAATTTGACCCAGTTGGCTATCCTCGTATCGTCTTCTACGATCAACACCATGCCGCGCATCTCTGATCCCCCATGAAAACGGCCTCAGGTGCGGCGCCGCGTCGAGACACCGCACCCAACTGCCGGACAGGCTCTACGCAATCCAACTCTCGCAACCTCCTGGTCCTGTCCGGCTGCCTCTGGCAGGCGGAACCGTGCTCAGCGCCTGCCTCGCCGCGAACTCTATCAGAACTCTCGTCGAGCGCCAAGGTTGCAACGCCGCGCCACTCCTCGCTGCCGGTTCGGTCGCCTTCGCCACTGTTTCGGTGCTCACCGCGGCTGGGTCAGAATTCCGGCCATTGCAAGGTCCGGCGCGACCCAGGTAACCGTTGACCATCGCCGGACTCAGTATCGCTCGCTTGACCAGCACAGTCACGAACATCTTCGCCATCATCTCTTTCCGACTCATCTTTTCGCTCCTTGCGTGAAATGGTTCCGATACTGCACACGATAACGATGAATTGTGACAGAATTATGTCAACCGCCAGCGAAACGTTGCGCTGGACGGAACTGCAGTTTTTAGTAGTCAGGTTTTGGTTCTTGGTGAACAGCGGTGGAGCGCGATAGTTTGCCGCGAAGAACGGCAACTTCAACACCTTTTAACCACGGAGGGCCACGGAGAACTGCAACTGCAACGGATACACCTTTTGTCCACGGAAAACTGCGGGGGTTAAGGGGCTGAGACAGCATGTGGGGTGGAAGACTCTGTTGGCTAGACATATTGCTGGGGAAGAATGAACACGGTGGCTAGACAGGGCGGGGCGCTGCGGGGGCGCAGCCCCTGCACAAGGGAGGCCGCTTGCGGCCGACCGGCCAAATGACAGTCATGAGGAGAGAAGGAACACTCTTGCTCGCCTCGTACTGGTTTGCGATTCAGTTGCGGCTGCGTAGTTCCGACATATGTATATGTGGATATCGCCAGGACCAGAGCCTGGACGCCGGCGGTGTTGACAGAACCCGGCATCAGTAGGCGCCGGCCGGTTCAGATCCTCGCAGGGCTGCGCAGCCTTTCTGTTGATTTGAAATCCTGTCCCGTGCTGACATATTTGTGACACATTTCACCTCTATCATGGGCAGTGTATGAGGGACAGGCCCTCAGATAGCCATAGTGAAACGAGGTGAAAAAATGAGAGGCAAGGGAACGAAGTTGAGAGTGGCGCAGACGTTGGCGATACTGGTTCTGATTCTCACGATGTTGGTGGCCGCCGGCTGTTCACAGAGGGGACAGAGCGGCACCGACCAGAGTGCAGGCAGCGTTACGGAGAGCCGCGGCGAAGGCAGCGAAAGCGGCGGTGAAGGAGGCGGCGAACACGGAAGCGGCGGCGAAGGCAGTGAGGGAGGCAGCGAAGGCAGTGAAGGTAGTGAAGGTAGTGAAGGTAGTGAAGGTAGTGAAGGCGGCGCAGCCGGCAGCGAAGAAGGCGGCAGCGGCCTCGCCCTCGACGAGACCTTCGACATGGTCCGCGCCGGCGCTCGCCTCATCATGAACTACGACGCCGCCGCCAATGTCTTTGTGGGAACCGTGGCAAACACGACCGACGCGACCCTGACAAGGGTACGCATCGAAGTCCACCTTTCAAACGGCATCGAGCTCGGCCCGACAACGCCGACCGATCTGGCGCCCGGTGAGATCCTGGATGTCGTTCTGCCGGCGTCAACGCAGGCCTTCGACAGCTGGACGCCCCATGCCGAGGTCGGCGCAAGTGAAGGCGGCGGCGAAGGGGCTGGCGGTGAAGGCAGCGGCGAACACGGCAGTGGTGGCGAATCCGGCAGTGAGGGCAGTGGTGAATCCGGCAGCGGCGAATCCGGCAGTGGTGAGGGCAGTGGCGAGAGCGGAGACCCCTCCAGCCCGATCCTCGCCCTCGACGAAAGCTGGGACGGTGTTGTCAACGGCGTGAGAACCGCCATGTCCTACGATCCCGCAGCGAAGATATTCTCGGGGATCGTGGAGAATACGACCGACCAGACGCTCTGCTTCGTGCAGATCGAGCTGAACCTCAAGCAGGGAACGACGACCGTAGTCGAACTTGGACCGCAGCCGGTAGGCGACCTGGCCCCCGGCGCCCAGACCACGGTCGAGCTGCGCGTCGCCGATGAGCCAACCGCTGTCGGCGTAGCCTACGACGCTTGGGAGATTCACCCGGAGATGTTCACCTGCGGCGGCCCCGGCCCTGTCAACACTGAAGGCAGTGGCGAAGGTGGCGGCGAAGGTGGAAGTGAAGCCGGCGGCGAGCAGCATGGCGCTGAAGGCGGAAGTGAGAGCGGTGGTGAGGGCAGCGAAGGCGGCGCAGCTGGCAGCGAAGAAGGCGGCAGCGGCCTGGCCCTCGACCAGACCTTCGACATGGTCCGTGCCGGCGCTCGTCTCATCATGAGCTACGATGCGCACAGCAACGCCTTTTTCGGCAGCGTTGTGAACACGACCGGCGCGACCTTGACAAGCGTACGCATCGAGGTCCACCTGTCCAACGGTATCGAACTCGGCCCGACAACGCCGGTCGATCTGGCGGCAGGCGCGGCAATGAATGTGATTCTGCCCGCATCGGCGCAGCCATTCGACGGCTGGACGCCCCATGCCGAGGTCGGCGCGAGTGAAGGCGGCGGCGGTGAAGGCGGCGGCGGTGAAGGCGGCGGCGGTGAAGGCGGCGGCGGTGAAGGCGGCGGCGAAAGCGGCGGCGAGCATGGCAGCAGCGGTGAAGGTGGCAGTGAAGGTGGCGGCGGCTAAAGACCGCAAGCCCATGTGACGCCCTCAGATTGGGAACGAGCAGGCGTTGCACTATCAGGCAGCTAAGATCAGACGTGGCGCCCCAGATAGGGCGCCACGTTTGCATTGTTCCATTGTGAGAATGGATGACAAAGTCCCTTGATCAATTTACCAGGCTTGTTGACGTGGGTCTGAACAGCGATTTTGCGGAAGCAAACTGCTTATCAGCGCAGGGGCGCACAGATGCCCAAGGAAAATTCGATACCCCTTTATGGTCTCCTCGCCCCTCCGCGTACTCCGCATCGCCGGGAACGAGCACACCGGCCGGCGCGTGCTGCAACGCCACCAGCACGCCGCCCGCAGCATCATCGAGAGCTGCTTGCACGGCATCCTCCGGAACTGGGGACAAGAAGGACAAAATGAGGTCTATCAAAATGAGTGATAAGAGGCGATGCCGCCACAAGCCCGCGAAGCCGGTCGCAGCGTACCCTGTGAACATTCAGGGACGCCTTGGGGTACAGGACGCGGCCGGCATGGCTGCGCCACTGGCTTGCTCCCGGCCCTATGGAGGTCAGCTGGACATGGACCTGGAGCGAGTCCGTGACGACTTTCCTCTGTCGACCTGTCCCGGCACGCTGGTGTTGAAAGGTCTGTGTGTTTTTGTGACTGGCGAATTCTGTCGAGCGCAGTCCGGACGGATTGGCACGATCCGGACTCACTCCAACAGAAATCCTCGAATTACTCTGCCGTGGCGCTGGTACAGAAACCCGCCGATGACAAGCAGCACGCCAAGACCGATAAACGCGGTCACCCGGTATACCTGTCCCAGGCTGAAGGCGTCGTAGAGGAAGAGCTTGGCGACTGGCACTGCCAGCAACCCCAATCCGGCCAGCCGCGGCCAGCGACTGCGGCGCACCATACCCAGGACAATCAGCACCGCCGCGTACAGGGCCCACAACGCGCTCAGAGACAGGCTGGTCACATTGCCGGCGATTTCCGGATCAGTGGCGAAAAAGCCCCGGTCCACCGCGTCTGTCAGCTCGGCGCTGAGCGCGAACAGCGTCAGACCGTTGGCCGCAATCAGCAGAATCGAAGTGAGAATGCCGTCCCCGGGACGAGTGGACCGGCCTCCCCAGCGCAGCGTGAAGAAGGCCGACAGAAAGATTGCGGCGATCGCGGCGGCAGGCGCCATGAAGCGCCTGTTCACCAACGGCCAGTAGGTGCGGTCCTCGCCGAAATAGTCTGTCTGCCAGTCGGGCGTGGTGAAGTAGCTTATGAGTTGATGGAAGAAAATCGGCGCGAAGTAGTATACGATCAGTTGGAAGGCAACCAGGGCGAGGATGACGAGAGCGGCCCAGCGCAGTTGTGGCATTCCCAGCAAGAAGGACAGCCAGATCAGGACCACCATCTGTGCCGCCCAGGCTATCGTGATCCAGGGGCCGTCAAGCTGCACAGGAATGGCTATGGTCAGGAAGACCAGGGCCATTCCCAGGTTAAAGAGACTGAGCCGCATCTGTTCCGGGTACCGGGCCAGAATCCCGTAACCTGATATGCCGTAGAACAGGGCCAGCAGCAGGGTGAACCCGCCCATCCAGGCTCGGTATTCTTCAGACAGAATAGCGTAGCTGATTCCGAAGTAGGCCATCCCGTTCAACACGATCAGGCACTGGTCGAGGAAATCCGGAGTGCGGCGCCGGAACAGGTGAAACAGTGTCGTCGCGCCCACGAAAATGAGGAATATGAGAGTAAGGCCCACCTGGGCCGGCAGCAGGTCCGGGTTCAGCTCTTCAAACCAGAACCCGAAGAGCGCCAGGGAACCAAACAGAGCCAGCAGGGTGAACCAGCGCCAGTTGCGGGCGACGGCGAGGGCCAGGACGCCCAGATCCAGCATCAACACGTAGGCGAGGACCTCCCACTGACCCGGCAGCCTGTCGGCCAGGAACAGTGGCGTGGCGAACCCGCCCAGAATCCCAAGGACGGCAACGGCCCGCGCATCATGGCGCAGCGCCAGAGCGGCGGCGGCCAGGGTCACAAGGCTGGAAAGCAACAGGGCGGTCGTTGCCGGGACCAGGTAATAGAGAACGTGGGCGGCGTATATGGACAGGTACAAGATGGATATGCCGCCTCCTGTGACCGCCTGGGCCCACGCCGGATACCTGCGAGCCCAGAGTTCGCCGCCGGCGAGCAGGGCCGCGCCAACTGCGAGTCCCATAACGACCCGGCCGGTCTCCCCTATCCAGTCATTGTCGAAGGCGAGCTTGAGAAAAAAGCCAATCCCGATGATCAGCGCCAGGGTGCCGACGCGGGCCAGCCAGTTGCCCCCTACCAGCCATTCCCAGTCGCGGGAGGACCGGGCACTTTTTTCGTCAGCGGAGGGCGCCGCGGTCGGAGGTTCCTGCCGGGCAGCGGGCGCCTGTGCGCTTTCCACAACTGCCCTTTCCGGAGCAGCAGCGGCTTGGCCCGGTGTTTCCAATGGCGGCGTTGCCAGGGCAGGGTCTGGGCTGGCAGTTTCGAGTGCGTCAATGCGCTGCGCCTGCTGGATAATCTGCGCTTGCAACCGGCCGACCTGCGCCTGCAGCCCGGCAACGACGGTCTGCAAATCGTCGGCTTCACCCGCTTCAAAATCAGGCCGACCGCCAGCGTTTCCCAAGGCGGCACCGCAGTAGGAGCAGAACTTGTCGCCTGGCGTAATTTCGCGCCCACAGTTGGAACAACTCATCTTCACCCTCCCCAAGAGCCGGTCTGGACAGTGAGAGGATCATGCGCAGTGGACTTCAATATCGAGAACAAGCTAAGGTATGCAGTAGCGCAGTTCGCCAAGCACACGGCGAACCAGCTCAGTGGCCAAGAGACAGCGACGAGACACGTCATCCTTCAAGTCTCGCCTCGCGTTGAAAGCGCTACTGTCCGATGCGAACGGCTGGGGCGAAGAATTATAGGTAAGACTATCTTCCTCAGGCAACGAAACTCGGTACATCAGTTGCAGGAAGGTGAGGGCGGTCTCTCAGCCTTCTACGACTCTGAAGGATCTGAGCATAGTCTGAACAATCGTAAACCAGCTGAAGAGCGCATTGTGCCCTGACCAGGGTTTACAGTGTCCGTCCGGGACGCCTTTCGTTCTACACGTTGCGTATGCCAAAGATCGAAATCAACCAGTGCACAACACTTTACCTGTACGGCTGCAGCGGGTACCAGTGAGCCGCAATCTGGTCATGCGCGGCCGGTTCGACATCGGCCAGGCGTCTGCCCTTTTATGCGAATGGAGAATGAAAAAGCGCTGGTCACCGGCGCAGGGAGCCTCCTTCGTGTACTTCGTAGTTCATCCGTCCTCGCAAATGTCAATTTTCATCTGTGTTTCCATCAAGGCCCAACAAGATGCGCATAATCTCTGTCGCGCCTTCTTCAGCCGCAAGACTGAGGGGCGTACGGTCAAAATAGCCCTTTGCCTCGACATCCGCGCCCGCTTCAACCAGAATCTTCACGATCTCCGCGTCGCCCTGCTCCACAGCTTCGTGAAGTGGTGTATTGCCGCCGAAGCCTTCGGCTGCGTTGACATCCGCACCCGCTTCAACCAGAAGCCGCACCATCGCCACATCACCCTTCTCTATCGCCGTATAGAGCGCCTCACTTCCAATGGACGGCGTCGATGCAGCCTCCTTATCCTCGCCGCTCGCTGGCGTGTCAGCGTCCGGGCCCGACCCCAGCAGAATCTGCATGATCTCTGTCGCGCCTTCCTCAGCCGCTAGACTAAGAGGCGTACGATCAAAATAGCCTTCCGCATTGACGTCCGCGCCGGCGGCGACCAGGATCTTCACGATCTCCGCGTCGCCCTGCTCCACAGCTTCGTGGAGGGGCGTGTTGCCGCCGAAGCCCTCGGCTGCGTTGACATCGGCACCCGCTTCAACCAGAAGCCGCACCATCTCATGGTCACCCTTCTCTATCGCCGTATAGAGTGCCTCGCTTCCAATGGACGGCATTGATGCAGCTTCCTTGTCCTCGCCGCCCTCTGACGTGTCAGCGTCCGGGCCCGACCCCAGCAGAATCTGAATAATCTCTGTCGCGCCTTCCTCAGCCGCTAGACTAAGAGGCGTACGATCAAAATAGCCTTCCGCGTTGACGTCCGCGCCGGCGGCGACCAGGGTCTTCACGATCTCCGCATCGCCCTGCTCCACAGCTTCGTGAAGGGGTGTATTGCCGCCGAAGCCTTCAGTTGCGTTGACATCCGCACCCGCTTCAACCAGAAGCCGCACCATCTCCACATCACCCTTCTCTATCGCCGTATAGAGCGCCTCGCTTCCAATGGACGGCATTGATGCAGCTACCTTGTCCTCGCCATCCTCTGACGTGTCAGCGACCGGGCCCGGCCTCAGCAGGATCCGCATAATCTCTGTCGCGCCTTTTTCAGCTGCAAGACTCAGGGGCGTACGACTCATAGAGCCTTCCGCGTTGACGTCCGCACCGGCAGCGACAAGGATCTTCACGATCTCTCCATTGCCCTGCTCCACGGCTTCGTGGAGGGGCGTATTGCCGCCGAAGCCTTCGGCTGCGTTGACATCCGCACCCGTTTCAATCAGAAGCCAAACTATCTCGGGGTCACTCCAATATATCGCGTCGAAAAGAGCGACATCCCCCCAAATGCGAATGTCCATGTTCGATTCGCCATCTTGGAGCGGAGTCCCAAATTGGAGGAGGGCTTTGTCATCTTCGAACCCACTGGAGGCGATGAGAGTCTGAACGACCTGATTGGGAAGGAACACCCGTAAGGTCTCAGAGGTTAAGTACTCTACCGCGGCTTGCAGGGGCGTCTCCCCGAGGACAACTGGGTCAACTTCCGAGCCGGCGGAAACAAGAATGCCCGCAAAATCCGCGACGAGTCGCTGCGAGAAGGATTTGATAGGGTCTTCAACTGCAACGCCTGTGCTGGCGGCGACGAGGATTCGCGCCAGTCCCGTCGGAAAGTCGTGGACAAATGCTGAGATCGCGTCTGCTGTTTTGTCGTCGAGAAGTAAGATGCCCGATAGCTCCGCGATGCCAGCCTCTATGTCAGCGTCGCTGGACATGCCGACCAGAAGGAACTCGGTGACCTCATCTTCAGAACCGGTATCGACACCTTCGGCGGCCAGAGCCAGTAAGATGTATTTGACGGTGATCTGCATAAGCTCTTCAATAACGATGTTCAGGGATGTGTCGCCAAGAGTCTGCAACTCGATTTCCGAACCTCCCTCGCTGAGAACCTCTGCCAGGGACGAGACGAATTCCTGGGACATTTCGGTGATCGCGGCGTCAAGTTCTCCGGATTCTTCGAGCATTACGTACATTAGCAGAAGGCCAAGCAATATCTCGGTCTCTTCATCCGCCTCCATGGCCCCTTCTGCTTGCAGACAAGGCGAACCCTCGCCTTTGGCACCGGCGTCAATGAGTATCTGCATAACATCCGCAGTTTCGTTTCTCATTGCAATGTCGAGAGGTGATTCACCGAAGCCATCCAGCACGTTTACATCGGCGCCAGCGGCAACAAGAATTTGAACTAACTCGTTGGCCCCTTTCTCCACAGCAATATTCAGAGGTGTAGTATATTCGGCGTCACATGCGTTCAGTTCCACATCGGTCGAAGCGAGACAGGAGACCCAATCCGCTCTGCCCAGCCGCACTGCGTCGTGTATTTCCAGTAGCTCTCCGCAACTGGCCGGCTCAGCGGCCAGTTCGTCGATGATCCAGCTACTGTCGCCGACTTTGCTGGCGGATAGGACTGCGGACGAATCGATCTGCGTGAAGTGACAAACCAACAGGAGCGCGGGTTCAAAAAAGGCGAGGCATGCTGACGTGTTTCCAACAACGACACGAGTGGCACTTCCGCTAACATGGCATCCTTCACCCGCACTCAACGCCATGCCCACCTCACAGGCCTGCAAAGCCACATAGGGAGCGGGCGTGTGCGTCGGCTCACTCTTTGTACCCTCTCCCTGCGCTGCCGCGGTTCCCGCATCGCCGAAGGGAAGCGATGCCGGTGTCAAAAGCAGAAACGCAGCAATCAAGAGCGTCGCGCCGAACTTGACTCCCCGCCGTTTAACACCATTCTTCATCTCGAATGTCCTCCTGCAATGTTGAAAACAAAAGGAATCTACTATAGGCCCAGGGCCGGAATGAATCTTGGGCTTGAGTCGCGTTGTCAGCTGTCATGACCATCTCTTCATCCCCGTTTTGCAGGCCCCAAGTTTCTCCAGCACTTCTTCCCGAAAATGGCCCGCAGTGCAACTCGAATCCAGAGGATCCATCTGACTCTGCTCTCCGACCGTGTCGTTGCACTCTCCTGCGATGGTGCCGAGGGCTCTTGTGCCAGCCCCGTCTTCGCAAACATGACTATGCCCGATGCACCGCGCTGCCTCCCCGCCAAACGTGAAGCCCCGTCTACAAACTGCCGTCTCTCTGCACAGAGGAAACAGTTCACATCCATTATAATGTGTACTATAGACCAGAAAGTGTCGTAAGCATGTCATTCCAGTTCGTTTCCGTGCCAATACAGTGTCAGTATTCGGATTCCCCCCTAATCGTGTCCCATAAGAGGCGAAAACACAGAGTGTACACTTTGCTGTCCACCCCCAGGCGGAATCCTCGCCTGCCCCGGCCCGTTGTCGCTGACCCCGTGCAGAACGCCGGAATCGCCGCATGGAGTCGGCCATTTTCGTACCCTAAACCCCACAATGAGACAGCTCGCTAGGGACTGCCCATGAGGCCGGTCAAGAGCAAGTCTGTAAGCTATCACCACCCGAAACCGTACTACACTGAGTTTTCAACCAGGAGCGGCATGAACGCCTCAACGGTAAGATCCGACAGGTAAGCGCTGCAGTCAATGCAGTTGTAACCTTCTCTCACACTTATGTCACGAACAAGAACCAACTTTTTGTCCCGTCTGAGGACGCTATGCTGGCCGTCTCTAAGGCGACGGGCGATCCCCCTTCGTTTATGGTCAGAAACATCGCGAGTGTTCAAAGCAGAGACAATTAGATTCACCTCGATTTTCAGTCCGCGTCGCGCGGAAGATAGTCGGGACCGCCAGGAAACCCGCGCGATACGAACGCAATGGTGGACTTGTCATTGATGCCAGGAATCTCCGCTGCAAGAGTAATCGTGCCTTCTTCTTGAGAAAACGTCACTTCGATCTCGCTCGACAAGAATTCATGCGAAGTGTATTCGTTGCCACTATGTTCTGAAATGGCACGACCACATTTGTACAAGCCTCCTGTAACCATGGGATTGGTCGGTCGGGCAAAGGGCAACTCTTCTCTATTCGGATCGTAGTAAGTGACTTGAAACATATAGTCGAGATGACTCATTGGAGTAAGAGGATCTCCTTCGATGCTGACGAGCACCAACCAACGATTCGCCTCAAGTCGGAAATGGCCTGGCTCGTGACTGTAATACCCCTGTTCGGGAAGTTCTCGAAGGTGAATTGTTGCAGACAGGATTTCTCCGTTCAATTCAGAGCTCACGCCGATAATGTCGCCGGAGCCAAGCACATTCTCGGAAGCTTCCCCATCCACGCTCTGACCTGGCGATATGGAAATGTAACCTGGCGGGTACTCGGCGTAAGTCGACCTGTGATAGGGATTCGGTGGCAGAAACAGGCAACCGTTCAACAGGATCACACACGCGGTAGTCAGTAGCACATTCAACATCACTACCTCCTCTTACTTACCTACTGACTCAACGCAACAGTTCTTCTGTTTCAAACGAATCGATCTGCACGGCAACCCGGCCGTCGTTATAGGTCAGTATATCGTCGTTGATGCGTAGGAATAGGAGGCCGTGTTCCTGCGCCTGCAGTTCCGTGGCCTTGCCGATGACGAAGCGCTGCCCCTTTATGTAGAGTGGGGCCTCTGTGATCCAGTGAGGATAAACTGCGGTTGCCATGCACTGCATGCCTACTCACTGCCGCCCGACCCGGACAAAACCTGGCAACCCACCTGATCCGAACCGTGCAGAAAATCATAGGCCTTAAACTCAAGCCGCGACTGCGGCGTAATACCAGAGATGTGTCCAATGAGCGTGATCGTGTTTTCCTCAGACGAAACATAGATGCCTATTCTGCTGAGTTGGGTGCCGGTGCCTTCCGCGTCCATTTGCCAGTAGTCGGCCTGCACAGCTTCTTCGATAGGCAGGTGAACACCCTTGTCACTGGACGGGGAGAACACAAAATGACTGGCAGACAGCGAGTACTCAGCCCCCAGATGACCGCCCGTCTCGCGGTTGTTGTCCACGTCTACTGAGACCTGCCAACTGTACTCCAAC
>Ga0209022_1002355_pt1 | contig 15844 bp, 12 predicted proteins | sample PinacodermPK_FD_187300 | JGI IMG/M metagenome (GOLD analysis project Ga0209022, IMG submission 187300) | Host-associated microbial community of the marine sponge Aplysina aerophoba from Gulf of Piran - sponge pinacoderm, lysed by proteinase... | ecosystem: Host-associated > Porifera > Sponge >...
GCCGGACGCTCGCGAGCGACAGCTCGTCACCCACACGCTCTTGCGGGTTGCCGAGTTCACCCTCCCCCGAAGTCGATGCCTGGGAGGACCTCAGCGTGGATTTCCTTGCTTGACGCTTTCCTACCATGCCAGGCGAGCCAGTCTGAATGGTCCATACCCCATTGATTTTACGGACGAAATATTGATCGTGAAAGGGCAGGTGACAGGCTTGGAGATCCGGCGCGAACCCGTCGGTTCAACACTATTTCAACACCGATGCCGGGACTCTTAACCGGGCGTAGCCGTGTCCCTCGAAGGCGCGGAAGTTCGATCCTCAAGGCCGATTTGGGAGTGTAGACGCCATGGGGCAAGCAAAGCGAATAACGTCCGCACGAAACCGGTGAGACATTGTCGACTGCCTTCTCGCCAGCCTACGCGACCTGCCGCGGCGTGGCGGTCAACAGGACGTCGAGGCTCACACGGTCGTATGGCACACGCGGGATCAACGCGCCCCGTCGCCCCACCTTCAACTCCACCAAGCCGTACCGCGATATCGTCTTGAGGGTGCGCGACAGATTCGACTTGTGTCTCCCGGAAAGCTCCGCCAGTTCCGTGAGCGAGCCCGGCTGTTCCCGTGCGATGAGTGTCAAAAGCTCTCGATTGCGTTGCGAGAGCACCTTCGCGAAGCTCTCTACCGATGTGAACCAAACCTTCGGCTCGCCCTTCGCCGGCTTGTACTCGCCGCGGGCAATTGCCATGGTGCGCGCCTTCATTCGGTCATAGCCGGCGATGCCGATCTTCAATGTCTTCATGGAATCGAACCTCTCATCCTCAAGACCTTGTCCACTTCATTCCAGAAATCGGCGAGCAGCGTGGCGGAATCCCGGTACTCATACGGTCGGATGCGCCGGAATCGGTGCCTATGGTCGCTTTCGCCGCGTTTTCGCCTTCCCGGACCTCGCCGCTGCCTCACCGGGTGTGCGTTGTCGAACCCGACCAGCCGAGCGCCGTCCGGCCCGTGCAGCGTCAGCGAATAGCTGAGCCCGTGCGGCCGCTCCGGCGTCACCTCGGTTCGCAGCACGACAAACTTCACCCAGTGTCCGACTTCGTCCACGAACAGCGTCTCGCCGTGAAGATCCAGCAGCGTGTCCAGCCCTGGATCGTGGTCAGGCGTCGACATTGGGGATAAGTTATCAGTAAGTGATAATGAAGGAAAGGCCGCTTGGGGCCACAAAGTGAGATCGATGCGTGGCAATCTTCTTGGTGTTGAAGGGCAAGTATGGGAGACCAGTTCTTTGGCGACGAAGAAGCGAACTATGGAGGCGATAGCGCGGATGGGAATCAACTTGACGAAGAAGGTATTTCACGTGCGCTGCGCCGATCATACGGAACGTTCATGTGAGTCCCTTGCCGGATTGTTTGGAATCAGCGGTCATCAGCCTGTTCAAGAAACCGGGACCACCTCACTCAGCGGCGGCGACGGCATCCAAAGGCACAGCGTTGTCGAGAACGGCATGGTGCTTCAAACGCCCGTGGTTGCAGGTGTAGTGTATATGTGGCTGCCCAAGGCGCGTTACGAGCGGCTTGACCGCCAAGACGCCAAACTGTCACAGGGAGAAGGACGGAGGCATCATGGACCGAATCGTCGTTGATCCAGGAGTTCACTTCGGCAAGCCGTGCGTCGCGGGCACGCGCATCGCGGTACAGGATGTCCTGGAACTGGTCGACGAGGACATCCCCTTCGACCAGATCGTTCGCGACTACTATCCCGACCTGACCGTCGGCGATGTCCATGCATGCATTCGCTACGCGATCGCCTTAGTCGGCGCCGAGGACATTCGCCTGCGCCCGGCGACCGGGTAGATGAGGTTTCTGCTCGACCAGGACGTCTAGGGGGGAACGCGCCGACAACAGATCGGGCTCGGCTGCGGTTGACGGAACGCGGCGCGCAGACGGTGGACCCGGATCCGACGTGGGCGTTACGCAAGGGAACCTCGCGCCGCGAGTTCGGGCTGCCCCGAGGTCACACCCGTCGGCAAGGTGCCCATCGGCACCGTGAACGTCTCATCGCCCTCGTCCGGTCCTGCGCCGTGGTGATCGCGTTGGCCTTCTCGGACAGAACTGGCCAGACTCTGCTCTGGTCCAGCACCGACCTGGATTGGTCCGCCGGCGACACGGTCTCGCTGAGCATCACGATCAGCAGCGGCACGGGCGTTGCGGGCTCCGCCTCCCTTCGGCTACACTCCACCACCGTTCCTCGGGAGTCTACGGGCCCAGTGACATCACCTTCACTCGACGACAAGATCTCGCAACTGCTGACCCATGAGTGGCGCGGAGAAAAACGGATCTCCGGGCTCCAGGGCAGCGGCAAGGCCTATGCCATCTTTCTGGCGGCGCGGCATCTCGACTGTCCCCTGGTGGTCCTGATGCCCACGGTGAAGGAGGCGGAACGCCTCTTCCTCGACCTGTCCTTCTTCCTGGGAGACGAAGATGTCGCCAGTCCGCTGGAACGGCGGCTCCATCTGTTCCCGGGTTGGGACATCCTGCCTTTCGAGAGCCTCTCCCCGAGCCCGGATCACATGGCCGCGCGCATGGAAGGCCTCCACCGGCTCGCCCAACAGCGCGCGCCGTTGCTGGTCACCACCCCGGCCGCGGTGATGCAGCGCGTGGTCCCCAGGGAGAGCTTCCGCGGCGTGCACTTCATCGAGGGCCAGGAAGTGGACCGGGAGAAACTCTTGTGGCAGCTCTCCAATCTGGGTTTCACCCGCGCGCCCCTGGTGGAAGAACGCGGCGACTTCAGCGTGCGCGGCGGCATCGTCGACCTGTTTCCCCCGGCCTATGAGCGGCCCGTCCGGATGGAGTTCACCGACGACCGCATCGATTCCATCCGCGAGTTCGACCCCCGGACGCAACGCTCCCGGTCGCCACACGGAGAGCTGTCGCTGCTGCCCATGAAGGAGTTCGCCTCCGGGGCGCAGACCAGCCGCGAGACCCTGGCGCGGATCGAGGAGCGGGCGGACGACCTGAGCTTCACGCGCAAGGACAAGCGCGCGCTCCTCGAGTCGGTGCGCGAGGGCGTGCGGTTTGCGGGGATGGAGTTCCTGGCCCCCTACTTCCATGACCGTCCGCTGCCGTCGATGCTCGCCCATCTGCCGCGCCGCGGCATCGTCTGGTGGGACCAGCCGGCCCGGGTGGAGGAAGAGTTGGAGCGGTTCGAGAAGCTCGTGGCCCAACGAGCATCCAAGGCCGCGGCGGACGGGCGCTTCCATCCCCATGCCGGAGACCTGTACCTGGACCCCGACGGCTGGCGCGAGGAGGCCGCGGCGTTCCGGCAGATCCACAGCGAGAGTCTGGACGTCCTGGCATCTCCCGACGACTCCTCGTCCTCGCTCTCGGTGCGCTCCTACACCAACGCCGACCTGCACAGCGAACTCACCACCCAGCAAGGATCGGAACGCTCCCTGGCCCCGCTGGTGGAGTATCTGCACGAGTGGCGCGACCAGCGGGTGCTCTTCGTGGGCGGACACCCGGGTGACGCGCAACGGCTGCAGCAACTGCTGGCCTACTACGAGGTGGAACTTCCGATATCCGACCGGCCCTTTCACGAAATCGTCGCCGGCCCGGCGAACGGGGCCGGGATCGTGCTGGGCGGTTTGACCCAGGGCGTGCGCCTCCCCGACGAGGGGCTCATCATCATCACCCTGGAAGAGCTGTGGGGCCGCAGAAAACGCGACCCGTCGGTGCGCAAGCGGGAAACCCCGAGCCACTTCATCACCAGCCTGAGCGAGCTGCGGCAGGACGACGTGGTGGTGCACCTCGACCAGGGCATCGGCATCTACCGCGGCCTCAAGTACCTCAAGGTGGCGGGCACCGAGGGCGAGTTCCTGCACCTGGAATACCAGGGAGGCGACCGCCTCTACCTTCCCATCGACCGCATCAACCTGGTGCAGAAGTTCATCGGCGCGGACGGCGGCGCCCCGGTGCTGGACCGGCTGGGCGGGACCTCCTGGCTCAAGCTCAAGGACAGGACACGCAAGGCCATCGTGGCCATGGCCAAGGAGCTGTTGCGGGTCTACGCCACCCGGGAGTTGCACGAGGGCCACAACTTCCCGGTCCCCGATCAATCGTACCGGGAATTCGAGGCCGCCTTCGAATACGAGGAGACCCCCGATCAGGAGCACGCCATCACCGCAACCCTCCAGGACATGACCCAGAGCAAGCCCATGGACCGGCTCATCTGCGGCGACGTGGGTTACGGCAAGACCGAGGTGGCCATGCGGGCGGCTTTCATGGCGGTGATGGACGGCAAGCAGGTGGCCGTGCTCGCCCCCACCACCATCCTGGCGCAACAGCACCTGGAGACCTTCCGCGGCCGCTTCGAACCCTACCCGGTGCGGGTGGAGAGCCTCAGCCGTTTCGTCACGGGCAAGACCGTGCAGCAGTCACTCAAGGATCTCGCCGCCGGGCTCATCGACATCGTCATCGGCACCCACCGCCTGTTGCAGAGCGACGTGGCCTTCAAGAACCTGGGGCTGGTGGTGATCGACGAGGAACACCGCTTCGGCGTGAGCCACAAGGAGAGACTCAAGAAGCTGCGCTACACCGTGGACGTCATGAGCCTCACGGCCACGCCGATTCCCAGGACCCTGCACATGTCACTGGTGGGCATCCGCGACCTGAGCGTCATCGAGACCCCGCCCCCCAACCGGCTGGCCGTGCGGACCTACGTGACGCGCTACGACGAGGGCGTCATCCGGGATGCCATCCTGCGGGAGATCAACCGCGAGGGGCAGGTGTTCTTCCTGCACAACCGGGTGGAGAGCATCCAGCGCATGGGCCAGAAGATCATGGACCTGGTGCCCGAGGCCAAGGTCGCCGTCGCCCACGGGCAGATGGCCCCGGCCGAGCTCAAGAAGAACATGGGTCTGTTCCAGGAGAACGAGGCCCAGGTGCTCGTGTGTTCCGCCATCATCGAATCCGGCCTGGACTATCCCAACGCCAACACCATCATCATCAACCGCGCGGACCGGTTCGGCCTGGCCCAGCTCTATCAACTGCGGGGCCGGGTCGGGCGTTCGTCGCGCCGGGCCTACGCTTACCTGCTGCTTCCCGGGAGCGGCACCGTGACCAGGGACGCGGAAAAGCGGCTCCGGGCACTGCAGGAGCTGGACGAGCTGGGCAGCGGTTTCAAGCTGGCGCTCCACGATCTGGAGATCCGCGGGGCCGGCAACCTGCTGGGCCGTGAACAGTCGGGCCAGATCGCCGCGGTCGGTTTCGAGCTCTACACGCAGATGATGGAAGAGACCATTCACGAGCTCAAGGGAGAGGAGCGGCGCGTCAGCGTGGAGCCGGAGATTCGGCTGGGCATCCCTGCCTACTTCCCCGACGACTACATACCCAGCGCCAACCAGCGGCTGCTGTTCTACAAGCGGCTCGCCAACCTGGAAGACCCGGGACAACTGGCTGAAATAAAGGACGAGATACGCGACCGCTACGGCAGCTACCCGCGGGTGGTGGAAAACCTCTTCAGGGTCATGGAGCTCAGGCGCGCTCTCATCGGCGCCCTGGCAACCCAGATCATATACCAGAGCGGCCGCTTGTCGCTGACCTTCCACGCTACCTCCACCGTCAACGTCGACCGGGTGCTGAAGCTCGCGCAGGAGGATCACCGGCGCTTCCAGTTCTCGCCGGAGGGACGCCTGTCGTTCACCCCCGACCATACGGACTGGCCCGCTCTCATCGACGAGGCTTGCGAGTTATTGCACCTCCTTTGTTAGGAATGTATTGTGTCTCGTAGAGGATTCGACCCATGAAGCGGCTTGCGACGACAACTCCCGGCTTGCGGCGCGTCTTGTGCGTGGCCGCCTTCCTGGCCCTTCTCGGGGCCTTCCCCACCCCCTCCCCCGGAAGCCTGGTGGAGAAGATCGTCGTGGTCGTCAACGGCGTTCCCCACACGTTCTCCGACCTGCGAGAATTCGCCCGGACCCGTTACCGGCAGAGTGTCGAGCTCGACGAGTTGACGGCCGGGCGCGTGCCCAAGGAGTGGCTGGAAGAGTTCATCACCCACGAGCTCATCGGCGCCGAGGTCAGCAACACGGGAATCCGGGTGCGCGACGACGACATCGACCGGTACATCCGGACCCTCCGGGAACGGAACGACCTGACGCCGACACAGTTGGACGCCTTGTTGAAGCGGGACGGCAAGACCATGGCCCAGTACCGCGAAGAGGTTCGTTTCCGAATCGAACAGGACGAGCTGATCCAACGGAACGTCAGAAAAAAAGTTCACATCACCAACCAGGACGCGCAGCGTTACTACGACGCGAACCCGGACCGGTACCGGACCGAGCTCAACGTGCATCTCCGTCATCTCATGCTCGCGGTCGACGCGAGCGCTTCCTCCGAGCAGCAACAGGCAGTGCTGACGCGCATCGGGGAACTGCGCCGGCAGGTGGTGGACGGCGCGGATCTGGCGGAGCTGGCGCGAGCCCACTCCCAGGGAGCGGGCGCCAGCGAGGGCGGTGACATCGGCTGGGTCAAAGCCAAGAGCCTTCCCGAGCCCCTCGCGCGGGTCGCCGCCACCCTCGAGAAGGGAGAGATCAGCCAGCCGGTCCGCACCAGCCTGGGATATCACCTGGTCAGGACGGAAGACCGGAAGGGCGGCGAACGGCTGCAGTTTGCGGCGGTTTCCGAGCGGGCGCGGGACGAGCTCTACAACAAGACCCTCGAGGAAAGATTCGCCAAGTGGCTCAAGACCGATCTGCGAAAAAAGCACCGGGTGGAAGTCAAGCTTGACGGGTATGCGTTCGAGGCGCAGCAGGCCCAGAGGGGCACGGTCGGCAGCCTGGTGGCCTCGGCCACGGTAGGCGAGGAAGAGAAGAGCTTCTGGGACTACCTCAACCCGGTGACATACATTTATCAAGAGGAAATCATACCGGACACGACGGGCGCCGTCGGCGACCGCAAGCGAGTCAAGCTGTTCGGGATTCCGCTGTTCACCACCGAAGCCGGCGATGACGACGACGTGCCCCTGGGCCAGCCCATCGAACCCGGTACACCGGCACCCTGAATCCCCATCCGTTCCCACTGATCAACCGCCATCGCCATGTCCAAACCCGTCGTGGCCGTAACCATGGGCGATCCTTCGGGCATCGGGCCCGAGGTGGTCGTCAAGGCGGCCCGCGACGCGGCCGTGCGGCGCGCCTGCCGCATGGTGATCGTGGGCGACGCGGCCGTGCTGGAGCGCGCCCACGCACCCCGGTGGCCGGCCTTCGAGTCCGCCTCGGCCGCCGCCGATGCTCCCGTGCTGCTGGAATCCATCACCCGCCTGAAGCCCGCCGAAACCCGTCCCGGGCGGCCCGCCAAGGCCGGCGGCGACGCATCCTATCGTTATATCCTCAGGGCGGTGGAGCTCATCGACGCCGGCGGCGCCGATGCCATGGCCACGGCGCCCATCAGCAAGAAGTCCCTCAACGACGCCGGCCACCACTGGCCCGGGCACACCGAGCTGCTGGCCGACCTCACACGCGCGCCGGACGTCCGCATGATGCTGTACGGGTCGCGCCTGAGAGTGGTGCTGGTCACGGTGCATCTGCCACTCACGGAAGTGGCCGCGGCGTTGACCCGAAAACGCGTCCGCACCACCATCGAGTTGACCCACCGGTCACTGCGCCAGTGGTTCGGAATGGCGGAGCCGCGGCTAGCGGTGGCCGCGCTCAACCCCCACGGGGGTGAGGACGGTATGTTCGGCCAGGAGGAGCGCAGGGTGATCCGGCCCGCGGTGCGGGACTGCTCGGAGCGGGGCATGCGCGTCACCGGCCCGGTTCCCGCCGACAGCCTGTTCCACCGGGCCGTGGCCGGGGAGTACGATGCCGTCGTGTGCATGTATCACGACCAGGGACTCGGGCCCTTCAAGCTGCTGCACTTCACGGACGGCGTCAATCTGACCCTGGGCCTGCCGCTCGTCCGGACCTCGGTGGACCACGGCACCGCCTACGACATCGCCGGCAAGGGCGTGGCCGACGCCCGCAGCATGAAGCAGGCGATCCTGCTGGCGGCGAAGCTGGCGCGGCGGGCCCCACGCGGGCTTTCATGAACATCGTCGTCAAGGGCGCCCGCGTCCACAACCTCAAGAACGTCGACGTCGAGATCCCCCGCAACCGGCTCGTGGTGATCACCGGGGTTTCCGGTTCCGGCAAATCCTCGCTGGCCTTCGACACGGTCTACGCCGAGGGGCAGCGGCACTACATGCAGTCCCTGTCCACGTACGCGCGCCAGCTGCTCAACCCGCTGGCGCGGGCCGATGTGGATTCCATTCAAGGGCTTTCTCCGGCCATCGCCGTGCCGCAACGCCGCTTCCACGAGAACCCCCGGTCCACGGTGGGGACGCTGACGGAGATACACGATCACCTGCGGTTGCTGTTCACCCACGTGGGCCGGCCCCACTGCCAGCGCTGCGGCAGCGCCATCACGGTGCACACGGTGGAGCAGGTGGTGGACGATCTGCTGACGCTCGCTTCCGGCGCGCGCGTTCAAGTGCTCGCGCCGCTGCCATGCGACGACCCGGGCGAATACCGGCAACAGATCGAGACGGTGATCCGGGCCGGGTTCGTGCGCATCAAGGTGGATGGGGAGATCCTGGAGCTTGCCGACCTGTCCGGCCCGGCGTCGCCCGGCCAGGCGGACCTTCCGGGCTCGGCTTCGCCGGCGCGAGCCGACCTGGTGGTGGACCGGCTGGCGATACGGGAAGGCGTCGCCAAGCGGCTCGCCGATTCCATCGAGGTCGCCCTGAAACACGGGGACGAGGTGGTGAAGATCGACGTGGACGAGGGGCCGGCTCCGGAGTCCCGCCGCTACACCCGGCGATCCGCCTGTCTGGAGTGCGGCGCGCCGTTCCCCCAAACCGTGCCGCAACTCTTCTCCTTCAACAGCCCCCACGGTGCCTGCCCCGCCTGTAACGGCCTGGGGATCCGGGGCCGGTCCCGGGGAGACGCGGACGCTTCGCCGCAGCCCTGTCCGAAGTGCGCGGGCACCCGGCTCCGTGGCGAAAGCCTCCAGGTGCGGCTCAACGGAATGGACATCGGGCAGGTTTCGGCGCTGCCGCTGAGCGATTTCAGGCGCTTCGTGGAAGAAATCGATCTCGATGGGCGCGAGAGCGAAGTGGCCGGCAACATCCTCCGGGAGATACGGGAGCGGACCGACACCCTGCTCCATCTGGAGCTGGGATACCTGTCCCTCGGCCGGTCCTCCGACAGCCTGTCGGGAGGCGAGTGCCAGCGAATCCGGCTGGCCGCCCACATCGGCGCCCGCCTGTCGGGCGTGATCTACGTCCTCGACGAACCCACCGTGGGACTCCACCCGCGGGACACCGCGCGGCTCCTCGGCATCCTGAGACAGCTCAGGGACTCGGGCAACACGGTGCTGGTGGTGGAACACGACCGCGATGTCATCGTGGCAGCCGACCACGTCATCGACATGGGCCCCGGCGCCGGCGCCGCGGGCGGGGAGGTGCTGGCGGCGGGAACCGTGGACGATATTCGCCGTAGCGGCGTCTCCAGGACCGCACCCTACCTGGCCGATGCCGCGCCGGCGGTTTCACGGACGCACCGGACCCGGTGCGGCACGCTCTCGGTCAAAAACGCGCGCCTTCACAACCTCAAGAACATCCACGTGGACTTTCCCCTCGGCGTCATGAGCTGCGTGACCGGCGTGTCCGGATCGGGCAAGAGCAGCCTCGTGGTGGACACGATCCATGGGCAATGGCAGCGGCGCGGCTCCCCGGCGGCCGCCGCAAGGACCGCGCCGGCACCCGTCGCGGTCTCCGGGCTCGATGCCTTCGACCGTATCCTTTACGTGGATCAGGGCTCCATCGGGCGCAACAGCCGCTCCACCCCCGCCACCTACGGCGGGCTGTTCGATCCCCTGCGCCATCTCTTCGCGCGACTGCCCGAGGCCCGGATGCGGGGCTACGGTCCCGGACGCTTCTCCTACAACGCGGCCGGCGGACGGTGCGAGGCCTGCCTCGGGGCCGGAACGGTGGACATCGAGATGCAGTTTCTCCCGGACGTGTCGGTCACCTGCGATGTCTGCGGCGGGCGGCGCTACAACCGCGAAACCCTGGAGATCCGGTTCAAGGGCGCAAGTATCGCGGACGTCCTCGAGCTCACCGTGTCAGAGGCCCTGGACTTCCTGGGCAACGTACCGCTGGTGCGGCGGCGGCTCGAGAGCCTGTGGCAGGTGGGACTGGGCTACCTGCGGCTGGGGCAGCCGGCCGCCACCCTGTCCGGCGGGGAGGCGCAGCGCGTCAAGCTGGCCCGGGAGTTCGGAAAGAGCTCCGGCGGCAAGGTGCTGTACCTGTTCGATGAACCCACCACCGGACTGCACTTCGAGGAGGTGGGCAAGCTGGTGGAGATCCTCGACCGCCTGGTGGAATCCGGCCACACCGTGATCGCCATCGAGCACAATCCGGATTTCCTGCGGCACGCCGACTACATCGTGGATCTCGGACCCGAGGGCGGCGCGAACGGCGGATACGTGGTGGCGGCGGGCACACCGGAAGATCTCATGGCCGTGACCGGGTCCGCCACGGGTCAATACCTGAAGAGCCTGCACGCCGCACACTCCGCCTTGCCGGCTCTTTCTTGACTTTCACCTAGCGTAGGGCCTAAGTTGATTGGTTCTGGAGGTTTGTTTCGTGAAAGTCCCCGTATACTTCGACAATCATGCGACCACGCCCGTGGACCCGCGGGTAGTGGATGCCATGCTGCCGTTCTTCACCGAGCAGTTCGGCAACTCGGCCAGCAAGCACGCGTTCGGCTGGGAGGCGGAAGCGGCGGTGCACCAGGCGCGCAAGAACATCGGCGCGCTGATCGGCGCGGCGCCGAAGGAGATCATCTTCACGAGCGGGGCCACCGAGTCGGACAACCTGGCGATCAAGGGGGTCGCGGAGCTCTACCGGGACCGCGGCGACCACATCGTCACCTGCGCGGTCGAGCACAAGGCCGTGCTCGACTGCTGCAAGTTCCTGGAGTGCCACGGTTACCGGGTCACCTACCTGCCGGTGGACGCCCACGGCACCGTGGACCTGGACAAGCTGCGGGCCGCCATCGACGACAAGACGCTGCTCGTTTCCATCATGGCGGCCAACAACGAGGTGGGCACCATCCAGCCGCTGGCGGAAATCGGCCGCATCGCCGCGGAGCGCGGCGTGCTCTTTCACACCGACGCGACCCAGGCGGTGGGGAAGATGCCCATCGACGTGGCCGCGTGCGGGATTCACCTGCTCTCCATGACCGCTCACAAGCTTCACGGGCCCAAGGGCATCGGGGCGCTCTACGTGAGTGCGAGAAAACCGCCGGTGCGCCTGAGCCCGACCATTCACGGCGGCGGCCACGAGGGCGGCATGCGGTCGGGCACCCTGAACGTTCCCGGCATCGTGGGGTTCGGCAAGGCCTGCGAGCTCGCGCGGGCCGACATGGCGACGGAACTGGCCCATATCGCCAGCCTGCGCGACCGGCTCGAAGCCAGCCTCTTCGCGCGCCTCGACGAGCTCCACCTGAACGGGCATCCCACCGAGCGTCTGTGCGGCAACCTGAACGTGGCCTTCGGCTACGTGGAAGGCGAGTCGCTGATCATGGGCTTGAACGACGTGGCCGTCTCCTCCGGCTCGACCTGCACGTCCGCGGCGCTCGAGCCCTCCCACGTGCTCAAGGCCATGGGCATTCGCGAAGACCTCGCCCACGGCTCCATCCGCTTCGGCCTGGGCCGATTCAATACCGAGGAAGAGGTGGACTATGTGGTGCGGCGAGTGGAGGAGGAAGTGACCCGTTTGCGCGGCCTCTCGCCGCTTTATGCCAAGCGGTCGGCGGGAACGAGGCCGGCCGCAGGCGCTCGCCGGGAAGTAGTTTGCCGCCCGGGCAAGGCCGCTGACGGCTCATAGGAACAAAAGATGGCAACAGGGGTCCAGATAACCGAACAGGCCGCCAACCGCATCAAGGAGTTGCTCGATCAGGACGAAAGGGACCTTACCGGTCTGCGCCTCAAGGTCGTGGGCGGCGGCTGTTCCGGGTTGCAATACAAGATGGATCTCGACGACCCGAAGCCCACCGACCGCATCTTCGAGCAGGAGGGGGCCAAGGTCATCGTGGATCTGAAGAGCCTGCTCTACCTGGGGGGCACCGAGCTCGATTACCGGGAAACCCTCATGGAGGCGGCCTTCGTGTTTCAGAACCCCAACGTCAAACGCAGTTGCGGCTGCGGCGCCTCGTTCGTGGTCTGAAACCGCCCTCGCCCGGACGGCAGACGGTATAGAGGCCGCCCTGGCAAGTCGTTCGCACACGGGACACGCCATGCCCGACGTCATCTATCTCGACAACAACGCAACCACGCGCATGGCGCCGCGGGTCTACGAGGCCATGGCGCCCTACCTGACCGAACTCTACGGCAACCCCTCGAGCATCCACGGCTTCGGAAGCCGTGTCGGGCGAGCCCTCGATCACGCCCGGACACAGGTGGCGGGGCTCCTGGGAGCGGGAGACGAAGTCGAGGTCCTGTTCACCAGTTGCGGCTCCGAGGGGGACAACACCGCCATTCGCGGGATCCTCGACGGGGTGCCGGAGAAGCGCCACTTCATCACCACGGCGGTGGAACACCCGGCGGTGCTGGGACTCGGACAACACCTTGAGAAGAAGGGCTATCGGGTGACCTGGCTGGGAGTGAACGAAGACGGCATGCTGGACCTGGACGAGCTCCGGGATGCCCTCTCGGACGACACCGCCATGGTCTCGATCATGTACGCCAACAACGAGACCGGCGTCGTCTTCCCCGTGCAAGAGGCCGGCGAGATCGTCAAGGCCCGGGGCATCCCGTTCCACGTGGACGCGGTGCAGGTGCCGGGCAAGATAGAGCTCGATGTGAAGAACAGTTCCATCGACCTCCTGACCATCTCCGCCCACAAGTTCCACGGGCCCAAGGGCGTCGGGGCACTCTATGTGCGCCGGGGGATCACGCTCCGCCCCTTCATCGTCGGCGGACACCAGGAGCGCAACCGCCGCGCCGGAACGGAGAACGTCGCCGGCATCGTGGGCATGGGCGAGGCGGCCGAGTTCACCGCCGGGGACGCCGCCGCGGAACGCGAACACCTGGGCGGTCTGCGCGACCAACTGCAGGGCTCCCTCGTGTCCGCCTGCCCGGGGGCCCGGGTCAACGGGGCCAGGTCGAACCGCTTGCCGAACACGCTCAACATCGCCTTCGAATACCTGGAGGGCGAGTCGATCCTGGTGCTGCTGGACGAATTCGGCATCTGCGCCTCCACCGGCTCGGCCTGCACCGCGGGCTCGGTGGAGCCGTCCCACGTACTGCGGGCCATGAAGGTGCCGCCGCAATGGCTGCAGGGGGCGGTCCGGTTCAGCCTCAGCCGCTACAACACCCAGGCGGAGATTGAATTCGCGGCGGACAAGATCCCCGGTATCATCGGCCGCCTCCAGGGCCTCTCCGCGCTGGGCAAGGTGGGCACGAAGGAAGGTCTTCCGGTCCACTAGCCTGCCGTTGGAATGAGACCCGACAGACGCAGCCGCCTGCCGTACCGCATCCGCTATCGGGTCGGCGAATACCTGTTGCGAGCGCTGGTTGCGGGCCTCGGCTGCCTCCCGGCATCCGCAAGGCCGTACATGGCCGGGATCACGGAACGGGTAAGCTACCTGCTGCTGTGGCGGTACCGGAAGCGGATGCACGATACTCTCGAACGCACCATGGGCGAAGAGTTGCCCACCGACGCGGCACGCCGGACGGTGGTGCGGGGGGCCTGGAGAAACTTCACCCATGCATTCGTCGAGACCTTCGCCACCCTCTACATGACCAGGGACGAACTGTGCTCGCGCATCGAGATCAAGGGCGAGGAGCGTTTGCGCGAGGCCCTGGCCCGAAAGAAGGGCGTCATCGCGCTGAGCGCCCACTTCGGCAACTTCGCCATCATCGGCCCCCGGCTCGTGGCCCAAGGCTATGACTTCAGCGCCGTGGTCAAGCTGCCGCAGGACAGGCGGTTTGCCGCGCTGCAGAACGAATACTGCGCCCGGGCCGAGGTCAACATCATACCCGCCCGTCCCAGGCGCCAGTCGGTGGTGCAGACCATCCGGGCGCTGCGGCGGAACGAGATCGTGCTGCTGATTCCGGACGAGTTCAAGACCGCCGGGGTGGAGGTGCTCTTCCTCGGACGCCGCGTGCCCGCGCCGAAGGGACCGATCACCATCGCCCAACGGACCGGCGCCGCCGTGCTCCCGGTCTTCATGGTCCGCGACGCGCACAACCGGCTGACGCTTCATGTCGAACCCGAGATCGAGTTCCTTCAGACCGACGACCGGGAGGCGGACCTCCGCGCCAATGCGCACCTGTTCGTTCAGGAGATCGAGAAGATGGTACGCCGCCATCCGGACCAGTGGAGCTGGATGGGGTTTCGCAAACCCCGCAAAGGGGACACCTCCCACGCAAACACGCCATAGCCTGGAGCATTCATGGACCTTGGTTTGACCGGAAGGGTGGCGATGATCACCGGCGCGAGCCGTGGCATCGGCAAGACCATCGCCTTGGGGATGGCCGCGGAGGGCTGCCGGTTGAGCCTGTGCGCCCGCGGCCGGGAGGATCTCGATGAAACGGTCCGCGAGCTCCGGGCGGGCGGGGTGGAGGTGCTTGGCTCAAGCCTGGACGTCACCGACGAAATCGCGGCGCGACGGTGGTTCGAAGAGACCCGCGACCGGTATCGGGGCATCGACGTCCTCGTGAACAACGTCGGCGGTTCGCGTCCCGGCGGCAACCTGTCCGCCTCCAGCGACGACTGGCAACGCGGCTTCTCCCTCAACTTCTTCTCAGCCCTCGACCTCTGCCGTCTCGTGGTGCCGGCCATGCAGGAACGCCGACGGGGTTGCGTCATCAACATCGCATCCATCTACGGCCGCGAGTGGGGCGGGCCCATGACCTACAACGCCGCCAAGGCGGCCATGATCAGCCTGTCCAAGGAAATGGCGCGGGAGCTGGCACCCCAGGGCATCCGGGTCAACAGCGTCGCCCCGGGCTCCATCCTGTTTCCCGGCGGTTCCTGGGATCGGCGTCAGAAGGAAAACCCCGAGCACATCGCCGCGTTCGTCGAGCGCGAGCTTCCCGCCGGCCGTTTCGGAACCCCGCGGGAAGTGGCGGATGTGGTGGTATTCCTCGCCTCGGACCGCGCCAATTGGATCTCCGGCGCCTGCATCAACGTCGACGGCTGCCAGTCGAGGTCGTTGATATAAGGGCCGTGGAGTCCAGCAGTACGTCGTCCAGCATCAACCGAATCGCCACTTCCGGGTCGATGCCCGGCCGGCCGTTATCCTCGCAATAGCAGTCCGCTACCTCCTCGCGCAGCCACCCGAGATCCAGAACACGGTCGACGCGTGCCAGGACATGATCCTCGGGTACCAACTGCCAAAGTGACTTGGTGATGAACAATTCCAACTGATCGCGGCCCTTGTACCCCAACAACCCGGGGCGAAGGTCAGTGGGGTGCTTGACAAACTTATTGATAATAGATTATCAATAATGTCTCGAACAAGAGGGGACCCCCATGGAAAGCTGGAATCTCGAAGGATCATCGCGGCGACTGCCGGTTTTTCCCATCAATGCGTAGGCCAATCAGAGTCAATGGCTCCGCGGGAGAGACGCGGTTCGGACGTGCCGTCTCGCCTCTAGACAGTGGCGTGGCCGTTCAACTTGTTTGGGCTGGTACCCTCGCGACCCTGCTGTGGGTCGCCGCGGCCTGGGCGATGGGGTGGCTGCCATGACAACCGCCTTTTCCCTCCACGACGTCACCCTGGGATACGACCGCCATCCGGCCGTGCAT
>Ga0209022_1002357_pt1 | contig 15835 bp, 10 predicted proteins | sample PinacodermPK_FD_187300 | JGI IMG/M metagenome (GOLD analysis project Ga0209022, IMG submission 187300) | Host-associated microbial community of the marine sponge Aplysina aerophoba from Gulf of Piran - sponge pinacoderm, lysed by proteinase... | ecosystem: Host-associated > Porifera > Sponge >...
TTGCGGCGATGCTTGGGGTAACCTTTAGTGGTGGAACCGCTCGACGATTGGCGTTTTCAACGAATCGTGGCGCAGGCTATTGATGCTTTGCCAGCGAGGTTGGGCGAGTTGATGGACAACGTTGCGGTTGTGGTTGAAGATCGTCATCCAACCGAAGAATTACTTGGTCTTTATGAAGGTATTCCGCTAACGCAGCGAGAGACGTACGGTGCTTTTGAGATGCCCGACAAGATCAGCATTTATCGCTTGCCACTATGTGAGGTGTCTAACAGCGAAGAGCAACTGATTAGCGAAATCGAGACTACTGTGGTCCACGAAATCGCTCATCATTTCGGCATTGATGACGACACCCTCCAAGCAATGGGCTGGGGCTAACCCGAGCCTATTCTTGTGCAGTTTGCGCTGCTTGCGCGGTTAGACCTGCGGGTTTGTCGCTAGCTTAGCGGGGGTTCGAATTTTTTTGCTAGCTCAATTAGCAAGCGCACACCGAAACCGGTGCCACCTTTGCTGCTGTCGGCTTCTTCGTTTTCGCTCCAAGCTGGGCCAGCAATATCAAGATGCGCCCAGGGGATACCTTCAGCTACGAACTCTTGCAAAATCAAACCAGCGATGAGCGCACCACCTCTCGGCCCACCAATGTTGCTCATATCAGCTACCGCCGATTCAAACTGTTTGGCGTAGTCGGCGGGCAAGGGTAGATGCCAGACTCGTTCTCCAGAGGTTGCGGCAGCGCGTTCGATCGCAGCAACCCAAGCATCGTTATTGCCCATCAGCCCCGCAATCTTGGGTCCGAGTGCCACCCCGCAAGCCCCAGTTAGAGTCGCCAAATCAACAATCGCAGCCGGTTTCTCTTCAGAAGCAAGCGACAATGCATCAGCGAGCACCAAACGGCCTTCGGCATCAGTGTTCCGAACCTCAATCGTTTTGCCGTTGCGGATGGTCAAGACATCACCTGGTCGGGTGGCATCACCACCGAGCATGTTGTCGGTCATGGGCACAAACGCACGTAGACGTGTACTCGGTGCCACCTTTGGCATCGCCGTCATGGCGGCGACTACAGCAGCGCCACCGGCCATGTCGTATTTCATGGTCATCATTGATTGCGCCGGTTTGATTGACAGGCCACCGGCATCAAACACGATCCCCTTACCTACCAAAACCAAGGTGTGTTGTGCGGGTTGGTCGGGTTCGTAGGTTAGTTCTAGTAGCCGTGGCGGAAGTGTCGAGCCTCGGTTGACTCCAAGAAGCCCGCCTAAAGCTCCCTCAACGATGTCGGTTTCCTCCCAAACCTTCACCGCCAACCCGCGCTCACCGGCGATGCTAGCCGCACGGTCGGCGAACACCGGGGCCGTCAGGCTTCCTCCAGGTTCATTTACGAAATCACGAGCAAGCATTTGGGCATCAGCAACCGCACAACCAAACTCGAGCGCGTCTTGGTTGGCTTCGTTAGGCGACCCCACCACATCCACACGATTCAGTTTCGCGGGTTTGCCTTCGGACTTGTAGGCAAGGAATTTGTAACTACCCAAAGCAATGCCTTCTACTAGGGCTTGGCGACTTGCTGCGTGATTGAGGTTGTTGTCTTTCGTGTCTATGAAGGAAAGGTCGACTCCGATCCATGTCTGGTTACCGAACTTGCGTCCGATGACCGCCCCGGCCCTACGAATCTTCTGCGTATCCAGATCGTTTTGGCTACCAACCCCGACTAACGCCAACATTTGAGATTCGCTTGGCCAAACAAAAACTTGCTCGGCTTTGCCTTGAAAATCTGCGTTTTGCAGAACCTGTGGTTGTTGCTGTTCAAGTCCTTCCGCAACGGCTTCGGTGGTAACAATCCAAATATGTGTTTTGGCTCGTTTTGGCAGGACGCGTGCGGTTCGAAAATTTATGGGCATTCAAACACAATACGCGAAAACACCGCGTTTCGCGTTTTGGGTCGGATTTGGTTCGGTGAGCGCCTCTCAAGACCCTCACCCCACCCTGAGACGCGAAGAGCCGCATTATCCGCTCAGCCAAACACCGACAAAACGTCCCCGCCGCCTTGGTGCCTGCATCCAAAGCTCCCATCCTCGCAACACTCGGAGCCTGCACAAAACCCAGGATGAATCAACTGGCGAGTTGATACCGCCAAGGGTATGAAGCATGTGTACTTGCTTTCTAACAGTTTTAACTGTAAATTATGTTAATGATCTTGCTCAGCCAGAGGGCGCTAGGAACATCGGATGCCGACCACGATCTGTTCGTTGATCGCAACAGGGAACTGAAGCGTGTGGATCGCGCATTGACGCTCGGCTTGAACGTCTACGTGCATGGACCCCCCGGCATTGGCCGAACATCGTTTCTGCGTCAGATCCAACGAGGGAGGCCCGAAGCCCGCTATGCCCGCCTTCACGGGTTCAACACCCTTACCGAGCGGCTCGAAGAAGTCGAACGAGGGCTGACGGATCAACGGAGCTTGAGAAGAGAAGCCCCAAATCAATGGGCAACAGCGTTAGAGAAAATCGCTGGCACGACGTACAAGTCTGTCGAGGACCCCTATATGCACTTGCGAGCGGCAGCCAAGAAACTCCCGGACGATCCTCTGCCGGTGATGCTCGTGGACGATCTAGACGACAAGGGCATCGTCGAGATGTTTGGGCGTTTACGAGACCAGGCTTGGGAAGTTCCAATTCAATGGGTCGTCTCAGGGACCAGTGTCTCCCTCGACCCACCGGCAGACACGTTCTTTGATGTCGTCGTTGAGTTGGAGCGCTTTGACTCCGAAGAACTTCAACACCTCCTGAGGCGTAGAACCGCGACGGGTACTTCAGTACAACGAGGTATATTGAAAACAATGTCCGAATCAGCCTTGGAATCGATCTCTCCGTGTACGCCACGCCGGGCTCTGTCCGTGGTCCGCGACCTCTACCTCTCGGACGATCTTGAGCACGAGGCCCGCCGTCTCGAAGAGACGCAGAAAGTTCGTTCACAGTTGAAACCAACAGCGGTCAAAGTTCTGGATGCTCTCGGAGAACGCGGACCAACACACGCCGGCGACGAGCAACTGCTAGCGGAAGTCGGCATCACCCGAAGCCGAGTTGTGCAAATACTGGCGGATTTGGAAGCGCAAGGCATGGTTGCGGCTGAGCGGTCGGGTCGCCGCAAGCTCTACAGGCCCAACCCGGAACGGTCAACGTCGGCCGTCCCCGGCAGGTCCGCTGCACAGGAGGCACCATGACTCTCGCCTGGCTCAAGTTGCTGAGCGATCATTACGCCTTCGACGCCACCCCGCAGTTCAATGACGTCGGCATCTACCATGTCCCGTTCGAATCGATGTCCACAGGCACACCGGTGGAGCGCAGATTCCGTGACGGGGCACTCCGCGGTGAACGCATCGCTCTGATCGGGGACAGCGGGTGCGGCAAGACGAGCTTGGTGTCCTACGTACTCGGCCCTACCGCTGAATCTGTCGCCCCGATCCTGGTACCGGTGCATTCGCTCGAGCACGACGCGACCAAAGAGAACCTGATCGCCGACATGATCATCTCGCAACTCACCCGTCTAGCCCGAGAGATTGGCTACCCCACAACAGACACCAACGACACCATCGGGCAGCGGCGGCACGTGACCCGTGTAAACCGGCGCAGCAGAGGCTTGAGCGTGCAACCCCCGGGATGGATGGCGAGCGCTGGTGTCGCCGAGCAGATCGAAAAACAGACCACTACAACCGAACCGAACACTTTGGCCGACAAGATTGAGGTAATTCACCAATGCCTTCAACCGATCCACCGGGATGGACTCATGCCGGTGTTCGTGTTCGATGACACCGACCGATGGACCGCTGCTGCCGAAGAAACGATCGTCTCAGGATTCTTCGGTAACGCGATCCGCTGGCTCGCGGACTTGCAGGCTTCGGTAGTCGTGGCGACACATACCCGCTACCTCGAATCCACCACCCAAAACTCCAACTTGCTCATGTTCCTCGACACAAAGGTGGAACTTCCCCGCATACCGTCGGTAGATCAACTCGCTCGCATCCTGCACCAACGCGTGCAGATCCATCTAGGCCCTACCAATGGCGACGATTCGACTTGGCGACTCGAAGATGTCGTGGAATCATCTGCAATCGAAGAACTCTACAGACAGTATGAGCGTGGCTCCTCGTTGCGCAAAGTGATCCAATTTGCTCACATGGCCTTGGTCGAGACGGTCGACGCAAACAAGGACACCATCACGGGCCGCGAGATTCAGGCTGTTGTCCAAGCTTGAGGGACAAGTTGTTGCTCCGGTTGCGCCCTGCAAGAACACCGCGCGGGTTACCGGATCATTCGGGCAATATCTACGAGCCGACAACTTTCATGACGGCTTCATTTTGGGATTTCAACGGCTTGGACAACTGCGCATTCAACGCTCAGCGCATTTAGCGGGGGGTGAAACGGCGTAAACGTAAACTGTTGGTCACCACAAATAGTGATGACAAGCCCATGGCCCCGGCTGCGATCATGGGGTTCAATACGCCGGATGCTGCTAAGGGGATGGCCGACGCATTATAAGCGAAAGCCCAGAAGAGGTTGCCCTTGATGGTTGCGAGCGTCTTGCGTGCCAACAAAACCGCGTCAGCAACCACCAAAAGGTCTCCACGCAAGATGGTTAAATCCGCTGCTTCCATGGCGATATCGGTTCCGTTGCCCATGGCGATGCCCACGTCGGCTTGAGCTAAAGCGGGAGCGTCGTTGATGCCATCACCTACCATCGCCACGCGCAGACCTTGATTTTGCAGGCGAGAGATCTCAGCGGCTTTAGCGTCGGGGAACATCGCCGCATGTACCCGTTCGATACCCACCGCAGCCGCAACGCTACGCGCGGTAAGTTCATGGTCACCAGTGACCAGCGCCACCTCAAGGCCTTGTTGTTTGAGTGCGGCAACAGCTTGAGTCGAGGTTGGCTTGATTTGATCTGCGACCACCAACGCGGCTTGCGCGACAGGCCCAGTGCCCGCGAAAACCGCGGTATGCCCTTTTGCTTCAGCCTCACCAGCAAGTTGCTCCAACCCTGCTGTGACTTCAGAAAACATGGCGCGGCGGCCGACCACAACTTGTTTGCCGTCCACGCTGCCCACCACACCAAAACCTGGCCGGTTCTCAAAAGTGTCGACGCGCGACCGTGCTGCGCCTGCTTCGGCGATTGCCTGAGCGATTGGATGCTCCGAGCGGGCTTCTATCGCCGCTGCCAAATTCAACCACTCCTCGCTGTTGCCGTCTGGCGCAATCACTTCAACAAGGGTCATTTTGCCTTGGGTGACGGTGCCGGTCTTGTCGAGTAGCACCACATCAAGGTCACGGCTGTCTTCTAAAGCGCGCGCACCCTTAATAATGATGCCCAACTGCGCGCCTCGACCGGTGCCAACAAGGATCGCCAGTGGTGTGGCAAGCCCCAGAGCGCAAGGGCAGGAGATGATCAACACCGCAACAGCGGCGGTAAACGCGTCAGCAACCGAAACGCCGCGCAGCAACCAAACCAGCAACGTAACCCCCGCGATCACAATCGCCGTGGGCACAAAAACCCTCGCCACGCGATCGGCGAGACGCTGCACTTGGGCTCGGCTGCTTTGCGCTTCGTCCACTAAGCGAATGATCTGCGCCAGCACGGTTTCAGAACCGACCCGGGTAGCTTCCACAAGCAGTGAACCGTTGGCGTTTAGCGAAGCACCGATTACGGGGTCGGCAGGGCCCACTTCAACTGGCAGTGGCTCGCCGTTGACCATCGAAACATCCACAGCCGAATGGCCTTCCACTACGACCCCATCGGTAGCGATTTTTTCACCGGGTCGGACTCGGAAACGCATCCCTACGGCCAATTCACTAACGGCTACTCTGTTGCCGTCTTCCAACTCCGCAGTGCGCGCACCAAGATCAGCTAACGACCGGATTGCTTGTCCTGAGCGGCGAGTGGCACGCACCTCAAGCCATTTGCCAAGCAAAATTAAAGTGATTATGACTGCGCTGGTCTCGAAGTAAACATCGGCAGCTAAGTTCGCTAGCAGCACTACCGTCGACCAAGTCCAAGCAGCTAAAGTACCCACCGATACTAGAGTGTCCATGGTGACTAAACGGTGCCGAAGGTTGCCCGCAGCAACACGATGAAAACGCCAACCAGACCAGAACACAACTGGTGTGCTGAGCGCCAAACCCACCCACTCCCAACCAACGAAACGCAGTGGCCGCAGCATCGAAATCAGCATCACAGCAACGGTGAGCAAGGCTGCTACACGAAACCGTAACCACAATTCGGTTTGCCGGGCCGCGTCTGCAGCGTCTCGGTCTAGTTCGTCCGGGGCTCCGTAACCTAGCCCGATGATTGCGGCACGGAAGTCGTCAACGCTTAGCGTATTGTCGTGTTGTATGGTCGCTTTGCTGGTGGTGAAATTGACTTGCGCCGAACTCACGCCGCCTAAGCGTTTCAGCCTTTGCTCAATTGCTGCGGCGCAGGCCGAGCAAGTCATGCCATCCACCGCAAGCTCCGAACGAAATTCGGTTTTCATAGGGTCAGTTTAGCGCCGTGTTTGCAGCTTAGTCGGGCTTGGAACTGACGTACACTGGTTGACAATGGCCGCTCAACCACTTGATGATCTGGTGTGGGACAATTCATTCACCCGCGCGCTGCCTGCCGATCCGATCTCGGCTAACCGCGTGCGTCAAGTTTTTGATGCTGCTTATTCGCGTGTAACCCCGGCCACTACCGAAGCACCAGAACTCGTGGCGACTAGCGCGGAGATGCTGGATTTGCTTGGGCTTGACCCCAATGTCGGTGCGAGCGAAGCATTCGTGCGAGCCGTCAGCGGCAACGAACCGATTGAAGGTAGCGACCCATACGCAATGTGTTACGGCGGTCACCAGTTCGGCAATTGGGCTGGGCAGTTGGGTGACGGTAGAGCGATCAATTTGGGGGAAGTGGTAACCAAGCGAAGTGGGCGCCAAGCGTTGCAATTTAAAGGTGCCGGGCCGACACCATACTCTCGGGGTGCTGACGGATTGGCGGTTTTGCGTTCATCGGTGCGTGAATTTTTGTGCAGCGAAGCGATGCATCACCTTGGGGTGCCCAGCACACGTGCTTTGAGTGTGGCCCTAACTGGCGACAAGGTGATGCGAGACATGTTTTATGATGGTCGGCCCGCTCTTGAACCGGGGGCGGTGGTTTGTCGATCTGCCCCATCGTTCATTCGGTTCGGAAACTTCGAGATATTTGCTTCGCGTAAAGACATTGCCAATTTGCGCCGCTTAGCCGACTACACCATCACAACCTACTTTCCTGAACTGCTTGACGCGGAACACCTGACGATTGCACCGGCGAACTATGTGGATTGGTTTGCAGAGGTGGCTCGGCTAAGTGCCGACATGATTGTGCATTGGCAACGGGTTGGTTTCGTGCATGGCGTGATGAACACCGACAACATGTCGATCCACGGACTCACCATCGACTACGGCCCCTATGGTTGGCTCGACAACTACGACCCCAACTGGACACCCAACACTACTGATGCCTCAAGGAAGCGTTACCGCTTCAGTGCTCAGCCGCAAATCGGCGCATGGAATCTCGAACGTTTGGCGAATGCTTTGTTCCCGCTCGTTAACGAAGTCGACCCACTTACGGATGCGTTAAACACTTACGTCACCCGGTTCAACGAAAAGTGGCCGCAGATGATGGCCGACAAACTCGGTATCGTTGGTTTTGCACCTGTGACCGATCGGTCACTGATCGATGATTTGCTTGAACTGCTTGTTGGTGCCGAAACAGACATGACTTTGTTTTTTCGAGGTCTCGCTGATGTGGATACCGAATCGGCCACCGTCACCGATGACGAATTGTTATCCCCCTTTCTGGAAGCCTTTTACGTGCGCGAGCAACTTAGCGGCGATCACCGTGATGGTTGGCTCAATTGGTTGCAACGTTACCGCCAACGCATTGCCTATAGCGGCCAAGCTGATCTGCAACGGCGGGCGACGATGAACGCAGTAAACCCCAAATACGTGTTGCGCAACTACCTCGCGCAACTTGCCATTGACGATGCTGAAAAGGGCAACTTCGAGCTCATCAAGCAAATACTTGAGGTGCTGCGTAAACCTTATGATGACCAGCCTCCACACAACCGTTTCGCCGCAAAAAGGCCTGATTGGGCGCGCAGCCGGCCCGGATGTTCAATGCTTAGTTGCTCAAGTTAAACAGTTCTTGGGTGACTAATCAGTTCTTGGGTGACTAATCAGTTCTTGGGTGACTAATCAGTTCTTGGGTGACTAATACAGCCCCAAAAGCCGCCCAGCCATCACCACCACTGCACATACCAGTACCGGGCGCACCACCCGTTCACCACCGGCAACGGTGATGCGCGCCCCAACAAATGCACCTAACCCCACACCGACAGCAAGCACCAACGCCGGCAACCAATAAACATCACCGTTCAGAATAAACACCGGCAACGTAAACAACGTGAACGCGCCGGTGACGATGACCTTGATGTGGTTCGTGGTCACGATGTCGATGTTGGCCCGCCTCAACGCTGCGATCAGCATCAAACCGACACCCGCTTGGATAGCGCCCCCATAAATGCCCACCCCAAAAAACACCAGCGCGGATACGAATGGATGCCATTGTGGTTTACTGGTGAGTTCCTTGGGGTCGGGTTTGCGTAGCGACAATGCTAGGACGGGGATCATCACCAAACCGAACACCCGTTCAAAAACATCGTCGGTCAACTGCGTTACCAGAATGGAACCAATTAGTGAACCCAACACTGCGGGCACGAGAATCCGGCTAATGCCCGCCCATCCAGAGACTCCCATGCGGCGAAAAGTGCTCGCAGCACTGAGTGTGCCGGCGAGAACGCCGATGCGGTTGGAACCGTTGGCGGTGTTGCCGCCCACGCCGGCGAACACCAGCAACGGAACCGTCAGCAGTGAACCTCCACCAGCCATGGTGTTGATAATGCCAGCCACGAAACCGCCTCCGAGGAGCAGCAGAATATGGGTGGTCTGCATTTCTAAAGCAAGAACTTGGTTAGGTCAACGGGCTGGCCGGGGATCATCGGGATTGAACCGTAACCAGCCCAGACAAAGTCGATACCGGGATGCGGATGTGCAGCAAAAACCTGGCGCACTAGCGGCTTTCCGTCTATACGAACGCGAGAATAACGAGCGTGGATTTTGGCTGCTTCTCGTTCAACCCAATGACGGTTAACATATTTCGCGTCGAATATAACCGCAGCGGGGTCTACCCCTAAGCGCAACACCGCAACATCGGGTTTGATGGCGGTTTGCGCCAGGTTCGGTTCTGGGTGCGGAACGTTTTCAAGGTTTTGCCAACCAGTTCCAGCCGAGTCGATTCGCGGTTCGAATGCCACGTGAATGTTCCCGTTGAAATCTACGGTAGTGTTCTCAGGGATTTCAAGACGGGTTACGCCTGCGGTAGTATGGCTTCCCAAAACATCGAAACCTGGTTTGATTGGTGCGCCATACTTCTGCTCACACGCAATGAGGACCTGCAGGAAAACCCAATACTCATAAAGCCTGCTAATTCCTTTCACCCCTAGGCGGGCATCTCCAGGGCCTTCGGTAGCGAAGGATTGCGGGCCCTCAAGCACTTGGCGCACTTGCTCCACACGTTGATAGCGCGGGTCGTGGCGAATGCGTGCATGTGCTGTTGCGATGTCGCCGTGATACCAACTGCAAGCAGAAAAGGGGTAACTGCGAAGCAGTCGTTGGGCACGCGTGGCTACGTCTGCGCCGCTAGGTGTGCGGCGAGCATAGATCACCAAGCGGCGTAGGGTTTCGGCCACGAGCGCGTTCTCGGGAATATTGACATCGCGGACTAAGACATTGCCGCGACCAGGCCGTTGTGTGTCTGCACCAGCAAACAGAGCTGCTGAAGCTCGCAACACGCTCGCTGTCAACTCGGCGGGTCTGCGGATGGCTTCTAAACGTTTCGCGTCCACGCCGCGAGCCAAAACCGACCTTGGTTCAGCAGCGATTTCTCGCAGAGGTTGCTCAATGTGCTTCCACAAGTCAACCGGGGAAGGTAACTGGGCGCTCAGACCGCTGACCCCTTCGGGGTCAAACAACAACCCAGCCCATACCTGCTCCAGAACGGACCGGAGAGCCTGATAGTTCGTTTCACTCATCTTGTCGGGCACTATTTCAAACTCGCCAACAACATGACCCGATTGACGCATAACTTCCACGTACCCAAGATGTCCTTTGAGCTTGTGGTTGTCTTGCGAGCGGATTTTGAACTCTCCTAACTGGTCAGCTTTTGCTGCTAGGGGGCCGAGCCAGAAATCCTCCCCGTTAGTAAAGCCACGCAACTCCAACCGTGCCGATTCTGAGATCTGTGGAATTTCGTCACCCCAGCGAATCGGCACCCATGAGCGCCGAGCGTGTATTTCGATTGCGTCCATGGGTCAGCGGCGTGCAAAAGTGAGCCGAGGGTCTGTGCCTTCAAGGAACTCATCATCGGTCACGCTGTCGTCCAGCCAGCGCCGCAATATTGCCGCAGACTGTTGAGCTCCCACACCTTCAAACTCTTCAAGAAGGTCTTTGAGACTTTCAAATAGGTACCCTTTGAACCCTCGAATCTTGGGAATTATTCGCTGCACGATGCCCCAATCCAGCGCTGCTTCATCGTTGATTATGCCTTGAGCGTTGGCCACAAATCGTTCTAGTTCTAGATGCGCGCGCAACCCCACACCAATGCTGACTCGTCTCAAAATGTTGGATACATCAATAAGGAACTCATGGTGTTTATCGCTGGGGTGATTGGTGCAAGCTTTACGCCATTCGGATACTCCAACATGCCATGGTGGTGGCGTTTTTCCATTCGGTTGGTGATGACTTGCCGACACTTCAACATTGAGCAGCAACACGTTCGCCCGGTCAAGCACTCGCTCAGATAGCGGTCGTGTGGTTTCGTCTACGTTTACGGTACCGATGATTAGCAGATTGTCAGGGAATTTGAGGCTCGCCGGCCATTCATCATGATTCTTCGGTTTCATAGACCGTGAATACAATGGCATACGCACATCGGCACTGCCAGAACGTGCTTCTTCAATCGCCGAAAGCCACTCGGCTAGATACTGTTCCACTGGTGCAAGGTTCATCTCATCAAGCAGCACGAAGTGCAGATGATCTGGTTCCCGCTCACAATCTCGCACTGTTTCGGCGAGCCATCCAGGCACAAAACGTTCCGAAATCGGATTGACGAAGCCGAGTACTTCGGTTTGGTCTATCCAATCAGGTCGAACCGCAATGCGCCTAAATCGGCGGTTTTGTCCGGTCGCTCCAAGCGCTTCGGCGAAAGTGCGGGTTAGGGAGCTTTTGCCGGAGCCAGTGAGACCTGCCAAGATCACGAACGGTCTTGTTTTGAGAGAAACGTACAGACGGCGAATGTCCATTTCGTCGAAATCCAAAGCGCCTGTGCAATGCTGTAAGAGATGCGCTATTAGTTCACTCTCTTCTTGGTCGGCAGTCCATCGGTGAATCCGCCGAACATCAATGTCGTTCCAGAGTTGCTGTGCGTTAGCTCGGGCTTCGGCTAGGCGTTGGTCGCCGTGGGATTCGCTTAGGTTGATGTCTTTGAGCCATTCTTCTATTTCGGACCGCCGGTTTTCAAAAGTTCCGATGTCTTCGTTGTTGAAATCGGCTCGTTCATCGCTTAGTGTTTCTTCAACTTTTTGCAGGATTTTTTCAACATTTTGAAAACATTCAGTACGCAACTGCTGCAATTCTGTATTTATATCTTCTTTCAGTTCATTAGCACCTCGGCCACCCCGTAGAGCTAGTTCCGCGATCTTGCGTTGCCATACTTGCTTGCGAATGATCGAATCGGTTTCAACGAGTTCATCAAACGAGTCTAAGAGTCTGGTCAATTCCGTGAGTTGATTGTCGAGGCCTTTTTTGAGCTGTTCGTTCAAGTCCGTTTGCGCCAAGCCGATCTCCCGAGCCATCTCGTAAGGGTCAACCGTGTCTAAGCGCACTCGCAAGGATTCGAGGCGCTCGGTCCAACCTGCATCCTCGTTCAGAATCGAATGGCGCAACTCCCGGCTAAGCCCTTCAAATTGATTCCTTGCTAACTCTGCACGCGCATGGCGATCCAGTTTCGCTTGCAGTTTTTTGAGTGCCTGTTCCGCACCTTCAATATCGTCTTCAAGCACGTGGACCCACACTTCATCGCGATCATCTTCGGTTACATCGTATTTGGCGCTGATTTTGCTTAGGTCTGCTGCGAGCGCACGGTGACGCTGAAGTTCTTGTTGCAATGAGGTAACTGTCTGTCCGGTTTCTTCGCACCACCTGTCAACTATTCGTGCGAGCCGGTAGCGTCGGCGACTATCGCTTTTTTGAGCAGCTAGGTTGATGCGCTCAACCACTTTCCCTCGGTCAACATCTGGCACCGCATTGTGCGACAATATGGGACGCAAAAGTGCTTCCGCTAGTGGCCCTACCGCATGTTTGAGTTCGTTCGGCACGGCATCAACCGCCTCGGGTACATATCTCCTTACCCAAGGTTCCACTTCATTTTGCAGAGCTACGGTTCGGTTCACATTCTCGGTGTCCTTGCGACAGTGTTTTCGAATGTCTTTGTAGCGGCGACTCCCGACCTCTACTCCTCTGTCTCGGAGTTCCCGATCCCAATCAACTTCCATTTCATTAGCCCGACGACCTTCCCTCAGTTGTTTGATGGTGTCACCTAACTTGTCTCTGATTAAGTTTGCAGCCTCAATATCACTCCCTGGTTTCACCGATCCATCAACGTCAATCGCGATGTTTTCATCTAGTTCTTTCATCATCGCTTTGAAATCTTGGCGTTTGCGCAACCACTCGGCAGCAGGCAAGTGCAGATTTAGCCGGGCTAAAGCGTCCATACAGTGTTTTACCCGAGTGTCGAAGGTGTCTGGCAGGATAAACGCACCGTTGTTTGCGGTGGGCTGACCTGTCGTTACCACGTACCACCAGTCAAGAAGGTGAGCTAGAAGGCGGTCGTCGCTAAGCGGGAAACGGCTAATCACATCTCGTGCCGCTTCCACCGCATCGTCGGCCATCGGGTCTGTTTCCACAATCGGTATGAGCAACTCAAAGACGGTGTTAGCATCGGTTTCGGTAACCTCTTCACTGCTACGGATTATTCGGGTGAGCTTGGACATGACATCTCCTTTATAGGGCCAAGTGGTACGGGTTACCACTATCGCACATCCCTAAGACATCAAGCCAACCACACCGCAAATAAACAATCTCTATCCCGCACTCTTTCATAATATATGATGGCAAACGAGAAGTTCCATCTCGCTGGAGAAACCCTACTACTTGGCGTAACACGGGCAAACAAGTTCAAGGTATCCAGCCAACCCGAAGATTCCGTCGGTTGCGTCGGATGTATCAGATTCGTCCACACTAGCATGACCGGCAGGAAACTCGACGGCAAAGGATCAAAAGCATGCCACTGGAAGTTGTGTTCGGCGAAAGCCGGGATCGAAATATCGCCCAGGCGTTGGTTAATCAGTTGAAACCGGTCGTCGAGGAAGGAACGGTCTATCTGGGTTACCCGGTGCTGGCGACTGCAGATGAGCGTGTTGAGGTAGATGCTCTGTTGGTGTGTCGTACACACGGGTTAATAGCGTTCCTTCTGGCCGATTCGGTGCCAATGTGCGACGAGGAGTGGATTGAGATCATCGCTGAGCAGGACCGCCTGTTCGCGATCCTTGAGAGCCACCTGAGTCGTCACGAAGGTCTCCGGAAAGGCCGACGAGTAGCGATACGCCCCGAAACGGCCACAGTCTTCGCCAACACTCCACCGACTGAGGCTCCCGTTGAATCTGAGGGGTTCTACGGTTCGATAGAAAAGGTACGGGACTGGGTGAAGGATCTGCCCGCGATCTCTGCGGAGATTGAGACAAACCTACAGGCAGCGTTGCAGCGAGTCACGACCATCAAGCCGGCCAAGAAGCGAAGTGCGGTAACAAAGGACAATTCTCGGGGTGCCATCCTCAAGAAGATTGAGAGCGGCATCGCGAACCTCGATCGATGGCAAAAAGCTGCAGCGATCGAGAGTCCAGAGGGACCACAGCGAATTCGCGGACTCGCCGGATCAGGCAAGACGGTCGTCCTAGCTCTGAAGGCCGCCTACTGGCACTCGCAACATCCCGACTGGCACATCGCTCTGACCTTCCAATCTCGCGCTCTGTACCAACAGATCAATGACCTCGTAACTCGATTCGCCTTCGAACACACTAACGACAGACCCGATGAGAATCGACTCCGAATCATCCACTCATGGGGGTCAAGCAACCAGGTCGGGGTGTACAGTTTGATCGCTTCGGCGCTTGGTGAGCCTGCGAGGAACTGGTCTTACGCGAGGGGCAAGTACGGGATGGACGGGGCATTCGCCGGTGCGTGTGGAGAACTCCTTGATGTCGCTCGCTCACGTGACGTTGAACCAGTATTCGATGCATTGTTGATCGACGAAGCACAGGATCTCCCACCGGAGTTCTTCCAACTCGCGTACCGCTTCACCAAGCGTCCGAAGCGGATTGTCTGGGGCTATGACGACCTGCAGAAGCTCTCAGAGACAGCCATGCCCACCACAGATGAACTTTTTGGCACCGGACCCAACGGCGAGAACTTGATCAACCTTGACTCGGCCGACGGAGAACCCCAGCGCGATATTGTCCTTCCGATCTGCTACCGAAACACTCCGTGGGCGCTGACGACTGCACATGCGCTTGGTATTGGTGTCTACCGTCAAGAAGGGCCCCTTCAACACCCCGATGACCCAAACCTCTGGCGCGATGTTGGATACAGCGTCGTGCATGGGAACCTGGCTCTTGGGATGCCTGTGACTCTAGAGCGCTCGTCGGCGAGCTACCCGTCATACTTCCCAGATCTTCTCTCTCCAGAGGAGTCTGTCGCAGTTCAATCGTTCTCAACCCAGGACGAGCAAGACGCATGGGTCGCGAGCGAAATTCGTCGCAATTTGGATCAAGACGAACTTGAACCGGACGACATCCTTATCGTCCTTCCAGATTCCTACCGGGCAAAGTCCCGCGCTCCGCACCTGATTCGACAGCTCAACCGTTACGGAATCCAGTCACACCTCGTCGGAGTGAATTCAAGCGTTGATGAGGTATTTCAGCGTGACTCCGTCGCAATAGCACACATCTACCGCGCCAAGGGCAACGAAGCACCGATGGTGTATGCGATCGATTGCCAGCACGCCGCACACCGATTCAACGCCGTAACGAGGAGGAACAGCCTCTTCACGGCCATAACGCGAAGCCGCGCTTGGGTCCGCATCAGCGGCTGGGGAGAGCAGATGGATCCGATTCGCCGAGAGATCGAGACCGTATTCTCTAAGAACTTTCAGCTGAAGTTTAACATTCCGACGAGTGCCGAACTTGCGGAACTGCGACATCTTCATCGGGATCGACCCGAGGGCGCGGAGGAGTCGCTCCGGAAGGCGACCGAGGGGCTCTCCGTGTTTCTGGAGGCGCACGAACGTGGAGAGTTGGACCCGCTGGACCTGCCACCTTCGCTTCGGACCAAGCTGATCCTCAGCCTCGGAACCGACTCGGCGAATGACTACCGTTAGGACCGTTCGAGATCAGATTCGCAACGCGCTTGACTACTTGATTGACGCGGAACTGGCGCTGTTCGTGCCTGAGGTCTCGATGGGTCTGGATGTGGTGGCCTGGCACTCTCACGCTCGTGAAGGGGCTTTCATTGAGGGCTTCGAGCACCCGACGATCGACCAGTATGTGACCTGGCTCACGAACGGTGACTATTCGGCTCTGCTCTATGACGGCAGCCTCATCCAG
>Ga0209022_1002364_pt1 | contig 15803 bp, 11 predicted proteins | sample PinacodermPK_FD_187300 | JGI IMG/M metagenome (GOLD analysis project Ga0209022, IMG submission 187300) | Host-associated microbial community of the marine sponge Aplysina aerophoba from Gulf of Piran - sponge pinacoderm, lysed by proteinase... | ecosystem: Host-associated > Porifera > Sponge >...
GGAACTTCAACATCCAGCGCCAGCTCGGCGACGGCACTCTGGTGGATCTTGCCTATGCCGGGTCCAAAGGCACGAGCCTGCCGGTCAATGCCCAAACCATCAATCAGTTGCCGGACCAGCACCTTAGTCTTGGCACGCAGCTCAACGACCAGGTGCCGAATCCCTTCTTTGGCACCTCGATCGCCACCGGGCCACTCTCGCAGCCGACCGTCGCGCGCGGGCAGCTGCTGCGCCCCTATCCGCAATTCACCAATGTGGAAATGGCCGGTCCGACCAACCGTAGCTCGAACTACCACTCGTTTCAAGCCAAGGTTGAGCGGCGTTTCAAGGGCGGGGCGAGCCTGCTGGCTTCCTACACCGCCAGCAAGCTGATCACTGACGCGGGCACGCTGACTGGCTGGCTCGACGGCCTCGAGGGCTTCAGTGCACAAGGTTGGGCTACTGGCGGCAACAACAACGACCTCCGCTCGCTCAAGTCGTTGGCGGCCTTCGATGTCTCGCAGCGTTTCGTCCTGAGTTACGTCCTCGACCTGCCATTCGGCAAGGGCAGGCGCTTCGGTGCCGACCTCTCTGGAGCGGCCAACGCCATTCTTGGTGGTTGGGGAATCAACGGTGTGACGACGGTCCAGCGCGGATTTCCGATCGGCGTGAGTCCTTCTAGGAACCTTTCCAACTCCTTCGGAGGTTCGCAGTTCGTGGACAACAACGGCACCAGCGCCGAACTTTCAGGTGACCCGCAAACACGCCTCAATGAGTACTTCAGGACGGACGTGTTCAGCCAGCCGGATGCGTTCACGTTCGGCAACACTTCCCGGATTCTGCCAGACGTGCGCGGTCCCGGCATCTCCCAGTGGGACTTCGCGATCTTCAAGCGCACGCAGCTAGGCGAGAGTCTGGGCCTAGAGTTCCGCACGGAATTCTTCAACCTGTTCAACACGCCGATCTTCCGTCATCCGGGCACTGCGCTGGGCACGCCCCAGTTCGCGGTGATCAGCGGCACTCGGGGCGTGCCTCGACTTGTGCAGTTCGGGTTGCGCCTGCTGTTCTGATCAGCTCGCGCCAGCCTGGCTATTCCAGCCGGGGAGCGGCCTTGCCGCTCCCCGGCTTCTACTGGTGTTCGCGATCCCGCCATAATTGATACCGGTCCCATGGGTTGGAAGACGCTTGGTTCGGTGCGCGTGCGTGGCCGGCAACTTGGCATTGCTGCCAGCTCTTGCTCGGCAGGCGCATTGCTGCTGTTGGGGGCCGCCCTGATGTCGGCGCAGCCGGCATCCGAGCCACCGGACGTCCAAGATCGCTTTCAAGCGGGCCAAACTGCGCTGGAAGCTGGGAAGTTTGCCATAGCCGAGACGGAATTCCGGGTCGCCCTCGATGCCCTGCCCGGGCTTTCGGAGGCGCGCGCCAACCTTGGCTTGGCGCTCTTTCTGCAAGGCAAGTACGAGCAATCCGTAAGCGCGTTGCAGCAGGTGGCTCTGGCCCTGCCCGACCTGCCAGTGGCGCACCTCTTTCTGGGACTTGGCCAGCTCAAGCTAGGGGCCTCCGACCAAGCCATCGCTTCGCTCACACGCAGCCTGGAACTAGAACCCGCCAACCTCGAGGCGCACCGAGCGCTGGCGGCGTGCTACCTGGCGAAGGGGGACTATGCCAGCGCCGTGCGGGAATTCCAAGCGGCGTTTACACACAGCCCGGACAAGACTGAGGCGTGGTACTTGCTCGGCCGCGACTACATGGGGCTGATGAGCGACTTGGCCGGCCGCTTGGTTGTCGAGCAGCCGGAATCGGTTTGGGCCACCCGTCTCGGAGCGGACATGCTGGCGCTCAGCGATGCTTGGGATGCGGCCGCCAATTATTACGCGGCCGCAATCGCCAAGCGTGCCGACCTGCCCGGCCTGCATTCGGCCTTGGGGTCGTCTCGCCTGCGGCTCGGTGCACTGGACGAAGCCTCGATCCACTTCGAAGACGAGCTGCGCATAGATCCACGCTCCGAGCGGGCGTTGCTCGGACTGGCCGAAATCAGCTTGGTGCATGGTGATGCTGCCGGCGCTCTAGAACGTGTCCGCGCGGTCTGGAATTCGTTTCCGCACTGGCTGGCGTCCCAGCCGGTATTTCATGCCGGGTCGATCGCGCCCGAATCTGCGGTCCGGCTGTTGAAATCGCTGGGGCAGTCCGACACGGGACCGGAGGCGTTCTTGGGTTGGGCCTTGTCGGTCGCTGCCGGAGATGCGGCTGGCGCCGATGCCGCTCGAGCACGCTTCGAGCGCGCTGTCCAAGGCGCACCGTTGCGCTCCGGAGGGCCTTCCCAAGCTGTCGCGCTGTGCGCCGACCATCTCTACGTGGCCTGCGCTCAGGCGCTGGTGTCGCGCAGCTCGATGACGCGGGCGGAACTGCTGCTGCTTGGCCGGGCTTATCTCGCACTCGGCCAGCACGAGCGGGCGGTGATTGCCTTCACGCACGCTATGCGCGGTACGGACCAGGGACCGCCGGAGGCTGTCTATTGGACGGTGCGAACACTGCAGTTGCTGGCGGACCAATGCTTCGAGCAGGTCGAACGCTTGGCCCCGGAATCTTGGCGCGTGCATCAGTTGCGGGCGGAGTCCCACCGCCAGCGGCAGGCCGACGATGAGGCGATTGCCGAGTACCAGCGCGCAATCGAGAGCAAGCCGGATGCAGCTGAATTACATCGGAGCTTGGGGCTGGTCTACTTGCTCAACAACGCCTATGACGAAGCCCAGCAGGCGCTCGAAAAAGCTCTCGATCTAGACGGTGCAAACCCGCGCTCGCTGTACGTCACGGGTCGGCTGTTCGTGGCCAAGCAACAGCATGCCGAGTCGATCCGATTCTTGGAGACGGCGCTGCAACTGGACCCCAATCTGGTCGAGGCTCGGCCAAGCCTCGGCCGGGCGTACTTGCGAGTCGGGCGCGTGGCAGAGGCCGTCGCGCAACTCGAACAAGCGCTCATCCTCGACTACTACGGCGATATCCACTACTCGCTCTTCCAAGCCCACCGGCGGCTGGGCAACATGGAACGGGCCAAGCTGGCGCTGGACAAGTCCACCCAGATGCGCAAGCGATCATTTGCTCGCGACCGGAGCAAGTTTGAGCGATGGATCGAGAGCGAGTAACCCCGATCACGCTGACGCTCGCAAGCCTGCTGGTTGCGGGAGTGATGCTGCAGGCCGCGCCCGGCGACATCCAGTTCCGCGATATCGCGGGGGAGGCCGGGATCGACTTCGTGCTGCACCACCACCCGACGCCCGCAAAGCACATGATCGAGACGATGGCGGGCGGCGTGGCCGTCTTCGACTACAACGGCGATGGCCTGCCCGACATCTACTTCACCAATGGGGCCGCGATCCCGTCCTTGAACAAGGAGTCACCGAAGTATTGGAACCGCCTGTACCGCAACGATGGCGAACTGCGATTTAGCGACGTGACATCTGAGGCGGGCGTCGCCGGCACTGGCTATGACATGGGTGCGGCGGCGGCCGACTATGACAACGATGGTGACGTCGACCTACTGGTCGCCGGAGTCTTCCACCTGACCTTGCTCCGCAATCGCGGCGATGGTGCATTCGAGGACGTCACTGCCGCTTCCGGCCTGCAGGGCGGCCAGTGGTCGGTGGCTGCGGGGTGGTTCGACTACGACGCCGACGGGCACCTCGATCTGTTCGTGGTCAATTACGCGCACTGGAGCTTGGATTTCGATACGTTTTGCGGCGACCAGCGGCGCGGGCTCCGCGCCTACTGCGACCCGATGCAGCTGACTCCGATACCTAATCGGCTCTACCGCAACGTCGGTGGTGGCGCGTTTGAGGACGTGAGTGTAGCGACTGGGATCAGCGACCATGCCGGGCGCGGCATGAGCGTGGCGTTCGCCGACGCCAACGGCGATGGCTGGACCGATGCGTTGGTCACGAACGACAACCTGCCGAATTTCCTGTTCCTCAATCAAGCCGGAGAGGGCTTTGAAGAGGGCGGACTGTTCTCGGGCACCGCCCTGCTCCAGCATGGTGACCCGGTGGCCAGCATGGGCGTCGATTTCCGAGACTACGACAACGATAGCCTGCCGGACGTGGCGGTTACGGCCTTGATCGCAGAGACGTTCCCGCTCTTTCGCAATGTCGGCGAGGGGTTCTTCGAGGATGCGACCGGTACGTCCGGCCTAGCCGTCCATTCCAACCGTCACAGCGGCTGGGGCAATGGGCTCTACGACTTCGACAACGATGGATGGAAGGATCTGTTCACAGCCAACTCTCATGTCAACGACATCATCCGCGAGTTTGAGGCTACGACACCGTATCGCGAGCCAAACAGTGTCTTCGCCAATCTTGCCGACGGATCGTTCAAAGAGGTCACAGCCGACGCGGGCAGGGATTTCGCGAGTTCGTCCAAGGCCCACCGCGGCTGTGCCTTCGCAGATTTCGACCGCGACGGCCGGGTTGATGTCGTGGTGGCTTCGCTGGGGGAGGCGGCCGAATTGTGGCAAAACACCAGCCCGGGGCAGCGTGCATGGCTCAATGTCCGGCTCCTAGGGGCCAAGTCAAACCGCGACGGCATAGGTGCTATCGTCCGAGCGGGCCGGCAGACCAATGTGATGACCAGCGCCGTTGGCTACGCCTCGTCCAGCCACGACGGGGTGCATTTCGGGCTGGGCGAGTCCGCCGACACTCCCTTGCGGGTCACGTGGCCAAGTGGCACCGTTCAAGATCTCGGTCGCGTTTCCGCAAACCAGGTATTGGAGGTGCGCGAGCCCGAGCAGGTGCCTTGATCGTCAGAGTCGGAGCTTGTTGTGGTGCGGAGAAACCCGTCCCAGGGAATGGATGGTCTACGTGAGGGGCGGACATAGGATCGCCTGGCCAGAATTCCGCCGGGCATGCCTTACATGTCCGCTCACGGACCGCTCAGTTCGATGGCTCGCGATCTTGTACTTCTTCAAATAGGGGGGAAGGGAACTAGTCCTTGACTACTTGGCGGCTGGCACGCTCCAGGGCGAGGGGTTCCGTCATTTTCGCCTTCCTCTCGGGCTCCGGCTCTTCGACCGCTTCCCCTGCTTGGACCGCAGGCGTTCGTTTCTGCTCTGCTCCATCGCTTTCCTGCTGTTGATCTCCTTGACGAAATCAATTGTGCGATCAAAGTCCGGTGGCGTCCGGTAGCTCATGACCAATCTGTCCCCGGCCTCGTGGGTGATCGAGAAATCTCCCAAGCCGATGATGTCCATCCCAATTAGCACATCTGCCCCAAGAAGATCACCTTCTGTGACGCGCAATGCTTTGAACCCAACCGCACTTGGCAGGTGAATGTTGACAAGGTATACATTGGACTCGCGAACACCGTTCGCAGTCTCTACCGGAATTCTGTCGATTGCTTGTAGTCCGAGTTGATCAATGACGTGTTTGGTTATCACGGACCCTGTAGCGCCCGTGTCCCAGATCCCATCGCACTGGATCATTGTCGGAGGCGGTAGGCCGGAATCGGGATCGAACGCCTCGCAGACTCCAACATTGCATGCGAAGACGCGAGTGCCCTCGGGTACTCGGAGGGTGAGAGCCCGTGGTTGCAACTCCTGCGTTGCCAAACTAGGTGCCTGCGGTTATGCGACTCGCGAACGGAACATATGGCGAGTCTCTTGCTCTGGCAGGACGCATTTTCGAATCAGAAATATCCTCGACCCTGCCTTCTTGCGGGCATCCATGTACGCCTCTAGTTCGGAATCGTAGTACCCCGTCACAGACTCTCCGATGATTACAACGAACTTCCCGTGATGGTCTTGCGCCAGCTCCGACTGTCTTGCTTTGAAGAAGGCAATCTCTGTTTCAAGGTGTGCCATGGCCTGTTCATCATAATCTCCTTGAGGATGTCGCTGTGGCTGCGAGCGAACATCCGACGCCGGACCATGGCTTTGTCGGAACATCCGCTTCGTTCGGCGAGTGGAAACTGGTGTGATCACCGCCTTGACGAGTTCGTCGAACTTTCCGTAGAGGGGATTCCGAGGCGCTTGGCTGCTGTGCTTCATGGCGCCATTGCTTCATATTGACTCCATCACGAAGAATTCTGCCCGAAGCCTCGATTTCCCTTGGGTAAAGTTTCGCTGCTAGCGAGCTAAGGCATGGGTTTCCAACGGGATGGAGGTCCGCGGCCGCTTGACCGGCAATTCACCCTCAGGGTGAAGCGGGCGAGCCTTTAATTGAGCCAATGTTCTTGCTGAAATGTAGCAAATCATGCGTACCTGCGTGCTCCCAAGATTCTTCGCATCGCCGTCACAGACGAACAACCGCCGCGCCGCCCCGGCTGGCCGTGTTGGCGAGTCAGGCAACCAAGATCGAATTATCCTACCGACCCGCCCGATGGCTGAGCATTTGCTATAGCCGATTTAGTACGGCGTAGCGGATCTCGGCAACCTGCTCACCGATCACATCGAGGGCTCGCAGAGTCAGTGTGCCTCGGGAGGCCGGAAACTCCGCTGTGCCTAGAGATTGCATGCGAAAGTCCTTCACCAGAGACTCGCCCAATCCACGCCACACGCGGTCGGCCTCCGAGCCATACGCCGGTGGGTCGTGAGCCTCGATCACCTTGCCTTGGATCGTGACATCGTTGAACGACGCCTCGATGGTCGAACCGGCTGTTGGTGCGGCGTAATAGATCGCAAGTTCATACTCGCCGGGCTCGGCGACTTCAATGTCCCAAGTAATGCTGTCGGAGGTATTCGTCCAGTTCGTGAAGTACGAGCAATTCGGGGCACGCCCACTGCGTTCGACTCCACCGTGAGGCAGCCCGTCGCGGGCTGGCAGGAGAGTCATCGGCGAATAGCCGACCGGGAAGGGTCGGTCATCCGGTCCTACGTTGGGGGCTACCTCTGCCAACCATTCCTTCGCGGCTGCGCGAAGCTCTGCTGCTTCTTCAGGAAACTCCTCGGCCGCATCGCTGTGCTGGCCGGGATCGTTCTCGATATCAAACAAGCGCCCCTCGGGGTCGAGGCGGAAGCGTTGCGTGCGAATGCTGAGCTGAAGTTGACCGCGAGCTTTGCGCAACGAGAACAGCCTGCGGTCTTCCCATTCGATCTCCTGTCCGAACAGCAACGGGACCAAGCTGCGCCCGTCAAGCGGCTTCGTCGCTCCGACCTCGATGCCTGCTAGATCCGAAACGGTGGGCAGCAGGTCAACCGCGCCGGCCACGTTGGAAATGCGTTGCCCAGCAGGGATCTGCCCCGGCCACCGAACCAGCAGCGGCGATCTGAGACCGCCCTCGTCAACGGATCCCTTGCGCCCCTTCATGCCGGCGTTCCAGCGCCAGCCATTAGGGCCGTTGTCACTGAAGTACAGCACGATGGTGTTCTCGGACAGGCCCAGCTCGTCCAGCTTGGCGAGCACTCGCCCGACATTCCAGTCGATGTTCTCGACCATGGCAAGGGCGGCGCGGGTCTTGGGCACGTCCTCGGACTCGGGATCGCGGTTGCGCATCGCCAGTTCCTTCGACTCGAAGCGCTGCCAGTACTCGTCGGGCACCTGCATGGGAGAATGCGGCGTGTTGTACGGCAGGTAGGCGAAGAACGGTCGGTCGCGATTCTGCTCCATGAACGCCATGGCCTTGTTGGTGAAGTCGTCGATTACGAACCCCTCTCCGCGTACCAGTTCGCCGTTGTGATCCAGTTCGTAGTCGAAATAGTGTCCCCAGTGGCCTTCCGTGAATCCATAGAACTCCTCGAATCCGCGGGCGTTGGGATGGTATGGGTGCTGCGTGCCGTTGTGCCACTTGCCGAACGCCCCGGTGGCATAGCCGGCGGCTTGGAATGTTTGGGCGATCGTGTGTTCGTCGACATTAAGGCGTTCCTGCCCCGTCGAAACTCCCCGCACTCCGCCCCGAGCGTGGTAGCGCCCGGTCAGGAACTCCGCTCGCGTCGGCGCGCACACCGAGTTGACGTAGAAGTAGTCGAACATCGCCCCGTCGTGCGCTAGCGAGTCGATGTTGGGGGTGGACAGGTTCGTGTTGCCGTGCAGGCTGAGATCACCCCAGCCTTGGTCGTCGGCGAGAATCACCACGACGTTTGGCGGACCCTCCGGGTGGCTCTCGCTGGTGCTGCAGCCAATGCAGGCCAGCGCCACTGCCGCGAGGATGGGAAATGCAAGGATCGTGCGCATAGAAGTTCTCCGCATGTTTGCAAGGACGCGCAAAGGTGTGGCGCCTCCTTGCAAATCAAATCGTCGCACAAGCGGTATACCACAATGAGGGGAAAAACTGTCCGCCGGTGCGATGCCGCCGCGCTGCGCGCGACAATCGTCCAAGCAGCGGGCACCAGCCGCAGTGCGCTGGCTGCGCGCACAATTGATCGCTTCGACCTCGGCGTAGAGCCTGAGCGGGCCGAGTCACCGCTCGCCGTCTGAACCGCGGCGAACACAAAATCTCGGTGCGTGACCTGTTCGGACTCGCCCCACATCCGGCGAACCAGATCCCCCAAGACGCCACTCAAGAGAATTGACAACAAGTATAATTTACGAAGAAAATAACAATCTTTCATGAAATTTCTTGACGAAATGCTTGCAAAGCGAGATGGCTTGTGCTTCAATAATGAACGATGTCCAGCTCCGGCTCAGAGGATCTTCTGCCGACTTTCTGGAATCCAGGGATCGGAGAGCACCACCAAGCCGTCCGGATTCCGGTCACGACCCCGACACGCTATTTGTCATACTCGGTGGCCCTCAATCTTCGGCTGCCTGGCGAGGACACCGGCGACTGGCACGGAGACGTGCCGTTCGTCACGTCCCTTGACAATCCCCGTACCCTGAGGCCCGCCGGGCCGGGCGGCTGGTCGGACACGACCCCGAGCCTCGGAAGCAAGGGCGTCCGCGACATGGCCCACGTCATTGAGGGCCTCTACATCCCGCCCGGCTGCGGGCCGGTATGGGCGGCGAACCACTATCGTGCGATTGCGGACTACGTGCTTGTCGATACGCAGGGGTGCTGGTGTGCCGAGTTTCCAAGGCACGTTCCGGTCCACAACATCAACCAATGGCTTTTCGCCCCTGAGCACGTAGAACACTTGGTCGAGGAGTACCTCAAGCCGCTCCGGAACCAGCTCTCCCCTGAAGAAAAGGAACTTCACGACGCATGGCTGCCCACCGTGGTGTTCGGCTGACCTCGGAACAGGCACTCCATGAACGCATAATGCGAGAGATCGCTCTCGAGATGCAAGACACACCCTTTGTGCTGAAGGGCGGGACTGCGCTGGCGTTGCTGTATGGGTCGGACCGGCATTCTCTCGACCTCGACTTCGATTGTGGCCGCGCAAAGCGGGTCCCAATCAAGAACCGTGTACGGCGCGGCCTGCGAGAAGTCGATGTTCCGATGTCTGGCTTCAGGCGGGGTCGCCCCATGTGGAAGGGGCGACGATTCCATGTGTACTACATCAATCACGCGAGCAACGCCGAGCGATTGCTCAAGGTGGAGTTGAGTTCTAGGACCGTACCGAAGGCGAATGACATCGAAACCGTGGATGGAATTCGCACCTACAAGATTCCGGCCCTATTCGATCAGAAGATGAATGCCGCGGACGACCGGACCAAGGCGAGAGACTTGTACGACCTCGGGTTCTTGGCAGATTCCTATGGAGACAGACTCTCAACCGAGCAGATTATGCGAGCTGACCGATTCAGCAGACACTACAAGAGCCTGGCAGGTCGGTATCGCCCGGCATTCCAAGACGACGCACTGCTAAAAGACGTGACCACCGCCGATGATCGAGCGCTGGCGTTCAGGATCGCAATTGTCGAGCAGATGCACCACCGGGGCCAGATGATCATCGAGCAGTCCGTTGCCGGCGCACGGTCGCTCGCGGACGAACTCGCTCTGCACAAGATCTGGCTCAAATCGGATGGCCAGCAAGGTTCCCGAGCGGATTTCAGCGACGGGAAATTCGTCGGGGCTGCCTTGTGTAGCATGAACTTCGAGCGGGCAGATCTGCGAAGGGCCGACTTTTCGAACGCGGATCTTCGGAACGCCAACTTTCGGAACGCCGACCTAAGCGAGGCGGTATTCGCCAGCGCCGACCTGCGGGGAGCCGATTTCTCCGGCGCGGACCTCACAGACATCTCGATGCGCAATTGCAACGCCGGACCGTCCACTAAGGGGTTCGCCGAGGCACTCATGAAAGTTGCCAAGCCCGATCGATCTTCCTACGTTCGCTACGACCCGCTCCCACGTCGGGCCGGACCGGAGAGGGAGATCGGGCCGTCACGCTAGACCCGAGAGTGGTCTGCCATCAAGCTTCGAGGACGTCAGATCATAGCCGGAACTTCGGGATTGCGTGCCCGACCGCGAAGGCGGGGTGCGCTGTTGCAATGGGCATGCCTGAATGCGTTTCCAGAGGCGCACGCCAATCACACCTCAAAGGATGATTTTGGGGTAGATGGATTCGAGCTTCAATGGAGCGTCGTCGAATCTAGTTCGCGATTCCACGCCGCGCCGACGATGATTAACACCAGTCAACCAAGCGACGCTGTCGACGCGGTCGCCCACCAAACGCGCAAGAACGATTACCACTTTTTGAACTTAGCACTTGGCGTTGGAACTTGGCATCGTGGAGAGCTCGCCTTATTGGTGTCGACGGGTCCCCAGGGAGGGGCCATGATCCCGACGGGCAAGCCGATTGAGCGGGGGGTGCTGCTGCGCGGTGTCGGGACCGGATGGGAGTGCGGCCCGAAGCGCTTGGCGACAGTCCGGGCCAACTGCAGCACCTAGCCGCGATCTAGCGCAGCATAGCCGCGACTGCAGGTGGGAAGCGATTGGTCGGGCCGCCGAGATTTGAACTCGGGACCTCTTCCACCCCAAGGAAGCGCGCTACCAGGCTGCGCCACGGCCCGACGTCAGTCCTTAGTCTAGCCCGAATCGCGTTGGACTACGATCCCTTGGCTGTTTGGCTCTTTGCGGCCTGACGGTGTGCTAGATTGATGCCTGTGGTCCAGAAGCAACTCGAATCCAACCCCCTCGAGGCGTTGCGTCGTCGGGGCTTCCGGCTCACGCGCCAGAGGGAATTGGTCTTCCGACTGATTCACAACTCGCGCACGCATTTGAATGCGCACGAGATCTACGAACTGGCCGCCAAGGAAGACGCGAAGATCAACCAAGTCACCGTGTACCGCACGCTCAAAGTGCTCAAGGAGCAAGGCTTGGTTGACGAATTGGACCTGATGCACTACGAGGGCGAGCAGCACTATTACGAAACCCGCCTCAAGCGCGAGCACGCCCACCTTGTCTGTATGGGCTGTGGCGCGGTCTCGGAGTACTTCGGCGATCCGCTCCGGGAAATGAAAGCCCAGATCGAGACACAGTTCGGCTTCCAAGTGGAGGTTGCGCGCACGGAATTCGGCGGGTACTGTGCGGACTGCCAGAAGAGCGGCATATCCGGGGCCTCGTCCGATGCGTCGCAATCCGACGCTGCAGGACTCACAGCGGCGCACTAGCGCCTACACGTCGCAGCGATGGAAACGCCCCAGGATTCGGGGGAGGCGCTAGTATCCCTGTCGTTGCTGGTGGAGCAGCCTTCCGGCGAGTGCCTTCAGATTCCGGTCAACCGCAGCCCGTTTGTCATCGGGCGGCTCAAGGACTGCGATCTGACACTGGCCGACAAGCGGATTTCGCGTCGCCACGCACAATTGCGCTTGGAGCGCGGCGGAATCGCAATTGAAGACCTCGGCAGCCGCCACGGCACGATTGTCAATGGCGAGTCGGTGCGGCGTAGCCGCCTCGCAGTCGGAGACCGGATCGGCTTTGGAGTCGAGGACTCCTTCGTGGTCACAGTCTGCGAAGGCCGGAGCCCGCAGACGAGGCTCCTCAAGCGGGTCTCCGAGATCGGCGCTGGGCCGCCGCGCACCGGCGCGTTGGGACGGCTTTCGGCGGTGTTGGAGGTTGCCCGCACGATGGAGCTCGCCAGCGGCGTGGAGGAGGTCTTCGAGGCGGTCGTGGAAGCAGCCCTTTCGATCGCCGGTGCCGACCGCGCGTTCCTGCTGCTGCGTGACCCCAGCGGGCAGCTGCAAGTGAAGGTGGCACGGCACGCGTCAGGTGAGCGCGGCAGCGCGGCCCAGCTGGAACTGCCGCTAGCGCACATTGCCGATGCGCTTGAGCGGCGTCCCGACCTGTTCGCGATCAGCTTGGATTCGCCGCAAGGTAGCGCCGAGGACGCCTCGCGCAGCGCGCTGTGCGTTCCGATCCTGCGGATGCGGATCGGGCTGGACCAAGACACGAGCGTCATCTCCGCGAAGGACGACACTCTGGGCATGCTGTACATGGATGCTGAGAACCCTGATCTACGGCTGGCTGAGGGCAACCAAGCGCTGCTGCACGCCTTGGCGATCGAAATCTCGACCAGCGTCGAGAACGCGCGGCTGATCGAGGAGGAGCGCCAGAAGCGCCGTTTGGAGCACGAGCTGGAAATGGCGCGTAAGATTCAGCGTTCCCTGCTGCCATCGACCCTGCCCAGCGAAGGCTGGTTGGTTGCCAAGGGGCACAGCGAGGCCAGCTCGCAGTTGGGGGGCGATTACTACGACTTGATGCAGGTCGCGCCCGGACGCTGGGCGGCCGTGCTGGCCGATGTCTCGGGCAAAGGCGCGTCGGCCTCGATCTTGGCGTCCCTGCTGCAGGGAGCATTCTTTTTGGGATCTGGTTCGGACGTGTCCTTGTCGGGAACGCTGCGACGCATCAACCGCTATCTTTGCGACCGGTCAAAGCGGGCGCGCTTCGCGACCGTGTTTGCGGCCACCATAGCTCAGGACGCGACGATGCGCTGGAGCAGTGCGGGACATTGTCCGGCGATCCTGGTGCGCCCGACAGGACACTACGAACTGCTGTCTCCGACCAGTCGCCCAGTCGGCTTGTTCGATGATGCCGATTTCCCAGAAGAGGTCTGTCAGCTGGAGCCGGGGGACAAGCTCGTTGTGTACAGCGACGGGGTTACAGAGTTGCGCAACACGCGAGCGGAGTTGTATGGGGAGCGGCGGCTGATCGAGGCGGCTTCCGAGCTTGCCTACCTTGACACTGGCGAGTTTTTCGACGCGCTGCTCGCTCAAGTGTCCGAATTCGGCAGCGACGCGCCGCGAGAGGACGACCTGACGCTGGTGGTGCTCGGTTTTCATGGCCGGCCCGGTGCTGCCCCGCATCGGTCGCGACGCTGAGCGCGCGCGACCGCGCTCCAAGCTCCGCTCCGACAGCCGCGGGGGGTGCGTCTTGGCCGCGCTGGTCGCGACACTCCCGTCGGCCCCTCGGGGCCGAGATTTCGAAATATCGAAATAAGCTTGACCAATGCCGCGGAAGGCACTAGAATTGACACTGAGACAAAATACCCGTGCCGTTGCGCGCGGGATTGCCCCAGGGGCAGCACTGAGCAGCGGCGAGGGGACAGCGCAGGAGAATCGATGCGAAGCCGAATCTCGACGTGGATCGCGGCCCTGCTAGTGGGCCTGCTGGCGGTTCCTTTGATCGCCCAGGAGGCTTCCGAACCGGCCAAGCTCACGGCCAAACAGGAGCGCCGCCGTCTCGAGAAGCTGCGCAAGGAGTTGCGCGGGCCGTTCAAGCGCTGGCTGGACGAGGACGTGCGCTACATCATCACGCCGGAAGAGCGCAAGGCGTTCGTGCAGATGGCGACCGACGAGGAGCGCGAGAACTTCATCGAATCGTTCTGGATGCGGCGCGACCCCACCCCGGACTCGATAGAAAACGAGTACAAGGAAGAGCACTACCGTCGCATTGCCTACGCGAACGACCGGTACGCTTCGGGCATTCCTGGCTGGAGGACGGATCGCGGCCGTATCTACATCGCGTACGGACCGGCTGACGAGATCGAGTCCCACCCGTCGGGTGGCCAGTACCAGCGGCCGTACGAAGAGGGCGGCGGCTTTACCTCGACCTATCCGTTCGAAATCTGGCGCTACCGCTGGATCGAGGGGATCGGCAGCGACATCCTGCTGGAGTTCGTGGACCCCACGATGACCGGCGAATACCGGCTTACGATGGATCCGTCCGAGAAGGACGCCCTCTTGAACGTGCCGGGCGCGGGCCTGACCTTGTCGGAACAAATGGGCCTGACAACCAAGGCCGACCGTTTCCGACGGACGGACGGCACGCGCATGGGCACGCCGATCGGCGGTGCCCAATCGATCCGCTACAACCAATTCGAGCGCTTGCAGCTGTACGCCAACATCTTTAAGCCGCCGGCGGTGAAGTTCAAGGATCTCGAGGCGATCGTCAACTCCACGATCGACTACAACACGCTGTCGTACGACGTGGATGTCCACTTTGTGCGGGTGACCAACAGCTCGGTGTTGTCGGGCATCACGGTGCTGCTGCGCAACGAGGACCTGATGTTCAAGGAAGAAGGCGGGCTGCACAAGGCGGTCGCCAACATTTTCGGGCGCATCACCACCATGACGCGCCGGGTGCAATCGACCTTCGAGGACACCGTCAGCATCCGGACAACCGCCGAGCGCATGCACCAAGAGGTGGGCCGCGCGTCGGTCTACAACAAGTCCGTGCCGCTGGCGCCCGGCATGTACCGCTTGGAACTGGTGGTCAAGGACTTGGTCGGCGAGACGATGGGCACCTACCGCACCGCGCTGCGCGTGCCCGAGTACGACGACGAGGCGCTTGCGGCCTCGTCGCTGATCATTGCCGACAAGATCGAGCGTGTGCCGATTCGCTCGCTGGGCACCGGCCAGTTCGTCATTGGCAGTTCAAAGGTCCGGCCGCGTATCGACGACTCGTTCAAGCGCGACGAGAAGATGGGCATCTACATGCAGATCTACAACCTCGGGCAGAGCGAAGAGACGAGTCGCCCGGAGGGTAACGTCACCTATCAGATCGCGCGCCTCGACAGTCCTGAAGAGTTGTTGCTCAACTTCACCGAGGACGTCAATTCGATCCGCGGGGCTTCGTCGCGACAGGTGGTCATCGAGAAGCTGCTGCCCTTGCAGAGCTTGGAGCCGGGCGAGTACCGCCTGAACCTGCTTGTGCAAGACGAAGTCAAGAATGAATCCTTGACGCCTTCCACTACGTTTAAAGTTCTCTGAGGTCCACGTACAGGTGAACATGCGGCAGCTGGGTCTAGCAAGATTCGGGGGAGCCGGGCTTCTGGCGCTGTGGCTGCTGTGCCTGCCCGCTCCGGCCCAGGTCGACGGCAGCATCGGCGGGCTGATCCGCGACGAGGGCGGCACTCCCCAGATGGGAGCGGCGATCAGCCTGCTCGCCGCCGACGGCCGTGTCGTGCAAACCATCCGGAGCGACTATCGCGGCTGGTTCCAGTTCACCGGCCTGTTTCCGGGCGTGTACGCGATCGAGGTGCGCCAGGCGAACTTCGCCCTCGCGCGCCAAGCCGAGCTGTCGGTGGAGCCTAACGAGCGCACCTTCCTGGACGTGTCGCTGCGCGGCGTGTTTGCCAGCCTGCAACTGGCATACGGCAGCCAGGTTCGCGACATGTCCGAGCGTTGGAAGTGGGTGCTGCGGGCCAAGCATTCGCGGCGCAGCGTATTGCGTATGGCGCCCGGCGAGCCTGACGAGCGCGAGCGCTTCTTGCGCAAGTTGGATGGCACCTTCGAGGACACCCATGCCTACGCTGAACTCAGCGCCGGCCAAGGCAACCGCTCCAACGGCCTGCACGCGCAGCAGGATCTGGGCAGCGCCTTTGCCGTGGCGACCTCGCTGTTCGGCACCCACGATCTGACGGTGAGCGGCAGCAGCGGGGCTGGCAGGCCTGACATTGCGGGCGGCTCGACCGCGTTTCGCACGACGTACGCCAAGGAGATCGGTCTGGCCAAGCCCGAGGT
>Ga0209022_1002374_pt1 | contig 15721 bp, 16 predicted proteins | sample PinacodermPK_FD_187300 | JGI IMG/M metagenome (GOLD analysis project Ga0209022, IMG submission 187300) | Host-associated microbial community of the marine sponge Aplysina aerophoba from Gulf of Piran - sponge pinacoderm, lysed by proteinase... | ecosystem: Host-associated > Porifera > Sponge >...
GCAGGCTGACGGGCGTACCCCCTGCTTGTGCGAGGGGGAGGAGCGCAGGTTTGACGCCATTCTGGCTGGCTGGCTGGCAACCACCAGCACAGCTGCCAGATCGGTGCCATGCGTCTCGTGTGCGGCTCCAGGCCAGGTGACTGGAACGCGTGACCCAACGATGAGAAACAAAGGCTGAATCACTGATTCATCCACTGCGAAGAACAGATTCATAGCCTTATGATTAAAAGGCGATGGGTTGCAACTTTGCCAGAATCCATCTTTGCTCCAGGCAAAATATTCCCCGGCTTCGTTCATCTGGAACTGCGAGTCCTTGCACCCTGGTTGGATCCCGGACCGACTCAAAAGGGTCAAAAGGGTCAAAAGGCAGAACCAAAGCTTTGTTACGAGTAGCCTGCGAGCCTGTCTCCGTATTCACCTCAGCACTCCATCTCCAAAGACCTGACTCCCAAACCCCAAACAGTGATTGCGGCAAGGCTGGCGGTGTCCGAAAGCTGGACCGACAAGGTGGAAGAGCCTGCCTTCTACCGGCCCTGAGCGCCCTCCTTTCCCGTTCGATAACACGGCGAAACAAAAGACAAGTTCTTGATGAAACAACAGATGCAGCCTGGCGCATCCCACCTTTACTCCAGCTGCGCCAGGAGCATTAAAACGACAGAGCGTACCAAAACAAAATCCCTCCGTTCCCGATTCTGGACGCCCTCCCTGCTACTACCCATAGGCAGGGTGGAGCCAAAGATGGAAAGATTGCCACCTCGACTGACAAGAGCAAGTGCGGCACAGCAGCACCCGTTGCTGTCGGAGCAAAACAAACCTGAGCCGGGAAGCCTCCCCGCCAACTCCAGCTTTTGAAACAAGTACTCTGTATGCCGAGTGCGCAGGCCCTTGCAAATTTTCTATGTTGTGCTGCCATTGGAGATCAATTGTTGGACTCAGGTCAGGTAGAACGGTTATGCACAGGCTGGCATACGATGCTGAAGCCACCGTGTTCATTGTGGATGGTAATGACGGGGAAGAGCGTGAATCACTGGTGTCCTTGACATTGTCAGCAGGGTACCGGGTAACAGTCTTCTCATCGGAGCAGGAGCTTATGTGCGGTCAACTTACCGATGGTCCAGGCTGTATTCTGCTGGATACCAGAACGCTGCACAGCCAGGGCACTCATTTACTGGAACAGCTGCATTACACGCATTACAGTCTTCCCGTCGTTTTTATTGCAGAAGCTGGCCAGCTCGCTGTGGCTGTAAGAAACATCAGGGAAGGCGGCTTTGGATTGGTAGCCAAGCCCTTTCATGAGCAGGATCTTCTGCAGGCCGTCAAAGAGGCTATGGACGAAAGCCACCGACGCAGAGACAGGAACAACCGAAGCCGCGAGGTGGTTGAACGTCTTTCCGCCTTGAGTCTACGAGAGAAAGCTGTGCTTGATTTGTTGATACGAGGGTACAGTAACAAGATGATCGCTGATGCCTTGCATTTGAGTCCCCGCACCGTAGAGGGACACAGGGCCAGGCTGATGGCCAAAATGGGAGCCAGCTCCCTGGCAGCACTTATCACAAAATACCTCCTCGCACGCCCCGGAGCTGACCCCGCCAAGCTTGATATACCTCGCACCGAGTAAAAAAAGCCCCTATCGCGCGACGCGTTCTGCAATTTTGTCGCGATACAAGCAAAGGTTGAAATCAAGCTATGGAGTCACGTCGACACCCAGTGCACCCCGGGCTCGATGGGAGAAGGTCGCAGAATCCGACGGCTACCGAAATCTGAGACATTCATGCAGCCACCGCAAGGCACAAAGCTCTGCGCATTCAGCGGCTGTGTCAGGCAGGCTTTTGTGTGCCTGTTCAGCTTTTCAGGGCGAGTGCATCTTCAGCTACCGGCTCTTGTTCGCAATCCGCGCAGCTCTCGCCACAGGAGCGAAAGAACAGCGGTGAATGGGGCTCGGACCCAGCTTTTCAAGCGCCTCCCTGTGCTCCCGTGTTGGATACCCCTTGTGGCGAGCAAGCCCATAACCTGGATACTCTGCATCCAGGCGCAGCATTTCTCTGTCCCGCGTCGTTTTTGCCAGAATGGAAGCCGCCGATACAGCCTCTATGCGATCATCGCCGCCAACAAGAGCCTGCACAGGGCACTCCGTCCAGTCAGGACACCGGTTGCCGTCGACAATCACCAGCCCGGGGCGCGCGGACAAAGCCGTAAGAGCCCGCTTCATCGCCAACAGAGTGGCTTGCAGAATGTTAAGCCGATCAATTTCCTCCGGCTCCGCACGACCCAAAGCCCAGTCGAGCGCCATGGACTCTATCGCCTCGCGCAAAGCTTCCCGCCGCCCTGTGCTGAGCTTTTTGGAATCACGCAGGCCGGCAACAGGCCGATAAGGATCGAGTATCACAGCCGCCGCCACTACAGCACCGCACAAGGGCCCGCGTCCGGCCTCATCAACGCCCGCAATCAGCATTCCAGCCTCGCTCACTCAGCATGGTGACAATCACCCCCGCCGCCCGGTCACTCGCCTGGCAACGCAGTTCATGGTGGATCCTTGTGCAGGTGCTGATAAAGTCACCGCTACTGTCGTTCAGCCCCGTGTCCAGGGCTTCCAACATCCGGGTCGTCAGTGCCTGAGGGCTGGCCTCTTCCTGAAGAAGCTCGGGCACTATATCCCGTCCAGCCAGAAGATTCGGCAGCGCCACCCGGCGAGTGCGCATCAACTTTTTTACCAGCCAATAGGTCAACGGGTTCAGCTTGTAGCTGACAACCATCGGCTTTTTATGCAGCAACCCCTCCAGCGTTGCTGTTCCCGAAGCCACCAGCAGGGCATCACTGGCAGCCATCGCATCACGCGCACTACCCTCAAGAATCTGCACTGGCAGCCCTTGCCCGCTCTCTTGCAGCAGCGCCTGTACCTGCTGGAATCGCTGCGGGTTGATACAAGGCAAAACAAACCGCATGTCCGGCCTTTTCTCCAGCAAGCGCTTCATAACCTCAATAAACAAAGGCCCCAGCCTTTTGATCTCAGAGCCACGACTGCCCGGAAGAATCCCGGCCAGACAGACATCGTCGCTATAGCCCAGCTTCCGTCGTGATTCCGGGCGCGTTGACTCCAGAGGAATAGCATCGGCCAGCGGGTGACCTACAAAGGTGGCAGCTACGCCATGCTGGTCATAAATCGCTGTTTCAAAAGGGAGGAGGCACAGCACATGATCCACAGCCCGGCGGATTTTTTTTACCCGCCCCTGGCGCCAGGCCCAGACCGACGGACTGACATACTGCAGCGTCGCCAGCCCCGATGCGCGCAGCTTTGCGGCCAGGGACAGGTTGAAGTCCGGTGCGTCTATGCCCACAAATACGTCAGCACTGGCACAGGCCTGGCTCAGCTTGCGCCGTATCTTCAACAGTTCCGGCAGCCGCCCAACAACTTCTACCAGGCCCATAACGGACAGCCTTTCCATAGGGAACAGACTCTCGAACCCCTGCGCCAGCATCTGCGGCCCTCCAATACCAAAAAAGCGGGCATCGGGATAGATCTTCCGGAGGCTGTGCATCAACCCTGCACCAAGGGTGTCGCCCGAAGACTCGCCGGCCACCATGGCGAAGACGGGAGCAGAGCGAAGCGACGATGGACAGCAGGTCATCGGCTGGCCATCCTGGCAACAGACGCTCCCCCCATAACGGCAGGGCCTGAAAGAGCGGCAGGGCCCGAAAGAGTGGCAGGGCCTGAAAGAGTGGCAGGGCCTGAAAGAGTGGCAGGGCCTGAAAGAGTGGCAGGGCCTGAAAGAGCGGCAGGGCCTGAAAGAGCGGCAGGGCCCGAAAGTCGATCCTTTCCATTACCAGCAGCCATAACTACATCACAACGGATCATTTTCATTCTCGATGTTTCAGAGGCGCCGACAGGACGATCCGGAAGCACAAAGGACAGCGATCCAGATCATCCACCGGTCGGCAAGGGAGAAAAGACTCAGAGACTGCAAACATCAGGCCCCTGAGAGCCTGACAGCATCCTGATGCAAGATCAGCGCACAATACCCCGGGTCGAGGATAGAAGACTGTCTACCAGTGGAACGAGTTCCGGGACTCTGGCGACCATTTCCTGCAGCATTTCCACCGCCTCATCCAGCCTCCGCCCCTGGCGATAGACAATTTTGTAGGCACGACGCAGCTCCCTGATGGTCTCTTCGCTCCATCCACGACGACGCATTCCTTCAAAATTCATGCCAGAGGGAACCGCAGGAGAACCGCTGGCCAATGTATAAGCGGGAAGATCCTTGAACAGTCCCGTCCGACCCGCTGTCATGCTCCCCGGCCCCAGTTGACAAAACTGGTGTACCGTACTGAAACCACCAAGAACAACGTCATCACCTACGCGTACATGACCCGCCAGCGATGCATTGTTCGCAAAAATACACCTGTCACCCACCCGACAATCGTGAGCTATGTGCACATAGGCCATCAGCAGATTGTCACTGCCTACCCAGGTCACACCCTGGTCCTGCACCGTGCCGCGATGAAGAGTGCAACTCTCCCGCAGAACGTTGTTGTCCCCAATCACCAGTCGTGTGGGTTCACCCCTGTATTTTTTGTCCTGGCAGTCCTCACCAACAGACGCAAACTGGTAAATCCTGTTGTTCTTTCCAATAGACGTAGGTCCCTTGATCACAACATGAGAGAGGACGCGCGTGCCACTGTCTATAGTGACATCGGGGCCGATCAGGCTGAAAGGACCTACCTCCACATCCTCTGCCAACTGAGCCGAAGGATGGACGATAGCGCGGGGATCAATCAAAGCTGTACCTCTCCTGCAGCACGGACGACTGCTGCCTTTTCAGGTTTTTTCTGGTCTCTGGAAAACCGCTCAGCAGAAGCCGAATCTTGTGGAGAATTTTGCTGGGCGCGATCCATCTGCTCAAGACGCTGCTCCAATAGCTTCAGTCGCTTGGCCATGCTGTCGAGCTGACGGAAACGTACCGTATTACGTCGCCAGTCCTCTACAGGCATGGTCCCTATTCCTCCGGAAGACCAGACACCAGCTTGACGGATAGAACGCGTAATCATCGCCATGCCGGCAGTGTACACATCATCCGCAATGGTCAGGTGACCTGCTATGCCTGTGCCGCCACCTATGACACACCGACGTCCAATGCGCGTGCTCCCCGAAACGCCAACGCAGGCGGCTATGGCGGTGTGACAACCAATCTCAACGTTGTGACCCACCTGGATCTGATTGTCCAGCTTGACCCCATCACCAATGCAGGTATTGCCCAAGGCTCCCCGGTCGATGGTTGTATTGGAACCGATCTCGACCTGGTTACCGATCACGACACCTCCCAGTTGCGAGATTTTTACCCACTCGCTCCCGTGACGGGCAAGGCCAAACCCATCGTCTCCTATGACAGCACCCGAGTGTATGATGCAGTCCTCCCCCAGGGTGACATCCTGACGCAAAGTCACACGCGGATGCAGGACCGTTCCTTCCCCTATGTGACAGCGCGGCCCCACAAAGCTCTGGGCAAAGATGCGCGCCCCCCTGGCAACAGAAGCACCCGCTTCGACAATAACACCCGGACCAATCCATGCCCCGGCATCGACCTTGGCACTGGCACTGACAATGGCAGAAGGATGGACTCCACTGGAGGACTCATCCTCAACAGCAAAAAGATGACTGGTGCGCGCAAAGGCCAGGTAAGGGTCACTGACTATCAGCGCATTCCTCCCCTGCAAGGCCGCCACATCCTCGGAACGCACTATGACAGCACCAGCCTGGGTGTCTGCGAGATATTTTTTGTAGCCAGGATTGGCAAGAAAAGACAAACTTCCAGGACCTGCGTCCTGCAGTGAGGAAAGACCTGTGATCACTACCGCAGGATCGCCTTGTATCTGTGCCTGCAAGAAAGAGGCCAGCTCCTCAAGCGTGTACTGCTTCAGAGACTTCATAAAAACCCATCAACAACCAAAATAAACAGTAAAAATAAACGTCAAATGCTCGGTAAAACCCACGTCCGTTCCAGCCAGTTCGCACGAATGCCAAGTCAATTCATACAATCCTTTTGCAGCCCTGTCCCGCTCTATCCGGATAGATAAAATCCCCATCCGGCCAAAAACTGTCGGGAGCCCCCTTCTGCTCGCTTGGCAGGAGAATGCAAACCCTGTTCTGCTGGCAACAGGACACATCTTTTGCATGACTCTGCGCACTCACTTCGCCAAATGGTTCAGCTTTTCAATCACCTTGCCCGTGATATCCACACCGGACCTGGAAAAGCGGACAGCTTCCTTTTCAACAACCAGATCGTAACCAGCAGCAACGGCCACCTCCTGGATCGCCTTGTCAAGAACAGGGCTGAGTCGCTCCAACTCCGCGCGGTCCGCATTCGCCTTGTCCCGGGAGAGCAGCTGCGAAAGAAACCTTATGGTCTCTTCCTTGTGACGCAGATCGAGTCCAGCCATGGATTTGTCCAGCTCACTCATGGTCAGACCGTCGCGCTTGAGCTTTTCTTCCTGCTTTTTGACTTCGGCTTCCAGATCCTTGATTTTATTGATCCTTTTGCGAAAACCTTCCTCAGAGTTTTTGGCATAGGCCTTGGCTGGAATCGACTCCTGCAAAACTTTACGGGAATCAACAACAGCCAGCCCCGCAGCCTGGGCCAGAGGAGCCAACACCAGCATCAGGAAAGCAGCACCACATGCGCACTTTGCCAGATAGCGAAAAAAGACAAGCATGAACAGAGGCTCCTCTCAGTTAATGTATTGAAAAAAAGGGCAAACCACTTTGGGGATCAGAAAGGGGCTCCCAAAGAAAACTGGAATATCTGGGGGTCATCCCCCCTCTCTACTTTCAGCGCCTTGGCCAAGCTGAACGTCAGCGGCCCCAGCGGGGTAAGCCATGTCATTCCAAGCCCGACGCTGTAACGCAAATGTTCAAACGACGGCGAGTAGCACGCCTGCTCCAAAGGGGCATTTTGTGCATCAGCTCGCTTGCCGCACTGCGTAGAAAACACGTTGCCCACATCCAGAAAAGCCGATGTACGCAGTCGATTCGAGTGCCCTACAAATGGCGGAGGAAAAAGAAGCTCCACGCTGCCTTCCATCAGGATATTACCCCCGACAGGATCATAGACCCCGCTGCCACGCCTTGCCCTGGGGCCAAGAGTGTTATCCCTGTAGCCACGCACAGATCCAAATCCACCGCCATAAAAGTTTTCAAAGAACGGCAGCTCAGGCGTTTTCCCATAAGCGCCACCGTAGCCCAGACGAGAAGAAAAACGCAGCGACATTTTTTTGAAAACTGGATAAAAATACTGCCCTTTGTAGTTTAACTTGTAAAACAGCAAGTCACTGACGGGGGTGGATACTTCAGCAAAAACACTCTGGGACCAACCATCGCCAGGGAGAAGGCCATTGTCAAGCGCAGACTGGAAGAGGCCACCGTTTACCGCCACGTCTGTAAAGGAACCGCCCTGGTTGGCGATGAAGTCCGCAATGGGCAATGCCGGATCGGCACCTGTGGCCAGATTTTTGCTTTCCAGACTCAAACCAAAGCGCAACCGGGAAATTTCTGACAGAGGATACCCATAGGTGACGCTTCCACCCCAGGAATCTATGTTGTAGGTCGAAACATTGCTGTCTTCCAGATCTGTTTCGCCGTAGTAAAGGCTGAAGCCCCGGCTGACACCATCAATTGTGTAATAGGGATCCAAAAAAGAAAAACTATACTGCCGTCGTGTATTGCTGCTGTTAAGCTGCAGCTTTACCTGATTGCCCGATCCCAGAAAATTTTTCTGGTCCAGAGAAGCGCCCAGCAGCAGGCCTTCTGCCTGTGAATACCCCAGACTGGCGGTCACTGAACCCGAAGGCTGCTCATCCACGCTGTAGTTGATGTCCACCATGCTACTGGATCCAGGAACAGGGACGGTCTCCATCTCCACCTGGCCGAGATAGCCCAGCCGATTAAGACGCGTCCTGGACTGCTCCAGCTGGACCTGGTTGAAAACACCGCCTTCCATCTGCCGGACTTCCCGCCGTAATACCTCATCTGCCGTTCGCAGGTTGCCATGAAAATTGATCCGGCGCACATAAACGCGCTGCCCTGGCTTGGCAAAAAACGTGATGTCTACCCTGCTGTCGTCTTCGTGCGGCTGGGGAACGCCGGAAAAAGACGCGAAAGCATACCCCTCCTCTCCCAGCCGATGGGTCAAGTCCTCTTCTGTGAGCGTCATCAAACGACGAGAAAAAACCTGTCCCTCACGAATTTTGAGAAGCGTTGTCAGCTCCTTTTCGTCCACCACCAGCTGACCATCCAGCCTGACATCTCCCACCCGGTATTGTTTGCCTTCTTCTATGTTGATAGTGACGTAGACACCTGTTTTGTCCGGCGTAATGGACACCTGGGTGGAGCTGATAGTGAAATTGATGTAGCCACGATCAAGATACCAGGAGCGCAAGCGTTCCAGGTCACCCGAGAGCTTTTCCCTGGAATACCTGTCATTGTTGGAATACCACGAGAGCCAATTGGAAGGCTGCAGCTGAAACAGATCCAGCAGCGTTTCACGGGAGAAAACATGTGAACCCACGATATTGATGTCCTGGATACGGGACTCACTTCCTTCCTTTATGGCGACGCTGACAGCCACTCTGTTATTGGGCATGGGCCTGGTCCGGGTATCAATGACCGCGCCATAACGGCCCTGCGCCACATACTGACGCTCCAGCTCCACACGGACAGCCTCCAGCGTAGACTGTCGAAAGACCTCGCCCTCTGCCAGGCCACTACTTTTGAGGCCTTTGAGCAAATCTTTTTTTGCGATTTTTTTGTTCCCTGAAATCTCTATCTTACTGATGGAGGGGCGCTCAACCAGCTCAACAACCAGCACATCTCCTTCACGTCCAAGGTGAATGTCCTGGAAATAGCCAGCGGCAAACAAGGAACGGGCGGCCGTCGCCAGATCTTCAGTGCTGACGTCATCACCCACCGCAACAGGAAGGGCCGAAAAAACTGTTCCGGCAGAGACCCGCTGCAACCCGTCAAGCCGGATATCACCGACCACGAACGCAGCAGCCCGGCCTGAAAAAAGCAGGCCCAAAAAAAGCGGCACAAAAAATCGCTTCATGAAGTCCATTATTTTCAGATGTAGTACCTTGTTATTTCTTCGAGGTTCACATGCGACTGAAATCATTTACGAGTGCGGTACACATCATACCCAAAATCAGAATCAACCCCACGCGCACACTGAAATCCTGCACGTTCTCTGGCAGGGGCTTACCCCTCACAAGCTCCGCCAGGTGAAACAGGAAGTGTCCCCCATCGAGCGTGGGGACTGGAAGCAGGTTGATTATACCCAGACTGACACTAAGCATGGCAAGAAAGCCCAGAAAATTCGTCAGCCCGCCCGCCATGGAAGCGCCGGCAGCCCGCGCAATACCGATCGGCCCACTGAGTTGATCCAGTGAAGTCACGCCCGTCAGCATTTTCGCCAGGGACGTCACTACCGTCGTCGACAACCAGAGTGTTTTTTCGGCAGACACACTCAAGGCCGCCAGCGGCCCCTTACGCACCGTCCGCAGTTTATCAGCAGGCCAGGGAACAGCAACCGGCGCGGCCCCTATATACCCGACATCCGGCCCCCCACCCTGCTTCTTCGCCGATGGTGTCAAATACACTGTGACATGCTCATCGTTACGCGTGACATCCAGGGCCAGTGTTTCCCCGGGGCTGGCCCGCAACATGGCAACCCAATGCCCCCAATCGGCAACAGGCTGGTCGTTGACGGAATGAATCCGGTCTCCCTCCCGCAGATCTGCCCTCTCAGCCGCCTCTCCCGGCAGCACTCTGCCTATGACTGCCTCGACTTCCGGCTGCCAGGGAACAATACCCAGTCCCGTGATGATACTTGTGGCCTGCGCGCCGGCCGCTTTCCAGTCATCCAGCCTGACAAGACGGGTCTCTGCCTCACTGGCTGGCGAGCCCTGTTCGCGCACACTCAACCGGATTGCATCAGAGTGCACCGCCTCCGCCAACAGAGCCTCATTCACAGCACGCCAGTCTCCTGCACTTCGTTCATTAACTGCGACAATCTCCTGGCCTGGCATCACACCAGCATCGTAGGCAGCAGAGTCCGGCACGACACTTCCCACAACCGGAACCGGAGCACGCAAGCCGACCAGATACATCACCCACAGGACGAAAAAGGCCAGTAGCAGATTGGCAACGGGACCTGCCAGAACAACAAGCATGCGAATCACAGGATGTTTCCTGTTGAAAGCGCGCGACCTTTCCTCAACCGGAACAGGGCCCTCACGCTCGTCCAGCATCTTGATATAGCCACCCAGAGGAATCCAGGCGATCACATACTCCGTCCCCTGACTGTCATGCCAGGAAAACAACGGCTTGCCGAACCCGACACTGAAGCGCAATACCTTGACTCCACATCGGCGTGCCACCCAAAAGTGCCCGTACTCATGCACAGTCACGAGCAACGCCAGAGTCAGCACAAAGGCGAGAGTAATCTGGACAAGTGCCATTTAGAGGAAGTCTCCGTGAAGAGAGAAGGGGGAACATCCGCGAAGGGGCGCACATCATACCCCAGCCACACCCAAAAAAGTACTCCCGCTGCCTCGAACAGAAAGTGACAGCCATCAAAAAAAAGCGTAACGAATTCCCAGGCCCAACAACAGACAGCCCAGTATGCGCTGAAGTACAGCATCCGGCATCTTGCGACCTATTCTTGCGCCAATTTGTGTAGCAGGAAGAGACGCGAGCGAAAGGCAGCACAGCAGAAGAAAATCCACATTCCCCAGCAGCAGGTGTCCACAACCTGCTACCAGAGCCAAAGGAACGGCGTGCGCCAACTCGGTACCCACAATGCGCACCAGCGGCAACCGCGGACACAGCACCAACAAAGCGGCCGTACCACAGGCGCCCGCCCCGACAGACGAGAGCGTCACCAAACACCCCAAAACCAGACCCACCACGACTATACCCAATCTCGACAAGGGTGCAATGCGGTCTTCAGTCCCTCCATGTTCAACAAGTTCATCGTTGACACCCCTGCAAAAAAACGCTCTCAACAAAAGCCCCACCGCCGCCAGAATCAGCCCGGACCCCAAAATACTGGTCACCAAATGAGCCGGGAACCCTCCCCCTTGTGTCTGCATGCGCTGATGCAACCACCAAACACTCAACAGGGCCGACGGGATGCTGCCTGAACTCAAAAGAAAGGCAACGCCCCAGCGGACTGTCCCCTGGCGCTGATGCGCCACCAGCGCACTCAACTTGGTAATGGATGCGTATACCAGATCTGTCCCTACCGCTGTGCCGACAGGGCATCCCAGCAACAACAAAAGGGGAGTCATAAGAGAACCGCCCCCCACACCTGTCAGCCCGACAATCAGACCAACGCCAGCTCCCGCCAGCACATACAAAAGCAAGTCCACACCAGGATAACCCATTGGCTACAGTTACGGTTATTTTACTCTGCCTCCGGAGAGACGGCGTATCTTTTGTACTCGCCTCTCCCTCCCAGAGAAAAAAAGGGCAACAGTGAGTTGCAAATCAGCAGACTCAATTTTTCCGGTCCCAAACACATTTTTGCTTACCGCAACTGGAGAACCGCCATGAAGCTCCAACAGCTCAGGTACATATGGGAAGTCGCTCACCACAATCTGAACGTCTCAGCCACCGCCCAGAGTCTGTACACATCCCAACCCGGCGTCAGCAAACAAATCCGTCTTCTCGAAGATGAACTCGGTGTAGAGGTTTTCGTGCGCAGCGGAAAACACCTCATACGCATTACCCCGGCTGGCGAGAAAATCATTAAATTAGCCGACGAAATACTCTGCAAGACACGCTCTATAAAACAAATTGCACAAGACTTCACTGACGAAAGCCGGGGCTTTCTTTCGATTTCCTGCACACGCCTCCAGGCACGTCACGCGCTGCCCGATGTCACCTGCGCCTTCATGAAAAAATTCCCATCCGTAACACTGCGCATACGGCAAGGAGAACCCTCTCAGGTCGCCGAAATGCTGATGGATGGCGAAGCTGACATCGCTGTTTGCACAGAACTGATGAACCCGCCCACCGGGTTGATCAACCTGCCCTGCTACCAATACAACACCGGACTTGTTGTTCCTGACGACCACCCGCTCACCCAAGCCGGTAGCCTGACACTTGCGGACCTGGAAAACTATCCCATAGTAGTCTGCTCCACCAACCCGGTCGGCTACCCCCATCTGCACCAGGCTTGCGTTCGCGAAGGCGTAACGCCCGTCATAGCCTGCCAGGTGGCTGACACCGACCTCGTCAAACACTATGTGCGCCTGGGACTGGGTGCAGGACTGATTCCCAGTCTGGCATGGGAGCAAGAAAACGACAGAGGATTAGTGTATATCGACGTTGGACACCTCTTCCCTTCCAGCACAGTGTACATAGGCCTGCGCCGTGGCACCTTCTCGCGAAGCTTTTTATACGACTTCGTGTCACTTCTTGCCAGTCATCTCACGCAAAATCTGGTAGAGCGCGCCCTGCTGTCAAGCAACAGCGCAGAGATCGATGACATGCTCAAGAAGATCCGGCTTCCCTTCCACCCGGAGATGTAGAAAACCACCCATAAAACACCCTCGCAACGAGGTCTGCAACCGCGCGCACCGCACAGCTGGAGCCGACACGAAGCACAAACAAGACTCGCTTGCGCAGACCACAGCAACGAGAAAATTTTCGAACAAAAGGAAAGCTCAGCGTCTGGCTGTCATGACTCTCAGGATAAGCTGGGGCATGCATCATCAGGCGCTGCGCCGCAAGACTGCACCCCAGAACAACGTGCCCCTGGGCAACATCTCACAAGCTGGCACAAAGGCCCTGCCCAAAAGACCGCCCTGCCGGACAATACCTTAAAAGCGTTTCGCTTCCTTCCTTACTTTTCAGGCTCAAGAAACCGGTCTTCCAGTCCCTGCATCAGATTACGGACCTTGAGAAGCGACTCTTCATATTCATCGTCACACCGGGAGTCATCCACTATCGCACCGCCACCCCACGTGTGGAGCGCCCCTTCCCCAGTAGCCACCAGGGTACGGATAGGAATGTTGACGTCCATACGACCATGCAGACTGAGATAACCGATGGCGCCGCAGTAAACGGAACGAGGACAGAGTTCAATCTCCCTGATAATCTCCATGGCGCGAACCTTCGGCGCTCCCGTCACCGAGCCTCCAGGAAAAGCGTCCCTCAGCAGATTCAGGTTGCTGCGCCCCGGTGCGAGCTGACCTGTCACAGTACTCACCAGATGATGAACGTTGGCGAAAGTCTCCAGCTGAAACAATGAGGGCACCCGGATACTGCCAGGACGACAATTGCGGGCCAGATCATTGCGCAACAAGTCTACAATCATCAAATTTTCCGCCCGGTCCTTTTCACTGTTTCTCAGGCTGTCCTTGCTGGCCTGGTCCTGGGCCGCGTCTTCGAGTCGTGGACGAGTACCCTTTATGGGGCGCGCCTCCACATGATTGGCCTGCGAGAAAAGAAAACGCTCGGGAGAGTGACTAAGAACGCTCAACCCCGGAAACTCGATGTAAACAGAGAAAGGAGCCGGACTGACAGCACGCAACCACCGGTAGGCCTGCAAAGAATCACCAGCATAGCGGGCATCGAATCTCTGCGTCAGGTTGATCTGGTAGCAATCGCCCGCAGCAATACAGGTCTTCACAACAGAAAAAGCGTCTTCGTAGTCCTTGCGGGAGAGACACGGCCGAAACGCCTCACGCAACACGAAAGAGTTATCACTTGCACCACAAAAGCCAGTCGACTCCCTTCTGTCGAGAGCAGCAAGAATCTCCTCTCTTTTCCCCCCAGGCAAGTCTGGATGCAGAAACAACTCTGTCTTTTCAAGATGATGGTCAACAATAATGCCCCATAGATAAAGGCCCACCATCAGGTCTGGATGCGCACCCGAACCTGGCCGGATCCGTTTGGGCTCAAGGTACTGATTCAGCTCATACCCCCAGTAACCGAGCAGCCCCCCACAGAACGGCAAGGTCCCTTGAGCAACGCACCTGGGCCACGCCATCTGCTCCTCCAGGAGAGCAAAGAGGTCGCCTTCAGATCGGCTCACAGAGACCTGCGTATTCATATCCCGGACAGTCACTCGCCCAGCTCGCAACTGGATCAGCGTTTCCGGAGCGGCCGTGATGATGTCATAGCGACTGCTGCTGGCAGCTGCACCGGAACAGGAACGAGCCGCAGCGCTGTCCGCACTATCCAGCCAGACAGTACAGCCCAGTGAACGAATGCATTCAACCCAGACAGCAGAATCGGAACAATAAGGCAGAGAACGCACAAGAAAAGAACACAATTGGAGACAAAGAAATACCCCCGCCAATTATCACAACAGGGAAGTAATAAAAGGAAGACCGAAAAAGACAGAAGCCAAACAGTTTTACTGAAGAGATGCCAACGGCCACAAACGACCCGGAGACTGGCTCTGACGGCAGGGCCCTCACCCCGCCGCAAGAAGAAGCCTGATGCCAGGAACAACGCCCTCATTCACCGGGGAGACCAGCAACGCCTCCACGACAGCGAAACGGCTATTTTCAATCGCTCCCCGTCGCCATCTGCGAGGCTCCTCAAACAGACTTCCTAGTCCTCACGACTAAAGGCTGTCAGAAGATTCAGCAGGTGAACAAAAAGCATATAGATATCAAGATAGAGACTGACCGTTGCCATCACGTAGTTAGTCTCTCCACCCCGGATAATTCGGCTTGTATCAAACAAGATGAGCGCAGACGCCAGCAAAACCGCCGCCGCAGACACGACCAGAGTAAACCCGGATATATCAAAAACCAGACCCAACAACGAAACACCCAGAAGCACAAGCAGGCCTGTAAAGACAAAGCCCTGCAAGAAACTGAAGTCCTTTCCAGACGTAAAGACATAGGCTGACAAACCGAAAAATATCAGCGCAGTACAAGCCAGGGTGGTCATCAAAACCGAGGTCAAGGCAGGGTTGGCCAAATACACCGACAAGACGGGACCCAATGTGTACCCAAAGAAACCGGTAAAGGCAAAAACGAGAGGAAGCGCCCAGACACTATTGCGCAGAGCATTGAGAGCAAAAAGCAGACCAATACTGATCAGCAAAGAAAACAAGGGCGAAACAAGAGTCGCACCAGTCGAAGAGGCAAACCAAGCCATAGCAGCACTAAAGAGCAAGGTCATCCCTAGCAGGGCATATGTATCCCTGACGACTTTACTGACACCAAGACCCAGATCAACAGCGGGCTGCACTGCCTCCCGGGGGGTAGAAGATGGTAGTTGTCCCATGGCCTTAATCCTCCTCAAATGATCACCACCCCATCACGGGTATAACCATCCAGTTCTTCGACGCGGACCGACACGCCACCTCCCGGAATTATATAATTGCACCACAGCAAGTCAAGGCGAGGGAGGCCTGCCGCGCGCCCTCTTGCTGAGAGGGGAACTCTGCAAGCCAAGTCGGAAGAGGAAAGCCAGGTTGCGACCCGGCCACCTATGCCCTGACAAAGGGGCAACTGACCGTTTGCGACACGGAAAGCTTGCTCAGCAAGACCAGACTGGACGGCACTCGATGGCGGCAAAAAATGGCCATCAAGAAGTGTCGGCACCCGTCTCTACCGTCTCTACAATCGACAAAAAAACGCTATCGCAACAATAAAGTTGTGACGCAATACACACAATGACACCACTCCTGCGGGCACTCAAAACAAATCC
>Ga0209022_1002376_pt1 | contig 15697 bp, 16 predicted proteins | sample PinacodermPK_FD_187300 | JGI IMG/M metagenome (GOLD analysis project Ga0209022, IMG submission 187300) | Host-associated microbial community of the marine sponge Aplysina aerophoba from Gulf of Piran - sponge pinacoderm, lysed by proteinase... | ecosystem: Host-associated > Porifera > Sponge >...
CCCGCCGCAAAGCGCACGAGCACCGCGCGGCCGCCGCCGACGGGCGCGATCCGCTCGCCGACAGGCGCCGCGCCGATGTGCCGACATTCCGCGAGGCGGCGAGGATCGTGTGGGAGGCGAACAGGGCCCGGTGGCGCAACGAGCGGACCGCGACTTTGTGGTGGGCGTCGCTGGAGAACCACGCTTTTCCGGCCATCGGCGACATGGCCGTGGACCGCATCACCCAGTCCGACGTTTTGGGGTGTGTGGAGCCGATCTGGACGACGCGCACCGAGACGGCCCGCAAGGTCCGCCAGAGGATCCGCACCGTGTTGCGCTGGTGCCAGGCCCACGGCTACGTCGCCGTGAACTCGGCCGGCGAGGCCATCGACGGCGCACTGCCCCCCATGCCCCGCGTAAAGGCCCACTTCCGCTCCCTGCCCTATGGCGAGGTGGCCAACGCGCTCGCCGTGGTAGACCGCACCGGCGCGTCTGCGTCGGCCAAGCTGTGCCTGCGCTTCGCGGTATTGACAGCGGCCCGCTCCGGCGAGGCCCGCAACGCCACATGGTCAGAGATCGACTTCGCCGCCCGCGAGTGGCGAATCCCCGCCGACAAGATGAAAGCCGCAACCGAGCACCGGGTGCCCCTCAGCGACGCCGCCCTCGACGTGTTGGACAGGGCCAAGGACTGCCGCGACGGCTCCGATCTGGTGTTCCCATCCCCGCTCAAGCCGGGCAGGCCCCTGTCGGACATGACCCTGACGAAGATCTTGCGCGACGTCGGCCTGGCTGATCGGGCCACCGTCCACGGCTTCCGAGCCAGCTTCAGAACGTGGGCTTTGGAGCAGACAGACACGCCGTGGGCAGTCGCCGAAGCCGCGTTGGCCCACAGCCTCGGCGACTCAACCCAACAGGCCTACATCCGAGGCGACGCCTACACCAAACGCCGCAAGCTAATGAACCAATGGGCCCAGTACCTGGATCTGCAATAGGAGGGGGACTTGTGGTTGGCGGCCCATTGCCTCGAGGGTTTCGGGGCTGTCGCCTGGCGGCAGCCGCATTTGGGTCCTTCGCCGCTCGCGAGCACGTCGAAACCGTCGGAGCGGTCCATGCCCTGATCCTCTGGCTGCCTCATGTCACACACATGTCGGCGTCAACGCCACGACCCGCACGACTCTGATGTCGCAGTACTTCCCCGGCCAGATTCGGGCGAAGCCGCCGACGCCGAGCCCGGTTGTCAACACGTGTTTGTCGTCGGAGAACTGATCCAAGCAGGCACTCAAACGCCGCTAGACCGCCCATCCGATCATCGATCCGCTGGGCGCACCGCGCGCAGGTTGCCGCACTCGGAGCAGCCCAGGTGCTTGGGCAGCAACGGGATCGCCAGCCACGGCAAAAAGAACAAGAAGAGGCCACCGCCCAGGCACAGGTGGAACGCGGCTTGATTGCGCACCGCCTTCGGGCGCTAACCGCATCAGGCCGACTGCATGTACCTCAGCGGCGGTCGGGTGGACTTGGCTCTGGCCCCTCCGGAGGTCAGTGCCCGCGTTCAAGCTTGATAATCCTGGCGATAACGTCCTCATCAAGGCTGCATAGGTCGGCCAGTTCGGCGGTGCTGGCCCCCTCCCCGTAGGCGGCATAGATGAGTCGCCTCTGCTCAGCGGTCAGCTCTGCTATCTCGACGATGACCTTGGCCAGTTTCCCGAGGGCCAAGGCCTTGGCCACTTTCGCGCTTATCACCCGCCCCCCTCACCCCGGCCAGAGGAGGCACCACGGTGCGGGGACGTCGCGCCTGCACCCAGTGTGACGGCTACTTCATGCGCGACGATGTTCACAGCGAGAACCGGGGAAGATCAAATCTCAGGTAGGGCATCTGGGCATGTCTATCAAGACTTCGGTCCGTTACTTGCGTTGTCAACCGGGGCACTTGGCTTCGTCGCTCGCATATGATGATGCTGCGGCTCTCCCCAAAACACCTTGGAACGAATCCAAGTCCCCCTCCAGAAAACTGGATGGTCCACCGCCGATTGTAGGGGGCCACCGGGCACTCGGTTGGGTCGCACCCTGCCCGAGCGTAATTGACCCTATGCCCGACCCTAGGCGCTGTTTACAAAGGAGAACGAGATGTCCGAGGAACTGAGCGAGGCCTTGGCCCGATCCTTCAATGTGGTGAGTGCGATACTCGAATATAGGTTCAAGCTGCGCTGAGCATCAGGCTTCTCCTATCGCGAACTCGATGGCCCCCCGGAGCCTCAGGGTATGGCTTTCTCCGTTCGGGTTGGTGGCACGGGCGCGCGAAGCTAGCCGCACCCGGAACCCGAGGCCAAGCTGTGACCTGCGCGTTTACTGTTCAGAGGGAGAGGTTGCAGTCCAGCCCCCGAGGGGCCAGCGACTCGGGGCAGGCCACGACGAGGAACACCAGCCCTGCCCATGTCTCCCGGTATTGCGACCCTATGCGCTTCGTCGTCATCGCACCCGATTCCAGGAAGTCGGCGCAATCCTCGGGCAGGGCGAAGTAGGGTCCGCCGAACACGCCAGCATATTCGGCTATGACCGCCCAGGTCTGTTGGGCCTCGGCATCGGAGAGGGCCTCCAGCCTGTCTTCGGCGATGAGGGTGCGGAGAATCTCCACCGGGCGCTGTATGGCGTCCATCGCCAAGTCCATCTCCCGGACCATCTGACCGCATCGGGCGATCCTGTCAACCGAGGGGGTCGGGGCGGATTCGGCTGCTTCTAGCTCGTCTACCCGGTTTTGGAGATCGGCTAGCTCCCCCCGGTCGTAGCCGCAGGCGGTCAGGAGTATGAGCCCGGCGATCACAGCCGCGATGAGGTGTCGCATGGTCACGGGTCCTTTCGGTGGCAGGACCTTGTTTAGAGACGTACTTTGTCTTATAAGACAACTATATGATCGCTATATGAAAAAATGGGGTATATGGCACTCCGCTCCCGCGCTTTTTGGCGCCGGCTCTCGCTCGGGGCTGCTGCTGCCCTTTTTGTGTTGAGCTCATTGTTGGCAATCCCAGCGGGCGCGGGAGCGCAAACAGTCGATCCTGCGGACATAGCCGCTCGTGATCGTTTGATTGCCAACCAGGAAGCGCTCCTCAACGTCTACCGCTGCCGCTTCGGCATTGACACTCAAATCGTCCCCGGCGGCTGCCAAGACGGCGCTCCAGCGCACCCCGCCACCCAACCCGGTATTTTCACCGGCACACCGACCCAGGCGGACATAGCCGCTCGTGATCGTTTGATTTCCAGCCAGGAGGCGCTCCTCAACGTCTACCGCTGCCGCTTCGGCATTGACACTCAAATTGTCCCCGGCGGCTGCCAAGACGGTCACCCTGCACCCCTGCCAACCCAGTCTGCGGACAGGGTGCTTACCCCTCAAGAGGTATTCGCCCGGGTTTCTCCCTCGATCCCGCTTGTCCAAACTCCTTTGGGCCAAGGCAGCGGGATCTTGATCGAGGGCGGTTATGTGGTCACCAACCACCACGTAGTGTGGCCACATGATGAGGTGAGGGTGGTGTTCCCCGACGGCACGGAGTTCAAAGACGTGCCAGTATTGAACTACGACTATATCGCTGACCTGGCTGTTTTGGGCCCATTGACCCATAGCGTGCCTGCCCTGCGGCTCGCTAACGGCGAGGGGATGGCATCAGGCAGCGAACTGTACCTGATCGGCTATCCATCGGAGGCCGAGGAGTTCCCAGTCCCGACGATCACCGGTGGCCTCCTGTCCCGGATTCGCCAGTGGGACACGTACGGCCTCACCCTGCTTCAGACCGACGCGGCGATCGCCGGCGGCCAGAGCGGTGGCGCTTTGGTCAACAACAGCGGCGAGGTGGTCGGTATCTCGACCTGGAGCTTCAGCGATGCCGGCTTCGCAGTGGCCACGTCAGCAGCCGACGACGCCGTACTTGTCCAAAACCTCATCCACAATGCTCTGAATAACCTCGATTACGGGTTAGGCAATCGCAGCTATACGACCCAAAATGGCGAGTTGACCCATGAGGTGGACACATGGTCCTCTTATCGGGGTTTCATTTTCGAAGGCGTAGCCGGAACCGTGGTGACAATCACCATCGACGGCAAAGCAGACGGCTTTATCGAGATCTCCAACGCCGAGGGAAGAATCCTCACAGTGGACGAGACGTTGACCGGCGAAGAGACTGCCACCTTCGAAGTGCACCTAGACGGAATCCATTTCGTCTCTATTGATAGCTATTCTTCAGACGATGTCGGAGATTATTCCTTCGAAATGACCAGCAGCATTCGTCTGCTGCCCTTTGATGACCCCGACGACGGCTGGAAAATCGACATCCCCTCATTGGGCAGCCAGGGTCTTTATCACTTCTTCGACTACTACGGGGATATCAACTGGGGCACCATCGAATTGGAAGCTGGTGAGTCCATACTGGTCTCCGCCGACTCGATCATCGCCGACACTGTAATAGTCCTCTGGGACCCCAAGACTGGCGAAACTTACAGCGATGACGACAGCGGGCCCCCTTCGGTTTTCGGCGATACATTCAACGCTCAACTAAGGTTCACCGCCCCTTCTGATGGCACCTACTTCATATTCATCTCAGACTACTATGGGGATTTCGCCAACGGATACTACCTGTTGGTGGAGCACTTGGGTTAGGTCCATCTGCAAGGCAGAACTGAATTCCTGGTCTTGTCTTGATTGAGGTAGTGCTGGCTGGTTCTTTCCCACAATTCCTCCCACGGGCAAGCTGCCAAAGCCATTGGGGTGTATTACGGCGTGTCCGAACAAGGAGACGAGCCGGTCATGCTCGCATGGGGGGCCCTTGGTATGGCAACAGCGTTCTCATTGCTCAAGTGAGACGTTAGGAAGGTGGCGGCGTGGAATGGTGGTGTTTATGGCGTCGATGACGTGGTGGGGTACCCACACTTGGGATCTGTCGGCGCGATGGGTGCTGGGTCTGAGCACGTCGGTCTCGGCGAGATGGTGCAGCATTTGCGATGCCCGACCGGGGGTGAAGCCGTAGGTTTCCTGGATGTGAGGGGCGGTGATGGCCGGCGTGTGGATGAGCGATTCCAAGTTGTGCTCGACCGCGGACCTGGCTCGGGTGGGGATCTGGTCCCGCTGGACTTGTCGCAGGTAGTCGACGCGCCCGCCAGGCGGATGGCGGCGGTGGCGCCGTCGGCCGCGAATGTGGCCATCCATGTGTCGAAGTCTCCGACCCGGTAGGCAGTGAGGCCTTGCACGTAACCGGCACACCCGGCTCCGCACGGCCGAACAGCCGGCAAACACCGGGTCCCGGGACGCATTCCGCGCCGGTAGATGGATCAGAATGATCCCTTGGTGCCGTTGGCCAGCTCCAGCTGCACTGTGTCCTGCACCGGATAGGTGGAGCGCACGCTGGTGGACGCCGCTTCGCCGTCTAACAGCCGATCCCGGTCTAGGGACTGCAAAGAGTGCCGGGTCATCCTGGTTAAAGCCGATATCTCGGCCATGGCTTCCTCCACATCGGCCACGACGGTGTCGATATGGAAGGTGTCGGTGATCGAAGCCATGGCGGCAACGTAGCCCGGTAGCCTTGAACTTGCCGATGAGCGGCCAATCCACATCAATGGAGCGGGAGGATCGATGGCTGAGTTTCTGACCGATGTCAAGACGCTACGGGCTCGGGCCCGTCACCAGATCGAGCGGGGGCCGATCACCGAAGCCTACGGCGCCGATCGAGAGCGGGTCATCGAGGTGCTCAACGAAGCGCTGGCCACCGAGATCGTGTGCGTGTTGCGCTACAAACGGCACTACTACACCGCCACCGGGATCAAGGCGTCCATGGTCGCCGCCGAGTTCTTGCAGCACGCCGACGACGAGCAGGGCCATGTGGACCAGATCGCCCTTCGGATTACCCAGCTCCAGGGCGAGCCCAACTTTGATCCCGAGGGCCTGGCCACCCGCAGCCACAGCACCTACGACGAGGAGTCCGAACTGGCCGCCATGATCAAAGAAGATCTAGTGGCCGAACGGATCGCCATCGAGTCGTACAACGAGATCATCCGCTGGCTGAGCGACAAGGACCCGGTGACCCGGCGGCTGATGGAGGACATTTTGGCCGTTGAGGAAGAACACGCCGACGATCTGCTCAACTTGCTGGACGACTTGGACTAGCCCCGGCTCTACGAGTCCTCCGAATCGTTGGAGGTCCACGGGTCTCAATTGGGTCTGTGGCTGGATTCTGCTGTCATGGACTGTGGGAGGCCAAATGGCACCGAGGACATTTCCCCAATGAGCAGGCCGCCATGAGGGTCCTCTATCTTCTTGCCGCCGCCAAGCACAAAGTACGCGAGAACCTCACCGGCAGGACCAACGGCTGGAAAGCCATGCTGAACACGCCGACCGTCCAGTACGGCGTCCGGATCGCCGACCACATCACTTGTCGGCGTCGTCCATAGGCATCGCCATGCCTTTGCGGTTACGGTGTTCTCATCGGGACCAGACTTATCGCCGTGTTTCTGACCCTGTCGCTGATCGCGGTTTCGTGCGGGAATGACGAGGGAAGCCCCGGGGCGGCTGCGACTGCCATTCCTGTTCCTGGCGAGACAGCGACTGTCGATCTGGCCCAAGGCGGGGGGACGCTGCAAGGCGTCTTGGAACGCGGCGTTTTGCTCTGCGGGTCTCGTGATGACCTTCCTGGCTTCGCGCTGTTGAACGAAGACGGCGAGTACGAGGGGTTCGATATCGACATGTGCAGGGCGGTGGCGGCCGCCGTTTTGGGTGATGCGGGCAAGGTTGAGATCATCCCCGTCACCAGCGCCGAGCGATTCACCGCCCTGGCGTCGGGGCAGTTCGACGTGATGAACCGCAACAGCACTTGGACGGCCACCAGGGACGGCGCGGAAGGAGCTGGTTTCCCGTTCATCTACTACTTCGACGGCCAAGGCATGATGGTTCCGGCGTCCAGCGGCTTCACGGCGCTTGAGGACCTCGCAGACGCCAACATCTGCGTGAGCACCGGTACGACCACCGAGTTGAACCTCACTGCGGTGTTCGCCGCCAGGGGCATCCCGTTCAATCCGGTGACGTTCGAGGGCTTCGACACCCTGGTGCCGGCCTACGAGCAAGGCCAGTGCGAGGCGATGACCTCCGACACCAGCGTGCTCGGAGTGTTCAAGTCCGAGATCGAGGGCAAGGGCGGTCCCGAGCAGCACATCATGGCCGAGTTGTTCTCAAAAGAGCCTCTCGGCCCTGTCGTGCGAGACGGCGACACCGAGTGGGCGCAGGTCGTGAACTGGGCTGTGATGTCCACTGTGCAGGCTTGGGAATTCGGACTCGACTCAACCAACATCGGCAGCTACGACGGCGCCGACCCCAACATCTTGAACTTCCTGGGCCGCGACGGCTTCGACCCCGGCCTCGGCCTGCCCACTGACTTCGCTGTGAACGTAGTGGAGCAGGTGGGCAACTACGAGGAGATATACAGCCGCCATCCCCAGTTGGGAACACTGGCGGGAAGCGTGAACGACCTGTGGGCCAACGGCGGGCTCATGTACGTCCCGCCCTACCGCTAGCACTCGCCGCTGAGCCGCGAATCCGCGATCGCCTTCCCGGCCGCTGAAGTCTTCGCTTTGACGCAAGTCCGGGGCGAGCCAAGCCACTGCGGCCACACCCCCCGCCCCGGAACCCTGAACCGACGCCAGATATGGCACAGCCACGCCGACTCCGAGACATGGGAGCGGCTGTGGGTGCGCGTGCAGCGAGGCTGTGTGCCCCAACCCGGAGAGCACAGCCACGGCCCCGAGGTGTGCGAGGCCGACCACCCGCCAGTGCCGACCTGTGTGCCGGGACTGCCCGACTCGCAAAGCGCCCGCTACAACGCTCACAGCGCGGCGGGCGACAACATCTCCGTTCTAGTCGTCGGCTGCGTTCCCACGAACAACCGGTGCGAGCCCCGCCCGGGCGAGCACGTCCACGGCTCGGCCTGCGAGCCCGACCACCCTCCGGTGCCGACGTGCGTGGCCGGGCTCCCCGACACCCAGTCGCGCCAATTCGCATCCCACAACTCAAAGGGCCAGAACATCACGGTGAGCGTCCCCGGCTGCATGCCCACTGCCATCCCGGGGCCAGGTAGGCGCGGCTCACGCGCTGAGGACGGCCATATCGACCTGGGACCGCTGGAGCGCCGACGAGCAAGCGGAATGGACAGCGGCGTTCGCCCCCGCACGCCGAGTCTTCCCGGTGTGGTGCGACGACGACGACCTCCCGGTGTGGCGCACGCTGGGCGACCGCGACCCGACCGAGGAGGCCAGGAGACAGGCGTGCCGATGGGAGATTCCCCGCAGGGGCATCTGGGAGTGGAAGCTCAAAGTCGACTATCTCAGCGACCAGGGCGACCGGGCCGTCGTCGACCTCGGCGCAGACGTGTCTTGGTTCCGAACGGCCGTCGACCTCATCAGCCAGAGGGTGGCAATCTGGTGATGTGGACCACATGGCCCTCCGGGGCGCCCGGCACCGGGGCCGCAGGGTTTCCCGAAAGATCGTTCGCACTGGGCGGCACCGCGACCGCCGAGACCGACGCGCGTAGCAGCGCGGCCGCGCCTATCCGGCTTGTGCTGCCGGCTCTGCTTCCCTGACGGCTAAGCGGTAGCCGACTCTAGGCTGGGTGAGGATGTACCTCGGGTTCTCGATGGTGTCGCCCAGCTTGCGTCGGAGCCGCTTGACAACCTCGCGTACCAGCCAGGGCTCACCGGACCTTTCAGGACCCCAGACTCGTCGCAGCAGCGTGTCGTGGGTCAGCGTCTGGCCGGCGTTGACCGCCAGCTCGTAGAGCAGTCCGTATTCCGTGGGCGTCAGGTGAAGCGCCTGGCCGGCCAGGGCCGCTTGGCGCTCGTCGTGGTTGATGTCCAGTTCTCCTATGGAGAACTGCTGGGGCGGCTGGGTCAGCTCCCGCAGGGCTGCACCGATCCTGGCGGCCAACTCGGTGGACGAGAAGGGTTTGACGATGTAATCGGTGGCCCCCAAGTCGGTGGCGCGGGCGATGAGGTCGTCTTCCCCGTAGGCCGAGACGATGATGACCGGCACGTTCGCGGTCGACTGGACTTGGCGCATGAGCTCGATGCCGTCGGCGTCGGGCAGCATGAGGTCGAGCAGGACCGCTTGCGGCTGGTGGGCGGCCATGAGGCCGGGCACGTCTGCTGGGTCGCCGGTCACGATGGGCGCATAGCCCGCCTTGGCCAAAGCGCTGCGGATGTAGCTGAGCGCATGGGGGTCGTCGTCCACGGCCAGCACGCGCTCCCGCCCGCTCTCGGCCAAATCGGCGCCGCTGGAGCGGGCGAGGGGCGAAAGCGCCGCACCCGTGGCGGGAGCCTCAGCCGTGGGCATCGTGAACGTGAACCGCGCCCCCCGGCCCGGACCGTCGCTGTGGGCCCAGATGCGGCCGCCGTGGGCATCCACGATCCCCTTGCAGATGGCTAGGCCCAGGCCAGACCCGGCTTCGCTTCCTTCGCTGCCGGCGCTTTGGGGGCGGAAGAACTTGCGGAACAGGTGCGGCAGCACGTCGTCGGAGATGCCCCGGCCCTGATCGGCGACCGACACGGCCACCTGGACGCCCCGCTGCTCGGCGCTGAGCCGGATGGCCGACCCGACGGGGGAGTTCCCGGCCGCGTTGGCGAGCAGATTGGTCAGCACCTGCACCGTGCGCCGCGGGTCGGCCATCACCGGGGGCAGGTCTGCCGCCAGTTCCATCTGGAGGTCGTGGAGGCTCCCGCCGCTGGCGAACCTGGTCCTGGCCTCGTCCAACAGCAGATACAGGTCCGACGGCTCCGGGGCGACCGCCAGGGCGCCAGTCGCGACGCGGGCCACGTCCAACAGGTCGCCGATCAGCTCGCGCATCTTGTCGGACTCGGTGCCGATTATTCGGAAGAACTGGGTCATCTCGGCCAGGTCCAGCTCTTGCGCCGACTCCAGCAGAGTGGTAACCGAGCCCTTGATGGTGGCCAGGGGCGCGCGCAGCTCATGGCTCACCATGCCCAGGAACTCGGCGCGCATCCGCTCCACCGTCTCCAGCGGCGCCATGTCTTGGAGGGTGGCCACGTACGACTCCACCTCCCCGGTCTCCGAGCGGATGGGCGTGCCGTTCAACAGCACGGTGACGCTGCGGCCGTCAGGGACCCGCAGCTTGATCTCCTCGGCCCGCACCGGATCGCCCGCGCTGAACAGCTTGACGAGGGGCACCTTCTTGAGGGTTAGCTCCCGCCCGTCGGAACGGCGGTAGGTCAACACGTCGAGGAGCTCCTCGAGCGACTGGCCGGGGTCGCACAGGCCGCCGATGATCCTCATCGTCTCCCGGTTGAACGACACCGGCGCTCCCGTCTTGGCGTCCAGTACCACCACGCCCACCGGCGAGGTGTCGATCAGCGTCGCCAGGTTTTCCTTGGCCCGTTGCTCGTCGCGGTACTGGCGCGCGTTGGCGATCACCAGCGCCGCCTGGGACGCGAACATCACCACAGTCTCCTCGTCCTCGGCGCTGAACTCCCGGCCCTGCTCCTCGTGCGCGAGGTAGATCGTGCCCACCCCGGCCCCGCGGTGGCAGATCGGCGCCACCAGCAGCGAGGTGGCTTCCACCGAGGGCAAGAACTCGGGCATGTCAAGCGATCTCAGATGCTCGGCCACATCCGGGATTCGCAGCGGCTCGTCGAGCCCGCTGAGATACTCGAAGAACGCCAGCCCCTCCGGCATCTCCCAGAACCCCTGGTGCTCCTCGCGGGTTAGCCCCGATACGAAGAACGCGAGCACCTCGCCCGCCTCGCCGCGCACCGTGATTGCCCCATAGCGCGACCCCGTCAGCGCCCGCGCGCTGTCCACCGCTTCTTGCAGCACCGTGTCGAAGTCGAGGGACTTGTTGATCCTCAGACTGGCCTCGCCCAGCTGCGACAGCCGCTGCAACCGCGCCTCATCCCCCTGCTCCGACTCGTCGAGCCTGCCCATGTCGCTCTCGTTCATATTGCTGCCTCGGGTCGGTCAGCCAACGGTGGCCGACGCCCTCGCGCACCCTCCAGACTTATGGCCTGCCGCGGCCTCACCACACCGTGAGCGAGCCGCGGCGCCCTCCTGAAACGACAATAGTCGCTAAGCCCTCGTCGCTTGGTGCTCGTCAAGTGCAGATGTCTCGGGTGCCGGTGTTGCATTGGGCCGCTGCGGGGCGTTCGCCCGGTTTGGGTTGGGTGTCGGAGATGCCTGTTTGTTGCTTTGTCATGTGGCATCAACGGGTTCATGTCGTGATAGATGCAAACTGCGCTCGAATGCCGCCTAACATCATCCCGTTTTACACAGCATCAATAGCACCCACCTAGTACGACCAGATGCTGATGAGGTCTGCGGCTGCGTACCATTTCCGGTTGCGCCCTGCCCCTGGGGCGCGTGCTTCGGCCGGTTCGATTATGCCTCGGTCTGCGAGTGTGAGCAGTGCTGATCGGGCGGCCGGCTGGCTTATGCCCAGTAGCGAAATCACGTCTTGGGCGCTCACCACCGGATGTCCGACCAGTAGCGGGGCGAGCGAACGCGCGGCGCTGTGCGCCCGTACGTCTCCCAGCTTGCTGAGCCATGCATCGGTGATCTGTTTGGTCTGCGCCGCCAGGTGCTTGGTGGTGTCCGCGGCTTTGCATGCGACATCGGAGAACCACCGGACCCATGGACCGATACTGCCTATCTGGTACAGCTTCAATCCGGACAGGTATCCGCCGGGGTCGCGGGCGATGGCGACGCTGATGGGCATCGTCGAGCGAGTCGTCAGGCTCGCTCGACGGAGTGCTCTGCTGATCAGGATGCGTCCGAGGCGGCCGTTGCCGTCGCCGTAGGGGTGGATTGCTTCGAACTGGGCGTGCAAAACGGCCGCTCGGGTGATCGGGTCGGGGTCGTTGCCGTCGCTGTCGGCGAAGCTGATGAGGTCTGCCATCAATTCGGGAATGTGGTCGGGAGGCGGCGGCACATAGGCGGCGTCGAGCGGGGAGTTCCCGCCGACCCAGCCGATGCGGTCCCGGAATGTCCCGATGAGGTTCGATGCGAGGTTGCTGTTGCGCATGAGTCGTGCGTGCCACTCGTTCAGCGTCTCGACGCTGAGCTGCTCGTGGGCCGCGTCGTGGGCCATGCGGATGACGGCGAGGTTGTCCGCGACCCAGCCGGCGGCGCCAGCGGCCCCGGTGCGCTCTGCGATCAGAACCGACACCACTGGCTCGCGCAGCCCCTCGATCCCCGACGAAGCGATGCCTTCGTGGCGGAGCAGCAGACGGGCCAGCGTCTCCCATGCTTCGGGCACGTGCGTGTCGGAGTCCCTGAGAGCTGCCGCCGCCTGTTCTGTGGCACGGATCTCTGGTTCGGTGAGCGACAGGTTGCGCCTGTCGAGTTGCGCCGGTACCCAGGTGCGGACCTGTCGGCCGTTCCATTCGGCCTGTACGCTGATGCCGGCATCGTCGGCTTCCGCCAAACTCATTTCTATAAGGATAGCTGCAAAAACTTTTAGAACGAAGACCATGCAATAGGGTTTGGCCGCATCGACAAGGACCTGGGCTGCTCTGACGGCGTGGAGATTTGCCCCGCATTGTCCCCATCTGATGGGCCAAGTACTCAATGGCTTGCCCGAGCTCCGGAAAACCTCGCCCTTGTGTATGAGTTTTCCTACAAATCATCTATGGGCTTTGCAAAAAAATCGCCTGGGGCTTGTTCTGCCGATACACTGAGAGGTGTCTTCTCCACCCCCGTATGCCAACCCTCGGTCGGGGGCTCGAGAGTCAGCCGGGTACCGGGACGGGTTTGAGGTTCTGAAAAGGCCCCCGTCCCGGCCCGCCTGAACTAGGACCGACTCGAGATACAAGCCCCTTATCGCCGTCATCGTCGTTCTCTCTGGCTGCCCTGCTAGTGCAGGCCGAGATCGACCCGGCGGGCTATGCGGTGCCGACAAAGAGTCGGTGATCAGTCTCTGCGGGGTGGGCCTCCGAGCATGTTGAGCCTCTTTGCCAGCCTGGCGTACTTCTTGTCGTGTTTGATGTAGCGGGCCAGCATCCCGTTGTGGTCATAGTCGAGCTTGAACTCCCACTCCTCCTCGATTCTTCTGACCCTCTGTTCGGTTGCGTTAAGTCCACATACGTTGCAGAACCAGCGGGTCGTGTCTGACCGGGGCTCAAAGGCGCTCCTAGAGTCGATTCTGTTGTTGCCGAGCGGCAGGGCATGGCGGTGGAGGCAGATGTTGAGAATCTCCCCGTACGCCTTCTTGCGTTTCCGGTTGTGTCGGCCCTGGAGCAGCCCGCTGAGGCCGGGGAATCCGGCAACAGCGGAGATGACGGCTTCCATCAGCCGACGATGGCTCGCGCGGGCCTGCGCCAGGGGATATAGCGGTTCGCGTTCAAGGGTTGCTACCTTTCAAGCCATGGACTTGCCAGCCCCTCATCGTGCGGGCGGGGAGCACAGCAGCGCTGCCCCAGCGGCCTCCCGCCACCTCAGAGCCGCCCCCCGCAGGTAGACGGCCTCCCACTCGGAGAACGCCGCCCTCTGCCCGTCGGTCTCAGCGGCCCGGCGCCTCACCCGGTACTTGTCGGCCAGCCGCTCGTTCTCCGCAGCGGCGTCGGCCTTCCGCGCTGCCGGTCCGCACTCCCGGAGGTCCGTCGAGCGCCGAGGGGGTCGGCTCCGGCGTCGGAGTCGGCTCGGCGGTCGGAAGCTCGCCGGTGACCTGCACATCGACGGGGCTGCCGTCGCAGGCGGCGAGGACCGCCAGGGCGACGAGGATGCAGAGCAGCTTTCTCACGGCCTGGAGACTAGGCCATGTTGGCAACACGGCCTGCATCTATTGTGTGTATGAATTGAATCCAAAATACACGCATTTACCGCATCAATGAAGTGCAGACCGACCTAATGGGCCATTATTCTCACATGTTGCATACATTGAGGAGGGGACTGCAAAAGCTTGGTGGAAACTCGCGGGCTTCAAATGCTTACCCGCAGGGGCGAATTTCATCCGCGGGGCGCCTGACGTGTTTCCGTCGAGGTTTCCCGGCAGTCGCCCCCACCCCCCATCCGAGCTCTCCCGTGAGCGCCGCCTATGACCAACCGAGGTGACCCATTGCACAAGCCCGGCGACTTCGTCACAATCTCCGGCTACTACATCGCCGACTGCCCCCACCACATCGACACCAAGACCTTCTACCCCGTAGGCGGAAAATTCGGCCCCTGCCCGGCCTGTCCCGAACCCCGACACGACGACCTCGAAGTAAGATGGACGCTCGTCGGCACGGAGATGCAAGACTTCCAATGATGGGTCAAGGCCCTAGCGGGTGACGATCCTCAGGGTGTAGGTGCCCGTGCCGGCGGAATAGCCATTCACGGCCACGAAGTGACTCCCAGAATACTCCGCTTCCCAGTAGAGGCGCGATGCGAGCGTGCTGCCGCGATCGTCGTTGCGCTCCAGCTCGAATTCGTCAGAGTCGTACAGCACCGCCACGGAGTCGCCCAGCGTTCCTAGCGCCACATCGATCTGGTAGAGCTGGCCCTCCTCGGCCTCGAACACAAAGAAGTCCACGTCGCCCGCATAGGTCATCTCACCTGGCGTTGTCCCGCCCACCATCACGGGCGTGGCCCCTGAAAAAGTATAACTATGGTCGTCTTCGGTGGCTGCGATACCAACGGTGTACGAGCCTGTGCTAGCGGAATAGCCGTTCACGGCCACGAAGTGACTCCCAGAATACTCCGCTTCCCAGTAGAGGCGCGATGCCGGGTTGTCGCCGTGATCGTCGTTGCTCGCCAACTCGGTCCAGTCGGAGTCGTACAGCACCGCCACGGAGTCGCCCAGCGTTCCTAGCGCCACATCGATCTGGTAGAGCTGGCCCTCCTCGGCCTCGAACACAAAGAAGTCCACATCGCCCTCGCCTTCCACTTCCCCCGGAGCTACCCCGCCTACAGTCACCGGCGTGGCGTACACCATCGCAACGGCAATGGTGTACGTGCCTGCGCTTGTGGAATAGCCGTTCACGGCCAGATAGTGGCTTCCGGAATAGTCGGCTTCCCAGTAGATGCGCGATGCCAGTGTGTCGCCGTGATCGTCGTTGCTCGCCAACTCGAATCCCTCAGAGTCGTACAACACCGCCACGGAGTCGCCCAGCGTTCCTAGCGCCACGTCGATCTGATACAACTCGCCCTCTTCAGCCTCGAACACGAAGTAGTCCACGTCGTCCGCATTGGTCATCACGCCCGGCATTGTCTCGCCCACCGCCACGGGCGTGGCCTCTGGAAGAAAGTCGCTATGGTCGTCTTCGACGGCCGCGAGGCCCAGGGTGTAAGAGCCCGTGCTAGTGGACGAGCCGTTCACGGCCACGTAGTGGCTTCCGGAATAGTCGGCTTCCCAGTAGATGCGCGATGCCAGTGTGTCGCCGTGATCGTCGTTGCTCGCCAACTCGAATCCCTCGGAGTCGTACAGCACCGCGACGGAGTCGCCCAGCGTTCCGAGCGCCACGTTGATCTGGTAGAGATGGCCCTCTTCGGCCTCGAACACAAAGAAGTCCACATCGCCCTCGTGTTCCACTTCGCCCGGCGCAACCCAGCCGATGGCCAACGGCGTGGCGTCCACCAAAGCGAGGCCGAGGGTGTAGGTGCCTGTGCCATCGAAATAGCCGTTCACGGCCAGATAGTGGCTTCCGGAATAGTCGGCTTCCCAGTAGATGCGCGATGCCAGTGTGTCGCCGTGATCGTCGTTGCTCGCCAACT